>Ga0334722_10007347_pt1 | contig 10693 bp, 8 predicted proteins | sample C3_bottom_MG_FD_207210 | JGI IMG/M metagenome (GOLD analysis project Ga0334722, IMG submission 207210) | Sediment microbial communities from Yellowstone Lake, YNP, Wyoming, USA - C3_bottom | ecosystem: Environmental > Aquatic > Freshwater > Lake > Sediment | place: USA: Wyoming | collected...
GCGATGGGCGATGATCTCCGCGCCCTCGAAAAGTTGATTGCCCCAGACGTGGTCCGCGTCTTCGTGGGTGTTGATGACGCGCCGCGGCATGGATGGCCAGACCTTGCTGAACATCTCGATCATCTGTCGCGCATGAGCCAGGTCCGATTGCGTATCGATCACCACTCCGCCGCCCAGATTGATGAGGCCCGAGTTGGCGTCGCATACTCGGTTCTTCTCGTTCAGCACAGCAAAGCAGCTATCACTGACTTGTTGCATCTTCATCAGGCCGTCTCCTTTCACGGTTATGGGATCCCCGCACCCGGCACGTCCGTCTCGACGACTTCGATGCTGGCGCTCGGGCTCTTGTGGATCTCGGCAGGGTCATGGGAGCCCGAAGTGCAAATGAAGAGATGCTTCCGCTGCGGCCCGCCTTGCATCACTGCATAAGCCTTCGTCGCCACATCGATCCGGTGAGTAATCTGCCCGCCTGCGCAGATCCTCACGACCTTGTCCTTGCCTTCGGGATTAGCGGCCCAAACCGCGCCCTGAGCGTCGAGGCAGATGCCGTCGGGCGTCATGTCATCGCGCAACTGTGCCCAGACTCGTCGGTTGCTGAGGGAGCCGTCATCCTGGATGTCGAACGCGGTTAGGCGATGGCCGATCGTCTCGGCGACAATCAGCGTTTGTCCGTCGGGGGTAATGACCATTCCGTTTGGAAAGAAGAGTTTGTCGGCCACGACGGATGCTCGGCCATCGGACCCGACGAGGACGATCACGCAGGTTTCGACCGGCTTGGCCGCCGGGTCCAGGAAGTTGTAGCCGATGTCCCCCACGTACAGTCGGCCCTTGGCATCCACGATGCCGTCACTCAAGCAGAACTTGGTGAGGCCACTGATGTCGGCCACTTGCTGCAAGGCCGTTCCGGCCCAGCGGTGAATCCGGCGCTGAAACGCATCGCCAACCACGATGACCCCCTCTGGAGTGAGCCCGAACCCGTTCGGAAGAAAGGGGAGGTCCAGGACCGTTGCGACATGGCCTATGAGGTCCACGGTCTTAATTCGCTTATCGTGGATGTCCAGCAGCCATAGCTTCCCGTCATGCCAGCGGGGGCTCTCAGTGAATTTCAGGCCCTGCGTGGAATCGACTAGCGTCTTGGCTATGGCGTTCATTACTACTCCCTCGTTTGTATGTTTGGATTCTATCCTCTTGCACCCGACTCATGAATTAGGCCGGTTGATGAAGGCCGCGACCAAATTGGTGATCGCCCGGGTCACATGGCCCTTCCCGGTGAGGTCGTTGCAGAAAAGTACCTCACCGGCGCGCAAGCGCCGGGCCTCGCCGTCGCTAGCTACCACCTCGGCCTCACCCGAGAGACAGATAGCGATGTAGGGCTGGGGTGCGTTGTGGGCCGGCACGTCTGTCCCGGCCGGCACAGAGAACACGAACATGGTCGTAACAGCCCCGAAATCGGTCATCTTGCCCGTGGGGTTCGGCGGTGGGCCGAAGGGAACCTCACGGTCAGGAATGTCCCGGACACCGAAGTGCGTCTCGCCCTGTTCGTCCGTCTGGATCATGGGGAACTTCATGGCCAAATCTCCTCTAGCCCATGCTGGGCGTACCAAAAGAAACGGCGCTCCCGCTATGATAAGAGCGCCGTCAGGTGATTCGCCGGCTCTCGATCAATCAGCCAATTGCTTGCGTACGTGGGCCTCGCGCACGGCCTGCTGCTCCGCCTCGGCATTCGCCGCCTTCATTTCTTTTAAATCGATCGTGACTTTCTCGATTGTGCCGGTGAACTTGTTGTTGCCTTCCTTATAATCCTCCGTCACGGGCGTGGCATCGTCTTGACCCACGTCTGCCGTTTCGTCAGCCGAGAAAATGAACGGCTGTGTATGTTCGATCCGTCCGTCAGCGACTTTCTGCCCGTTGACGAGGATCGTCCCGGTGCCCCCTTTGCCCAAACCGCCGCCGTCAGAGACAAACTCAAAGCGGATGGTGGCCTTTCCGGCTGGAAGTGGACTTGGACCCGCGACGCTGTACCGCTGCAGGCCGAGGAAGTTGTAGGTGTAGACCGGCTTGCCGTCCTTCATGTACAGACTCCATCCGCCGAACCGGCCGCCTTGGGCAAGGATCACGCCGTTGGCGCCGCCCTGGGGAATCTCCACCTCAGCCGTGATCGTGTGCGAGCGGTTCTTCGTGTTGATAAAAACATTCTCCGACATCCCGGTCATTCCCTCGAACACCGTGAGAGTCGTGCGTCCCGCCATCAGATCAGGCCGTCCGGCCGTGGCCGCATTCATACGCTCCAAGACACGGTCATCGATGGGCAGCACATGGTTCTTGACCGCTTCCTTCAGGAAGAGGTCTTGCAGCTCTTTGAGCTTCGCCGGATTCTTGACAGCGAGATTGTTCGCCAGACTGAAATCGTTACGCGTGTCGTAGAGTTCCCACTTATCATCGAGGAGCGCTGCGCGTGGCTTCATCTCCCACGGTGCCCGGTGCAGGGTACCGGCCAACCAGCCATCGGCATAGATGGCCCGGTTGCCCATGATCTCGAAGTACTGTACATAGTGCCGGCTCGTCGCCTTGGCATTGGTAAATGTGTAGACCATGCTCACGCCTTCGATCGGGGCCTGCTCGGTCCCATTCACGACTTTCGGCTCCGGCAACCCCGCAGCCTCCAGGACCGTCGGCGCAATATCGATGACATGATGGAACTGCGCGCGCACCTCGCCTTTTGCCTTGATGCGCTTGGGCCAGTGAATGACCATCCCGTTGCGGGTGCCGCCGAAACTGGACGCGACCTGTTTGGTCCAGGTGAAGGGCGTATCGCCCGCGACGGCCCAACCGGCGGCCATGTGGGGATAGGACAGCGGGCCGCCGAGGTCGTCGTAATGTTTCAGAATGTCCTCCACGGTCTCGTGCACCCCGTTGAAGTAGGTCATCTCGTTGAACAGGCCGTTCATGCCGCCTTCGGCGCTCGTGCCGTTGTCGCCGACAATGTAGAAGATCAGCGTGTTGTCCATTTGGCCCGTCTGCTCAAGGGCCTGGATCAGCCGGCCGATCTCCGTGTCCGTGTATTCGCCGAACCCGGCGTAGATCTCCATTTGGCGGCTAAAGAGTTTCTTCTCATCATCCGAGAGCTTGTCCCAATCCTTAATGGCTTCCGGTTTAGGCGCGAGCACGGTTCCCGGAGGCACCACGCCCAGTTTGATCTGCCGGACCAGCGTCTCTTCGCGGAACTTGTCCCACCCTCCATCGAACTGGCCCTTGTACTTGGCAATCCATTCCTTCGGGACATGGTGCGGCGCGTGGGTGGCGCCGGGCGCGAAATACAGGAAGAACGGCTTGTCCGGCGTGAGCGACTTCTGGTAGCGCATCCAGTGGATCGCCTGGTTGGTCATGTCGGTCATGAAGTGATAGTTCGGATCCTTCCGCAACTCCACCTGTGTCAATCCGTCATAGAGCAGCGGCGCCCATTGGTTGGTCTCACCACCGATGAAACCATAGAACTTGTCGAAGCCGGAGCGGGTCGGCCAGCGATCGGTCGGGCCGGACGGGCTGACCTCCCAAGCCGCGGTCTCGTGGTTCTTACCGAAAAAACCGGTGCTGTAGCCGTTCAGCCGCAGCATCTCCGCGAGCGGCGCCACATTGTTCGGACGCTGGCCCGTGTTGCCGGGGAACGCGGTCGCGATCTCGGTAATGCCGCCCATGTTGTTCATGTGGTGGTTGCGGCCACTCAGCAAGGCGGTCCGGGTCGGCGAGCAGAGCGCCGTCGTATGGAAATGGTTGTAGCGCAATCCGTTGTCGGCAAGGCGCTCAACCGTCGGCATGTGAATGGGGCCGCCGAATGCGCCGGACATGCCGAACCCCATGTCGTCGAGCATCACAAGGAGCACGTTCGGCGCATTGGCCGGCGCCTTGATCTCGAAGCGTGGCGGGGCCGTCGCCTTGCGGGCGTCGAGCTCAGTGATCGCCGGGCGCTTGGGTTCCGGAATCGGCAACACCGTCCGATCGAGCATGTCCGCCGCCTGGGCAGGGATAGACGTCATCGGCATTGCTGAAAGAACCGCCACCAGCGCAAAGCTGAGGACGGTCAGGATCGTGCTTGGCTTCATAGGTTTTTCTCCTTTGATGTGTTTCACGCCTTGCAGGGTCATGACCTCGCAAGGCGTGAGTGAGACTGCAAGATGTTACTCCGCTGCCGCTGCAACGGCTCGATTGGCTTTTTCGATGTGCTCCCGGTCTTTCGCAGACAACTTCATCGGGGCAAGGTCGATCTCAACCTTGTTGAGCGCACCAGTAAACCTGAATGGTGACTGGTACAGGTTGCTCACCGGTGATCCGGTATCGAGGCCGGTATCGAACGTCTCGTCCGCGGAAAACCGTCCGAAGATGGTCTTGTCCACGCGGCCTTCGCCCACTTTCTTGTCGTTGACGAATATCGTGACCGTACCACCCTTAGCCAATCCACCCCCGTCATACTTAAACTCGACGCGAATGCGGCTCTTGCCGGCCGGCAGTTTCTCGGAACTGTCGACACGATAGCGAGCCTGCCCAAACCAGTTGTACTCATACGTCGGCTTGCCGTCCTTCACGAACAGCGTATATCCACCCACAACACCGCCCGCGGCTACCAACACTCCGTCTCCCGGTTGATTCACGGAGGCGGTGATCACGTGCGACTTGTTCTTGATGTTGGCCGAGGAACTTTCCGGAATCCGGTAGGCTCCCTGGAAATACGTGAAGTGCGTGCGACCTGCGAGCAGGCTCGGCCGCAACCTTGGATCGGCGCGCTCGATGAAGCGGTCATCCAGCGGCAGGACGTTATATTTCGCCGCCTCGGCCCAGAACAAGTCTTGTAACTCCCGCAGTTTTTCCGGATTCTTCGCGGCCAGATCGTTCGCCTCGCTGAAGTCCTGGTCGACGTTGTAGAGTTCCCACGTGTCGTCGTCGAAGCTGAACGAACCGCTCGTCTGCCATGGCAAGCGGCCGTGGCGGCAGACCGCGATCCAGCCGTCGTGGTAGAGCGCCCGATTGGCGAGCATCTCGAAGTACTGTGTGCCGCGCGTGCCCTTGGCCTTCGGGTCGTCGAAGGAATATACCATGCTCACGCCTTCGATCGGCTTTTGGGGGACGCCATTCACCATCGACGGTTCGGTCACGCCGGCCGCTTCCAGGAGGGTGGGCGCCACATCGATGACGTCGTGGAACTGGGAACGGATGCCCCCCTTGTCCATGATCCGATTGGGCCACGACACGACGAGCGGATTGCGCGTGCCTCCGAAATGCGACGCGACCTGTTTGCCCCACTGGAACGGCGTATTCATGGCCCAGGCCCAGCCAACCGGGAAATGGTTGTACGCCTGCGGGCCGCCGAGTTGGTCGAGATGCGCAATGATGTACGCGGTCTCTTCGTGTTGGCCGTTGAGAGACACCATCTCGTTGAACACCCCGCTCAACGTCCCTTCCATGGACGCGCCGTTATCGCCGATCTCCCACATAATCAGGGTGTTGTCGAGTTGCCCGAGATCGCGGATGGCATCGATCACGCGACCGACCTCGTAATCGGTCTGCGCGGTGAATGCGGCGAATATCTCCATCAGACGCGTGGCAATCTTCTTTTCGTCTGGAGTGAGGGACTCCCAAGCGGGGATTTCCTTGGGCCTCGGCGTCAGCTTCGTCTCGGGCGGGATGATGCCCATCTTGATCTGGCGCTGATACGTCTCTTCGCGATACTTGTCCCAGCCCTGATCGAACTGACCCTTGAACTTGGCGATCCAGGCTTGCGGAACGTGGTGCGGCGCATGGGTCGCACCAGGCGCGTAATACACGAAGAACGGACGGTCGGGAGTCACCGACTTCTCCTGGTGGATGTACTCGATGGCTTTGTCCGCCAGATTCTCATTCAGCGTGTAGTCCTTGTCCCGGCCCTTCGGCACCTCCATTTCGACCGGCTTGTTGCCCTCATAGAGCGCCGGCGCCCACTGGTTCGCCTCCCCGCCGATGAACCCGTAGAAGTGGTCAAAGCCCTGCATCGTAGGCCAGCGGTCAAATGGACCGGACACGCTTGTCTCCCAGTCAGGGATGTTGTGGTTCTTGCCAAAGAACGCCGTGCTGTAGCCGCTCTGGCGCAGTATTTCGGACACCATGGCTTCGCTTTTCGGAATCTGCCCGCTGTAGCCGGGATACCCGCTCCCTATTTCCGTGATGACACCCGTCCCTGCGGAGTGGTGGTTGCGACCTGTCAACAACGCTGCCCGCGTGGGTGAGCACAGCGCGGTAGTATGGAAGCGGGTGTAGCGCAATCCCGCTTGCGCCAGGCGGTCGAGATTGGGAGTCGGAATCTGCCCGCCAAACGGGCTCCAGTCGCCGAAGCCAGCATCGTCGATCATGATGAACAGCACATTGGGGGCACCCGCGGGCGCCGTGATGAGTGGGATTTTATCAGGCGTGGAGTCCTTGTAGGTCTGGCCGATGGTGCCCTTGAATTTGGCTTCGGGCCGCGGCAGAACTTCCTGCGCGAACACCGAAGTAGCCGTCATCGCCGCCGACAACCCCATCAGCATGATGGTGAGCACGACCAATCTTCTATTTCGTCTCATCGTCTCTCTCCTCTTGTTGAAATCCATCGCTGCATGGCGCAGCCCATCGTTCATGCCTTCCTACTACCTACGTGTGACCTACTTGATATACATCGAGGGATCATCTGTCACACGTAAGGCCTGACCCAATGACGCCTTGGTGACAACTGAGATGGGTCGTGCCATTTAGTCGATCCAGCCCTGTTGCTGGAATTTCGGTTTGATCTTCTCCGCAATTTCCTTAGCAATCGCCTTGGCACGGCCCTCAACCTTACTGCTGCCGCTGTACTCCCCGTAGGCTTTCGCCCCGCCGCCGACGATGAGGCCCACTGGGTTACCTGTGGCAATGAGGGCGGCAACCCCCACCGCACCCCCCGGAGTTTTACCTCCGCCGGAATCGACGGTGCCGGATCCAAGCTTTCGCAACCCCTGAGCCGTCATCTGAAAGCCTTCGACCGCCGCCGTTAACTGGGATGCCCCTGAGCCGAACCCGATTGCAACGCGTTTTGTCGCGTCCCCCTCGTCGATCGAGAGGAGATAGCCCCGGATCACAAGGTCGTTGATTTCCGGCTTCGTGTCACTCGAAGCCCGCTTTGCCAGCAGTCCCATGTTGAAGATCTCCTCGACCAGCTGCGTCGCAATTGCTTCCCCCACCTTCCGGCCGGTCGCTATCTGCTCGGCTGTTTGAGGTGTAGCATGCTCGGCATGTTGACCGGCCAGTGCTGAGTGGGCCGGAACATCAGCGGCCGTCGCGGCAAAGTCGTACACCCAAATGTGATGGGGACGAGGGGCCTTCCCCCCCGTATATTCTTGACGGTCTCTCACCTCGGTTGAGGCGCACCCGGCAGCCACCGCCAGGGCCAACAGACAGAATCCGATACGCGTAAAGAATTGCATGGCAGACCTCCTATTTATGGTGTGAGCGGCTCGGGACATGATTCTATTTGGTGTCATTCTTGATCTTTTCAAGCGCTTCCTTCCTGGCAGCCCGGCTCTCTAGAACCAGGCGATAGGCGATGTAGTACTTGTAGATGTTGCTGACGTAGGTCACCGTTTCCTGGCCGATCTTCTCGGCCGCCACATACTCCACGTTCTGAAACCAGACGTTGGGATCGAGTCCGCGCTTGGCAGCTTCCTTGCGCAGTTGCGAAATCCGGCCCGCGCCGGCATTGTAGGAAGCGAACGCGAACAGGGCTTTGTCCAGCTTGGTCATGGGCGCTTTGCCGTAGTACTGGTCGATCATCCAACGCATGTACTTGATGCCGGCGTGGATGTTCGCTTCGGTCTCCGTGATGTCTCCCACCTTCATATCCTTGCCGGTGGCGGGCATCACCTGCATGACCCCGATCGCGCCCACCGGGCTTTTGGCATTCTGATTGAGTTGCGACTCCTGGTAGCCCTGCGCGCCCATCAGCAGCCAGTCCACGTCATACTGGTCACCATATTTCTGGAAATACTGGATGAGGGCCAGGAATTTCTTGCGCTCCTCCTCGGAAGCCGCATTCTTCACGTATTTGACGTTCTTCAGGTAGCGCGTCAGGACTTGGTTGCCGGTCGAGGTCCCAACCTTGTGGCGCGTGGCGAAATTGTCCAGCATCGCCTTGAGCTGCGGGCTGTCTTTGCGAATCGCCCACGCGATCTCGCCGCCGGTGCGAACCGCGACGTTGTCGTGCACAGTGAGTTGTGGGAAGATCTGCTTCCAGAAGTCCGCTTGGTGTTTGTTCACGATGATGAGCGCAACGAGGCCGGCGTTGAGCATCTCGAGCAGATCCTCGTCCTCCAGCGTCTCGGGGGCTTCCTTGATTGTCACCAGTGGTTTCTTGGTGGCCGCAAACTTCTCGTTGAGTGTCACGAGGCTCTCGTAATAGCTCGACGATTTGCGCACGAAGACTTCCTTGCCGGAGAGATCGTCCAGGCCGGCAACGTTCGGTGAAGCGGGCCCCGACACCACGACCTCGCTCACGTTGCTCAGACCAGCCGCGGTGAAGTCCACCAGTTTCTGCTGCTCCGGCGTGATCGTGAGATGGGCGGCGGCGATGTCACCCTTGCCGGCGGTAAGCCCCGATAGCAGTTCGTCACGCCGGACCGGAATGAACACCACCCGCATTTTCAGGTGCTTGTGTTTGAGTTTCTTTTCGGCGGCGAGCTTCTTGTTGAGCTCTTCCTCGAACAGCCGGACGAAATCAACGGCGGTGCCGCGCTGTACGCCCTTATCGATGAAATAGATGGTCTTGCTGTAGACGGTCAGCACGCGGATGGCCCGCCGCTCGATCATCCCGTCCAGATCACCGGTCCACAGTTTCGCCACCTTCGCGAGATTGATGGTGAGAGTCTCGCCAGCCGCCTTCTTTGGCGCCGGCTCTTGGGCGTGCGCGACGTTCCCTGACAGAAAACTACAATAGAATAGGCATAGCACGATGGCCATAAGGTTTGTCGTGCGGGTAGTTTTCATTGTGGTATCCTTCCCGTGGTGACTGCGTTGCGCGATACGAGACTCGTAATTCGTGATACGATATTCGTGATCCGCGATTCGAGATTTATGATTCAAGATATCTTGCATCCCGCATCACGTATCTCATATCCAGTTTCTCGCATCCCGCATCTCGCATCTCGTTCCTCACATCCCGCACCAGCCGGAATCCTACATGATTCGTGCCGATATCGGGCTCGCCTTTCCCTATGCCGCCTGCAATGTATCGCGCGCAGTATTGGTCGGGGCAGAGAAATGAGCCGCCACTGTGGACCTTCTTTTTTACGCCGGGTTCGCTTGGATCGACACTGTCCTCCGGCCCTTGCGGATTTCGCGCGAGCGGCCCCTCCGAGGCCAACATGCGGTAGTAGTCATGGGAGTACCAATCGCGCATCCAATCACGCTGCGGGCCTCTCATCGTTCAAAATGCTGCGAGCCGTTCGATGAACCAGAACATCGCGAGACTGCCGATGGCGTAGGCTGGGACAAGAGCGATCCTGGATTCGAGATCCGCGATGCGAGATGCGCGATACGAGATCCAAGATCCGAGATTCGCTTCCGGCATCGCGTATCTCGTATCTCGTATCCCGAAACTCGTATCCCGTATCTGCTTCAACATATTTCTGCCCGCCCACAGCAACGACAGTACTGCGGCGATGAACAGCAGTTGGCCCGCCTCAACGCCCAGGTTGAAAAAGAGCAGCGCCAACGGCACATCGCCGTGCGGCAGCCCAATATCCGCAAGGGCGCTGGCGAAGCCGAAACCGTGGAGCAAGCCGAACGAGAACGCGACGACCCATGGCCATCGGGCGGTCAGGCTCGCCTCACCTCGTTGCAGCCGGACTATCTCGACGGCGAGAAGCAGGATGCTCAGCGCAATGGCGGCTTCAACCGGTGGTCCCGGCATATGCACGGTGCCGAGCGTGGCGAGCGCGAGGGTAATCGAATGGGCGATCGTGAACGCCGTAATCGTGATCAACAGGATCCGGCGGTTGCGCACGATGAGCATCAGGGCAAACACGAATAACAAGTGATCGTAGCCGAACAGAATGTGTTCGATGCCGTGCCTGAGGTATACGCCTGCCACCTCCAAGAGTCCGCGCCCTGCCGTGATCTGGACCCAGGGTTGCGAGGGATGCACCAGTGTGGTGGAGGACGCGCCGCCGCGCAGCTGGACTCGCACGAGGACATCCGTGATCGTGCCTTGCAGCCCCGTGAACTCGATACGCATCCCACCCAATCCGGCGTCCTCCGTTTCGATCACGCGGCGCTCGACGAGCGAGTCGGGCAACTCCCGTAGGGCTGGCTCCGTGGCATTGCGCACCTTGTCTGGGAATGTCAGCACGACCGGCAGTCGCATGCCGGCCAGCAGCGGCGTTCGCCAGAGCACGTCGTAGCGGCCGGGCGCCGTTTCGTTGATCTCCAGGTAGGCAGGGCGTGACTCATGCGCCCAAGCGCCGGAAGCCTGCGCGAGCGCGCTGCCCAACATAATGAGAAGCAGCGAGCAGGGGAAAAACACGCGCGCCTCCGCCTTGCTCATGGCGCTCCCTTCGCCTCCGTCGTGCCCGCCATCATGCCAACCATCGCGGGAGCGTCGGGCAGGATGACCTCATAGCGGGCCTTCATCGCATCAAAGGCCCGCTGTCTGGATTCGATG
>Ga0334722_10007348_pt1 | contig 10691 bp, 12 predicted proteins | sample C3_bottom_MG_FD_207210 | JGI IMG/M metagenome (GOLD analysis project Ga0334722, IMG submission 207210) | Sediment microbial communities from Yellowstone Lake, YNP, Wyoming, USA - C3_bottom | ecosystem: Environmental > Aquatic > Freshwater > Lake > Sediment | place: USA: Wyoming | collected...
GCGATTCCTTCCGGGGAGCGGCATGAGCTGTGCCGGGGATTGCACGCCGAACAAAACGCCATCATCCAGGCCGCTTTGCATGGCACCAGCGTGGCTGGCGCCACCCTCTATTGCACGACCCTGCCCTGTGTGATCTGTAGTAAGATGTTGATTAACGCCCGGATCAGCGAGGTTTATTACCGGGAGGGCTACGCCGATACCCTCTCCCGTGACCTGATGGCCGAGGCTGGGATTCCTCTGTATCAACTGGGCTAACGGATCGTTCTGTCGCCGCCCGTCTTTTCTCCTGGGACCGGAGGGATAAGCCATGAAATGCCCATACTGCGGTCATCTCGAAAACCGAGTGGTTGATTCCCGCCTCAATAAGGAATTTACCATCACCCGGCGGCGGCGGAGTTGCGATGCCTGCCAGCAACGTTTCACTACCTACGAGCGGTTGGAAGTGACCATGCCGATGCTGGTCAAGAAGGATGGCCGCCGCGAACCCTGGGATCGTTATAAGGTGGTGGCCGGACTTAAGAAGGCCTGCGAGAAACGGCCGGTCAGCATGGCCCAGATCGAGGAGTTTGTCGACGCCCTGGAAATCGATCTCCAGAGCCTTGGGGAACGGGAAATCCCGGTTAAGCTGGTGGGGGAGCGGATCATGGCCGGTCTGCGCCAGTTGGACGAGGTGGCCTACGTCCGCTTTGCCTCGGTCTATCGGCAGTTCAAGGATCTCAACGAATTCATGGATGAGTTGAAGTCCATGCTCGACAACGGCAAGTGATGGCTGGTGATCCTTCCGACCAGGATCGGCGCTTTATGCGCTTGGCCCTGCGCGAGGCGGCTAAGGGAGTGGGGCGGACCTCACCCAACCCCTGCGTCGGGGCGGTGGTGGTGAAAGACGGTGAGGTGGTGGCTAAAGGCTATCACCGTCGGGCAGGTACTCCCCACGCCGAGGTCAACGCCCTGAACGCCGCCGGTGAGCAGGCCCGGGGCGCGACGCTCTATGTCACCCTGGAGCCCTGCAACCATCAAGGCCGCACCCCGCCCTGTACCGAGCGGATCCTGGCGGCCGGGATCACCCGGCTGGTGGTGGGAATGGACGACCCCAATCCCCTGGTCAGAGGTGGCGGTAGTGCTTACCTTGCCGGACTCGGCCTGGAGGTGATAACCGGGGTGCTGGCTGATGAAAGTCTGGCCCTGAACCGCCCCTTCGTCAAGCACGTCACCTGCGGGCGTCCCTGGGTGATCATGAAGGCCGGAATGAGTATGGACGGTCGCATTGCCACTCGCACCGGTCACAGTCAGTGGATTACCGGAGAGGCGGCCCGGGCCAGGGTGCACTGGTGGCGGGACCGGGTGGATGCGATTTTGATCGGGGTGGGAACGGCCTTGGCCGATGACCCTTCCCTGACGGCCCGCCCCCCGAGAGGCCGGGGGCACGATCCGCTACGGGTCGTGCTGGATTCTGCCTTGCGGCTGGCGCCCACATCCCGTTTGCTCCAGCAGAAGTCGACGGCGGCGACCTGGATCTTTTGCGGCCCGGCGGCCTCGTTGCCACGACGGGCGGCCCTGGTCGCGGCCGGGGCGGTGGTCAAGGAAGTGGCCCTGAGTTCCCAAGGTGGGCTTGATCTGGCAGAGGTTCTGGCCGAACTGGGTCGCAACGGAGTCACTACTCTTCTGGTCGAAGGCGGGGGGCAGGTCCATGCAGCTTTTCTCCGGGAAAACCTCTATGATCAGGCCTGCCTGTTTGTGGCCCCGTTTTTTCTGGGTGGGGACGGCTTGCCGGTAATCGGTGATCTTGGTTTGGAGCGGGTCGAACAGGGACGACGCTTCCGTCGTACGGCGGTCCGCCACCTGGGCGAGGATCTGCAGATCGAAGGTTTATTCGAGGAATAGGGGCATGTTTACCGGGATTATTCAGGGACGCGGCCGGATCTGCGAAAAAAGGCCGGTCGGTGGCGGGCTGCTCTTCGGGATCGAAAGTGATTTCGACCTGACCGATCCGGCCGAAGGCGAGTCCATTGCCGTCAACGGCGTCTGTCTGACCGCCCGGGAGATCCGGGGGCGCCGCTTTCTGGTCGATGTCTCTCCGGAGAGCCTGGAACGCACCAACCTGGGACGGGTGGCGGTGGGTAGTCTGGTCAATCTGGAACGGGCCTTGCGGTTGAGTGATCGGTTGGGCGGCCATCTGGTTAGCGGTCATGTCGATGCGGTGGCCCAGGTGCTGGAGCGGAAACCACTGGGTGACTTTGTTATCTTTGCCTTTGCGGTACCCCCCGGGCTGGCTCGGTACATCATCGAAAAGGGTTCGATCACCATTGACGGCATCAGCCTGACGGTGAATCGCTGTGACGAACGGACCTTTGCGGTGTCGATTATCCCGCATACCCTGACCGTGACCACCCTGGGCGGCTTGAGCACCGGTTCGATGGTGAATATCGAGGTCGATTTGATCGGCAAATATGTGGAAAAACTCCTGGCGGTGAAGTCGGAGGGAGGGGCGGGCAGTGGTTCCGTGCTCAATCCTGCTTTTCTGGCCGAACACGGTTTTATCAAGTAATCAGCCGTATTAATGCGGCTCCAAGCGGTGAGGAAATGACGGTAAATACCATTGAAGAGGCAATTGAGGATTATCGGGCCGGCAAGATCATCATCCTGACCGATGATGAGGACCGGGAAAATGAGGGCGATCTCTGCATGGCCGCCCAGATGGTGACCCCGGCCGCCATCAATTTCATGGCCACCCACGGTCGCGGTCTGATCTGCCTGACCATGACCGCCGAACAGATCGATAAGTTGAAATTGCCGATGATGGTGCGGGAGAACCGCTCCCCCTTTGAGACCGCCTTTACGGTCAGTATCGAGGCGAGGAGCGGCGTGACCACCGGTATCTCGGCAGCGGACCGGGCGCATACCATCCAGACGGCAGTCAGGTTGGATGTGAAGCCCGAGGACATTGTCAGCCCCGGCCATATCTTTCCCTTGCGGGCCAAGCCCGGCGGGGTGCTGGTTCGCACCGGTCAGACCGAGGGTTCAGTGGACCTTGCCCGGCTGGCCGGGTTGCGTCCTTCGGCGGTGATCTGCGAGATCATGAACGAGGACGGCACTATGTCACGGATGCCCGATCTCAAGATCTTTGCCAAGAAGCACGATCTGAAGATTGTCACCATCGCCGATCTGATCGCCTATCGGCTGCGCATGGACACCCTGGTCCACCGGGCCGCAGTGACCAGGCTGCCGACCCGCCATGGTGGAGAGTTTACCGCCATTGTCTATACCAACGATGTTGATAAATATGAGCACCTGGCCCTGGTCAAGGGTGACATCACCCCTGACCAGGAGGTGTTAGTCCGGGTCCACTCCGAGTGTCTGACTGGCGATGTCTTTGGCTCCATGCGCTGCGACTGCGGCCAGCAGCTCAAGGCGGCGATGCAGATGGTCGAGAAGGCTGGTAAGGGGGTGATCCTCTACATGCACCAGGAAGGACGCGGTATCGGCCTGGTCAACAAGCTCAAGGCCTACGCCCTGCAGGACGGGGGGCTGGACACCGTCGAGGCCAACAAGAAGCTGGGTTTCAAGGCTGACCTGCGCGACTACGGCATCGGCGCTCAGATTTTGCGTGATCTGGGGGTCCGGCGGATGAAGTTGATTACCAACAATCCTAAAAAGATCGTTGGTCTGGAAGGGTATGGCCTGGAAGTGGTGGACCGGGTGTCGGTAGAAATCGAGCCGGACCCGGAGAACCTGCGTTATCTCCAGACCAAGAAGGACAAGCTCGGCCATATGCTGGATCTGATCTAAGTTGGGCGGCGATGGCTGACAAGCCTCGCCGTTTCTGCTATGTTGGCGAAATAATATCTTGATTATAACAGCGGCCCCCGGGCCGAAAAAATTACCTCGGTATGCGGGGGGAGGAGATGGGGATGGCCAAGTACATTGAAGGGAACCTGAAGGGCGATGGCCGCAAGATTGGCATCGTGGTGGCCCGTTTCAATTCTTTTATCGGCGAGCGGCTTCTGGAAGGGGCCATCGACACCCTGGTCCGTTCCGGGGTGAATACCGATGATATTGAAGTGGCCCGGGTGCCAGGCGCCTACGAGATTCCCCTGATGACCCAGAAGATGGCCCGTGCCAAACGCTATGACGCTTTGATTTGTCTAGGGGCGGTGATCCGCGGGGCTACCCCGCATTTTGATTTCGTCGCCAACGAGGTGGCCAAGGGGGTGGCCCAGGTCAGCATGGAGAGCGGTCTGCCGGTACTCTTCGGGGTTTTAACCACCGATACCATCGAACAGGCCATCGAGCGGGCCGGCACCAAGGCCGGCAACAAGGGCTCCGATTGTGCCGTGGCCGCCCTGGAGATGATTAATCTGTTGGCCTCCTATTGAGTGCCATGGTTATCCCGCTGCGCCGCCGGGCCCGGGAACTGGCCATGCAGGTGCTCTATCAGTGTGAGACCACCGGCCAGGATGTTGATCAGGCCCTGGGGCTGACCATGGCCAACTTTGAGGCCAACAAGAAGGCCTATGCCTATGCCCGGGAGCTCTTGTTGGGAATTGGGGCGCGCCGAGAAGAGATCGATGAGCTGATCCGCGAACAGTCGTCGCACTGGCGACTTGAGCGTATGCCGCTGGTGGACTTGAATATTCTCCGCATCGGGGTCTATGAGCTGTGTGCCTGCCCGGATGTCCCTGCCTCGGTGGTGATTAACGAGGCTCTGGAGGTGGCGAGCCGTTATTCCGCCGACGATGCCACCTCTTTCATTAACGGTATCCTTGACGCCGTTAAGCAGAAGCTGGACCGCAAGTAATTTTAGCCGCTGGCCACCCGGCGGCCAGGAGGGAGGGTATGGCCAGAGACGACAGTCGCCGCGACAAACCACCTCTCTTTCAGGAGCTGTTTGCGGTCCTGGGGCTCTTTCTGGCCCTCTTCCTCTTCATTGCCTTGGCCGGTTTCTCCCTTCCCGGCTCCGATGGTCTCATGCAACCCCATCTCTGGGGCGGCCGGGTTGGCCATTTCCTGGCCGGGCTGCTCATGAGTTTTCTGGGCTTCAGTTCCTTCTGGCTGGTCTTTCTGCTCCTGACCTTTTCCCTGCGGTTCTTTTCCCCCCACGCCTCAGTGCAGCGGTTGCCCTTGGTGCTGCTGGGTGCCAGCGGGGTGATTATCGCCAGTGCCACTCTCCTTGCCGCCACCGGCCTTACCACCCTGCATCTGCCTGGCCGCTATTACCCGTGCGGCGGTATGCTGGGTGATCTCTTCAATGTCCTTTTCAAAGATTCATTCGGTGCCTCGGGTACGGTGCTGTTCGCCCTTTGTCTGCTGGTGATTTCCTTGATGATGGCGGCGGAGATGTCGCCGTATCTGCTGGCTTGTCGCTGGCGGGAGTGGCGGCGTACACGGCGGGAGAGGAACGTTGTGACCATCCCGCCGGTACTGGAGAAGGCTGCCGCTCCCCAGGAAAAGAAGAGCGGGGCTGTGGCGACGATCACCATGCCCAATGTCCATGAACCGGTGCGCCTTCCCGCCGTTGCCGATGACAGTGACGACGACTTCCAGCCGATACCTTTTGCGGCCACTGATTACCGGCTGCCAGGCCTGAATCTTCTCGATAAATCACCGGGTGGCGACTTTCTGGCCGACCGTGACCACTATCTGGAAGTGAGCGCCAAGCTTGAGGAAAAACTCAACGATTTTGGGGTGTACGGCAAGGTTTCCGGCATCTCGCCGGGCCCGGTGATCACCACCTACGAGTACGAGCCGGCCCCCGGGGTCAAGATCAACAAGGTCGTCGCCCTGGCGGATGATCTTGCCTTGGGCCTGAAGGCTGAGAGTGTTCGCATTGTCGGCTCCATCCCCGGCAAGGCCGCTTTAGGAATCGAGATCCCCAATCGGCAGCGCCAGGTCGTCTATATCCGTGATATCCTGGCCGGGGAGGAGTTTCAAAAATCCGTTAACAAACTTACAATCGGCCTGGGGATGGACGTGGTCGGCCAGCCGGTCACTGCCAATCTTGCCAAGATGCCGCATCTGCTGATCGCTGGGGCCACCGGCGCCGGTAAGAGTGTGGCGGTCAACACCATCATCTGCAGTTTCCTGATGAAGGCCACCCCGGAGGAAGTGCGGATGCTGATGGTGGACCCCAAACGCATCGAACTCTCTTGTTACGAGGGGATCCCCCATCTGTTGCACCCGGTGGTGGTCGATCCCAAGATGGCCAGCCGCGCCTTGCAATGGGCGGTGCGGGAGATGGAACGCCGTTACCAGCTCATGGAAGAACAGCGGGTCAAGAGTATTGCCACCTATAATGAACAGGTCGATGAAGAGGGGCGCTTGCCCCTGATCGTCATCATCATCGATGAGTTGGCCGACTTGATGATGGTCTCCTCCAAGGAGGTGGAAGATTCTGTGGCCCGGCTGGCCCAGATGGCACGGGCGGCCGGAATGCATCTGATCCTCGCCACCCAGCGACCTTCGGTGGATGTCTTGACCGGGCTGATCAAGGCCAATTTCCCCACCCGGATGTCCTTCAAGGTATCATCAAAAATCGACTCCCGAACCATCCTCGACTCCAGTGGCGCCGAACATCTTTTGGGCGCCGGGGATATGCTCTTCCTGCCCCCCGGGAGTTCCCGCCTGCAGCGGATCCATGGCGCTTACATCACCGAGGCGGAGATTGGTCGGATCGTCAACTTTATCAAGGAACAGCGGCCGGTGGTCTACGACGAGTCTGTCGTCAAGGTGGTTGAAACCCCACCGGAAAGTGAGGATGGCGAGGCTGAAGACGATTTCGACGAGAAATACGACGAGGCCGTGGCCTTCGTCTGTGAAACTGGTCAGGCCTCCATTTCCATGGTGCAGCGACGGCTGCGGGTCGGGTATAACCGGGCCGCCCGGATGATCGAGACCATGGAAAAAGAGGGCATTGTTGGCCCAGCCGATGGTTCGAAGGCCCGTGAGGTGCTGACGCGTAAGTCCTATTAAATAACCCAGAGATTGGCTAAGGCTTGTGGGGTGAAAGTAAGTATAAATGACCAGACGATCAGCAATATTAGTAGGTTGTCTTACTGCGTTTTTGCTGGGCGCTTTTGGGCTGCGCCCCGTTCAAGCTGTGACTGGAAAGCATCAGCTTAGAATCGGGGTCCTTGCCCATCGCGGTGCGGCCACCGCCCTTAAAATGTGGAATCCCACCGCCGAATACCTGACCAGCAAGATTACAGACAACTCCTTCACCATCGTTCCCCTTGGTTTTCGTGAAATCGGCCCTGCAGTTGCGCGGGGAGAGGTGAACTTTGTTCTGGCTAACTCATCGATCTATGTTGAACTCGAAGCGCTTTACGGGGTGAACCGGATTGCGACCATGCAAAACACCGGCATCCAGGGTGACTACAACGTTTTCGGCGGGGTGATTTTTTGCCGGGCGGACCGCAGCGACATCGACACCCTTAACGATTTGAAGGGTAAATCGTTCCTGGCGGTAGACGAGACCTCACTAGGGGGCTGGCAGGTGGCCTGGCGGGAGCTCAAAAAACACGGGCTCGATCCATATCGAGATTTCAGCAGCTTGCGCTTCCTCGGGAGCACGCACGATGACGTTGTTTATGCAGTTAAAGATGGTAAGGCAGATGCGGGAACGGTGCGCACGGCTACCCTTGAGAGCTTGGCTGAAGAGGGAAAGATAGATTTAGATGCCTTTCGCATCCTCAATCCCTCCGGCGATAAAAATTTCCCATTTTTGCTCAGCACCAGGCTCTATCCCGAGTGGCCGCTGGCCGTGGTGGGGCGAACGGATGGAGAAGTCGCGAAGCAAGTCGCCGTGGCCCTCTTCAATATGCCACCTGATAGTCTCGCAATAAAGGCGGCGAAAATTAAAAGTTGGACGATTCCGCTTGATTACCAGCCGGTGCATGATCTGATGAAGGAACTCCATCTCGGTCCCTATATCGATTACGGGAAGGTAACCCTGGTCGATGTTGTTAGACTGTACTGGCATTTGGTTGTTCTCGTTGTAGCCGTTCTGCTCCTTATGGCCGTTTTGACCACGCATGTGCTAAGGTTGAACGAGCGGTTGCTCCACTCAAAAAAGCTGGTGGAAGAGGCGCGCAATGGTCTGGAGCAAGAGGTCCAGGTGCGGACAGGTGAATTGCAAAACGCCAATGCCGAACTCAAGAAGGCAATGGACGACATCAAGACCTTGTACGGGATCATTCCGATCTGTGCTTCCTGTAAGAAAATTCGGGATGACGAGGGGGCCTGGCACCAGATTGAGGCCTATATTAGCAGGCACACGGAGGCGCAGTTCAGTCACGGCATTTGCCAAGAGTGCGCCAAGAAGCTCTATCCGGAGTATTATAGTGATGACATGCTCTAGGACCCGACCTTCATGCACTTAAGGTGTATGGTCTATGTCTTCTCCCTCCTGGTGGTTCCCGGGATCAGTGGTTGCTCCAATCCTCCCTCGGCCAGTAACTTCGAGTAAATGTCACGAAATTAGATGGTGAGCGCTTCCGGCGCCAGCATCAACAGGTCGCCAAGTTTGATGGATTTGGGTGGCCTAGCGCCCCTGGCGGCCGCATGGCTCGCCACCACCGGGCATTTAACCAGCAGCAGGAAGAAGAGTGGGGCGGATATTTCGGACAGGGTTTCGAAGTTGCCCTGACCCTTGCTGATGATCAGATCGGCCTCCCGGAACAGTTGCTGGAATTCCGGGTGACAGCTAGCCAGGGGGGTGCCGGGGCAACCGGTGGTGTTGTCGATCACCCGGCAGATGCTGGTGAGACCGCAGGCCTCGGCATCGGCAAATAAGGCATCGTTGATAATCGGGCTGGCCTTGACCACCAGAGTTACCGGTTTTCCCAGTTGTTCGATGAGTAACCGGTCAAAGACCAGCTCTCCGCAGTTGTCGGCCAGGTAGAGGATCTTCTCGGCCCGGGCCAGCTTTTTGCGAAACCAGTTAAAGTGATCCAGGGCCGGTGGCTGGGTCAGGCACTGGTGGATCGCCTCTTCCACATCAAAATCTTGTTGGGCGCCATAGTCGATACAATTGCCGGCAATGGCCAGCCGGGTCGCGCTCGTCAAGGGATCGGCCGCATTTGCAATGATTTCCCGCAACCGCGGCAGCATACCCATCGCGGTACTATTACTGGTCTGCTTGAGGGCGGCGAAAGGGTCGGGTGAACCAGTCCGCTCGGCCAGCAGGCGGTATAACCCCACCGCATTTTCTGGCGGGGAAAGCTCAAGATCAAAGGATTGAACCAACCGGGCCGCTTCCTGATCAAGTTTTGCCGCCACCTCAGCAGTGCAATCGGTAATTTGGGCGACGTGCCTGGCCTGGCGCAGAAAACACGGCAAACATTCTGGTGAGGTATGCATGTTCAGCCTTGAGTGGAAACTGGCTTGGGCTTGATCCTTAAACCCAGGGTCAACCCCGGAGAGTGAGGAGGAGAAAGTAGCAGCCAAGCCCGGCGATCACCACGGCGGCGAAACGGCGGAGGTAGATTACTCCCTGTTGCCAGGCGCTTTGGTCGAGGAATTCCATTAATCTGGCGCTGAATATTCCGACCAAGGCCAGTGGGAGACAATGACCGACGGCGAAGACAGCCAGCATGGCGATCCCGAAGAGGACCTTGCCTTGTACGGCGATGATGCCGAGAATAGGGGCAAGGAAACCGAAGGTGCAGACCCCGGAAAGCAGACCGTAGGCCAAGCCCAGAATGAAAGCCCCCCAAGCGCCGCTGAACGCGCAGCGTGACAAAAAGGAACGGTTGGAATAGCAGCGGGGTGGCCGGAACAGGGTCCAGGCCACCCAGATCAACAGGATACCGATAAGTGGCTGCCAATAGGGGCCGACGTCGCCGAGCATCCGCCCGGCCGCGGCGCAGATCAAGCCAATGGCAAGAATGGTGATAAAAAGACCGGTCACAAACAGCACGGCATAGCGGGCGGCCTGGCGAGGCGGCAGGATGATGTTCTGCCCTCCGATATAGGCGAAGAGCAGCGGGATCGACGCCATGTGGCAGGGGCTCAATAGCACGCTGACCATGCCCCAGATAAAACTTCCAGGGAGGGCCAGGGCCGCGTCCACCCGCAGCCAGCTAGTTATGGTGAGCAGGATATCATCCATTCCCAATCAGCCTTTTTTCGCCAGCATGGCGTCCAGTTGCTTGACTATTTCCGCCTTTTCCATGACACCGCTGTGCCGATAGACCTCGTTGCTGTTGCGGTCGTAAAAGATCTGGGTCGGGATGACCATGGCGTGAAACTGTTTGGCCTTCACGCTTTCGCGATATACATCAACGAAGACAATCGTCGCCTTGCCCTGATAGGCCTTCTGCAGGTCGGCAATGATCGGGGCCATCATCCGGCAGGGCAGGCAGTTGTCGGCGCCCAGGTCGACCAGAGTGACCTCACCCCGGACCGGAATGGTATTGCCAGCAGTGGTTTCGGCACCCCAGACGGAGCCGGAGTAGATGAGAAATGCGCCCAACAATACGCTAAGTAATCTTGGGGTATTGCGACTGGACTTGCTGCACATAATGGTCTCCTCAAGTTGTATATCTAAAAATTGATCACTTCCCGTTCTTTCATGGTGGCCACGGCGGTGGGGGCGGTGATCAGCTTGGCGCCGGGGATGAGGTCGGCCTCGGTCATGCCCATGGTCTTGGCGCAGGGGGCGCAGACCATGATTTCGGGCTTGAATTCCATGATCA
>Ga0334722_10007349_pt1 | contig 10691 bp, 11 predicted proteins | sample C3_bottom_MG_FD_207210 | JGI IMG/M metagenome (GOLD analysis project Ga0334722, IMG submission 207210) | Sediment microbial communities from Yellowstone Lake, YNP, Wyoming, USA - C3_bottom | ecosystem: Environmental > Aquatic > Freshwater > Lake > Sediment | place: USA: Wyoming | collected...
TCTCATCGCCTCCAAGGCGCCGCTGGCCGTGGGTTTGGCCAAGGCGGCCATAAACCGTGGTCTCGACGTGGACCTCGAGTCCGGCCTGGCGTACGAGGCCGCCCTGTTCGGGGAATGTTTCTCCACCGCCGATCAACGGGAGGGAATGGAGGCCTTCCTGTCGAAGAGAAAGGCTGAGTTCAAGGGGAAATAAGCCAGGGGCAAAAATACAAAGGATACTCTCCGAGCCCCGGGATCTGAAGTCAGACCCCCGGGCCGTCGCCCGCCGTACGGCGGGAAAAGGGTTTGCCGGGCGACCGGCGGACCTCCCGCGCTTGGAAAGGAGAGGCCGCAGGCTGGTGCCGCGCGCTCATCGTCAGGATGGCGCGATCAAGCCGGACCGCCGGGGTCTTGCGTCCACGCGGGCCCCGGTTTTTCATTCCCCAAGGAGGTGATGATGGATGAACCCAGACGGCGAAGCGGGCCGGGAGAGCAAGCCCGAGGCCAGATTGGGCCGGGACGAGAGGGTCGAGGCGAGGGTCCGCGAGCGAGCCGAGGGCGGCAAGCTGCCCTGTGCCGTGGCCTTCAGGATTGCCGAAGAGCTGGACGTGCCGCGTTTGGCCGTGGGTGAAGCGGCCGACCGGGTTGGCGTCCGGATCAGTCACTGCCAGCTCGGCTGTTTCAAGTGAGGTCGGCCCATCGCCGGTGAGGGCCGAACCCTTCAAAAAGCACGTTGGCACGGAGCATGGGAGGAGGAACGACGTGACCCGGGGAATGAGAAACCACGTTTGGGTATGGGTGGCCGTGGGCCTTGTGGTGGTCGCGGCGGTGGGTTTCATATCGTATCAGAGTTATGCCCGGCCGGGGAAGAACCTGACCCTCGCCACGACCACGAGCACGCAGGATTCTGGGTTGCTCGACGTGCTCATCCCGGCCTTCGAGAAGGCCAGCGGGATCAAGGTCAAGGTGGTCGCCGTGGGAACCGGCCAATCAATTGAGATCGCCCGGCGCGGCGACGCCGATGTCGTCCTGGTCCACGCCCGGAAGCTGGAAGACCAGTTCGTCGCCGATGGACAGGGGATCAACCGCCGGGACGTCATGTACAACGATTTCGTCGTCGTGGGTCCGCCCGGCGATCCGGCCGGGATCAAGGGGATGAAGGACGCCGCCGCCGCGTTCGCGAAGATTGCACAGGCCAAGGCGAGCTTCGTGTCCCGTGGGGATAAGTCGGGAACCAACGTCAAGGAGAACGAGGTCTGGGCGGCCGCTCAGGTCAAGCCGGCCGGGTCGTGGTACCTGAGTGCCGGGGCGGGGATGGACGAGGCCCTCCGCCTGGCCAGCGAGAAGGGCGCGTACACGCTCAGTGACCGGGCCACCTACCTGGCCACCAAGGATAAGTACAAGCTGGACATCGTCGTCGAGGGGGACAAGATCCTTTACAACCCGTACGGGGTCATTGCCGTGAACCCCAAGGTTCATCCCAACGTGAACTACCGTGGGGCGATGGCTTTCATCAACTTCATTACCGGGCCGGAGGGCCGAAAGATAATCGGCGACTTCGGCCGCGACCGCTTCGGTCAACCGCTGTTCACCCCGTGGCCTCAGGGCCAGTGAACCGCGCTTTCGGGACGTTGAAAGGCGGGGAGCCCGTCTGTCTGACATCGTCGCCGGATTCGTCAAGGCCTTGAGCCTGATCGCGAGCTTGGACCCCGAACTCTACCAGATCGTCTTTCTTTCCGTCGTCGTTTCCGGAACCGCCAGCATCCTGGGGGCCCTGGCAGGCGTGCCGGCCGGGGCTCTGCTGGCTTTCCGCCGCTTCCCGGGACGGACCCTCCTGATCAGGGTCGTCTACACGCTAATGGGCCTTCCCCCGGTCCTTGCCGGGCTCCTGGTCTACCTGCTCTTATCGAGCCAGGGTCCGTTCGGCCGGGCCCGACTCCTCTTCACCCCGGCGGCCATGGTCATCGTCCAGTTCATCCTGGTCTTTCCGATCGTCACCGGGCTGACCCTGGTTGCGGTGCGGGACCGCGACCGCCTTGTCCGCGACACGGCCCTGGCCCTTGGGGCCACCCGATGGCAGGCCGACCTGGCGGTCATCGGCGAGTCGCGGCGGGCCATCGGGGCGGCGGTGATGGCCGCCTTCGGCCGGGCCATCGCCGAGGTCGGCGCGGTCATGCTGGTCGGCGGGAACATCCAGTGGCAGACCCGGGTGATGACCACGGCCATCGTCCTCGAAACGCGCCAGGGGCGGTTCGATGTGGCCATCGCCCTCGGGCTGATCCTTCTGGCCCTCGCCTTCGCCGTCAACACGCTGGTCGGGCAGGTCACTCCGATGGCCGGAGGGAAGCTCGATGAAAACCCCTGAGACACGAGTTTCGATGGCGCCAGGGCCGGCCGGAGCGCCCCCGATGGCGCCAGGGCCGGCGGGAGCGCCCCCGAGCGGGCCGACCTTCGAGATCACCCGATTATCACGATCCTACGGCCGCGGGCGACTGGCCCTGGATCTCGGCCCGACGGACCGGGGCAGGTGGGGAGGGTCCGCCGCTCCGCTAGTGATCAACGGGGGGGTCATCAACGTCGTCCTCGGCCCCAATGGGTCCGGAAAGACGACCCTCCTTCGCCTTCTCAGCTTGATCGATCCGCCCACCGCCGTGGCCGGTCGGATCTTCGGGCTACCGTGGCCGTGGGCGGCTGAGGGAGATGGGGGGGAGGACGGCGGCCGGGGCGTGACCGGGCGGGGCGAGGCCCTTCGGGTGAAGCTGCGACGCCGCATGGCTCTAATCTTCCAGCGGCCCGTCCTCTTCGAGGGCAGCGTTGCCGATAATGTTGGGTACGGGTTGGCCCTGCGGGGGTGGGCGGTCGGGTCGCCCGAGTGGCGGCGAAGGGTCGAGGAAAGCCTCGCCGCCGTCGGCCTGGCTGACTTCGGCGATCGACCCGCCAAAGGCCTGTCGTCCGGCGAGTCCCAACGCGTGGCCCTGGCCCGGGCCCTGGCCTGCCGCCCTGACGTTTATCTCTTCGATGAACCCACGGCCAACCTTGACCCGGCCAGCGCCGCCGCCATCGAGCGGCTGGTGCTGGCCCTCCGGGATGAGGGCCGGACCGTCGTCCTCGTCACCCACAACCTCTTCCAGGCCAAGCGCTTGGCCGAGAGGGTTCTCTTTCTTTCCGAGGGTCGGCTGGTCGAGGACGCCCCGGCGGCGGCCTTTTTCGAGGGCCCTTCATCCGAACCGGCGCGGGCCTTCGTCGCCGGGGAGACCACCTTCTAGATCGGGGGCGTGACATGAATTTCCGACCGTTGAAGCTCCTCTCCGTGGCCGAAGCGGCCGACCTTTACGGAAAAAGCCTTCCCGCCTTCGAGCCACCTGCCGAGGCCGTGCCCCTGACCGCCGCCGTCGGCCGGGTCCTGGCCCGGGATGTCGTGGCCGACGTGGATGTGCCGGGCTTCCATCGCTCGACGGTGGACGGCTATGCGGTACGGGCGATCGACACCTTCGGGGCCTCCGAGTCCCTGCCGGCCCTGTTGACCGTGATTGGCGAGGTGAAGATGGGCGCGCCGGCCGGGTTGAGCCTCGCTCCTGGTCAGACGGCCCGCATCCCCACCGGGGGGATGCTCCCCGAGGGCGCCGACGCCGTGGTCATGCTGGAATACGCTGAGGACCTGGATGCCCAGACAATTGCCGTCCAACGCCCGGCGGCCCCGGGGGACAACGTCCTGGCCCGGGGCGAGGACATGGCCGCCGGGGGCGTGGTCATGCGCAAGGGACGGCTGCTGCGGGCTCAGGAGGTCGGAGCCCTGGCCGGGATCGGTCGGATGACGGTCGAGGTCTACCGCCGACCGGTGGTGGCCATCGTCTCCAGCGGGGACGAGGTCATCCCTCCGGATCAGGTCCCGGGCCCCGGCGAGATAAGGGACATCAACGCCTACGCCCTGTCGGCCATGGTCGAGGAAACCGGGGGCGTCCCCCGAATCATCGGCATTGTCCACGACGATTACGAGACGCTGCTGGCGGCCGTCCGCGGGGCCCTATCCGAGCGGCTCGACGCAACCGCCGGCGGGACGGCCGGCGGGGCAGCTCGGTCGGGACCCGTGACGCCACTGCCCGGGTCATCGAGGCCGTCGGACCGCCCGGGGTAATCGTCCACGGGGTCGCCGTCAGGCCCGGCAAGCCGACCATCCTCGGCCTCGCCGCCGGCGACCCGCCGCGGCCGGTGATCGGGTTGCCCGGCCATCCGGCCAGTGCCATGGTGGTCTTCGAGGTGTTCGGCCGCCCGCTGATCCGACGCCTGATGGGCCTCGTTTCGGGGAGCGAGCGGGTCGGCGTCATCCGGGCGAGGCTGGCCGAGAACGTGGCCTCCTCGCCGGCCCGCGAGGAGTACGTGCGGGTCCGTCTGGTCGACGGGCCGGACGGGCCGGCAGCCGTGCCCGTGCCCGGCAAGTCCGGGCTGATCACCACCCTTGTTCAGGCCGATGGGCTCCTGCGGGTCCCCCTCGGCCGCCAGGGTTACCAGGCTGGCGACGAGGTCGAAGTGGTGCCCTTCAGGAGGTGAGCCAGGTGGACCGACGCGAGATCTATCTTCAGGAGATACCCATCGATGAGGCCCTGGGCCGGCTCTTTGCGGCTCTGCGCGGCGGGGCCTGGGGCCCGCTCCCCGGCGAGGTCGTCCCGACCCCCGGGGCGGTCGGCCGCGTGCTGGCCGAGGCCGTCTTCGCGCGCACCTCGGCCCCGCACTACCACGCCTCGGCCATGGACGGCTATGCCGTTCGGGCCACGGCCACGTTCGGGGCCTCGGAAACCCGGCCGATCCGCCTGACCGTGGGCCGCCAGGCCTTCCCGGTGGACACCGGCGACCCGTTGCCGGCCGATACAGACGCGGTCGTCATGATCGAGGACGTCCAGCCCGTCGGCCCCGAGGACGAACAGGGACGGCCAGCGGCCATCGAGATCGCCGCGGCCGCCGCCCCCTGGCAGCACGTGCGCAGCCTGGGCGAGGACATCGTGGCTACGGAGCTGGTCCTGCCCGCCAACCACACCGTCCGGGCGATGGACGTCGGCGCCCTTCTGGCGGCCGGGATCACCCAGGTGAAGGTGCGGCGACGGCCGCGGGTGGCGATCATCCCCACCGGCAGCGAGATCGTCGATCCTTTCAGTCCTGAGGCCGCCAACCCCAGGCCCGGCGATATCCTGGAATCCAACTCCCATGTCCAGGCCGCCCTGGTCGGCGAGTGGGGCGGGGAGCCGCTCCGCCGGCCCATCGTCCCGGACCGCCGCGAGGCCATCCTGACCGCCATCGCCGAGGCCGTTGAGGCGGCCGACGTGGTCGTCCTGAACGCCGGCTCGTCGACCGGGTCGGAGGACTTCTCCGCCTGGGCCGTCGGCCAGCTCGGGCGGATTCTCGTCCACGGTGTGGCGATGAAGCCCGGCCGCCCGGTCATCCTCGGTCTCGTCCGGGGCAAGCCGGTGGTCGGCGTCCCGGGCTACCCGGTCTCCTCCTACCTGGCCTTCAATCTCTTCGTGAAACCGCTGGTCTTTGCCCTTCAGGGGAGGCCGACCCCGGCCGACCAGAAGGAAAGGGCGGTTGTCAGCCGCCGGGTCATGTCCACCAGCGGGGCGGTCGAATTCCTCCGGGTCAAGCTCGGGCGGGTTGGCGGGAGGTTGGTGGCCACGCCCATCGCTCGAGGGGCCGGGGTGACCATGTCCCTCGTCCGGGCCGACGGCGTGGTCCGGATCCCGCCCCTGGTCGAGGGCCTGGCCGAGGGGGACGAGGTCGAGGTCGAGCTGTGGCGGGACCGGGCCGAAATCGAGGGAACCATCGTCGCCATCGGCAGTCACGACCTGTGCCTCGACCTCCTGGCCGATCTGTTGCGTCGGCGACACCCGGAGCTGAACCTGTCGTCGGCCCACGTCGGCAGTTTTGGCGGGCTGATGGCCCTGCGCCGCGGCGAGGCCCACATGGCGGGGATCCACCTCCTCGACGAGGAGACCGGCGTTTACAACGTCTCGGCGATCCGGAAATACCTCCCCGGACGGCCCGTCCACCTGGTCCATCTGGTCCGGCGCGACCAGGGCTTCCTGGTCGCCCCCGGCAACCCCAAGGGGATCAGGGGTTTCGCGGACCTGGCCCGACCCGATGTCCGCTTCGTTAACCGGCAGCGCGGGGCGGGGACGAGGGTTCTCCTCGATTATCACCTGAAGCTCGAGGGGATCGACCCACGGTCGATCAACGGCTATGAGCGGGAGGAGTTCACCCATCTGACGGTGGCCGCCGCCGTGGCCAGCGGGGCCGTCGACGTCGGCCTCGGCATCCTGGCTGCGGCTCGAGCCCTCGGGCTGGACTTCGTCCCCGTCACCCGCGAGGACTATGACCTGGCCATCCCGGCCGAGCACCGCCGGCTGGAGTCGGTGGAAAAACTCCTCGCCGTGGTCGCTTCCGACGAGTTCCGCTCGGCCGTCGCCGCCCTGGGCGGCTATGACTCCTCGCGCAGCGGCGCGGAAGAGGTGATCTGAAGATGCGCGACCGCCACCATCGGACCATTAACTACCTGCGCGTTTCCCTGACCGACCGATGCAACCTGCGGTGCGTGTATTGCCTGCCGGACGAGGGCGTGGCGCTGAAGGGCCACGACGATATCCTGACCTACGAAGAGATTGGGCGCCTCGTCCGGGTGGCCGTCTCCATGGGGGTCACCGGGGTCAGGTTGACGGGCGGGGAACCCCTGGCCCGGCGGGACGTCCTGAGCCTGGTCCGCGCTTTGGGGCAGATCGACGGGCTCGAGGACCTGTCCCTGACGACCAATGGGACCCTCCTCGCCCCGCTGGCCTGGAGGCTGAAGGAGGCCGGTCTGAAGCGGGTCAACATCAGTCTCGATACGTTGCGGCCCGACCGCTTCGAGCGGATCACCCGCCGCCCCCTCTTCGATGAGGTCGTGGCCGGCATCCGAGCGGCTCTCGAAGCCGGCCTCGAGCCGGTCAAGCTCAACGTCGTCCTGATGCGTGGGATCAACGATGATGAGATCCTCGACCTGGCCCGTCTGACCCGGCGACCGTTCGCCCCGGGCCTCGGCCCGGTCCACGTTCGCTTCATCGAGTTGATGCCCCTCGGCGAGAGCTCGGCCACCGCCGGCGCCCTTCAGGTTCCTGGCGACGAGGTCCGCGAGGTCCTCTCGCGGGCCGGCGAGCTCATCCCGGTGGACGCGGACGGCGGAGCTCCGACCGGCAGGGGACCGGCCCAGAACTATCGCTGGATCCCCCGGGAGCCGGACTGGTTTGCCGACGACGCCGCCCCGATGGCCGCCGGCCGGCCCGAGGCGGGCCTGCCTCCAGCGACCATCGGGCTGATCAACGCCATCACCGAGCATTTCTGCGACCGCTGCAACCGCCTCCGCCTGACGGCCGATGGGAAGATCAACCCGTGCCTGGCCTCGCCGCTTGAGATCGACCTCCGGCGGGCCCTTCGGTCCGGGGCCGGCGACGACGAGCTGGCCAGGCTTCTGGGCCTGGCCGTCCGAAGGAAGCCATTGGAGCACCACATGACGATCGGTGCCGCGGCCGACCGCGGCCGCCGGCGGCGGATGTCGCGAATCGGGGGGTGATGGCGTGGCCGATGAGCTGACCCACTTCGATCGCGCCGGGCGGGCCCGGATGGTCGACGTCGGGGCCAAGAGGGTGACCCGCCGTGAGGCGGTCGCCCGGGGTGAGGTTCGGGTCGGGCCTGAAACCCTGGCCGTCATTCGACGGGGAAGCGGCCGGAAGGGCGATGTCCTCGCGGTGGCTCAGCTGGCGGCGATCATGGCGGCCAAACGCGCGGCCGACCTCATCCCGCTGTGCCACGGCATTGGCCTCACGGGCGTGGATGTCCGCCTGAGCGCCGTCGACGACCCCGACCCGACGACGGGCGGCCGCGTCCTGATCGAGGCGGTGGCCCGGACCACCGGTCGAACGGGGGCCGAGATGGAGGCCCTGACGGCGGTCAGCGTCGGGGCCCTGACCGTGTACGATATGTGCAAGGCCATCGACCGGGGGATGGTCATCGGGCCGATCCGGTTGACCAGGAAATCGGGCGGCAAGAGCGGCGAGTGGCGCCGGGAGGGGGAGGACCAATGGCCCGCACTCGAGTAACCGCGGTCGGCCACGTGGTGGCCGTCTGCACCAGCGAAAGAAAGGGCATGAGGAAGAAGAACGCCGGGCGGGGCAGGCTAATAGAGGAGCATGGCCTCGAGGGCGACGCCCACGCCGGCCCCTGGCACCGCCAGGTGAGCCTGCTGGCCCTGGAGAGCATCGAGAAGATGAGGGCCAAGGGCCTCAATGTGGGTCCCGGGGCCTTCGCCGAGAACCTGACCACCGTCGGCCTCGATCTGCCAACCCTGCCCGTCGGGACCCGGGTGGCCGTGGGCGACGGCGAGAGCGGCCCGTTGCTCGAGGTGACCCAGATCGGCAAGGAATGCCACACCCACTGCGCCATCTACGAGCAGGCGGGCGACTGTGTCATGCCCCGGGAGGGGATCTTCGTCCGGGTGGTCCGGGGCGGGGAGGTCAGGGTCGGCGACCGCCTGAACGTCCTTGGCGCCGCGCCGGGTGAGCGGATCGAAGCATCCGCCGGACGGACCGTCGAGCCTGAACCGGGCGCCGCCTCGGCCCGCCGCTTCACCGTCGGGATCATCACCGCCAGCGACAAGGGTTCCCGAGGTGAACGCGAGGATCGCAGCGGCCGCGTCATCGCCGAAATCATGGAGGGGGCGGGGGGCGAGGTGGCGGCCTATGAGGTCATCCCGGACGAGGAGCCGCTGATCAGGGAGCGAATCGTGGCCATGGCTGATCGGCTCCACATCGACCTCATTCTGACCACCGGCGGGACGGGCCTGGCTCCGCGGGATCGCACTCCAGAGGCGACCTTGGCCGCCATCGACCGGGAGGTGCCCGGCATCGTCGAGGCCATTCGCCAGGAGAGCCTCAGGAAGACCCCCAGGGCGATGCTCTCTCGGGCCGTCTCCGGCATCCGCGGCCGCTCCCTGGTGATCAATCTGCCGGGGAGCCCGCAGGCCGTGCGAGAGTGCCTGGAGGTGGTCCTTCCGGTCCTCGGGCACGCCCTTGACCTCCTCCGGGGGGAGGGCGGGGAGTGCGCCAGGCCAGAGATTGGCCGGACCGTTTGAGCGGCATGGCCTGAGCGGTCGGGCGGGCCCCCGCCCCCGCTCCCGCCGACAAGCAGGAAAACCCCGCAGGTGGCGCGAAGCAGTAGCCATTCTGGACGAGGCGCGGGGTTATATCCGCGGGAGCTGGAGGGGTGACGTTGCTGGGCCAGGTCGACGACCTCAAGGAAGTGCTCATCACGGAGGAGAGGATCCAGGCCAGAGTCGCCGAGTTGGGCCGTCAGATCGCCCGGGATTATCAGGGCGGGAACCTGTTCATGGTCGGGATCCTCAAGGGAGCGGCCATCTTCCTGGCCGATCTGGCCCGCTCCATCGCCATCCCGGCGACCTTCGACTTCATGGCCGTATCGTCATATGGGGCGGCCACCAAATCGTCGGGGGCCGTGCGGATCCTGAAGGATATCGACCAACCCCTGGACGGCCGCGATGTCCTAATTGTCGAAGACATCGTCGACACCGGGTTGACCCTTAACTACCTTCACGACCTTTTCGCGGCCCGCAATCCCAGGAGCCTCAGGATCTGCGCCCTGCTCGACAAGAAGGAACGGCGCCAGGTGCCGGTCGGCGTGGATTACTGCGGCTTCGAGATCCCCAACGAGTTCGTCGTCGGTTACGGTTTGGATTATCGCGAGCTCTACCGGAACCTCCCCCTGATCGGGGTCCTGAAGCCGGAGATTTATACCGGCGAGAACTCGTCCCATTGATTCGGAGGTTTGAGCGCAGGTGAGTCCGCTTTGAGCACCGGTGAAGTCCGTGAGACGGTGGCCGTCATCGACTTCGGAGCGCAGTACAACCAGCTGATCGCGAGGCGCGTTCGGGAGTGCGGGGTCTACAGCGAGGTCGTCCCGTGGACCACGCCCCTGGCCGAGCTGTTGGCCAAGAAACCCAAGGCGGTCATCCTCTCCGGTGGACCGGCCAGCGTCTACGGGGAGGGCGCGCCCCGATACGACCCGGGCCTCTTCGACAGCGGCCTGCCGGTCCTGGGCATCTGCTATGGGATGCAGCTGATGGCCCACCTCCTGGGCGGCCGGGTGACCGGAGCCGAGCGTCGCGAGTACGGACCGACCAGGGCCCAGGTCGACACGTCGGCGGCGATTTTCCGCGGCCTCGACCCGACCATCGATGTCTGGATGAGCCACGGCGACGTGGTCCACGAGCCACCGCCGGGCTTTTCTGTCATCGCTCGGTCGGAAAACACGCCCGTGGCGGCCATGGCCGCGCCCGAGCGTCGCCTTTACGCCGTCCAGTTCCACCCTGAGGTCGTCCACACCCGGCGGGGCCTGGATATTCTCAAGGGATTCCTCTATAACGTGGCCGGTTGCGCGGGGGATTGGAGCCCGGGGACCTTCATCAGCGAGGCGGTGACCCGGATTCGGGAGACGGTCGGCGCTGGCCGGGTCCTATGCGCCCTCTCCGGCGGGGTCGACTCGTCGGTCACGGCGGCCATCGTCCAGCGTGCCGTGGGCGACCGTTTGACCTGTCTCTTCGTGGACAACGGGCTCCTCCGCAAGGACGAGGCCCGACAGGTCGTGGCCACTTTCCGGGGCCGGTTCGGGATGCACCTCAT
>Ga0334722_10007350_pt1 | contig 10690 bp, 12 predicted proteins | sample C3_bottom_MG_FD_207210 | JGI IMG/M metagenome (GOLD analysis project Ga0334722, IMG submission 207210) | Sediment microbial communities from Yellowstone Lake, YNP, Wyoming, USA - C3_bottom | ecosystem: Environmental > Aquatic > Freshwater > Lake > Sediment | place: USA: Wyoming | collected...
TTGTTACTTTTATGTTTTTACAATAACCTCCCAATGCCTCGTCTATACTGTTATCTACAACTTCATAGACCAAGTGATGTAGACCTTGTGCCCCTGTACTTCCTATGTACATTGCAGGTCTCTTACGAACTGCCTCTAATCCTTTTAATACAGTAATGCTACTCGCATCGTATTTTTCAACATTTTCTATTTCTTCAGTCATACCTTTTTTATCTCTCCTTTTTCTATGATAAAGTTCGTATCATTTGCTCTTTGTGTTTCCATAATAAAACATTGAATACTTAGTTCAGATATTAGGCTTTTTACTTGCTGTTGTTTGTTTTCATCCCACTCTGAATTGTAATCATCAAGTATTAAAATTACGTTTTTATCTTCCTTAATTTTAATGGTCGAATATAATATCGCAACAATGATAGCCTTTAACTCACCAAGCGATAAATCTTTTTTGTCTTTTCTTATTATGTTTAGCTCTTTCTTTTCATCTCCTTTAAAGTTTATCAGACAATCGCTAAGTTTTAATTTTTCTTTAGCCTCGCCATAATCGTCTTTTATTCTTTTAAAAAAATCTATTCTATAAGCGTTTACTATCTCTTGGTAATTTTTAAAGATTTTAAGCCAGATTTTGTTATAAGGCTCGTTTTTATAATTTCTTATAGCATTAATATACTTTTTGTAGTTTATATAAAAATCTGAACCGAAAATATTATAGCACAGTTTATCTATTAGTTTAATCCGAAAATGAGAAAAATTTTTGAAATAAAACAGTAAGTCACTGTTTATAAAGAATGTTTCTAAGTAACGTTTATTTTTATGAATCTGTTTGTCATTGACAACTACTTTTTTGAAATCTTTTTCAATTATTACTGTTACAGTATCTGTTTGAATGTTTGCCTTTATTATTGCTGTTTTAGAGTTGTATTTTATTAGGTCTTCCCTTTTTATTTTTCTGAAACTTTTCCCCCTTGTTATGATAAGTAGAGATTCAACAAAGTTGGTTTTTCCACTTCCATTACTTCCGTAAAACGTATTTATATGCTTCTTTAAACTTACGCCTGTTTTTTCAAAGTTTCTGAAATTATTCAGTTGAACATAACTAATACACATCTATGTTTTATAATCTAATTGGCATTAAAACGGCTTTGTAGCTTTCATCTCCAGAAAGTATTGCCGCAGATTGTCCATCCCTCAACTCCATGATTATTGTTTCTGAATAAATTGATTCTATCGCTTCTATAAGAAATTTTGCGTTAAAACAGATATCAAATGGTACACCTTCATATTTTGCAGTAACTTCCTCTTCTGCAAAGCCAAGTTCTGCGTTGTTACTCTTTATAACAACTCTGTCTTCGCTTATGCTTAGTATTACACTCTTTGTGTTTTCATCTGATATTATAGAGACCCTTTTAAGTGTATCAAGTATAACGTTTTTCTCTAAATAGAGTTTGAACTGATTTTGCGGTATAACGTCTTTGTAGTTAGGAAATTTTGCATCTTTGAGTTTTGATATTATTAGTGTGTTGCCTGACTCTATCATTATCGACTTGTCTTCGAGATACAGGTTAATTTCGTTACTGTCAGTATCAGATTGAATTTTGATTAATTCATTGACTGTTTTTTTTGGTATGAGTATATCTTCAAAGTCGCCTTCAAATAGAAATTCGTTGTATGCTAACCTAAAGCTGTCTGATGCTACAAATCTTAACTTGTCTTCTATTTTATGTATAAACACACCGTTTAGACTTTCTCTTGATTCGTCGGGATATATTGTGTACTCAACCTTGTTTATGGACTCTAAAAATTTTTCTTTGTTTATTGTAATTTTTTTATCCTTATTGATGACTTTTATTGTTGGAAAGTCTTCTGTTGGGAAGGTAAAAAGCTTATAATTGATCTTTCCGCTGCTAATGTGTATGTTTTTGTCGCTTTTTTCTAATGTGACTTCGTTTTCTGGTAAAAGTCTTACAATCTCAAAAAGTTTTTTTGCTGGTACACAAACACTTCCTTCAGTAATAACCTCTGCTTCTTCTTTCACAATTACGGATATTTCCAAATTTGTTGCTTTGATTGTTATTGTTGAGTCTGTTTCGATGAGAATATTGTTTAGTATAGGTAGTGTTGTTCTTTTTTCAATTACACCCTGCACTTTTTGTAATGACTTTATAAGTTTGTCTTTTTTTACTATTACTTTCATATTATCTCCTTGTTAAGTATTAGCATTAGGTGTTGTTTATTTGTTAATAACTATGCATAAGTCATTGTAATTAAATTAAAAAACTGTGTTTATAAAATGTTTATAAATTTTAAGTTGTAAACATTTGTGTTATTCATAAAAAAGTTATCAATATTTTATCAACAAATTGTTGATATTTTCTATGTGTTTTTTTATATCGTTATCTTCTTCTATTTTTTTGCTGATTTTATTAACTGAATGTATAACAGTTGAGTGGTCTTTTCCACCAAATTTTTGACCAATCTCGTTAAAAGAAAGATTTGTGTGTTTTCTACATAGGTATATTGCTATCTGTCTTGGAATAGCAATATTTTTAAGTTTTTTTTGTGATTTTAAGTCGTTTATCTTAATTTGAAAGTAGTCTGCAACTGTTTTTTGGATGCTTTCTATGGTGATAATTCCGTTATTTTTTTGAACAAAGTCAGTAAGTTGTGATTTTGCTACGTCTAAGCTTAGTTTTTGTTTGGTTAAAGAACAGAAGGCGAGAATTTTTATAAGAGCTCCTTCCATTTCTCTGATGTTATTGCAGATGTTTTCAGCAATGTAATTTGCTACATCATCTGGAAGAACAACATTGTGATATTTTGCTTTGTTTTTAAGAATGGCAATTCTTGTTTCATATTCGGGTGGTTGTATATCCGCTGTAAGACCCCACTCAAACCTGTTTTTAAGCCTGTCTTCTATATTTGGTATCTGCTTTGGAAACCTGTCGCTGGTCATAACTATTTGTTTTTTCATTTCATACAACATGTTGAAAGTATTAAAAAATTCCTCTTGTGTTGTATCTTTACCAGCAATAAACTGTATGTCATCCACCAAAAGTAGATCAGCATCTCTAAATTTATCCCTAAACTCGTGCATCTTTTGAAATCTTATGCACGTAATTAACTCGTTCATAAACTCAACTGCTCTATAATACAAAATTTTTTTATTTCTGTATTTTCTGTAAACTTCGTGTCCAATTGCTGTGATAAGATGAGTTTTGCCTAATCCGACATTACTATAAATGAGTAATGGATTGTATAAATTGCCTAAATTTTCAACAACTGCTTGAGATGCAGCATAAGCAAACTCGTTGCTTCTTCCCTTTATGAAGTTTTCAAAGGTGTATTTGTGAACAAGTTTTGGATGGTATAAGTCGTTAAGATTTTCTTTTTTTTCTTTTTTTGTTGTTTCGAGAAGGAGTTCAATATTCTTTTCTAAAATCTCAGAAAAAATCTCTTTAATCTGTTCCAAATGGTTTTCTAAAATCCAGTCTCTAAAAAAGTCATTGGGAACGGATAGAGTAACTGTCTCACCATTAAGTTTGACTATCTCCATCGGTTTTATCCATGTTTCAATAACAGATGGGGAAAATTTTGATTTTGCTGTATCTAAAAAACGTTGCCAAAGGTTTTCCATTAATGTGTAATTTACCAAAATATTTTAAACTATTCAAGCACTAAAATTCCCTATCGGGGAGAAGAAAAGAGATAAGAACGATCAATTTACCCTTTCTTAAAGGGGGGCGAGGCAGGCAGGAAGGATACCATATCAATGTGACATTTTAAATTAGTAATTTTGTGTGACATTTTAAAATAGTAACAACACAAAAAAATTTATCCTTGACTTTTTGTTAAAAAAAAAACAAAATTAATAGCTTATGTAACAAGAGGAGGCGTTTATGAAAAGAACTTATCAACCATCAAATACTAAGAGAAAAAGGACTCATGGTTTTAGAAAAAGAATGAGCACTGTTGGCGGTATTGAAGTGCTGAAAAACAGGAGAAGAAAAGGTAGAAAATATTTAACACCTGTTGTTTCTGGTAAATAAGGTTTGTGTTAAAAAGCATTAGAAAAAAACAATCGATAAAAGTCATTTTTGGTAATGGTAAAGTTTTTGACACAGCCTTATTTAGGATTTATTATCTAATTGATGATGGAAAAGATGTTAGATATGCTTTATCAGTTTCAAAGAGGCTGGGTATAGCAGTAAAAAGAAACAGGGCTAAAAGGTTAATAAAAGCAGCTATAATAAATCGTTTTAATTTTCCTGTTTCTATGGTGGTGCGTTTAAAAAAGATTGATTTTACATATTATGAAGCAGCAAAGGAATTGGACCTTTTTCAGTGTTACCTGCGTAATCAAAAACTTACTAATAGTAATGATAAAAATTTATAAGCTAATTTTAAGTCCTTTTCTTGGTGGTCATTGTCGTTATTATCCTTCTTGCTCTAATTACGCTATTGACGCAGTAACAAATTTACCATTACACAAGGCTATTTTGAAGATTGTTTACAGGGTTGTGAGATGTAACCCTTTTTCAAAGGGTGGATATGATCCTATAACCACTGACCATAAGCTACGGTAGTTAACAAATAAATAGGGGTTTTATATGGAAAAAAGAACGTTGTTATTTATAGTAATAAGTCTGTTGGTGATAATAGTCTGGGATTACTTATTTTTCTCGAAAAAAAATGTACAACAGCCTACTCCTCCATCTCAGACAGCTCAGGTAGAGCAACAAAAGCCATCTTCGACTAATAATCAAACAGCAAGTTTGGAGAAAAAATCACAGACAAATTTGACAACAACAGAAATAAAAACACAACTTTTTCATGGCTATTTTGTTAAGGAAGACGGTTTCTTTAAAAGATTATTGTTAAACCAATTCACCCTCGATAAAGGGCACAAACAACTGGTAGATATCCTTAGAGAGGGTTTTGTTGATATTTACGATGTTGTTTTTATAGACGGAAAAAGCAACAAGATAGACTATTCCAATATGGAAATTCTTGATAAAGCAGAATATACACAAATAATTTTAACAGGGGAGCTTAATGTAGTTAAGGTTAAGAAAATTGTTACAATAGACAAAAATAACTATGGTGGAGCTATCAGTTACAGCTTTTCTTCGGCACAAAACATTCAGAACGTTGTTCCCGGCTTTGTGATGCTTCAAAAGTTTAAAGGGATTAATGCTGCAGAAGAAGGAAATCCTTCACCACATTTTTTTGCAAATAAGAGCTTTGAGTCACCATCAGAAAGACAGTTAAAAAAGGTGTTTAAAGTTGCCAACGCTACGTATGGTGGAATTGCAGAAAAATACTTTGCTTTATTTTTCGTTGATCCAAAAGAATCTTTAACTGCTGAATCAGCACTAAAAGATGAGCATATCGAGACAAGCTTTTTTATGCCTTCTATCAATCTTGAAAAGGATAAAGAAACTATTTATGAACTCAAATTTTTTGCTGGTCCTAAAAAGCCCGAACTGCTAAAATCTGTAGGTTACCATCTTGATGCTGCTGTAGATTATGGTTTTTTTCACTTTATTGCTCGTCCATTGCTTGTAATACTTAACTTCTTTTACAAATACACAAAAAATTATGGTATCAGCATAATCCTGCTAACAATATTAATTAAACTTGCCTTCTTTCCTTTAAGTCACAAGAGCTATAAGTCGATGAAGGCGTTACAGAAGCTTCAACCAAAAATGGAAGAGTTAAGGAAAAAGTACGCCAATGATAAAGAAGCTTTAAACAGGGAAATGATGCTTTTATACAAAAGGTACGGGGTAAACCCATTGAGCGGATGTTTGCCAATGTTAGTTCAGATTCCATTTTTTATTGCCCTTTATCAGGCTTTAATGAACGCCATAGAACTAAGGCAGGCTCCTTTTATGTTCTGGTTAAACGATCTTTCTGCTAAAGATCCTTACTATATAACGCCAATTTTGATGGGAATTACGATGCTAATTCAACAGATATTAACACCAAGCTCCGGAGATCCCACTCAAAAAAAGATGATGTATATTTTACCCGTTGTCTTTACTTTTATGTTCCTTAACTTTCCGTCAGGTTTAGTGTTGTACTGGTTAATAAACAATATCTTTTCTATCTTTCAACAGCTTTATACAGTAAAAAAGCAGGAGGCATAAGATTAAAGGTTCAAAATGAGAGAGTTTTTTGACACTATTGCTGCGATTGCCACACCACCGGGCAAAGGTAGTATTTCTGTTGTTAAATTAAGTGGCAGCAAGGCTTTAGAGATAGCAAAAAGGTGCTTTATCTCTAAAACGAAACAACCCGTTCTCGAAAAAACCTCAGAAAAACAGATAATCTATGGTTTTGTTAAAAATTTAGAAGACGATACCATTATCGATGAATGCCTGCTTCTCGTAATGAAATCGCCAAAAAGCTATACAGGTGAAGATGTAGTTGAGTTTCAATGTCATGGTGGCAGCATCTCCTCATACAAGATAATTAAACAAATTTTTTCAATGGGAGCAAGACAAGCTGCTCCCGGAGAGTTTACATTAAGAGCCTTTATTAATGGGAAGATAGACCTTGTTCAGGCTGAAGCGATAAACTCTCTTGTCAATGCTACAAACGAGTTTTTGCATGAAAACGCTGTCTCACAACTAAAAGGCGAGCTTTCTGTAAGGCTAAACACCATCTTCGAAAAGTTACAAAATGTTTATTTATCTTTAGAAGCAGAGATTAATTTCCCTGATGATGTTGACAATGTATCGCAGTCAAACACTTTTGAACTACTTACTGAACTCAAAGATGAATTGATGAAGTTGAAAGACTCGTATTTAGAATCAATGCCGCTAAGAGAGGGTATAAAGGCGGTAATTTTAGGCAAACCAAATGTTGGTAAATCTACGTTCTTAAACAAGATGTTGAACTATGAAAGGGCTATAGTTACGCCTCATCCTGGCACCACTCGGGACTTTATTCTGGAACAACTTAACTTTTGTGGATATTCTCTAAACATCATAGATACAGCAGGTATTAGGGAAACGCAAGATCCTGTTGAAAAAATTGGTATAGAAAAGACACTCACACTTGTAAAAGAGGCAGACATAATATTTTTAATATTGGATGCCTCAAAGCCTTTAGAAAATGAGGATTTGTTTCTTATTGAGACTGCTGCAAAGAAAGAAGGAACAAAGGTGTTTTGTCTTCTTAACAAGATTGATAAAGGATTTTTTATCGACCTCACCATGCTCCCTTCTAATTTCATCGTTTCTAAGTTGTCTCTAAAAACAGAAGAAGGCTTTAATGATTTTAAAGAGCAGTTTAGAAAGGCAGTTTTGGAACTTTACTGTTTAGTTGATAAAAGGGATGTTTACTTAATAATGCCCCGCCACTACGAGATTATTACAGAAATGCTTGAAGTTATTGATGACGCCCTTGCTTCTGAAAAAAACAGCGACAGGGTGATGTTTTCTATAAAAGAGCTGATTTCTTTATATGAGTCTTTGATAGGCAAAAAAGTTGCTCCTGATGAAATAAACGAAATATTCAGCAAATTTTGCATAGGAAAGTAGTTGTTTCACATGAAACAATTAACCAGCGAGGCATTGAAAAAATTAGAAACTTATGTAGAAATTCTTTATAAATGGAATGACAAACTAAACCTAACTTCCTACTCAAGACAGGAGTTTTTTGACAAGGGTGTTTTTGACTGCATCGTGTTGCTTGAGCTTTTAAGATGTCTAAAATTAAACTGCATTGCAGATTTAGGCACAGGTTATGGTCTGCCAGGTGTAGTTATAAAAATTTTAGATCCTTCTGTTTCTGTAACTTTAATAGACGTCTCTGAAAAAAAGATTGCTTTTTTAGAATATGTGAGTAAAATTTTAAAATTAGACTTTGATATAAACAAAAAAAGGCTCCCGGATAAAAAATGGGGTAGGCAGTTTAACGTTATTGTTAGCAAGGCTTCTATGAAAGAAGAAATGTTGCTGAAAGTGGCAGAAATACATTTAGAAAAAGGGGGAAAGCTTATCAATTTTCATGGAATATCCTTTTCTCCTGTTAAGTCGTTAAGCTTGCCTGTTATTGGAAACATTTTTTACAGACGTAAAGATAAAAGTTGTTCAAACTTGATTGTCAGGGAAAAGTTAATATGAAAATTGTTACGATAGCCAATCAAAAAGGTGGTGTGGGAAAAACAACCACCGCCATTAGCCTTGCAAGTGGTGTTGCAAGTAAAGGAATAAAAACACTTCTTGTTGATATTGATCCACAGGGAAATGCGTCAAGCGGTGTGGGCATAGAGGTGCGTTCTCTAAAAAAAACAGTTTATGAAGCTTTGATAGGGCAGATATCTGTAAACGATGCCATAATTAAAACTTCCTTTGAAAATCTGGATGTTCTACCTGCAAACCAAAACCTTGTGGGAGCAGAAATAGAGCTTGTTCTGGTAGAGAAAAGAGAGTATAAGCTGAAAGAACTCTTGAACAGCATTACAGGTTATGATTATGTTATTATTGATTGTCCCCCTTCTTTGGGAATTTTGACGCTTAACGCCCTTGTTGCGGCTAAACTTCTTGTCGTACCTTTACAGTGTGAATATTATTCATTGGAAGGGCTAAGCCATCTTATTAAAACAGTAAAAATTGTTAAACGTGAACTCAATCCGCAGCTTGAGATAATAGGTATTTTACTCACCATGTTTGATGGAAGAAACAACCTTTCCAAGAGTGTATATGACGAGATTGTAAAACATTTTGGCGACAAGGTGTTTAATGTCGTTATTCCAAGAAATGTTAGACTTTCTGAAGCACCAAGTTATGGTATGCCTATATACAAATTTGATCCCTCATCTCGAGGGAGCAACACCTATAAGCAGTTTGTGGAAGAATTTTTATCAAGGAGTGCAAGCTATGAATAACAAAAAAGGTCATTTGGGCAGAGGCTTAGCAGCCTTAATGGAAGATGAAAGTTCAATAGAGGCAAGAGAAGTTTCGGTAGACCAGATACTTCCCAATCCATATCAGCCCAGAAAGACCTTTAACCAAGAAAAGTTTGATGAACTGGTTCAGTCAATAAAGACGCAGGGTATAATCCAACCGATAGTGATAACGCCAATGGGGGAAAACGGTAAATATTATATTGTTGTTGGTGAAAGAAGATGGCGAGCGGCAAAAGAGCTAAAAATGGAAAAAGTTCCAGCAATCATCAAAAATTTAGAAAAAAAAGAAATAATGGAAGCTGCCTTAATCGAAAACATTCAAAGAGAAGACCTAAATGTTGTAGAAATGGCAGAGGCATTCAAAAGATTGATGGAAGAGTTTACTTATACGCAAGAGGAGCTTGCGGGGATTGTTGGGAGAAGTAGAAGCAGTGTAGCCAATGTTTTGCGGATACTAAAGCTTCCAGAAGAGATAAAAAATGCCTTAAGAGAAGGAAAGATTACAGAGGGACATGCCAGAGCGTTGCTTGCAGTGGAAAGCGATAAAGAAAGAGAAAAACTTTTCCAAAAAATGCTTCAGTCTAAAATTACTGTGAGACAGGCAGAGAAAAAGGCACAAAAAAAGAGAGAGAAAGATGTCAACTTGCAAGCCATTGAAGAAAAGCTGTCACAAATGCTCAAGACCAAAGTTAATATCGTTGGCAGGAAGAAAAAAGGAAAGTTAATAATAGAATACTACTCTTTGGAGCAGTTAGAAGAGATAATCCTAAAGCTTGAAGGTGAAAGCAATGAATAAAAGACTGTATTATTGCCCTGAATGCGACTTCACTTTTGAAAGAGTTCCAATAACAGAGGACGAGAAGGTGAAGTGTCCTTTGTGTGGAGGAGAAAAATTAGAGTTAAAAAGTGAGGAGCCAAAGCCTCCAGCAAGTTGTAGCACAAGTTCAAAATACACTTGAGCATAAAAGACAAAGGGTTGGTCAATCCTTAAGAATTAAAATTAATTGACTTTTTGAGTAAAATTTTATTCAATTTAAATAATGAAGACCGCCTTCATATATGATGCTATTTTTTTAGAACACCAAGCACCCACTTTCCATCCAGAATCAGAAAAGCGGCTTGTTGCGATTATAAACAGTCTTGAAAAACAGATTGAGTTAAAAGAAAGGCTTATTTTTTTATCTCCCAGAATGGCAGAAAAGCAAGAGATACTGTTAGTTCATGATGAATACTATTTTGAAAAGGTTATGGAAATGGAGCAGGGCTACCTTGATAGTGACACCTATGTTTCGCCGGGCACCTTCAAAGCGGCTTTATACGCTGCGGGGGCATTGCTAACTGCTGTTGATGCCATAAAATTGGGCAAAATAGAGGCTGCCTTTTGTGCCGTTCGTCCACCAGGACACCACGCAGAAAGAGATAGCGGAATGGGTTTTTGCATATTCAATAATGTTGCCATTGGGGCAAGTTACGCATTGAAAGAGGGTTTTGAAAAGGTCTTTATTATTGACTTTGATGTTCATCACGGCAATGGAACAGAGCACATATTTTATAAATCTGACAAGGTGTTTTATTTTAGTACGCATCAATCACCGCTTTATCCTGGAACAGGGAGAAAAGAGGATAAAGGTGAAGGCAAAGGATTTGGGAAAAATTTTAACTACCCCTTACCTCCAGGCAGCAAAGATGAAGATGTGATTAAGCCTTATAAGGAAGTGCTGCCAGAATTAATAAGCTCCTTTAATCCTGATATTGTTTTTGTATCTGCAGGATATG
>Ga0334722_10007351_pt1 | contig 10690 bp, 10 predicted proteins | sample C3_bottom_MG_FD_207210 | JGI IMG/M metagenome (GOLD analysis project Ga0334722, IMG submission 207210) | Sediment microbial communities from Yellowstone Lake, YNP, Wyoming, USA - C3_bottom | ecosystem: Environmental > Aquatic > Freshwater > Lake > Sediment | place: USA: Wyoming | collected...
CGGGGTAGTCTTTTATGTTATCAAAGAGTAACGCGGGGCGCTTCCCCGCCTTCTGGGAAACAACTTCCTCGATGCAGCCGATCTCAAGATTCCAGTCGGCATTGTCCAGGCAAATGAGTTCTCCCATTTCCTCGACTTTTTTAATCCATTCCCTTAAATCATGCATATGTTTGCTCCTCCTAGGTGGACTGTATATTTTTCAAACTCCGCAGCAATAGTGCCACGAGTATATGAAAATAGCTTTACTGTGTCAAGACGCGGGCCCCCGATAAACGGGATAAGTGCGTTAACGTACTTGCTTTTCACCGGAAAGCAAGTACTAACTTACTAATGCGTTAACTAATTTGCTTTCCCCAGTCAAGCAAATTCTAACTTACGAAAGACAATTTATAATAAGCTCAGCATAGCGGTCCGCCGCCCCACTGTTGGCGGCCACCAACCGGCGTCCTGCGTCTCCTCGCTGGGCCATAGCGGGCTGATCGGCCATCATCTTCAGGACACCCTCCCAGAGTTCATTGCCATCACGCACCGTGATACCGGCGCCCGCGGTCTCCAGGAGATCCTTTTCCTCCTGGAAATCATCCATAAAAGGACCATAAAAAATTACCTTGCCCCAAGCGGCGGCCTCCATGATATTCTGTCCCCCCTTCGCAACGAGGCTTCCCCCGCAAAAAACCACCGTGGCCAAGCCATAGACCTTGAAGAGCTCGCCAATAACATCTATAACTGTCACCCGCTCATCTTGGCGCTGCCGGCCGCCGATGATCTCGGACATCGTGATTATATCTTCAAACCCGGCCCCACGGGCCAGGTCAAGTACGGACGGCGCACGTTCAATATGGCGCGGCACGATGATAAGCTTACAGCCGCGATACGTATGCAGAAGTTTTTCGTACACATCGATGATGATCGCTTCCTCTCCTTCATGGGTGCTGCCGGCCACCAAAACAAGATCGTTCGCAGCGATATTGAGGCGGGTTCGCATCTCTGCCAACAGAACGGAGGAGGTCTGGGCCGCCAGACTGTCGTACTTGGCATTGCCGCAGATCCTTAACCGGTCCTTTGGCGCCCCCAGTCCCCGAAAACGTTCGGCATCAAGTTCGGAAATAACGCCGATCCCCGCAAACGAATCAAGGATGCCTTTCCAGAAAAATCGTGTCAGCCGGTAGCGACGGAAAGAACGGGAAGAAAGACGACCGTTCGCCATAAAAACCCTCACCCGCTGCTTACGGCAGTAATCGATAAAATTCGGCCACAGTTCGGTCTCCGTAAGCACAAACATATCCGGACGCAGGTTGTCGATCGTTCGGCGGACGGCACTGGGGATATCGAGGGGATAGTAGATGAAGGCGTCGGCGGCAGTGACGATCCGGCGGGCCATTTCCTGGCCCGTATCCGTGGTCGTGGAAAGGATAATGGCGGCGCCGGGCAGCCGCTTCCGGAGAGCGGTGATAATGGGAGCGGCGACGGTAACTTCACCAACCGATACGGCGTGTAACCATAAACGGGGACTGCCCGTCAAGCTGGCAAGGGTGGCGGGCGGCAGCAGGCCGAGGCGCTGGCGGAATCCCCGGCGATATTTCCCCGTCCGCATCATCCGAATCGCATACCAGGGAACCAAAAACAGGGCCGCGACCCCTAAAAGAAAATTATAGAGCAGCAACATGCTGTGCCTCTGATTTCGATTTTTCAACTTAAAAGCTGAGGGTGGCTTTAGTATCACGCCGACCAGGGAAAGAGCAAGTAAAAGAGGGGCAAGTCCTGCGATGACTTTGCAGTTCCAGGGAATTATCACCCCAGGCGACAGGGACGGGCCATAGTATTACGATCAGTAATTTTGTTTGGTTCAGAAAAATTCATAAGGCCTACTTAGACAATTAAAATGACTTGAATAGCAGGCAATATCTGTTATATAAACCACGCTATAGAAATAAAATTGATTGTCGAGTCGGTAATCGGGAGGACGGTTGTAACGGGACGGGATATTAGCAAAGATAAACGCTGCTTTTTTCAAAAAGGATAATTAACCATGCGTAATTACCTGTATATTTTCTTGCTATTAATAATGACCTCAGTACTGGCAAGCTGCGGCAGCGGCGCAACGGGCGGCGATCCACTGGGTCTCGACGCCATAACGGTTAACCCGCCCACGATATCCCTCAGTGCTGGGCAGAGCAGCGTTATCACGGCAACGGTAAAACATGCGAATGGTACCGCGGCCACCGGCAGGACGGTTTCTTTCTCGTTCGCTGCCAATAATTCCGCAGGTACCTTAACAGTCACCGATAGCGGTACCAATACGGGCATTGCCACGGCAACCTACACTGCCGGAGCAAATACTCCGGCCAGCAGTATACAGGACATAGTCCAGGCAAGTATTTCAAATGGTGCTTCTGTTCCCGTGATCATTACCAGAACAGCTGCCTCGGGCGGAGGTGCTGTTGGCGGACTGGTAGCGTCTTTAGTAACCAGTCAATCAACGGTTAGCGCGGGACAAAGCAGTATCATTACTGCTAACATTACCGATAATACCAACGCCCCTTTAAACGGCGCAACGGTAACTTTTTCACTCCCGGTAAAAGGTTCTGGGACGCCGACATTGAGCTCTACCAATGTTGTTACTGACGGCAGTGGCAAGGCCGTAACCGTTTATACACCAGGTGCGGGATCACCGACACTTGCCGTCAACGATGCTATTCAGGCTACCCTGGCCAATGGTTCCAGCCAGGTTATCACCGTTACAAGGTCCAGTCAGACATCGGCAACCAATACGGTTGCTCTTGCCTCTTCGTGCAGTACCAATACTCCCAACGTTGCTCCCTCGAACAGTTGTGTGATTACGGCAACGGTCAAGAATGCCTCCGGCAGTGTCGTTAACGGAATAACGGTAACATTTGCCATCGTGGTAAGCGGAACGGGAGCTCCCTCGCTGATTCCAGCGGCTGGTAGTGCTGTTACGACCGATGGCAACGGCAACGCCAATACTACGTATACCGCCGGCGCGATAGCCGGTAAAACCGATGTGATAACGGCCACGATCACTGGTGGAGATGCGGCTATCGTCATAACAGACTAAAGGATTTGGGAAGATTACAGGCAAAAAACCATGAAAAAAATTGCTCCCTCCATTCTCTCGGCTGATTTCAGCCGTTTAGCCGAAGAGATTTCAGCTGTTGAAGAAGCCGGCGCCGACTTGATCCACATCGATGTGATGGACGGACACTTCGTCCCCAATATCACCATCGGTTCCGGCGTCATTGCGGCATTGCGGAAAACAACCCGCCTTCCCTTTGACGTGCATTTGATGATTGAAAATGCCGACCGCTATGTGGAAAGCTTCGTACAGGCAGGCAGCGACATCATCACGGTCCACGTCGAAGCCACTCAGCACCTTTATCGCACCGTTACCATGATCCGGGAGCTGGGTGTCAAGGTAGGCGTGTCCCTGAACCCGGCTACCCCTCTCGGACAGGTGGAGGAAATTCTTACGGTGGTGGATCAGCTGCTGATTATGACGGTTAACCCCGGTTTCGGCGGGCAAAAGTTTATTGACAGCGTGCTTTCCAAAATACGTCGGGCCAAAGAACTGATCAATGCGATTGCGCCCAACGTGTTAATCGAGGTAGACGGAGGAGTCACGCTGGACAACATGGCCACCATAGCGGCAGCCGGGGCAGACATTTTGGTTGCCGGTGCTGCCGTTTTCGGACACGGAAATTATGCACAGACGATCGGAAAGATGAAGGCGCTGCTCATCACCTGCTGAAGTATCCGGCAGGTTCCAGTAACCAAATGAAATCCCGTAGGGCCAGGTTGAAAACCGGCGCCTACGGGATGTCACTGTTCTACGCTTATCTGTTTCTCTTACTTGCTGTAATCATAAACGCCTTTGCCGGTTTTTCGACCGAGGCGACCGGCCCGCACCAACTGCCGCAGCAGAGGGGCCGGTTTGTACTTGTCGCCCAGCTCCCGGTGCATGCCTTCCATGATATGGAGGAGAGTATCGTTGCCGATCAGATCGGCCAGAGCCAGGGGACCGATCGGATGATTGCAGCCCAGTACCATTCCCTTGTCAATGTCTTCCGCGCTGGCCACGCCCTCTCCCAGGGTAAAGTAGGCTTCGTTAATCATCAGGCAGAGGATCCTGTTGACCGCAAAGGCGGGCGCCTCGTTGACCACAATCACTTCCTTGCCCAGCTGCTTTCCCCAAGCCTTGGCAATCTCGAGGGTTTCGGGGGAAGTTTCATAGCCCTTGATCACCTCCAATAACCGCATGACGGGCACGGGATTGAAAAAATGAGTGCCGATAAAGCGTTCCGGTCTCTTGGTGATGGCCGCCATTTCCGTGATACTGAGCCCCGAAGTATTGGTAAAGAAAAGACAGTGGGAGGGCACAACCGCCTCCAACTCCGCATAGACCTTCTTTTTGACTTCCATCACTTCGATGATGACCTCCACTACCACGTCGGCATCTCCCGCCGCCTCCTTGAGATCAATGGTCGGCTTGATCCGGCCCAGAATAGCGTCCATCTCGGCCTGGGTTTTTCTGCCTTTTTCCACATCGCGGCTCAGATTCTTTCTGATCGTATTCATGCCGCCATCGATGAATCTCTGTTCTATATCCCGCATGGTAACCTGAAAACCTGCCTGTGCACAGGTCTGAGTGATGCCGTTGCCCATCAAACCGGCCCCTAAAACACATACTTTTTTAATTTCCATTGTTTTGCTCCTTCCTTTGTCTCTGTAATGAAGTTTTTTCACCTGCCACGATGGCTTACCTGTGGCGGCTAATTAAAACACACTTTTGCCAAAAACCGCTCCATCATGAGCCGGGGATCCCTTCCCGTCGACCGCAGGGCGAGATCCATGTCGGCCAGATACTCCAGATGCCCGATGAGGACCTCGTAAGGAAAAAGCCCCGCATTTTTAAGCATGCGATAGACGGCATAGGGATGCTGCCCGCACAAGCTGCCTAATCCTTCTTTTTCCTTGCCACCCATAGCCTTAATCGCGGGGTACGTGCTTGCCTGAAACCGGTTATAATCCATACCGGGCTTGTAAGACGTAAGTTTCCCGGACTTTAACAGCAATTGGGCGTACAGGAGCAGGCGTATCTCCCGGGTGAGCATTTTCATGATGACCAGATGATGAATACCCTGCTCCAACAGATCCTTCAAGATAGCCAGGGCTTGCGGCAGTTTCTTCTCTACCAGGGCAGCAGTTAATGCAAATACCGTATCCTCTCTAGTCTTCCCGATCGCCGCTTCCACATCTCGGACCTCTATCGTGGTCGCATCGCCGGTGTAAACTGAAAGCTTTTCCAAGGCTACCATGGATTCGCGCAGCTCAAATCCGGTTTTGGCGCCAATAGCCTCCCAGGCGGCCGGGGTCAATTTCTTGCCCCTCTGGACAAGAAACTCCTGCGCCGCTTCCAGCAACAGGATTTTCTGCTTCGCTTCGTTCTTGGCTTGAGGAAAGTAAAGCACCTTACCGAGGGTGGATATTTGCTTGAAAATCTGTTTTCTTTTGTCAACCGCAGTTGCCGTCAAAATCAGGTGGTTACCCTCCGGCAACCCTGCGGCCAAAACTTTGCTCAGGCCGTCCAAATTATCCCCCGACGACGCCGCTTCCAGACCGCTTTCCCCACAAATCTCGACAACCTTGGGCAGCCATTGTTCTCTGTCCTCACCGCTGTCGCCTTCCACCATCTTCTGCCATTCCGAGGCGCTAATCCTCTTCCAGCTCCCCTCCTGAAAATCGGATAGCTTCCAGCCGGTTAACTTGAGAAATTGGCGAAAATCTCCTGCTGCCTGTTGCGGATTGTTGTCCAGACGTTCGCGAATTCTTTGGATAAGGCCGGATAGTATCTTCTTGGATTGAAAAAGGGTGGTATTCCGGATGGCCACAATCTTCCGGCCGGGCAGCAGGGGAACCGTAATGAGGGATCGGCAGATGGCGTCGATGTCTTCCTGCCCTCCTTCCAAAGAGAACAGATTCAGTTCCCGGTCCGCCGGAGGAAGGAGCAGGTCGACTATCTTATGCAGTGCTTCCTGGATCAGGTATTCTTCTTCTCCATAAAGCAGGTAGCAGGGAGCAATATCGCCCTGTTTGATACCGGTTAAGATCTTCGGCAAGGTTTCCGTGCTTTCGCCCGGCTGCATGTCCATCCGTTGGCTCCCGTATTGGACGACTTCGTGAACGTGGCTGCTTACCTCTTTTTGAGGTCCTGCTGCTGGACCGGAGGGGAGGAAAGCGTGGGAGGGGGGTAATCAGATGATAACGTATTTCTTTATATATCTAACCACTTCCTCGGGATCATCTATAATCTCGAAAAGCGCCAGGTCAGCAGGGGATATTTTATTATCCCGCAGCATCGTCTCCTTTATCCAGTCGATCAGCCCCTTCCAGAATTCACTCCCCATCAGGATGACAGGAAAGCTTTTTATCCGCTTGGTCTGAATCAGGGTAAGGGCCTCAAACAGTTCATCGAGGGTGCCAAAACCACCCGGCAACACCACATACGCCATGGCATACTTGACAAACAAAACCTTGCGGATAAAAAAATACCGGCAATCAAGGTTGATATTGGCATAGGGGTTGGGTTTCTGCTCAAAAGGAAGGTGGATGTTCATCCCCACCGATTTCCCTCCGGCTTCTGCGGCGCCTCTATTACCCGCCTCCATAATGCCGGGACCGCCTCCGGTAATGACGCTGAATCCTTCTTCCGCGAGCCGGTGGGCCAGATACTCCGCCTTTTTATAATAGGGGTCGTCCTGCTTGACCCGGGCCGAACCAATTATCGAAACCGCATTGCCCACATCGTAAAGCGACTCGATCCCATCGACAAATTCGGCCATTATACGAAATATGCGCCATGATTCCTCGACAGACAGAGCATCGATCACATATTGTTTTTCAGGCAAAGCACTTTCCCCTTACTTAATAGGACCAGCGGCTGATATCTTGACGCCAAAATCTACTCGGGCAAACAGAACCATTCCAGCGAACAGGATCAATTCCTAAAATGTTCTCCGTCTCTGCACCTTGGCCAGTCTTCGCCTCGCCTCGATGGCCTTGCGTTTCTTTTTAACTGATGGTTTTTCGTAAGCTCTGCGCACCTTCAACTCCTTGAAGAGGCCGCTTTTCGACAATTTATTCTTCAGAATTTTTAAGGCTTTCTCGACATCATTATCAAATACTTTTACTTCCAATCCCATTCCTCCTTATTCATCTTAGTAAGTTGCCAGTCATCTGCTACGTATTTTCGCAGAATTATGATTCCGTAAACTTACTCGTCCCGCTTATCGGGGCTATGGTAAAGGGCTGCTCTCCCTGTGTCCTGGCTTTTCATTGACGTATTCTGTTTATCGGGATTTAGGCATAAAAAAAGGGCAGCACGGCATCGCACTATACCTAGTGCCGTCGTCTACCCTGAATGTGGCTAATATATTAAATCACGCTCCTAACTCTGCCCTTACTTGGCCCTTACTCGGCCATGGTACGCTCCAACACCCCCAGAAACATCTTGTTTTCCCTCTGGGTTCCTACTGTTACCCGCATACAGTTCTTAAATTTACCGGCAGCAGGAAAACGCTTGATTACAATTCCCTGTTCCCGCAGGGAGCTATATACTCGATCCGCATCAGAAAGGCAACTAAAAAAAATAAAATTCGCCTCCGAGGGATAGGGTCTAATACCGGGCATGCGTTGCAAAGCTAAAAATAATTGTTCTCTTTCCCTGACAATTTCTGCCGCCTGCGCTAAAAATACCGTTTCATGATCCAGGTAGAAACCGGCGGCCGCCTGAGACAAAGAGTTGATATTGTAGGGCAGCCTTACCTTATTCAGTTCGTTCACTAAAGCTGCCGCACCGATCAAAAAACCGATGCGGAGCGCTGCCAGACCAATTTTAGACAGGGTCTTCAGGACAACCAGATTTTCATATTTTTGCAGGAGCGGCAGAAAAGTCTGCCCGGAAAAATTGCCATAGGCCTCATCTACAACGACCAGCCCGGGTGCTTTCTTGAGCAGTGTTTCCATCTTTTCCCGGGAGAAGCAATTGCCGGTAGGGTTGTTCGGAAAGCTCAAAAAAACCAGTCCGGGAGAATAAACATCCATTAATTCCAGCATGGCCGGCAGATCGAGGTCGTATCCGTCACCCAGCGGCGCCTCAATGACCTGATGTCCGTTATTCAAAGCGGTGATCCGGTACATGACAAAGGTAGGAACAGGCACCATCACATGGGTAGGGGTCAGCGAAGTACAGAGTACCTGTATCAGCTCGTCCGAGCCGTTGCCGGCAATAAGCATGTCGGGCGAAACGCCATAACTGGCCGCAAATCTGGCCAGCAGCGATGGCGAGCCCGCTTCAGGATACCGATTCAGGGACACGCGACCAAGGGCCGCCATGAGTTCGGCATGGATACCGGGCGGCAGTGAAAACGGATTCTCATTGGCATCCAGCCTGACCGGTAAAATGGAGGCCTCGGCGACATAGGCAGTCTGTTCCCTTACCTCGTTTTTGATCAGACTATCAAGATTCATTGGCAAATTGGCTACCTTTTACTGAAAATCATGGTTAATCGGCATCAACATCGACTTCCGCTTCCTCGGCCAAAAACTCATTGTAGTCGGTCAGATCCAGCAAGTCGTCCAATTCTTCCTCAAACTCCATTTCCACCACGATCATCCACCCCGTGTCATGGGGATCGCTGTTGACAATGCCGATGTCATCAATGAGGTCCTCATTCACGGCCACAACCTCGCCACTCAGGGGGGAAACAAGGTCCGTCGTCCCCTTGGCGGCGGCATCAATAGCGCCGAAGGGCTCATCGCGTTCCAGATAAGTTTCCACCTCCGGCAATTCAATGGATACCGCCTCGCCCAATTTTTCCTGGGCATAATCGGTAATGCCGATGGTAGCCAAGTGGCCATCCACCCTTACCCACACATGTTCACGACTAAACAGCAAGTCATCGGGAAATACTTTCATAGCATAATATCCTGTGTTTTTAATATAATATGGTTAAATTCTTTGGTATACCGGTTAATGTTTCGCAATCATGCTCGCGCACCAGAACGGTATCCTCGATTCTGATCCCCCATTCACCGGGGAAATAAACCCCCGGTTCAATGGTCACTACCATCCCGGCAGCCAGAATTGCCTGCGAAGGGGGCGCAATCCGGGGCGGTTCATGGACATCAAGCCCGATGCCATGCCCGGTCCCGTGAGAAAAAAAGCGTCCTAATCCGGCAGTCTCGATGCAGTTCCGGGCAATATGGTCAATCTCAGCACAGGAAACCCCGGCCTTTACAGCCGCCAGTGCCTGGTCATGGGAGGTTTTGACTATTTCATAGACCTCTTTGAAACGTTCGGTAACCTGGCCTAGTACAAAAGTGCAAGTTTCGTCGGAATGATAACCATCAATAACGGCGCCATAATCAATGACCAGCGCATCTCCCGCGGCCAGTTTCCTGGCCCCCGGGGTTGCATGGGGCAAGGCGGAATTGACTCCCGCGGCCACAATGGTTGAAAACGAAGCTCCGGCGGCACCATTTTGCCTCATCCGGTATTCGAGCTCCAGGGCAACCTCATCTTCTCTCAGCCCGGGCCTGATGAAATCCTGCAGCCCAACCAGCGTGCGGGACGCCAATGATGCCGCCGCCCTTAGCAGGGCGATTTCTTCCTCATCTTTTATCGCCCGGATGTTGACTAAATCGCCCGCAAGCGGGTGTAGAATGAGTTGGGGAAGCTTTTCTTTCAGCTTACCGTAGACTTCAAAGCTGAGGGCGGCGGCCTCAAATCCGACCTCCTTGAGCGCCTCAGCCGCGATTATTTCCGCAATCCCCTCCAATTTTTCTCGGTATTGGAAAACGCTGGTTCCACCCGCTTCCAGGCCGGCCTGGGTTGTATAGCGACCATCAACCATAAGGAGGGACTGGTGGCGTTCCAGCAGGAACACTCCGTCACTACCTGTAAAACCTGTGAGGTAGCGAATATTCTTCATGTCCAGAAAGAGCAGCGCCTCCAGCTCATCTGTCAGTAAAACCTCTCGAACGCGCCGGAGGCGGTCCGGATACCGGGCAGCTTCAAGCGGCATGACTTTTTATCCTGTCAATATTGCGCAACCAGCGGTTCAGCTCCTGGATGACGGCACCCGACGGCGAGCCTTTCTCGGGAGGCGCCTCTTTCTCTGCGGGCACAGCGCCGCCGCTGATTTCCTTTAACATGGCCTGCGCCCGCTGATTGGTCGGATCCTTCTTGATGATCTCTTCCAGAATCTCTGCCGCCAGATCCAGGTGCCCCTGTTTTATATAAAGCTCTGCTATGGTCACTGTTCGCATGACGGATAGGGATTGTTGCGGCACCTCCTCTTCCTGGGGCAGAATCCTTTCACTGGTAGGTGCCAGGGAATGTAATTTATCCGCCACTTCCTTCGTAATAGGGGAATTCGGATTCAAATCAAGGAATTTCCGGTAAAAGGTGACCGCCTCCTGGTTGAGGCCTGAACGCTGACAGATATCGCCCATCTTTGAGTAAATCACGGACATCCCGTAGATAGCCTCGTCCACCTCTTCCAAAAGCTTCTTCACCTTGTACAATTTGCCCATGCGGGTCCAGGCCTGGCAAAGAATTACTCTGGCCTCGGCGTCGGCGGGGAACCTTTCCAGCCAGCTCAAGGCATAATCC
>Ga0334722_10007352_pt1 | contig 10688 bp, 4 predicted proteins | sample C3_bottom_MG_FD_207210 | JGI IMG/M metagenome (GOLD analysis project Ga0334722, IMG submission 207210) | Sediment microbial communities from Yellowstone Lake, YNP, Wyoming, USA - C3_bottom | ecosystem: Environmental > Aquatic > Freshwater > Lake > Sediment | place: USA: Wyoming | collected...
TTCTCTTTCTGACACTGTGTAATTTGTACCTTTAGACCTCATGTATTGCGTCATTTTTGCAGCAATTTGTTGTGCATTAATGACATAGCCAGTTGAGTTGACATTTCCGCAGTATGTACTGTTAACGGCATTAGTATTTTGAGATTGTGGTTGGCTACAATTGTTCATTATTATTTTGCCATTATTAATGTCATTAACTACTTTGATAGTTATCAATATCAGCATAAAAAGAATAAAATACATAAATATCCTCTTATTTAACATGTTTTCCTCATTATATTGTTTTAAGTCCAAGCAATGGACGTTGCTTTCTATCTTTCTAATTGTGACAATAGCTAATTAGCAAGCAACGTCCCCAGGCTCCATCCGGAATTCTCCCTACCATGTTAGGCGACATCATGTTCAAGCAATCCAATGACGGATATTTTGCCGTCTCGCAATTCGAGATCTACCAGCATGCGCGTGTTTCCGATACGAATAACAAAATCAGTTGCGCTCTCGGAATGCCGCTTCCGAATGTTCGAATTCATGACAATATCTGAAAGATTTGCAGTTTGGAGCCAACCCAAAAATGTCATGACTTTCCTTTTTACACGTTCCTCCTGTCTTTCTATTGATTTCTTCGCTTCTGGCGTAAAAACAACATCACGCAACTGCTTTTGTGGCGGCGCTGTAGCGGCAAGGACTGCTGTCGGTGGCGCCAATTTGACAGGAAGGCCTTGAGCTTGAATGGCGTCGAGCTTCTCCTTAATCCAAACCTGCTGCTCCGAATCTTCGCGCGCTGCAGATTTGGCGAGAAAGGTGATAATAAGCCCCAATAGCAGGAGGACATAAAACTCAAAGTGCCAAAGAACTTGGGTCCAGTGGACACCATTGATATCGGTAATACCGTTAACCAAAGCACTGGAAACGCCGCCGAAAAGCAACGTAAGAAAAATTGTGGCGGTAACTCTATTCTCGCGGGACATAGGCCTATCTTCTATTCTTGATATCAAAGAGGCAAAAGGGGGACGTTCCTGATATTTAAAGTTTCCTGATATCCACCAAACAATTTCAAGGAAAAATCCCATACTCCCCGACGGATTGTCAACCCAAGAAAGGAAACTAGGCATGCTATGAACCTTGGCCGGATAACCCCACTCACTCTTTCAATTTTTCTCCAAGACCTGAGGCCCGCTCCACCCTTCTGCCCACCGCCGCCTCGATCTCCTGGGGCCGACCGACCAAGGCCACCTGACGCCGAGCCCGACTGATCCCGGTATAGAGCAGTTCCCTGCTCAAGAGGGCCGAATCCTCTCCGGGCAGGACCAGGGCAACCCGGTCAAATTCAGAGCCCTGACTCTTATGAATGGTCATGGCAAAAGCGGTTTCGTGGGCAGGTAACTGGCGCAAGGAATAGGAGCGAACACCCTCCCTGTTTTCCGAAAAGAAAAAGGCCTTGAGCCCTTCGCCGTCTTCCCCAGGCCAGAGGATGCCGGTCTCGCCGTTAAAAAGCCGCAACGAATACGAGTTGGCCTGAATCAGCACCGGTCGCCCCTTGTACCACGGCCCGTCCGATCCGCTCGGCTCAATCAGCCGGTGCAGGGACAAAACCTTTTCCGCATATCGGTTCAAAGCCGAGACCCCCATCGGCCCGGCCCGGTGGGCGCAGAGCAGGCGGAATTGTTCGAACAGCTCCAGGGCCGCAAGCGGGCTGGCCGCCTCCAGAAAAGGACGGTATCCGGCCAGGATCATTTCCGCCAGGGGATGACTCGGATCACCCTGCACAAGCGGAGGCAGCAGGCTGACCTCTGCCGAGCCCTGCTGGCACAGAGAAACCGCCGCCTCCGCCTTTCCGGCATGTATTGCGGAAGCCAGGGCGCCGATCCCCTCGTGCGGGGAAAACCGGAAGCTTTCCGTAAGCCGGACAACGCACCGGGCCAGGGGATTATCCCCCGCCCCCGCGCCGTCCAAGACCGCCGCGCAGATATCCCCCAAAATGGACCCTGCCTCCACCGAGGAAAGCTGGTCCTTGTCGCCGAGCAGAACCAGCCGCGCCGTGGGCGGCACCGCCGCAAAGAGCTTGGCCATGAGGGCCACATCGATCATCGACGCCTCATCGATCACCACAACCTCGCAGGGCAAGGGATTTTCGCGATTATAACGGAAGGTGGTCGGGGTCTCTGCCCGGTAGCCCAAGGCGCGATGGATGGTGGAGGCCTTGGCGGGCATGGCCGCAACCAACTCCGGCGGCATTGTCTCATCCTTTTTTTGCTGTAGGGACTCGGTGAGCCGGGCCGCCGCCTTGCCCGTGGGGGCAAGAAGCAGGATGCGCGGCGGCGGCTCTCCTGATGCCTGGGCATAGAGCAGGAGCAGAGCCAGATATTTAGTGACCAGCGTGGTTTTGCCGGTGCCGGGTCCGCCGGTGATCAGGCCAAGCCGCTCGCGAAAAATCCCGGCGCAGGCCTCGCGTTGTTGCTTATCCTGCTCAGTGCTGAAAAAGAGTTGGGCAAGACAAGTTGCAAGCAACTCCTCCTGCACCGAGAACGGGTTTGTTGCCCTACCGCGAATCTCCCGGACCAGCTCCTCCTCGTAGAGCCAATAGCGTTGCAGATACAGCCGATGTCCTTCGAGCACCAGCGGGGCAAGATTGCCATCTCGGCTCACCAGGGGGCTTTGCTGAAGTTCCGCGATCAGTTCTGCAAGTGAGGGTTCGATTAACTCCCCCTCCCTTGACGGGAGGGGGCTGGGGGGTGGGTGAACTTGCGAGCTGCCTGTGTCATCGCTGTTTCCCCCTCTCCCTAACCCTCCCCCGCCGGGGGGGAGGGAACTTTCTACCAACCGTTCCAGATCAAGGCAAACATGGCCATTGGCCACCGATTTACGGGTAAGGGCGGCAAGGACAAGGGTTCTGAAGGTTGCGCTGGGGGCAAGGCGCTGGAGGGTTCTGACAAAATAGCGGTCGAACTGGTCCAGCATCCCGTTGGCAATGAGCTGTTCAATCTCTCTGATCATGGGCCACCCTCCCCTGCCAGACTTTCAAATATTCGGGAGAGCTGTTCGATACGGGCCAGGGGCGGCAGGTCGGCAAACACCCCGAATTCCGAGCCGGAATCCGGGTGCATTCCCTTGAAAAACAGGTACAAGACGCCGCCGAAATCCCGCTCGTACACATAGCCGGGCAAGCGGCAGGTCAGATAGCGGTGCAGGGCCACGGTGTAGATGTGGTACTGGAGGAAATAATGATGGTGAGCCATGGCCGCGGGCAGTTTCTCCCGGGCGTAGTCGTCCCGACTGTCGCCGAGATGGTTGCTCTTGTAATCCATCAAATACCATTTGCCATTAAAAACGCAGACCAGGTCGATAAAGCCTTTGAGAAAGCCACGCAGGGGGATAAAGCGTAAGGCTCGCAGGCTCTCGACATACCCGGCAGGAATCCCCTGGGGATGGTCGATAAACGGGCGGGCCAGAAGCTCGGCGGAGAGGCTGACATTCTCTCCGAGGCCTGCACCCACCGGAAAGGTGAAGGGCATTTCGTTGAGCCGCTGCCCGTCGGGGAGATCCCCGAGGCAAAAGGGATTCGTTGCGCAGAGCGGGGTTTTGAGTACCTCAGCAAAGGCCCGGCAGACTGGGGCAAGCCACTGCTGCTCCGCATAACCGTAAAAAAGCAGCTGCTCCCGCACCAGCTCTCGCAACGGGGCTGAATCTTCTTGCGGAAAGGAGGCTCGTTCAAAAATGGTATGGAAAAAGTTGCCCGCCACCGGTCCCTTGGGAAACTGGGCCAGGGGCACCAGAGCCGTGGAGAGCGTCTCCGCCACCATCTCCGGCACCGCTGCTTCCTCCTCCACGCCTGCGACCGCTCCTTCCGGCTCCCGCTCTCCCGGATCATGGCTGCTCTGCGCGGTGAGATGAGAAAAACTGCCGATCCGCCAGACCTGGGCCAGCTTGCGCAACGGGGTGCGACAGCTCAGATCCGCCACCTCACTCGGCTTGGCCGCTTCGCCCAGCGCAGCCGTGCCCGGTTGCAGCTGCCGCACCTGCCAGCCTTCACTTGCCTTGGCCCGAACCTGAAGCCGATCCAGCAGCTCCTGAGCAGTGTACCCCTTGAGCAGCTGTTGCAATGCCTCCGGGCTGCCGGCTGCATCGGGCTCGGCCTGATCGCCATGGAGAAGCCAAGCCAGCGCGCTGTTATCGTACCCGGAGACCGGCGCCCAGAGGATATGGCAGCTATGCCGGGCCCGGGTCATCGCCACATAGGCAAGGCGCAGCTCTTCGGCAAAACGCTCACCCGCCGCCAGAGCCCGGGCCGCATCATCGGGAAAGAGGACGATCCTCCCCTGCCAGTCAGCCTCTGGGTCGTGAAGGCTGACAAAGGGCTGCTTGGATGTACCACTGCCGCCCAGGCAAAGATAGGGGCAATAAACGATCGGGTACTCAAGCCCCTTGCTGCGGTGGATGGTGACCAGCTGCACGGCATCCTCGTCGCTTTCCAGGCGCAGCTCCGCCTCTTCTCCGGTCTCGCCTGCGGTAAGGGTCTGACTGAGCCAATCCACCAGCATCTCCGGGCTGAAATGATTCCGGCTCTCCGTCTCCTGGAGCAGTTCGGCAAGATGCCGCAGATTGGTCAGTCTCCGTTCGCCATCCTCCAACAGAAGCAGCCTGCCGGTAACCCCATGCTCCTGCCAGGCCGCCAGCAGCACCCGCATGACCCCGTTTTTCTGCCAGACCTCCTGCCAGGCAGCAACGCGCCCCATGAGTGCGAAGAGTTCGGCTTCCGCCTGGTTGAGGCGCTCAAGATCATTGCCGGTAAAACCGAGCATCGTGGTGGCCAGGGCCTTGCGGAGCAATTGTTCGTTGCCCGGTTCGGCCACTGCGGCGAGAAGACGCAGGCATTCCTGCGCCTCGGTACTGGCCCAGACACTGGCCTTGCTCTGGAGCACCCCGTTGATCCCCCGGCCCCGCAAGGCCGCCTGGATCTCCGCGGCCTGGGTATTGGTGCGGACCAGCACGGCAATGTCTCCGGCCCGAACAGAGCGAGCCCCGATCCTCGTATCCCCACCAAGCAGCCCGGCGATATCTCCGGCCACCAGATCCGGGATCATGGGTTCAAGCTGCTTCTTGACCAGACGCTTCCCCTTGACTCCACAGAGCCCCTCGGGCAGGGTGAGAAACTGGAGGGGGGATGAGCCGAGGCTCGGAGAATGCCAGAGATCTTCCGCCCCAGGGCGCGCATCGACCTGGGCATAGCTGATCCGGCCATCAACAAAGGGATGGGCCAGCCCGCCGAACAGAGCGTTCAGCGCCGCGACCATCTTCCGGTCGGCCCGCCAGTTGGTGGTCATGGTATGTTTTCCCGATTCGGCCTGACCGGCGGCCTCAAGGTAGGCATAGATATCCGCGCCCCGGAAACCATAGATCGCCTGCTTGGGATCGCCGATCAGGAAAAGCGCCTCCTTGCCCCCTTGCCCATAGATGGTCCGGAAGATGCGGTACTGGACCGGATCGGTGTCCTGAAACTCATCGATGAGCGCCACCGGAAAGCGGGTGCGGATCGCTTGGGCAAGCTGTGCGCCCTGCGCCCCCCGCAATGCCCGATCCAGGCCGGTGAGGAGTTCATCAAAGGATTGCTGCTGCCCGGCCAGCAGACGTTTGGGCAGTTCGACCCGGATATAATGCGCCGCCCCGGCTAGGAACCGCGCCTGACTGCTGGCCCCCATAGCCGCGGCCTGGGCAACCAACTTGCCCCACATCTCGAAGAAAGGATTGTTGGGCACCACCCCTTTTTTCAGGGCCGTGGCCGTAAAGACCTTGCCATCCGGCTGGAAGATGTTTTCCCCACCGAGCAGTTCCGCCTGTCGCGGCAGGGCAAAGGCAACCGGCTCGTCCTGGACGAAAAAATCAGCAAGCCGGTCCAACAGACCATTGTCCAGCAACGTTTTGAATGGCTTCGTCAGACCTTCTGCTTGGGCAAAGTATTGACTCAAATCCTCGCGCTGCTCCTGCCAGCGATCCCGCGCCTCGGTGTAGAGTCGGCAATACTCCTCCAACATCGCCGAAAGCTCTTCCTCCGCCGGGGCCTCGCCGACAATGGCAAAATCACCATGCCGGATCGCCTCCTGGGCCAAGGCCCGCAACTGGGCGGGGGAAACACCCTGCCGCACCAGGCTCGCCAACCGATGATCCAGAGCGTAAAAAAAGGTGCTCCAGTAATCGTCAGAGATCTCCTGCACCAGGAGTTGGGTGGCGCCGGTAAGCTCCAGTTCGAAGAGCAGGCCGGTTTCCAGGGCATGCTGCTGCAAAACCCGGTGGGCAAAGCCGTGGATGGTGGAGACCGCAGCCTTGTCGATATCGCTCACCGCCCGGGCGAGAAGACGACGGTCTGCCTCATGGTCGAGGCTGCGGTCAAGGAGTTGGCATAAAAATGGATCATCCCCGCCGTCCTGATTCTGAAACCCCTGCACCGCCGAGCGCAGCCGGGTCCTAATCCGCTCATGCAATTCGGCGGTGGCCGCCTCGGTGAAGGTGACCACCAGGATCTGCTCCACGGTCAATCGGCGCTCCAGTAAGAGACGCAGGTAGAGGGAGGTAATGGAATAGGTCTTGCCGGTACCGGCGCTGGCCTCGATGAGCTGCACCCCGGTACTGGCGATCAGAAGCGGATCAAACCCCCGGCTCATAACTCCTCCATATGGTTGAGCATGGGCAGAAAAATTTGGGTGGCAAGCTCGGCAAAGGGTGGGGAGTTGTCCTCAGGATACAGGGTATAGCCTGGGGAAACAGGCAGGGTCTCACCGAAAAGTTGCCTACAATATGGGTCTTCCCCCTCGCCGGGTGCAAAGTCGTTGCCGAGGTACTCCTCCTCCGCCTTGGCAAAGGCGGCGATGATTTTTTCTTGCTCGGTCCCTTTTGCGGAACACATGGTCTGGGCAAAGGCGAGGGCGCTTTTGGGGAAAAACGGCAATGGCGCACTGAGGCCCTTGGCTAAAAGGGTGGCCAGATCCAGCAGAACGCTTGCAGCATCGGGTACCGGAGAGAACCGCAACACCTGGGCGGAACCCTTATCGCGGCCTCTGCCGATTACTGTCGTTTCACAGCGCTGGTCATCCGGGGCAACGGCAGAGAGAAAAAGATGCTCCAGCCAGACCGGCAGCAGGATCTTGCCATGGAGCAGGCTGTTGGTCCAAAAAACATGGCCGGAGGGATATCTGCCGCTCAACTCGCCGTGCAGGGTTAGATCCGGCGAAAGATGAATTTCCCGGCGCACAGGCGGAAGCTCTTGCTCCCCCGCCCTTGGCCCATGTTTAAGAAGTTCTTCCACAATGGGTCGCACGGTATCCTTGATCTCGGCAAAGGCCGCCTGGGCAGCCTGGCCCAAAGGAATCCGCCCCTCCCCCCGCCAACGGGCGAGCAGGATTTCCGGGCTGGCCAACCCCTCCCCTTGCATGGCCAGCAGATCCCGGCTCAGCTGGTATTTTTCCAGACCATCGAGATGGATGGGCTCGCGATCCTGGAGCTCCCGGTTTCTTTCCTGCAAGAAAAGGCCAAGCCGGTTTTCAAGAAACCAGCGAACCGGATGCGAAAGATAACGGGACAGATCAGAGAGAGAAACCGCAGCCGGGACACCGGAAACGTGAGGCAATGGATCGGGAAGGAAGGCGTGGTTGCTCCGCATCCCCGATTGTTTTGCCTGAGCCGCCCGGCAGTATTCCGCAGCAAAACTGCACAGCCTTTGGTCCGCACCGGAAAAATATTTTTGACTGAACGGCTGGAGTGGGTGGCGGACCACAATCCACGCCACCAGACTTTTTCGCCGCGCATCAAAGCTGTCCCTGCCAGGATCGGAGGCCTCATCCCCAAGGCTAAAACTCTCCGTCAGGCAGTCCACCAGCTCTTCCACCACCACGGAGGGCGGCAGAGGCTTGCCGTCACGCAGGTTATTGCCCAGATACAAGAGGAGGAATTTGCTGCGGCAGGCGAGCAAGGCTTCGAGAAAGATATAGCGGTCATCGTTGCGTTTGGCCCGGTCTCCCCGCTGGGGGTATCGGGCGATGAGATCAAAGCTCTGCGGGTGCTCCATCCGGGGAAACGCCCCATCGTTCATGCCGAGCAGACAGATAACCTTGAAGGGGATCGAGCGCATGGGCAGCATGCCGCAGAAGGTCAGGCCGCCCTCGAGAAAACCTTGGGCCGTTGCCTGGCCGGACAGTTTCTCCTTGAGGAGGATGGTGATCCCGTTCAGGTCAAGGGGTTGGCTGAACCCGGCATCCTCCGCCTCAAGGACGATCTGGGCCAAACTGTCCCGGATCTTTTGCAACTGCCAGGCCTGGGGAGAATCTTCGAGAAAAAGGGCTTGGAGCAAATCGCCAAGAACAGCCTGCCACGCTTGCATCTCCTTGATGGAGGCGAGTTTCTCCCCCTGGGCAAACAGGGTCTCGCAAAAATGGATAAAGCGACCGGCAAGCTCCGCACCCTGGCCCTCGATTTCCTCATAGGGCAGGATCTCACCGAGAAAAGCCCCGTCGCTGCGAACCGCATAGCCCAAAGCCAGACGATCAAAGCCAAACCGCCAGGTGTTCTGCCGCTCTATCGGCTGCTGCAGCTTCTCCCGGTGCAGCTCGTCAATCCCCCATCGAATCCCGGTTTTTTCCACCCAGAGCCTGATTTTCGGCAGGTCTTCCGGGGTAATGGAAAAATTAAGGTGGATTGCCTCGCAGGCCAGCAGCTCCATAACCTCCGAAACCGACATTCTCCCTGGGGCCATCTGGAGAAACCGAAAGAAGACATCTATGAGCGGAGCCCCGCTTAACAGCGAGCGGTCCGCGATCCGGTAGGGGATAAAGCGTTTGTCTTCAAAGGGGAGGCCGAAAACCGCGTCGATGAGCGGGGCATAGGCCGCAACCTCGGGCAGCATCACCACGATATCCCGGGGGGCAAGGTCGGGATCATCCTGGAGCAGGGCCAGGATTTGATCCTGCAGCACCTCAACCTCGCGAAGGCGGCTGTGGCAGGCATGGATGCGGATGGAAGCATCATCTTCGGCCAGGATTTGGGGAGGCTCGTTCCCGCTCGCCGGAGAACGATGGACTAGATGCAGGATATCGTTTTGCAGCACCTCCAGCATGGTCTGCGGCGCAGCATGGGCGGTATAGTATTCTCCCGCCTCAACATAGGGAACCGAGCCTTCAAGAACCTCCTGAAAATCCCGGGCCATACCGCCCATGGAGGCAAGAAGCGGATGGCCGACCTCCAGGTAAAGATCTGCCTCGTCCAAGCCGGAAGGCAAGCGGGCCAGGGCGCGGTGGGCTTCAGCCTGGGTGCGGATGTCGCCGAAATAGCCTTCCGCGGGGGAGAAAAGATGGAAATGCACCGGCAGGATCTGCGCCAGTTCGGCCATGATGCCGAGATACACCGTGGGCAGGGTGTCGATGCCGAAGAGGGAAACCCTGGCCGGGAGAAGATGGGGAAAAGGGATGGTCCCTGCGGCCAGGGCTTGCTTGGCGCGCAGCATGAGCCTGGCCGGGGAACAGCAGCCCAGATGCGCCACCAGAAGACGCCAGAGCTTGGGCTGCCAGAGATCCTCCGCCAGATCATGTCCAAAGGCTCGATTCTCGCCTTCCTCCCAGGACAGGATCATCTCGGGCCGGTACACCGCATACTGATCAAAAAGATTGGCGATCTGCCTGGCAAGCTGGAGCTTCTTGCTCAACGGGCCATCGCCGAGGTAGGAGGTCAGGGGAGAAAAATCGTGGTCGTTACGGCAGTCATCCAGCAAAGCGCAGATCACAAAGGCAAGCCGTTCCCGACTGTACCTCTGCACCCGGTCGCCCTCATCGCCAAGGGTTGCCCGCAAAACACGCTGAATAAACTGCCGGGGATGGGGAAAATCGGGGTTGGCCCACACCCCGAACCTGCCGGAAAGCTGCATGGCAAGCCAGGTGGCCATGCCCTTGCTTTGCACGACGATGCACTCTGGGGCAAGCGGCGAGGAAAGCGGGGTGCGTAAAACGTCTGTCAGCGAGTCAAACAGGGATTCAACCCTGTTGGCCCGATACACATGCATGGCGCTCTTCATGACTGTATCCGACACCATGCGGCAGAGCTACGACAGAAAATCAGGCCGCCTGGCGCCGCCGGAGACAGTCCTGTAGCCTGATGACAAGCTGACCAAGTTCGGGCTTGGAGATTTGATCGTCCGCGCCCACGGCATGTCCCTTGTGCAGGGCCAGTTCATTGACCAACGAGGAAAAAAGCATGACGGGGATGCCATCGTACCCGGTATTTTCCTTGATGCGCTTACAAAGATTGTGCCCATCCATGCGCGGCATTTCGATATCGCTGACCACGGCCAGCACCTCATCATGCAGGGTGCCGTTGGTTCTCAGTTTTTCCAGATACTCCCAGGCATCCTGCCCGTCGGAATGGGCGACAACCCGATATCCCGCCCTTTCCAGGGTTTTACGAATCTGATCCTGAATGACCCGCGAATCATCGGCAATGACCACAGCCTTATCGGCCTGGTCCGCATCGGGACGCGCCAATATGGCATGGGCTTCGGAATCAATAACCATGCTGGGGTCGATGGTGGCAATAATGCTCTCGAAATCAACCATCTGGATGATATTGCCATCCACAAGGCATACCCCGGTGAGGGAGCTGTAATGGGAAATGATTGGCGGCGGCGGCAGAATAGCCGTCCAGCTGACCCGATA
>Ga0334722_10007353_pt1 | contig 10686 bp, 11 predicted proteins | sample C3_bottom_MG_FD_207210 | JGI IMG/M metagenome (GOLD analysis project Ga0334722, IMG submission 207210) | Sediment microbial communities from Yellowstone Lake, YNP, Wyoming, USA - C3_bottom | ecosystem: Environmental > Aquatic > Freshwater > Lake > Sediment | place: USA: Wyoming | collected...
GGCAGGCGAGAGCACTGGCCTTGCTGGACGCCATACGGGTGTAGCCAGAACGCTGCACGGCATTATCAAACCAACCTGCTGACATCAAAGGGGATTTATGCTCGCAAGCCGGAGGAACTTCGGTTTAATACACCGCAGAAGCGGTCCAGGATGTCGTCGAGGGCTTCGCGGGTAGTCGCCTGGGGGAGGAACAGGTAGACCACGTTCCCCATCGGGCGGAGGAAGAGCCCGCGGCGCAGCCCCTCGCGACGGATCTCGCGGAAGACCGGCGCGGTCCCCGGAAGAGGCTCCTTCGTTTCCTTGTCCGAAACCAGCTCGAGCGCCGCAACCATCCCGATCCCGCGCACGTCCCCCACCATCGGCAGCCCGGCGAGGTCCCGCACCCCTTCCGAAAGGCGGGGGGCGAGGCGCGCCACACGGTCGACAAGTTTCTCTTCCTCGAACAGGTCGAGGGAGGCGAGCGCGGCGGCGCAGCCGACCGGGTTCGCCGTGTACGTGTGCCCGTGGTAGAACGTCTTCCCGCTGTCAGGGCCGCCGAGAAAGGAGTTGTACACCTCCGCGGTGGTGAGCGTCGCGGCCAGCGGCATCGTGCCGCCCGTCAATCCTTTCGACAGGCAGAGGAAATCCGGTGAGACGCCGGCCTGCTCGCAGGCGAACATCGTCCCCGTGCGCCCGAAGCCCGTGGCCACCTCGTCGAGGATGAGATGGACGCCGTGATCGCGCGCGAGGGCCGCCGCCCGCGAAAGGTATTCCGGCGGATAGACGATCATCCCGCCCGCGCCCAGCAGCAGCGGCTCGAGGATCACCGCCGCGACCGTTTCGCCGCCTTCCCGCAGCGCGTCGCCGAGTGCGTCGACGCACGCGGCGCCGCACTCCGGGTACGCTTTTCCCACGGGGCACCGATAGCAGTACGGTGCGGGAACCCGGCGGGCGGGGAACAGGATCGGCCGGAACGCGCACAGGAACGCTTCCACGCCGCTGACGCTCATGCACCCGGTGGTGTCCCCGTGGTACCCGTGATCGAGACAGACAAACCCGGTCCGCCCCTCCCGCCCGAGGTTGCGCCAGCACTGCAGCGACATCTTGAGCGCCACCTCCACCGCCGTGGAGCCGTTGTCCGAGAAGAAGACGCGGGAAAGCCCCTCCGGGGCAAGCGCGGCGAGCCGCGAGGCAAGGCGCACCGCGGGCTCGTGGGTGACGCCGGCGAACAGGACGTGGTCCAGCCGCTCCATCTGCCGCGTCACCGCCTCCCGGATCCTCGGATGCCCGTGCCCGTGGACGACGCACCACCAGCTGGAGATCGCATCATAGTACCGGTTCCCTTCCGCATCGAACAGGAAGAGCCCTTCCGCGCGGTCGATCAGCATCGGCGGTTCCGTCGCAAGGGTGCTCATCTGCGTGTACGGATGCCAGCTGTGCCGCAGGTCCTTCAGGAGCCAACTTTTTGGGTCCATCAGGCCGACCTCCACCGTTCGAGAAACGCCCGCCCCACGGGGGCGAACGCCTCCGCGCCGCGGACCGGGTCGGGCAGCAGGGGAACCTCGCCCAGGACGGGAGCCTGTGTGATCTCCGCCACGATCCGCGGATTGTCGGCCTGCACCTCCGCCCGCGTCCCGTCCCCTTCGCCCGGAAGGCGATTGAAGACGAGCCCCGCCAGAGCGACTCCGCGGCGGCGCACCGCCTCCACGGTAAGCAGCGCGTCGTTCACGCATCCGAGCCGGTTCGCCGCGACCACGAGGACGGGAAGGCCGATCCGCGCGACGAGGTCGCCGGTCAACAGCTCCTCCGAGAGCGGAACGAGGAAGCCGCCCGCCCCCTCGACCAGCACGGCGTCGTGGGTCTCCGCAAGGCGGCGGTACGCCGCCTCGATCACGTCCGGGTCCACCCGGTGCCCCTCGCGCGCCGCCGCAAGGTGCGGGGACGCGGGGAGGGAGAACCGGTACGGACACCGGTCCGCCAGCGGCGGTTCCGGCGCGGAGCCGGGGTCTCCCATCAGGCGGCGGTGGACATCGATGTCGGACGGACCGTCCGTCACTCCCGTCTCGACCCACTTCTGCGTCGTCACGCGCAACCCCTGCGCCCGGAGGAAACCGGCCAGCAAGCCGCACACCACCGTCTTCCCGACGCCGGTTCCGGTACCGGTGACGAAGACCCCCTTCACCCGGTCCCCCCTTCCGGGATCACGCCCCTGCAAAGGAAGACCTGGTACGTCGCCTTGATCCCGCCGGCCCGCTCCCGGTAGGCCTCCTCGACCCGCGCGAGCTTCCCCGGGCTCCACGACTCCCGCGCCCCGCCCCCGCGCGTTCCCGTGTACCGGATGCTCCGCAACAGGTCCGCCAGGACCGGAAACTCCTGATGGTACCGCCGCTCGGCGACGTCCCACCGCGGGAACACGGCGGAAAGCGCCTCGGAGATTTCTTCCCGGGAGTGGAACGCGGCGGCGGCGACCCGTGCCACGTCCTGCCCCCCCCGCCGGAGGGCCGACGCGCGCAAGGCGGCGTCCAGCTCCGCGTACGTCTCCGGGCCGAAGAAGGAGAAGGTGAGCAGCCCGCCGTGCGTGAGGAGGGACGCCATCCGCGCCAGCGTGCGGGGAAGGGAGAGAAACCATTGGAAGACGGCGTTGGAGGTGACGAGGTCGTAGCTCCCCGTGGCGATCTCCTCCGCGTCGGACACGGCGAAGCGGGCCCGCGGGTCCTCGATCCCCCGCTTCGCGACGCGCACCATCGCCTCCGAGATGTCCACCCCGAACACGGACGCGCCGCGGAAGGCGTCGAGGAGCATCCGCGTGTAGAGCCCCGTCCCGCAGCCGGGCTCGAGAATGTTCCCGGGCAGGGCCGGACCGAGCGACGCCCCGGTGTACGCCAGCAGGTCGACGGCGGAGAGCCGTTGCGCGTACGCGTGCGCCTCGTACCGGGCCGCGCCTGCCGGGAACCGGCGCAGGACGGCGGGGTCAACCATCGGCGACCACCGCGCGAAACCCGTCCGCGAGGAAGGCGGCGTGCGCCGCCCCCGACAGCGGGTGAAACGTCGCGTTCCCGCGCTCCCTGGCCACGCCTTCCGCCTCCGCGAGCGGCGCCACCACATCCTTCTCTCCGTGGACGATCGCCACGGGGCACGCCGGAAGCGTCCCGGCGGAAAGCTTTGCGCTCGCCAGGTACGAAAGCCCTTCGCGCAGCGTGTCGCCGTCCATCTCCCGCAGGTACGCCGCCTGCAGCCCGGCGCGGAACCGGCGGTACGCGGGCATCTGCGAAGGGTAGAAGCATTGCGCGTAGAACCCCGAGAGACAGCTGCCCGTGTCGGCCGAGAGCGATCGCAGGATCGCTCCCACGTCTCCTTCCGTGTACCCGCGGCGGATCCCGACGAGGACGACGCGCCGCACCCGGTCCGGATATTCCCGCGCGAACTCCGCCGCGAGGAACCCGCCGAGGGACCACCCCACGATCGTCACCTGCCCGCGCGCCGTACGGTCGAGAAACGCCGCGAGGCGCCGCGAAAACCGATCCGGCCGGAGCGGCGCGGTCGTCACCGCGGTTACGCCAGGGAGCACTCCTTCAAAGATCCGCCCGTCCGTCGCCCACCCCGGCAGCAGGACCATCGACGGATTACCGCCCCCACCAACGACAAAGAACTCTTCCGTGCCCGGCATCATGGCTGGCGGAGGACACTCCTTCCATGAGGGGGGACACTCCTGGTTTTCTCGTCGAGATAACAAGGAGTGTCCCCCACTGCCAGGAATGTCCTCCTCTGGGGGGTCTCACGCCGCACCGAGGGCCTCCACGACAGCGGCGACCTGCCGGTCGGTGTGCGCGGCGGTCAGGGAGAAGCGCAGGCGCGCCGACCCTTCGGGGACCGTGGGAGGGCGCACCGGCAGCGCGAGGAACCCCTGGCCCGCGAGCGAGTTCGAGAGGCTGACGGCGAGGGCGCTCTCCCCCACGACGACGGGGACGATCTGGCTCTCCCCGCCGACGGTCCACCCTTTCCCCCGAAGCGCACCGCGGAACGCACCGGCCCGGCGCAGGAGTTCCTCTCCTCTCGTCTCCCCGGACAGGCAAAGCCGGAGGGCGGCGAGGGCGGCGGCGATCACCGGAGGCGGAAGCGCGGTGGAGTAGATGAAGCTGCGGGCCGTGTTGACCAGGTAGTCGATCACCGTCCGGGACGCCGCGAGGTACGCCCCGAACCCGCCCAGCGCCTTGCTGAACGTCCCCATCACGAGGTCCACCTGCCCGGCGAGCCCTTCCGCCTCGACGCACCCGCGCCCCTGCGGCCCGAATACCCCGGTGGCGTGCGCCTCGTCCACCATGAATTGGCAACGGTGCCGGCGGCAGGCGGATAGGAGCGCGGCGAGGGGGGCGAGATCCCCGTCCATGCTGAAGACGCTCTCCGTCATCACCAGCGCCCGCTCGAACGCCCCGCGATGCTTCACGAGCATCCGGTCCAGGTGCTCCGGGTCGTTGTGCCGGAAGCGCAGGAGCTTCGCGCGGGACAGGAGCGCGCCGTCCAGCTGACTCGCGTGGCATAGCTGGTCCGCGAAAACGGCGTCCCGGCGCCCGAACAGGGCGGGGATGATCCCGGTGTTCGCCTGGTAGCCGGAGTTGAAGACCAGGGCCGCTTCGCTCCCCTTGAACACCGCCACGCCATCCTCGAGCTCGTGGTGGATCGCCAGGTCCCCGCTCATCAGGCGGGACGCTCCGGATCCGACGCCGTACCGGTCGAGCGCCTCCCGCGCCGCCGCGACCAGCGCCGGGTGGGACGACAGCCCGAGGTAGTCGTTGGAGGAGAAGTCGACGTATTCCCGGCCGTCCCGCACCGCGAGGGCGGGGGCGCGCCCGGACGACGGGACGAGCCTGCGCAGCAGTTGCCGCCGCTCCCGCTCCTCGAGAAATTGCTTCCAGCCTTCCATGGGCGGTTATTCCTTCGGGAATTTCCCGGAGAAGAGGTACCGCTCGAACATCCGCTGGTAGTCGGTCCAGCGGACCCCCTCGCGAAGCTCGGCGATGGCGTCGCCGAACGCGGTCGCCTTGGCGTCCATGTTCTCCACGTGATGAAGCAGGATCGCCTCCAGCGTCTTGGGCCGCTTGGGAGAGCCGTACTCGAGCTCCCCATGGTGGGACAGGATGATGTGCTTCACCAGCATGGTCTTCTCCGGCGGAAACCCGGGGAGGGAGGCGCAGATCCGGCTCACGTACTCGGTCCCCATGTAGAGATGCCCCAGCAGGCGCCCCTCGTCCGTGTAGTCGAACGCCCCCTCGTAGGAGAGCTCGTGCACCTTCCCTACGTCGTGCAGCAGCGCCCCCGCGAGGAGCAGGTCCGCGTCCACCCCTTCGTAGTGGGCCGACAGCATGCGGCAGATCCCCGCGACGGAGACCGTGTGCTCCAGCAGCCCCCCGATGTAGTCGTGGTGCATCGTCTTTCCGCCCGGCGCCTGGCGGAAGCGGCGCGCCACGTCCGTTTCCGGCGGGTCCGGAAAGACGGCCGCGAGGAGCCGAGCCAGGTCCTTGTCCTTCACCCCCGCGATGTACTCCTGGAGCGTCTTCCAGAGCGGCTCGATCCCCTTCTTCGTGACCGGGAGGTACTCGGAGAGGTCCTTCGCCCCCCCTTCTTCCCGCCGGACGTCGTGGACCTTGAGCTGGACGCGCCCCTGGTACGCGATCGCGGTGCCGCTCACCTCGACCACGTCGTCCCGGTCGAACCGCTTCCCTATATCCTCGGCGCGGTCCCAGACTCTCCCCTCGATCTGTCCCGTCCGGTCGCGCAGCTGCAGGGTCAGGTACGGCTTCCCGGCGTTGCTGGTCAACAGCGCCTTGTTCGCGACCAGGAACAGGTCGCGTACCGGTTCCCCCTCTTTCAGGTCCTTCACGAAACGCGTCTTCTCCATCGGTACCCCTGCTTTCTACTCAGGAATAAGTTTCGAGGATGCGGAGGGCGGCGCGGATCCCGTCGACGGCGGAGGAGACGATCCCCCCGGCGTGCCCCGCGCCCTCCCCGACAGGATACAACCCTTTGTGCGTCGCCGACTCGTAATTTACCCGCTCGATGCGGACGGGCGAAGAAGTCCGGGACTCGACGGCGTACAACGTCGCTTCGCGGGTGAGGAACCCCCGCATCGCCCCCCCGAACCGGAGCAGCCCGAAGCGGATGTCCTCTTCCACCGCACCCGGCAGGATGCCTCGCAAGTCGTCCGGGACGACCCGAGGGGCGAGGAGGCGGCCGGGTGACGGGGAGAACGCGTTCCCGCGGAGGAAGGCGAGCAGGTTCGCGGCGGGCACGCCGTATCCGCCGCCGCCCCGATCGAACGCCCGTCGTTCGATCTCCTCCTGGAAACCGATCCCCGCCAGGGGGCCGCTCTCCCGCGCCCCCGCCTCCCCGAACTCCGCGGGCGCGACCGACGCCACGATCCCGCTGTTCCCGAACCCGGAGTTGCGGGCCCGGACGCTCATCCCGTTCACGGGCGACTGCCCCTCCCCCGACGCCGCGTTCATCACCTCTCCCCCGGGGCACATGCAGAAGGAGTAGACCCCGCGGCCCGAGGGGGCACGTGCCGCAAGACGGAACGAAGCGGGGGGAAGACCCTTCCCCGCCATCGGCCCGTACTGGATCCGGTCGATCATCGCCTGGGGATGCTCCACCCGGAACCCGACGGCGAACGCCTTCCCCGACATCCCGACGCCTTGCGCGAAGAGCCGCCGCACCGTGTCGCGCGCCGAGTGGCCCGTCGCCAGCAGGACGATCGGGGATCGGACCTCCCCGCCCCCGGCCAGGCGAACCCCGCGCACCTCCCCCTCCGACACCGACAACTCCTCGACCCGGGCGCCGAACCGGACGGTAGCGCCCAGGGAGGCGAGCTCCGCGCGCATCCGCCGACAGAAGTGCCGGAGCCGGTCGGTCCCCACGTGCGGCTTCGCGTCCTTGACGAGCCCCGGGATCCCCGCGAACTCCGCGAAGGTCGACACCACGTGGTCCACGAGGGGGTCCCCGATCCGGGTGGTGAGCTTCCCGTCCGAAAACGTTCCCGCGCCCCCTTCCCCGAACTGGGCGTTGCTTTCGGGGTCAAGGGTCCCGTCGCGCCAGAACCGGGCGACGTCCTCTCCCCGCTCCTCCACCGGCCGGCCGCGTTCCAGCACGACGGGGGGGGCACCGAACCGCGCCAGCGTCAGGGCGGCGAACAGCCCCGCCGGCCCGGCCCCCACGACGACGGGGGGAAGGTCCGGCCGACGCACCGGGGATTTCGGGAACGGGTCGGGGGGCGCTTCGTACCGCTTCGCGCCGGGGACGCGGGTGCACGCCGCCTCTTCCATCGCGGGGGAGCCGAGGGAGCACTCCACCGTATAGACGCGGCGCACGTCGCCTTTCCGGCGGGCGTCGTACCCCCGCCGGACCACGGAAAACCGCTGCACCTCGTCGATCGGAACGCCTATAATTGTCGCTATGCGCGCGGGCAGCGACCGTTCCGGCAGCGACGGATCGACACGGACGTCGAAGATGCGGATCGTCAAGCGATGGATCCTCCTGCTGCTGTTCGGAGCACTGTGCCTTCCCGTCTCTTCGTGCCGCCCCCTCTTGAAAGAGGTCTTCCAGACCCCGAAGGTGCGGCTCGTCGACATCGGGATCGCCGGCAACCCCTTCGTGTCCCGGGGCCCGGTCGAGGCGATCCTTCATCTCGCGGTGAACAACCCGAATTCCTACGCCCTGACGGTCGCCAGCGTCGCCTACTCCGCGACGGTGGGAACCCGGGTGGTGGCCGACGGGGAGCGGACCGAAGAGATGCGCATCGAGCCCTCCGGGGAAACGGTGGTCAAGGTGCCCGTGCGGTTGCAGACGGACGTCTTCGCCGCCGCGTTGCGCGAGGTGCTCGAGGCCCGGACGCTCTCCTACGAGTTCAACGGCTCGGTGGGAGTCGTCGCCCCGTTCGTCGGCGTGGTCCGGATCCCCTTCTCCAAGACCGGGACGATCGACCCCATGGACATCCTCCGCCGGAAGGGGATCGGCTTCAATTGACGGGGCACGGCGGCTCCCGCCCGTCGAGCACCGCGAGCAGGTTTTCCGTCGCCAGCCGTCCCATCGCCTCCCGCGTCTCCCCGGTCGCGCTCCCGAGGTGCGGCAGGAGCACCGCCGAAGGGGCCGACAACAGCCGCGGGTGAATCCGCGGCTCCTTCTCGAACACGTCGAGCCCCGCGCCGAACAGCCGCCCCTCCGCCAACGCCGTCGCCACCGCTTCCTCGTCCACCACCTCCCCCCGGGCGATGTTCACCAGGACCGCCGTACGTTTCATCCTCCCGAGACGCTCCGGGGAGATCAGCCCCCGGGTCTCCGGGGTGAGGGGGACGCACAGCACGACGAAGTCGCTCTCCGCGAGAAGGGCGTCGAGATCCCGATACGACGCCGCGAGTTCGGCCTCCTCCGACGGTGGAATCCGGCGTCGGTTGTGGTAGAGGACCTTCATCGAGAAGCCTCGGGAACGGCGGGCCACCGCGGCGCCGATCTTCCCCATCCCGACGATCCCGAGCGTCTTCCCGGCGACGGGGACTCCGAGGAACCCCCACGGGTCCCATCCGGTCCAGTCCCCCGCGCGAACGAACCGGTCGGCGTCCGACACCTTTCTCGCCGCGGAAAGGAGCAGGGCGAACCCGAGGTCGGCCGTTGCGTCGGTCAGGACGTCCGGTGTGTTGCAGACCCGGATCCCGCGCCGGATCGCCTCGACGACGTCGACATTGTTCACCCCGACGGCGAAGTTCGACACGACCGAAAGGGAGGACCCGGCCGCGTCCATCAGTTCCGCGTCCACCCGGTCCGCCAGCGTGCAGAGAATCCCGGACGCCCCCCGGGCGCGGGCAAGGAACTCCTCCCGGGGCATCGTCCCCTCCGTCGGGGGGTCCCCCGCCCGGAACCGCGTCGCCATGTCGTCCCAAGGCACCCCCGGCAGGCGCCGCGTCACCACGATCGTCCGCCGCTCCACGATCCGCCCCCTTCCGCGGGGTGCTTCCGTCCCCGGGGCTTTCATTATATACCCGGTAGTGGGTCAGTTCGGGGGAGGCATGCTTTATCGGTCAAGCAAGCCGGTCTATTGTTCGGAAATCCATCTGATGAATCCATCTTTAGATTTATAGATGGTAAATTTTTGCTCCCTATAAATTATATTTGGCCATACAGGAAGCTGAAATTGCACAGAAACCTGAGAACTCCCGTTCCAATCTGTTTTTGCGTTATAAAGAAAAATCTCGTCGTGCACATACTCTATATGCTCTTGCCGACCCAACCGATTACTGAGTCGTATTCTAGTGCTTATATTTTCAATTCTGTTGTTATTCATCTTGTCTGTGTAATTATCTTTAATCACCATTATTATATTACGAATAGGCAAATATCCAAGATTGGTGATCTTAATTGGCAATGCAATTGGGTTCTCTGGCAGGATATGTGATGCATAGTCAACGGTTACGTTCGGATATAGTGTCAAATAACCGAGAAAAAAATTCAACAATATACTTATTGCTGTTATTGCTACAACAATTCTTTTTCTTATTATGGGCCAGATCGCACGAAAAGAAATACGATCCGAGACAAGATTTTGGCTTCCTGCTGTTAGCTTTGGCGGGATCGCTTCTTGGTCTTCTAGCTGGGGCACTCCTTGCTTTAAGTCCTCTAATTTTCTGGTACTGCGTGTTCTACGTCTTTTGATGCCATCACGTTTACGTTTTCTTTTTGGCATGCGGACATTATACGAATTTACGATTTTGCGTCCAACAATTCCACAATCTCGTCTACATGATCCGTGATTCCAGCCTCCATTGCAGGAGTGACCCTGAGCGTCTGGTGAATCCTGGCGAAGTTGTAGTACATGAAATGAAGGCTCACCGCATGGCCCAGATTCTCCACCTTCTTTGAGAAAGCATTCGTTAGCCGTGTGAACCGCCGCATGCTCATCCGCATGGTGAGATTGTTCCGCTCCACATAACTGGTCGATATGTACTTCGGATCGGGTGCGTATTCCGGTGAACTTGACCAGCGATTCCGTTTCAAACTGACCAGTGATTCCGGTGCAAACTGACCAGCCAGCCGGAGCGCAGCGACGCGGTCGTTTCTTCTTACGTCATCTTCTGGTTTCGGTCAACGGATCTTTGGTTGTCGCCCTTCGTTTCCGCATGGACTCTCCCTTCATTTTGATCTTGTGCGCGTTGTGAACGAGCCGGTCGAGAATCGCGTCGGCGAGGGTGCCGTCGCCGATCATCTCGTGCCAGTTTTCGACCGGAAGCTGGCTGGTGATCAGCGTGGAGCGATTGATGTGGCGGTCGTCCATGATCTCAAGAAGGTCGCGGCGCTGCCCGTCGTCCAGCGGCGCCAGGCCCCAGTCGTCGATGACGAGCAGGTCGGACTTGGCGAGCGCGGCGAGGAACTTCAGGTGCCGCCCCTCGCCCTTGGCCTGCTCGATCTCGCTGAAGAGACGCGGTGCCCGCCGGTAAACGACGTTGAACCCTTCGCGGCACGCCTTCTGCCCCAGGGCGCAGGCGAGGTAGGTTTTGCCTGTCCCCGTGGGGCCGACGAGCAGGACGTTGTCGTGATGGCGGATCCAGTCGCAACCGGCCAGGCGCATCATCAAGGATTTGTCCAACCCGCGCGGAGAGCGATAGTCGATGTCCTCAACACAGGCGTTCATCTGGAGCCTGGCGTGGCGCAGGCGGATTTTCAGGT
>Ga0334722_10007354_pt1 | contig 10686 bp, 9 predicted proteins | sample C3_bottom_MG_FD_207210 | JGI IMG/M metagenome (GOLD analysis project Ga0334722, IMG submission 207210) | Sediment microbial communities from Yellowstone Lake, YNP, Wyoming, USA - C3_bottom | ecosystem: Environmental > Aquatic > Freshwater > Lake > Sediment | place: USA: Wyoming | collected...
CGACCTCGAACTGCCGAAGCACGGACTGAAGATTCTCCCACTCCCGTCCACGTTTGTTCCATTGGAAAACGATTACCTTGCGTTGTGGGATGATCACGATCTCACGCGTCAGGAACTTTATCGTCATTCGCCGAAAGATGCCGAAGCGTATGATGAATACTCGCGCGTCATGGCGCGCGCGGCGAAGGCGATCAAGCCGATCATCAACTTGATTCCGCCCGACCCAACATCGCTCAGCGTACGTGACTTAATGGGTCTACTCAAAGTTGGCCAGTATGCGGCGTTGCTTTCGGAGAAAGAACTTTATATGATTGCAAAACTTGCCACACAATCCTCCGCAGATTTGCTCGAAGAGTGGTTCGAGACCGATGCGCTCAAAGGTACCAAAGCCGCCAGCGGAATCATCGGCACGTTCCTCGGTCCGCGTTCGCCAGGGACGGCGTATGTTCTGCTCCATCACTACATGGGCGAAATTGACGGCGCGTTCCGTGCCTGGGGTTTTGCCAAGAACGGCTCTGGCGGAGTCAGCGGCTCCATCCTGAACGCGGCGCAAACGCTCGGAGTGGAGATCAGACTCAACGCAAGCGTGAAGCAGGTCAAGGTCAAAGGAGGACGCGCTGTGGGTGTCATCCTCGAGAACGGCGACGAGATCGATTCCAAAGTCGTGATGTCCGCCGCAGACCCGAAGCGCACCTTCCTGCAATTCGTCGAGCAGAAATATTTTCCCGATGAATTTGTTACGTCGATCCAGAACTTCCGCACACGCGGCTCGTCGGGCAAAGTCAACATCGCGTTGAGCAAACTGCCGAACTTCACCGCACTGCCATATAAAGGCAGTGGCGCGGATTCGGTTTTGCATCGCGGCGCAGTTTCGATCAGCCCGAGCATCGATTACATCGAGCGCGCCTACGACGACGCGAAGTATGGGCAGATCTCGAAGCGACCGTACATTGACATGATCTTTCCGTCCATGATCGATCCCGACATGGCGCCACCCGGACAGCATGTGATGTCATGCTTTGTGCAATACGCGCCATATGATCTTGAGGGTGGCTGGAATGATGAAAAACGAAACGCGCTCGGCGAGGCAGTGATTTCGACAATTGAAGAATACGCGCCGAACATCCGCAAGTGCATTGTTGGGATGCAGGTCATTTCGCCCAAGGACATCGAAGCCATCGCGGGCATCACAGGCGGGAACATATTCCACGGCGAACTGCTACTGCACCAGATCTTCTTCCTGCGTCCCACGCCGCAATGGGCAGACTTCCGCACCCCGCTCAAAGGATATTATTTCGGCGCGGCAGGCGCACATCCCGGCGGCGGAGTTATGGGCGCTGCGGGGATGTTGGCGGCGAAGGAAATTCTGAAAGACGGTTTATAAAAATAGAAGGCGGAAAATAACATGCAAATTGAGCCTTTCCAGATTTCGATTCCACAAGCGACCCTGGACGATTTGCGTCAGCGTCTCGAGCGAACCCGCTGGCCGGATGAAGTCGAGCAGTCCGGTTGGCGTTATGGCGCAAACCTCGCCTACATGAAGGAACTGGCAAAGTATTGGCGGACGAAATTCGATTGGCGCACGCAAGAGCGGCGGATTAATTCCTTTACGAATTATCGAGCAGTGGTCGGTGATATGCGTATCCATTTCATTCACGAGCGCGGAAAGGGCCCAAATCCGATTCCATTATTAATTACTCACGGTTGGCCGAGTTCCTTTGTGGAAATGTTCGAACTCATTTCACTGCTCACTGATCCGGTCAATCATGGCGGTAATGCCTCAGATTCGTTTGATGTGGTCGTCCCATCCGTGCCGGGCTATGGATTTTCCGGCCGCCCGCTTCAAGCCGGGATGACTCGCTGGCGCGTCGCTGAGATCTTTGCGAAACTAATGGAGGGCCTTGGCTATCAACGATATGGCTTGCAGGCCAACGACATTGGCGCGGTCATTTCCGGCTGGCTTTCCTTCGATCATCCCAAAAAAGTGATTGGTCTTCACACCATGATGCCGACCTTCCCGCCGCCATCCTTCGATGAGACCCAGCCTCCGATGACAGATGTTGAGAAGGCCTTCCAGACTCTCGTCAATGAATGGGATCAGGAAGAAGGCGCTTATGACGCGATTCAAAGAACGAGGCCGCAGACTCTGGCCTACGGTCTGAACGATTCGCCGGCCGCGTTGCTGGCCTGGATCGTCGAGAAGTGGCGCGCCTGGACGGACCCGAATGGAAACGTTGAAGACTATTTTTCCAAAGATGAATTGCTGACCAACGTGATGATCTATTGGGTGACGCAAACCGCGAACTCATCCATTCGCTCCTACTATGAGCGCGCGCATGATACGCGCCGTTTGAATCCAAGCGATAAGATTCGTGTTCCAACGGGCATAGCGCTTACAACCGAAGCAGTTGAACATGCGCCCCGCGAGTGGGTTCAGCGCCGCTACGCCGATATTCGCCGCTGGACAGAGTTTCCGAGCGGCGGTCATTTTCTCGCCGCGGAAAATCCTGAAATGCTCGCGGCGGATATCCGCGAATTCTTTCATCAGTTTCGATAAAAAAGGAATCGTTCATGACATCCAAGCAATACGACGTCATTGTCATCGGCGCGGGGCACAATGGATTGGTCGCCGCCGCGTATCTAGCGAAGCGGGGCAAAAAAATTCTAGTACTCGAACGACGCACCATCGTTGGCGGTTCGGTGGTGACTGAATCTTTTCGCGATGATTTCATTGTTGACTCGGTGCAAACAGGCGGGACTCTGCGCCCCGACATCATCAAGGATTTGAAACTCGCCTCATTCGGACTTCAACCTGATTCCAATAGACAGCCATTTATTTCCCTTCTGCCTGACTCCGATAACCTTGTCCTGGGTCATGATCCCATCCAAGCCGCGGAGTCCATCAAACCTTTCTCTGAAAAGGACGCTTCGCGCTGGCCGGAGTTTGTCCGCTTCATGGACAAGGCCGCGTACATCCTCGATGTTGCATACTCAACGATCATGCCGCGCCTGCCGAAGAATTTCCGCCTTGAAGAAGGTTATGGTTTGCTCGAACTCGGACTTGAACTGCGCCTCGCCGGTCGCAAAGATATGCTCAACTTCATCCGCGCCCTCCCAATGACTGTGCAGGAGTTGACTGAAGAGTATTTTGAATCCGAAGTTGTCAAAGCGGCTCTTGCTTCGCTTGCGATTCATGGCTCGACGCTTGGACCGATGTCCGCCGGGACGGGTTACACTCTCATCCACAACTGGATGAATCGCGGCGGGCTATCTCATTCAAATGTTGGTAAAGCAGGCGAGATCACGTCCACGCTGGCAAATGCGGTCAAGAAGTTTGGCGGCGAGATTCGCACCGAAGCCGAAGTAACAAACATCAAAGTTGAAAATCAAATTGCCAAGGGTGTTGTGCTAGCAAACGGCGAAGAGATTTCAGCCGATCGGATTCTCTCGTCCGCTGACCCGAAGCATACATTCTTAAAACTTGTGGGTGCGCGGGAGTTGCCGCCTGAATTCGTGTGGAAAGTTCAATCCATCAAGATGCGCGGGTCAGTGGCAAAGGTGCATTTATTGACAGATGGCAATCATGGAATCCCCGAAGGGACGTTGGTTGTTGCCCCATCAATTAAATATTTGGAAAAGGCATACGACGCGGCGAAGTACGGCGAGATTTCCGAGAAGCCGTATTTGGAAGTGACGACATCAGGCAATATAGTTTCGATCCATTTCCAGTATGCGCCATATAATTTGAAGAATGGATCATGGAACATGGAGAATGGAAAGGTTGAGAAATTGGCGATTGAAACGCTGGCGGAATATTTCGTAAATCTCAAATCGTCAATCGTAAATACAAAGACCATTACGCCCCTCGACCTTGAACAAACCTACGGTCTCACCGAAGGCGATTTGAATCATGGTCAACTTATGCTCGACCAATTTTTGTTCATGCGTCCGATTCCGGGTTGGTCCAATCACAAGACACCCATTGATAATTTGTATCTTTGCGGAAGCGGAGTCCACGGCGGAGGCGGAGTTAGCGGCGCGGCGGGACGGAATGTGGTGAAGGTACTGAAATAAAAACATGGGCGACCGGGGATTCCATCGCCCATGTTTTAACTACACGGCGTGCTCGAAATAGTGATCAATTACATCGGAGCGCAACCACGCCTGCACGTCTTTGTGATCGAAAGTCTCATCGGGGAGGTTGATGATGAGTTCGATCAAATTCTGGCGCGTGGATTCAAACTTCTTCCAAATCTCAGATTCCTCCAACTTGCCAAACATCGAAATCGCTTGCGCGTTGTAGGCATCGGTGTCTTTTTCCGGCGGTAGATACGCGGGGTCTTTGGAGATCGCGTCAATTGCATCGAGTCCATCCTCCCACCAGGCAATGACGTGCGCGGCCACATCGCGGAAACGCGCGAAGCCTTGTTTTTGCAAAAACGCCTTTTGTTTTTCTTCAGGCAAAGCCGCGAAGCGTTCAACATATCCATCCCATTCGCGTTGAAGTGTATCGAGCACAAGAAAGCGCGGCGCGGTGAAGCCGTGTTCTTTGAGATGCTCGAGGACGACGCCATCCAGCCATCCATACACGCGGCGGATTTTCATCTCATCGTCGCTCAACGACGAGACGAGCGCGGTCATCGCCTCCAGCTGAGATTCGTACCAGGTCAACAAGTCCGCTTCAGGGGTGGATTTGAAGCGGTTCAGCGAAGCGGCGTTGAACTCGTCGAAATCATACTTGCGCGGAGGGCGGTCGCGATTCTCAATCGCGTCGCGGATGATGCCCTGGGCCTCCTCCCACCAAACGCCCACATGCGCGAGGATGTCATGCAAGGAATCGTAGCCTTGATCGCGGAGAAATTCCGCCTGCGTATCGGAAGGCAGAGCCTTGAACTTGGAAGGAAAGTTGCCCCATTCATCGAGGGACTGGAGGAAAAGCGATTTTGTAAACTCAGGCGGCATGTTAACCTCGCGAAATAGATATGCTATACTGACTATGCTCTCATTGTACTCACCCCTCTTTGCAGGAGGAAGCCCATGAAAAGAAGAAAGAAAGTTTGGACACGCAAGCGCCCGATTGCGGTGACCATTGTGGCTTGGGGAATCTTCATTTTATTTCTGATCCGTTTATATCAAGTGATTGAGCCGTTGATTCGCGAGGGAGTCTTCGAACACGGCATCACAGGTCCGCTCTTCATGGGTATGAGACTCACGCCGCTTGGCAACGCCCTGTTGATCAGCGCGACGTATCTATTCCTCTCGCTGGCCGGCATCGTAGTGTTGATCGGTTTTCTGCGCGTCCATCGCTGGGCCTGGCTGGTCTTGATGTCATGGACGGGTTTTTCGCTTGCGATCACATTGATCAGTTATTTTTACGGCCATCCCAATTACATCGTGATGGCTTCGGATACGATCATTGCCTTTGCGTTGAATCAAGCCGACGTGCAACGTATCTTTCGAATAAGGACGGACCAAGGTGAACACATCAACATCAACTGACCGCCCAACCATGCCGATCAATGCCCCGGACCTCGACTTGTTGCGGCGTTATGAACCTGTCATTCGCTTCACGAAGGGCGAACAATTCTATCCCACCGATGTGGAACGTTACGTCAAGGAATCCAGTCTGTGGGCGCATTACCCCGATGGCCGCGACGAATTGCTGGTCAAACAGGACGACCTGACGCTGGAGAGTTTGGTGGAACAACGTCCCGCAGTTTTTGGGACGGTGCATTATCTGCGATTCATCGAAACCCTCAGCCTTTCTGAATCGGCGCAGGTGCTTGCCAATCAACTCCGTCTGCGCTCGATTCTCAAGAATAATTTTCACGCGGGCGTGGGACGCTTGGCGCGCGGCGGCCTCCTGCCGCGCATGGCCGACGCGTTGTTCACTATCTCCTTCCTCCTGCGCGGCCGCGTCCCGGCGGCCAGCGCGGCCGCGGCTGAACTGGATTACTTCCACATGCGCGCCCAGAAGGATAACTTTGTTTATTACGGCCGTGTGGTGCGGCAAAACGACTGGGTCGCGCTTCAATATTGGTTCTTCTATTGTTACAACAGTTGGCGTTCCGGCTTCGGCGGTGTGAACGATCACGAATCCGATTGGGAGATGATCACCATTTATTTGTACGAAGGCGATGAAGGTCTGCTGAAACCGGAATGGGTGGCTTACGCCTCGCATGATTTCCACGGCGATGATCTGCGCCGACGCTGGGACGATGCGAGTCAACTTGATTTAGCGGATGGCCATCCCATCGTCTACGCGGGAGCCGGTTCACACGCGTCTTATTTTCGACCCGGGGAATATCAGGCGGAAGTTCACCTTGACCTCCCCTCGTGGGTCAACAGCGCGCATCAGGCTTGGAATAAATTCTGGACGAACGCCCTCGGCCAGCAACCGGTGGACCCGTTCCGCATCCCGTTCGTGGATTACGCGCGCGGTGACGGGATGAGCCTCGGCCCGGGCCAATCCAAAGCATGGACGCCCGTAGTGATCGACGAGTCCACTCCGTGGGTCAGCCAATATCGCGGACTGTGGGGACTCTTTGCCAAAGACCCGATCTCGGGCGAGAACGCGCCCGCAGGCCCGATGTACAACCGCGACGGGTCCCCGCGTGGATCGTGGTACGACCCGCTGGGCTTCGCGGGGCTGGACAAAGTCCCGCCGCCGGATGACACATTGCGATTGCTGGTCAAGAACAGCGCGGAGATCACCACCCATCAGGCACAGTTGGAATCCATGATTCCAGAAAAGGCCGGCGCGTTGCAGGCGCTTGGAATCAAATTAAAGAGCATGGAAAAAAATCCGCATCTCGCCAAACAACACGCGGCGCTCGAAAAGAAGATGGCACCCATGATCGAAGAAGTGCGCGGCCTGCGCCGCGAATATTCGGAGAACATGGCGATTCTGGAGGGGTTGAAGGAACGCATCGAACGCGAGAAGAGCGGCATGGGTGACGACCCGCGCGCTCACATCCGCCATTTGGCCATGCCGGTGACGACACGCCGCCGCCGCTTCGACCGCGCCGCGGAAGCCTGGGCGGCCGTCAGTCTGAGTCTCCTGCTGTTTGGGATCGTTGGGCTGGTGTTCTTCGCGCCGAACTTTTTGTGGGTTGGACTGGCCATCATCACGTTGTTATTTGTCGTGACCGAGTCCATTTTGCGCGGCGCGTTCATCCAAACCATCGGCCAGATCACGGCATTGCTGGCGGTCATCAGCGCGATTATTTTGGTCGTACACTTCTGGTTCTGGCTGTTGATGGCCGCGCTGGTGGGAATCGCTGTGTTTCTGCTGGCGCAACGCTTGAGGGAACTGACAGGATAGGGAATAGTGAATAGAGAATAGGACTTGGCCGCATAAACCTCAGTTGGGTACCCGGGCAAGATTCTGGAGGAAAAAGTTTATGGCCTCGCGAGGTTTAAAATTCAGCAAGGTTCGCGCGTGGAAAATGGTGCGCTATGAAGTTCTGATGTATTTTGGCACTAACTATGTGCGCACACATCTGCAAGGCGGTAATAGTCCAAATGTCGGTGTTGTTAGAAACGCATTGGTAGAGAGTTCCCTCCTCCACATGCGGATCTTGACGGAGATTTTCCTTAGTAGAGGCACGCAACCCGACGATGTAAACCTTCAGAAATTGGGATTCGCCGTGCCGATCCAGGATCAGACCCTCGCGCAAAACATCGGTGCACTAGAGACGGCGTATGGGAGTTCTCGTATCTCTGGGAGCAGATGTTGGACGATCAACAAGATGCTCGCTCACCCCACTACTCATCGGTCTTCTAAGTACAATTACAGTCCGCTGTTTAATGCAATGGAGGGACCACTCACGGCCGTTATCACCCGCGTATACAAGCTCACAAGAAGGAAATTGCCCTATCGTACGCCTGCACATGAAGGTCAGGTTGCCCAACACAGCGTGTAACGACTACGAAGACTATCAGATAACAAGGTGGCGTGATTCATTCTACATAACTCCTTTTCACTATTTCCCATTCACTCTCTCACCGCATTAATAAAATCCGCGAACAACCCGTAAGCGGTCTCGTCCGGGCCACCGTGCATGCCCTCGCGCTCCGAAATGCCAATCGAATAATCGGGCAGGACGTCCGTGCGAAAGGTCACGCCGGTGGAGGAATACTGCATCCCATACAACGGCGAAGTCGCAGGCAGGAGTTCAGGTGCGACGCGCGCCCTCACAGATTTCCCCTCGCGTTCCGCCGAGCAAACCAACTTCCAGCGTTTGCCATCCGCTTTGGCTTGCCGGATCATCTCGGACGTGAGATGGCGGATGCCCTCCCGTTCCACTTCCTGCGGCCTGAGCGGTCGCGAAGCACCCATCAAGACCGTGACCAGCGCCGCGACTTTAATCGCCGCGTCCCAGCCATCCACATCATTGGATGGATCCGTTTCAGCGATGCCGATGCTTTGACAATATTTCACGGCCTCGTCGAACGACTCACCGTCTTCCATGCGCGAGAGGATGATATTGGTGGTGGCATTCAAAATCCCCTTGAAGGATTGCAATTCGACCGCGGGCATGGCCTCGCGAAAAACCGAGAAGAGCGGCGCGCCGCCCAAAACCGTTGATTCAAAATAAAACTTTTTGCCTTTGGATTCCGCCAGTTCCGTCAACTCGCGATGGCCGTGAACCACTGTCCCTTTGTTGGCCGTGATGGCGTGCTGACCTGCATTCAGCGCGGCGCGGACGTGGTCAATGGCAGGCTGGCCCGTGGCGTGATTGACGGGGGTGTTCTCGAACATTACATCGGCTTGGGAATGTTGGATGACGGCGAGGGAGTCTTCCACTTGGATAATAGAAAGTGGGGGGATGGATTTTCCACTTTCGATCAGCGCAAAGACTTTGTTCATGTCGAGGCCGTCAGGGTTGACAGCACAGCCATGTCTGCCCGTGGAAATCCCTGTGACAGAAAAAGCGATATCGTATTGATTCTTCAACGTAGCGCGCTTGCGCTCCAACAAACGCATAAGCGATTTCGCGACGTTGCCGAATCCGATGAAGGCGAGTTTGTACATGAGTGCTCCCGTGTCAAGTGTCTGTGACACGTGAAACGTGATACGTGACACGTTAGAGTGGTGGATATGGATACGCGCGGCGATCCCTCGGCGGCGCGGGAAATTTCTTTGATCTCAACAATGATTCGGCACGCGACTCAAGGGCAGAGATTTCGCCGGGGCTGAGATAAGGTTCAAGCAGGCCGCGCCAGTTTCCGGTCGAGGCAAGAGGCGAAAGCAATTCGTCTGGAATCGGTTGACCGGCGAAGTCCCAGATCACTGTCCGCAATTTATGTTCCTCATGAAAACAAATCCCGTGATCAATCGCGTAGAGTCTGTGCGTGTCTTTTTCAAAGAAAACATGACTGCCTTTGCGGTCGGCGTTGTTGCACAGCACGTCGAAAAACACGACGGGCTTGAGGCATTGTTTATCTTCGTCGCTGAAATTGAAGTAATGATATTCGGGATCGTATTCGATATATTGCTGAAGCGACCCCGCGCCGTGCGGGCCATCCTCACGCAACGCGGTGAACGGTACGAAGTGAAGGCCGAGCGCCTCGCTGACCACATACGCGGCCACCTCGCGCTTTGCCAACGTGTTTTCAGGAAAATCCCACAGCGGCCGTTCGCCGCGCAAAGGCTTATACACGGCGGGAAAGATTTTGCCTTCGTGATGAACGTCTACGAGGAAGGTGTAATTCGAGCCGAGCATGAACTGGCCTTTGAGTTTGAGTTCCCCACATTGGAAGGCGATGGAAATTGTTTCACTCATAATTCACCACAGATGAACGAAGATAAACAAAGATTCTAAATTTTCTTGGCGCTCTTAGCGGTCTTCGCGGTTCAAAAGGAATCCGCGTTCATCTTTGTTTATCTTTGGTTAATGCTTATGCCCATTCTTCTTCGGGCAGAAATGACCTTCGGGTTCCATCGGCTGGCCGCATTGCGGGCAAATGGGCCGCCCGCGCTGTGTGACGTCCGCGCCCCAACGCGCCATCTTGCGGATTTGCGAACGCGTCACCCAAAAGCGGATCACGCCGCCTGATTCGGGGTCCTGCTCTTCGGTCAGCAGTTCGCGCACGAACAGCACCACGCGGTCGCGGTTCTGGTCATAACCGAGTCCGATCTCGCCAACGCGGAACAAAGGGTCCACGGGCGGATGGATGCGCATCTGGTCTTCGACGTAATCCGCCGAGGCCTCTTCGAGATTCGGATTCTGCCGCGCCACTTCCGCCAAGAACTGTTCCACGCCCACGGCCAACGATTGCAGTTGCGTCTTCTCGATGATGACGCAATAGGTCTTCTCGGCTTGAAAGGCTTGAATATAAAAAACGCGCTGGCCCGGCTGGCCGATGGCATCGCCGGTGATGTGGTCGCAGGGATCAACGTCAATTTCGAGGCGGGGCATGGGGTTCCTAAAAAGTATTGAAGATAAAAAATAGTATACCAGATTGAACCTCTCTCATCCTCACCCCATCCCTCCCCTTCTCTCTCCTAAAAGGAGAGAGAAGGGGAGGGTGCCGCAGGCGGGAGAGGTTATGAGAGGTCTGCTATAATCGCGTCATCTTCCTCACCAAAGGAGAGACCGATGTACGACAAAAAGAAACTCAATGAGTTGAAAGACTCGCTCGAAAAATGGGAAGAGACTACCCTGCAAAAGACTCTGACTT
>Ga0334722_10007355_pt1 | contig 10686 bp, 9 predicted proteins | sample C3_bottom_MG_FD_207210 | JGI IMG/M metagenome (GOLD analysis project Ga0334722, IMG submission 207210) | Sediment microbial communities from Yellowstone Lake, YNP, Wyoming, USA - C3_bottom | ecosystem: Environmental > Aquatic > Freshwater > Lake > Sediment | place: USA: Wyoming | collected...
GGCCCTCTTTCCCCTGGTCGTCTTTTTCCTCATTCGCCTGGCCGGAGGGATAGACCTGGCCGCCATCGTCCTGGTCCTGACGGGGATGCAGTGGTATTTACTTTTCAACCTGGTAGCCGGGGTCAAAAGCATTCCCAAGGATTTGAAAGAGGCGGCTTTTGCCTATGGGGTGCGGGGTTTCCCCTACTTTTGGAAGGTGGTCCTACCGGCTTTAATTCCGTCGCTGGTCACCGGCAGCATTACGGCCTGGGGTGGTGGCTGGAATGCCATCATCGTCTCCGAATACGTGGTCTACGGTGGCCAAACCTTCACCGCTTTCGGCATTGGTTCTTTGCTGGATCAGGCCACCTATGCCACGGGTAACTTTCAAGTCATCTGGATGAGCCTCCTGGCCATGGTCACCGTCATTTTGCTTTTAAACCATCTCTTTTGGCGGCCGATCTTCAATCTGGCCAGTCGCAAATACCGCTTGGAGGTATGAAGGGTAGCAGCGAGGGCACCAACCGCTGTGGCGGCAAGGGTAGCAGCTGCGGTGGCGGCAGGATAGCTGTTGGTGTGGCGGCGAAGGCAGCAATTGCTGTGGCGGCCCAGGAGGGCGCTGATGCCTCCTCATGTTGCCGCCTGGGTGGCAGTGCCGCCCGGGTATCAGCGGAAGTAAAGACATCTAGCAGAAACTGGTCATTGTCATTCTCAAGGCAGGTGATAGCGATGGACTTGGTCGAAGTGCGCCACGTCTATAAGACCTATACCGACGAAAAGCGCGATCTGACGGTTCTAAAGGACATCTCTTTTTCCGTAAAAGAAGATGAATTCGTTTGTCTGGTCGGGCCATCTGGTTCCGGCAAGAGCACTCTTTTACGGATGATCGTGGGCCTGGACCGGCCTTCCCAGGGTACCATCCTTTACCGGGGCCAAGAGTGGACTGGGATCAACCCGAGGATTGCCATGGTCTTTCAATCCTTTGCCCTTTTTCCCTGGCTGACGGTGAAAGAGAACGTGGCGCTGGGGCTTGAGGCCAGGGGTGTCCCGAAGGCGGAAAGGGAACGACTGGCCGAACGTTACATTGACAAAGTTGGTCTGGACGGTTTTGAAGACGCCCTGCCCCGGGAACTTTCGGGTGGGATGAAACAGAGGGTCGGCATTGCCCGAGCGCTGACGGTGGAGCCGGAGCTTTTGTGTATGGACGAACCCTTTTCTTCCCTGGACGCCCTGACCGCTCAGAACTTGCGTGAGGAGGTTTTGGATCTGTGGCAGGATGAGTCGATGCCCGTGTCCTCGGTCTTAATGGTGACCCATGGTATAGAAGAGGCCGTTTTTTTGGCGGACCGTATCATCGTTTTTTCCCGGCGACCGGCCTCCGTCATCGCCGACGTGAAGGTCGATTTGCCCAGGCCGCGGAATACTAAAGACGAAAGCTTCTCCAAAACTGTCGACTATATCTACAGTTTGCTTTTCTAAAAGGAAGCTTAACTGGCTTTGAAGGACTATGGGCGAAACAGATGCAGGTGTTTATGGGAAAGGCTCGGCGAAGACGACTTTTGGACTTCAGCGGCCTTTCGCGACCGGTAGCGCCCCTGTAAACTGTTGCAAGATCCTGTTATAATAAAAGATAATTAAGAACAATGAGGAGGTTTGTCCAAGTGGACGATGGGCCTATACCCAGGGTCGGAGTCGGGATGGTCTTGGGATTACTGGAACTTCTCGATGACGCCAAGGGCAGGGCAGATATCTTCAAGTTGGCTGGCGAGCTGGCCATGGAGCTGGACGATATTGGTCCAGTAATTGAAGCCGCTAAACTTTTGGGGCTGGTGGAAACCGGCCGCGGCGACATCATCTTAACACCTTTTGGGGCCAAGCTTTTGGAAGCCGACACGAATTTAAGAAAGAACTTGCTGGCGGAGCGGTTAAAAGAGATAAAGACCTTCCGCGAAGTTTTAAAACTTTTGAAATCCAAGAGGAACCGTCCCGTGCACCGCCGGCAGGTCGTTGAAATCCTGAAAAAAGACATGTCCGACGAAGAGGCGGAAGGGATGTTTCAGGCCATCGTCGACTGGGGCCGCTTTGCGGAGCTATTGGACTACGACGGACACGAGGAGCTCCTCTTCATCTCGGCCGGTTAAAGACGGTTGGCCGATTGTAGACGGGGCAACTCAAGGTCTGGGGCCTGAAACCACACGGACCAAACGCGGACCGTCGACGGCGAGGGCATGAACAGGTTGCAGCCGAAAACGGGAAACTGGGCCGGGGCGCCGGGGGAGCGTGGGCAGAGGATGCGGCGAACCCCTGAGACGCCGGGCCTTTTCTTTTGTTGTTAACCTTGGAAGAAGCAGACGGCGGAGATCATCGATGCCCACTATAAAAATGTCAGCGAATACCAGCCAAAGTCAAGGGCCCCCGGTCATTGTCATCGGCGGCGCCAATCTCGACTTGAAGGGAAGGCCGTCTTTATCCCTGCAACCGAAAACCTCCAATCCGGGGGTGGTAAAAAGTAGCGCCGGCGGGGTTGGCCGGAACATCGCCCACAACCTGGCCCTTCTCGGGGTACCGGTTCACCTCATCACGGCTTGGGGAGATGATGCCGCCGGTACATACATCCAGTCGGTCACGGCGGCGGCTGGCGTCAACCTGGCCGACTCCCTGACCGTGCCCGGTGGCCGCAGCGGACTTTACATCGCCCTTTTAGAGCGGGACGGGGACCTGGCGGTAGCGCTGGCCGACATGGCCATACTGGAGAACCTGACTCCGGCTCATCTTTTGAGCCGGAAGGCCAACATCGAACGGGGGCGGCTGGTGGTGATCGATACCAACCTTCCGGCTCCCACCCTGGCCGTCGCCGTGAGCCTGGCCCGCCAGGCCAGGATACCGCTCCTGGCCGAGCCGGTTTCGGTGGAAAAGGCCCGCCTTTTGCGGGATCTTCTTCCGGACCTCGATTATGTGACGCCCAACCGGGAGGAACTGGAAGCCCTGGTCGATGGACCGGTCAAAAGCGAGGAGGAAATCGTCCTGGCGGCTGCCAAACTGCGGCAACAAGGGGTGAAAGGGGTTGTGGTCACCCTGGGGCCACGGGGAATCTACCTCTCCTCTTCGGCCGGTGACCTCTTTTTACCCCCCTATCGCGGGCCGGTCGTGGACACTACCGGGGCTGGTGACGCCCTGGCCGCCGGGTTTGTTTACGGCTTATACCGGGGGTTTGATCTAAAGCGGGCGGCCGCCTGCGGTTTGGCCGCGGCCGCCCTCACCGTCGCTTCACCGGAGACGGTAAACCCCGAGCTCAAAGCAGAGGCCTTGCAGCGGCTGCTGGGTTAAGGTGCTTTTCTGGCCGGGGCCTACCCGCTCCCGCGAGACGCGCGGGAGGACTTTAACCCAGCCCAGGGGCAAACGGGCCATCCACCAGGACGGATGTCCAGTCAACATTGGTGCCCCGGGAATGATCCTCGGCTAAGGTGGGCTAGACTTTCCGAGCCTACGAGCCTGCCCAAAGGCGGAGACCTTGACCCAGGACGGTCAGGTACAAACGAAAAATTGTAGAGGAGTTGGCTTTTGATATGCTCAATTATCTTGAACTCTCCCCTGAAGTTGAAGAGGCCTTGAAGGCGGGACGACCGGTGGTGGCACTGGAATCGACCATCATCGCTCATGGACTGCCTTACCCGGAGAATCTGGAGACGGCCGTGACTTTAGAGGAAATCGTCCGGGCAGAAGGTGCCGTCCCGGCCACCATCGCCCTTTTGGCGGGTCGGATCCGGGTTGGTCTCAAAAGGCAGGAACTGGAGCTTTTGGCCACCAGCAAAAACGTCCTAAAAGCCAGCCGGCGCGATGTGCCGGCCGTTTTAGCCAAAGGTTGGACGGCAGCGACCACGGTTTCTGCCACCATGCTGGCCGCGCATCTCGCGGGGATCAAGATTTTTGCCACGGGGGGGATCGGCGGCGTCCACCGCGGAGCCACCCAAACCCTGGACATTTCCGCCGATTTGATGGAGTTGGCCCGCACCCCGGTGGCCGTGGTCTGTGCTGGGGCCAAAGCCATTCTCGATCTACCCTTGACCCTGGAGTACTTGGAGACGATGGGAGTTCCTGTCTGGGGATATGGTACCAGCCGCTTCCCTGCGTTTTACACCCGCGACAGCGGCCTGCCGTTGGATTACCGCTTTGATGATGTGGCCGAATTGGCCCAAGCCATCCGGACGAAATGGGATCTGGGACTGGAGGGAGGCGTCGTCATCGCCAATCCCATTCCGCCGGAGGAGGAGCTGGACCGGGGAATGGTGGAAAAAATCATTGCCCAGGCCTTAAAAGAAGCCGAACAGCAAGGGATCCGGGGCAAGGAGCTGACCCCTTTTTTGCTCCAGAAACTGCAAGGCCTAAGTGGCGGGGCGACTTTGCGGGCCAATCTGGCCCTCGTAAAAAATAACGCCCGCCTGGCGGCGCAGATCGCCCACCAGTGGTGACAGGCTGCCCCTCTCCTGGGATTGCGGCCGATCCTGCCCGCCGACTTTCCCGCCAAGATCACCAACGGTATCTTCTCTCAAGTGCTCTCTGGTCAGGGCACAGGGATGATGACCTCCGGACGAATCACCCCGGCCCGGATCTGGGTCTGACCGTTGATGGAGACCACCTGTCCCTGGTGGCGGCGGAGCTCCTCGAAGATGACCTGGTTCATGGACCGCACCCCAAAACCCTCCGTGATGACGATGGTGAGGGGTAAATCCTCCTGTCCGGTGATCCCGACGGCGATCTCGCGGCCACGCACCCGAACCAGGTCGATGGCATCAACCCCGCCGGTAATTATCCCCTTGACACCGACTTGCAGGGCACGCCGCAAGGCCTCCAGGCCAACGTAACTCCCACCAACCACGATTTGGCCTGGCTGTGCCTCGCTGAGAGCCGCCGGGGACAGTTCTGCCGCCGGGTCGTCCACCAGGACCTGCAGAGGGCCGTAGGCTTCGCCCCCCAGCCCAAAGATGCCCTGGATGTACATGGCCCGGGTTTCAATTACCGCCCCCTCCTGAGGCAAAATCTCGGCAACCTCTCCCGGGATGTAAGCGTCGATCTGGGTGATCTTGGTTTCCCGAACGATGGTCACCGTACCCGTTTTAGAGCAGATCTTCTCAATGCGACCGCTGATGGGGGCAAAGGAATAATCCATCCCGGTTAAACTGGGAGCGGCGGCCAAAATGGCTCCCTGTCTCACCTCATCTCCTTCCCGGCACTGGAGGTAAAGGCCAATGAGTCGGGGCCAGACATCCAGGTCCCGGGCGACGTTGACGATGACGGAGGGCTTGGCCAGCCGCCCGTCTTCCCGGATCAGCACGCGGCCCTGGACCAGCGAGACGAATTCAACATAACCGGTGACGGGGGATTTCACGGATATTGTCTCACCCAGGAGACCCATGGTATGGCGGGCGATGACTTCCTGGGCCGCTACTCGGTCGCCCGGCTTTTTGAGCAAGGTTCTTTCCAAGTCGTCAAAAGACAGTTTGGCTTTAAATTCGCGCTGCAGATCGATGATGTATGGGTCCCCTGGCAGGTATTCCGTTTTCGCCAGGATGGTGTCCGGTTGTACCACTTGCCCTTGGGTTACCAGGACTTCTCCCGGCAAGGGAAGGCGCCGCACTTTGCGGATCAAGGTCTCGCGAGGCAAGGGGCCAGACAGAGGCCCCTCCGGAGATGAAGTGTTGAAAAAGGAAGCATTAAATGGGGAAGCATTAAATTGCGTCATCTGTCCTCACCTCCATGGCTTGACAGCGATGTCGACCAGGAGCGGAGGGTATTCCGGCGTTCTTCCGGATCATCCGGCAAAGCGAGGGGCCGTCCTCGACCATCCAGCACCAGTCCGACCACGCCACCCCACACTTCTGCCTTAATCCTAACCCCGCGCCCGGCCCCAACATCAAATCCGGCCGCGGGAATCACCTCAGCCAGGGCGCGCTGACCGGGGGAAAGCGGAAAGAGCGCCAGTTGCCCGGACGGAACCTCCACCGCTTTTTCGCCCTGGCCGTCAAGGTGCAATTTCACCCAGGCCACCGGGGTTTTACCCCGGGGAAGGCCGCTGGGGGCGATGATGGTGCCCAAGGGGATCAGCCCCTCTTTTTCCAGGAGGTGCAGGGCGAGGTCGGGTAATTGATCGGACAGGATGCCCAGGTGAGGTAGGATGAAGGTGTTGTCGATATAAACTTCCGTGATGCCTTCCGGTTCGGCAGCATCCGCCAGGACAAGAAGGGCCGCGGCGGGCTTTTGCACCTGGGAAAGGACGCCGCCGCTACCGATGATGGCTTTGATTTTCTTGATGTCCAAAAGGGGCTGCCCCCCGGTGGTTTGATGGAAGAGTTCGGCGATGGAACGCGACTGCTGGACGCCCCGCAGGGTAACGGTAAGACTCTTATGATGCTCCAGGGCCAGACGCAAAGCCTCCCGGGCGGAAGCCTGCTCCAAAAGGAGTTCGGCAGCGGTGGTGGGGAGGGCGGTGGGTCGAATGACCTTATTTAGGATCCAGTTCCGCAAGTCGCGTTCGGACAGTTCAAAGGGTAACCAGCGCAAAATCTTCTCCGGCCGCACTTCCGCCAGGACGTTGCCCAGGCTGTAGCTCATTCCTAAATTGGCGCTGACGGTGCGGTTGAGATGGCCATCCAGGACGGAGAAAACGTCGGTGGTGGCGCCACCGATGTCAAAAGCCAGCAGGTTAACCTGGCGTTTTTTCGCCCAGGCCAGCAATATTTTCCCAACCGCCAGCGGCGTGGGATCGATGTGTCCAACGGTCCAATCCAGGAGCTGGGCGTAACCGGGGGCCTGGCGCATGACGTGCTCCAAAAAGAGTTGGTGAATGAGCTGCCGAGCTGGCTCGAGAACCTCTTTTTCCAGAACCGGCCGGAGATTGTCGGTGTGATGGACGCTCAATTGGTCGCCGAGAACCTTTTCCACGTAATCGCGGGCCGAACGGTTACCGGCGAAAACGAGGGGCACTTTGAAATCCCGCCCTCGTTGGGGGTCGGACTCCGTCCTTTCTCCGCCTCCCCAGCGGGGGAGAAGTTTGGCGGCGGCGATCTGTTCGGCCAGAGCCGCCACCTGGGAGATATTCCCGTCGTCCGTTCCACCGGACAAAAGGATCATGTCTGGCCGGAGCTCCCGCAGGCGTTTGATCCGTTCCACGACCAGCCGTCCGTCATCCAGGGCCAGGACATCCATGACAATGGCTCCGGCTCCCAGGGCGGCCCGGTGGGCGCTTTCGGCCGTGAGGGTTTTGATGAGGCCGCCCACCAGCATCTGCAGTCCGCCGCCGGCGCTGGAGGTGGAAAGGAAAAGGTCGACGCCGGCACCGTCGTGGGCTGGGGACACCAGGCGACCGTCGCGCAGGAAAAGGCGGCCCGTTTTTTCGGTTAACCGCTGGAGGGCCGCGCGGACACCGATCATCACGTCTTCCTCGGGGGCTTCCACCGTTGTGGGCGCGTTGGCCTGACCGGCGACATAGTACTCCTGGTCAGTCCTCGCCGCGATGAGAACGGCCTTAGTCGTTGTGCTACCGACATCAGTTATGAGGATGAATTCGGGTTTGGCCACGGTCTTAGTCACGCTCCTTTCCCGGAAAAGGATGACGGCGGATTTCCGACGCGGCAACCGTTTCTAAGGGGACAGTATTACAGCCAGGCTAACTCCGATACCCAGACCAGGCAAGGTGGCAGAGTATCCCATCCACCCTCCCGGGTAGGCGTTCAACCGTTTCTAAGGGGACGCTTGTTTTGGGCAGGCTCGTTGACAAATGAAGGTCTTTTCACAAAAGGGGCTTTCCGAAGCTTCCAAAAAGGTTTTTTCACAAAAGGGGTTTTCAGACGCTTCCAAAAAGGAGGAAATTTTCTCTCCTTTATATTTCTCCGTTACCGGGCCGATCTCCTGCTCTTTTTTTCTTCAGCAAAGAGGAAATCGGCCTTCTGACATAGAATAAAGATTGAGAGAACAGGAACTAACTAAGGGGCGAATTTTCACTTATTCCCAGGGCTGAAGCCGGGTCTATTTGAGAAAAGTTAAACTTGTGGCGAAATGCTGACGAAGATACCGGGGGTTTTGCGAGGAGGACGAACATGGGTCAACATCCCTATTTCCCCGCTTTTCTCAACTTAAACGGGAAATTGTGCATCGTGGTCGGGGGAGGGGAAGTGGCGGCCCGGAAAGTGGAAGCGCTGCTGGAGGCCGGCGCTTTTGTCCGCGTCATCAGTCCAGAAGTTACCCCCGCCTTGGCCCAGCTGGCGGCATCTGGGCGTCTCGAGATTTGGGCGGAGGCCTATCGGCCGGGACAGTTGGAAGGGGCTTTTCTGGTGGTGGCCGCCACTGACGACGAGGCGGTTAACCGGCTGGTCAGCCAGGAAGCCTTTACCCGATCGCTTCTGGTCAACGTTGTCGATGTGCCGGAACTGTCCAATTTCATCTTTCCGTCGGTTTTGCGCCGCGGCCCTTTGGCGGTGGCGGTGTCTACAGGCGGGGCCAGTCCGGCCCTCGCCGCCCGCCTCCGGCGGCGCCTGGGATACTGGCTGGGGCCCGAGTATGGTCTCTACTTGGAGGTACTGGCGCAAGCCCGTCGCTACCTGCTGGACAACTGGCCAAAAGGTGACCGGCGCCGGAACGTCCTTTTGGCCCTCGGTCAGGCTGAGCTGGAGACCCTCTTTCAGAAGGGGGCCCTAGAGGAAGCCCTGTTGGCGATAGACGAAATTACCGGAGAAACCGCTTTTTCCCAGAAGGCTGGGTTGAAAGAGCTGGTCCAAAAGTTCATATCAGATCCAGGCTCTCAGTCAGGTCACAGGGGTGAGCAAATTTGAGTTGGCCGCGGCAAAAGATCATCATCGGTACCCGGGGGAGCGAGCTGGCGCTACAGCAAACGGGCTGGGTCCGCCGCCGTCTGCAAGAACTTTATCCCCAAATGGAGTTTGATTTGGCCATTATTCGAACTCAGGGGGACCGGATTACCGATGTTCCCTTACACGCCATCGGCGACAAAGGCCTTTTCATCCGGGAGATTGAGCAGGCCCTTTTGGAAAAGCGCATCGATTTGGCGGTACACAGTCTTAAGGACCTACCGAGCGAGTTGCCTCCGGGTTTGGCTTTGCTGGCGGTGACGGAGCGGGAGGATCCGCGGGACGTCTTGGTCTCTCACCGGTATCCTTCTCTGGATTCTTTGCCCCTGGGGGCACGGGTGGGAACCAGCAGTTTGCGTCGTGCGGCTCAGCTTAAACGGCACCGCCCGGATCTGGAGATCGTTCCGTTACGTGGTAACCTGGATACGCGTCTGAAGAAACTGCAAAAAATGGACCTGGACGGAATCATCCTGGCGGCGGCTGGCTTACGGCGAATGGGTTGGGATGGTTGGATTACCGAACCCCTCGACCCGGCCGTTTGTTTGCCCGCCGTGGGGCAGGGCGCTTTAGCCCTGGAGGGTCGCGACGAAGATGGCCTGATTCGGGAGCTCAGTCAATCTTTGAATCACTGGCCGACCTTTTTGGCGACGGCGGGGGAACGAGCCTTTTTACAGACCCTGGGCGGCGGCTGCCAGGTGCCCATTGCTGCTCTCGGTACGCCGCTGCCGGCCGACAACGGCGAATTCCTCCTGCGGCTGGATGGGTTGGTGGCCTCCACCGACGGCAGTCAGTTGTTGCGTTCTAGCGTCACCGGCCCCTTGACGGACGGTCCGGCTTTGGGGCGGCGCTTGGCAGAAGAGCTTTTGGTAGCTGGAGCGAGGGAAATCTTGAGCGAGGAGCGGAGGTGAGAAAAATGTCCGAAGAACCTGAAGAACAAAGGACGACGACCACGGGGAAGAAAACGAGCGGGAAAAAAGGTCCAACCGCCCGTCACCTGAAGACCAGCTTAATCCCAAAGACGGCCATTCGCAAGCGTTTGCCGCTTTACTTGCGGTGCTTGACCTATCTCCACCAGATGGGGATCGAGAACATCTCGTCCCAGAATTTCGGGGAAAAGATCGGGATCGATCCTTCGCAAATCCGGCGGGATCTCTCCTATTTCGGGGATTTTGGCAAACAGGGCGTTGGCTACAACGTCGAGAACCTGCTCAATGAACTGAAAACCATCCTCGGTTTAAATACCCGTTGGAAAGTGGTTCTGGTCGGTGCCGGTAACCTGGGGCAAGCCCTGGTGAACTACTCTGGTCTCCACTACAATTTCGATCTGGTGGGGGTGTTTGACGCCGATCCAGAAAAAGTGGGGATGAAGATCGGGGATTTTGAGGTGCAGGACATGAAGAAGTTGTCCAGCACCATTCAGAAAAACGGCGTCAAGCTGGCCGTCATCACTGTCCCGAAAACGGCCGCCCAGGAGGTGGCCGATATCCTGGCGGCGTCGGGAATCAAAGGCATCCTGAATTTTGCCCCCATCTCCATCCGCGCCCCGAGCAGTGTGGTGGTGCATAATGCCGACCTGAGCTTCGAGCTACAAAATCTGGTTTTCTCCCTCATCTATAGTTGGAAATAAAAGGGTGAAACGGAAGCGGTACAGCGGCGCACACCACAATCACGCCACGGGTCCCCGTTGCCGTGGGAGGGGAAGGGAGGACGTTGGGGGGTCGAAACCCCGGCCTGGCCGGGAGAGGTGTACAGCGGCTCGCCGACATCGGTGCCTCACCTCCTCGACGTTACCGAAGAGCTCGATGAACTTCGTCCGCACCGAGGACCGGCTGCAAACTTCACGGGC
>Ga0334722_10007356_pt1 | contig 10683 bp, 9 predicted proteins | sample C3_bottom_MG_FD_207210 | JGI IMG/M metagenome (GOLD analysis project Ga0334722, IMG submission 207210) | Sediment microbial communities from Yellowstone Lake, YNP, Wyoming, USA - C3_bottom | ecosystem: Environmental > Aquatic > Freshwater > Lake > Sediment | place: USA: Wyoming | collected...
TGAAGGATTCGCCGCTGGCCCCCACCCCGATCGGCGCCACCACCGGGATGAAGCCGCCGGCTTCGAGTACCGAAATCACCTGCGGATCGATGGAGGCGATTTCACCCACCTGCCCGATATCCAGCATCTGCTTCGGCTTGTCCTTATCATGCAGCATCAGTTTTTTCGCACGGATGAAGGCGCCATCCTGGCCGGTGAGTCCCACCGCCTTGCCGCCGGCCTGATTGATCAGGGTGACGATGTCCTTGTTGACCGCCCCGCCGAGCACCATCTCGACCACGTCCATGGTCTCGGCATCGGTGACGCGCATGCCCTGCACGAACTCGCCCTTCTTGCCGATGCGCGCAAGCAGCGCCTCTATCTGCGGCCCGCCGCCGTGCACCACCACCGGGTTCATGCCCACCAGCTTCAACAGCACCACGTCGTGGGCGAAGCTCTTCTGCAGGGCCGGCTCGGTCATCGCATTGCCGCCGTATTTGACGACAATGGTCTTGCCGTGAAAACGCTTGATATAAGGCAGCGCCTCCGCCAGGGTCTGGGCCTTGAGTGCGGGTACCGCAGGTTTGGACATTATTTGTGCCCTTGGTCGCTATTGCGCAATAGCCCGATTTTACCGCCCCCGAGACGAAAAAAGGCGGCCTTGAGCCGCCTTTTCCCGAATACCGCAAGCGCCTGTTACTGGATGGCCAGCTGGCGTCCGGCCGCTTCGGCCTTTTTCGGCAGCGTCAATTCGAGCACGCCGTCAGTGAATTTCGCGCTCGCGGCGGCCTGATCGATTTCAGCCCCCAAGCGAAACACGCGTGCGACTTTGCCGTAGTAACGCTCGCGGTGCAGCACCCGCTCGTTTTCCTTGACTTCCTTTTCGGCGCGCGCTTCAGCGCTGATGGACACCTGATCGCCGTCGATGTTGACCTGGATGTCGTCCTTCTTCACTCCGGGAATTTCGGCGTGCACCACATAAGCACTGTCCCTTTCGCTCACGTCGACTTTGATCCGACCCGCCGCGACCGGCTGGCCTTCGTAGGCCATCGGCCGCACGAAAAATCCCTTCAGAAGATCGTCGAATACGTCCCCGAAAGGTTCATAACGCGAAACATTTGCCATGGTCATTCTCCTTTCTATTTGGTTGGTGGCCGAGCGGCCTGTAACTCAAATGTGGGGAGGATCCTGGCAGTTTCAAGACCCTACTGGTGCTTGTGCTCGTGCGGCGGCGGACTGGCTCCCAATTCACGCACCTGCGCCTGAATCTCTATGGTCTTGAAGGTCTTGTCCTTGGCCTCGAAGCGCAATTTGATCGGCACCGCCTCGCCTTTTTTCAGCGGCTGTTTCAAATCCATCAGCATCACATGGTAGCCGCCGGGTTTGAGCTCGACCGAGGTGCCTGCCGGCAGGTCCAGCCGGGAGATCGCGCGCATTTGCATCACGTCGTTCTCCATTTTCATCTCGTGTATCTGCACCGAGCCGGCGACCGGGCTCTCTACCGCGACCAGGGTGGCCGACTCGCTGGCGGTCAGCTGCATGAACGCCCCGGTCGCCTTCTGTCCGCGCACCGTGCCGCGCACCCAGGGTTCCCTGATGGTCACTTCCTGCGCGTGCACCACGCTGGTCGGCAGTCCGCCGCCGAGCACCAGGCCGATGGAACCAAAGAGCACGGCGCGTGTGGAATGTTTCATCTGTTTCTCCATAAAAATTACAGGACGTACCGCGCCAGATCTTCGGATTGCGCCAGATCCTTCAGCCGCGCATCGACATAGGCGGCGTCGATGGTGATGCTCTCGTCATTGCGCTTGCCCGCATCGAAGGAGATTTCCTCGAGCAGCTTTTCCATCACCGTGTACAGGCGCCGCGCGCCGATGTTCTCGGTTTTCTCGTTGACTGCGTAGGCGATCTCGGCGAGGCGCGTGATGCCCTCGGGCTCGAACGCGAGGGTCACCCCCTCGGTTTCGAGCAGCGCCTGATACTGCCGCGTGAGACAGGCATCGGTCTGGGTGAGAATTTTCTCGAAATCGGCGACCGACAGCGAGTCGAGCTCGACGCGTATCGGCAGGCGCCCCTGCAGTTCGGGAATCAGGTCCGAGGGCTTGGCCATGTGGAACGCGCCGCTGGCGATGAACAGGATGTGGTCGGTCTTGACCATGCCGTACTTGGTCGACACCGTGGTGCCCTCGACCAGCGGCAGCAGGTCGCGCTGCACGCCCTGGCGCGACACGTCGGCACCGGACATTTCGGAGCGGCTGGCGATCTTGTCGATTTCGTCGAGGAACACGATGCCGTTCTGCTCGGCGTTGGCCAGCGCAACGGTCTTGAGGTCCTCGTCGTTGACCATCTTCGCCGCCTCTTCCTCGGCGGTGAGCTTCAGCGCCTCGCGGATTTTCAGCTTGCGCGTCTTCTTGCGGCTGCCGGACATATTCTGGAACATGCCCTGGATCTGCGAGGTCAGCTCTTCCATTCCGGGCGGAGCGAAAATTTCCATTTGCGCCGCCGCCGCAGCCACTTCGATTTCAATTTCCCTGTCGTCGAGTTCGCCCTCGCGCAGCTTCTTCCTGAATTTCTGCCGTGTGGCGGAAGCTTCCGTGCTGTCTGCGGCTGGCGCGGGCACCGCATCCTGCCGCTCGAACGCGACCACGCCGCGCGCCGGGGGCAGCAACACGTCCAGGATGCGTTCTTCGGCTGCATCCTCGGCACGGGTCTTGACCTTGCGCATCGCCTGCTCGCGTGTTTGCTTGATACTGATCTCGACCAGATCGCGCACGATGGTGTCGACGTCGCGGCCGACATAGCCGACTTCGGTGAATTTGGTCGCCTCGACCTTGATGAACGGAGCGTCGGCGAGTTTGGCCAGGCGCCGCGCGATTTCGGTTTTGCCCACGCCGGTCGGCCCGATCATGAGTATGTTCTTCGGCGTGATTTCGTGGCGCAGGGGCTCGGCCACCTGCTGCCGGCGCCAGCGGTTCCTGAGCGCGATCGCGACCGCGCGCTTGGCGCGATCCTGGCCGATGATGTGCTTGTCCAGTTCATGGACGATTTCCTGCGGGGTCATGTGCGACATGGCTGATTGCCGAAATGGATTGGACAGCGCGGTATTGCTCCCGTTTCCTCAGTCGAGGGTTTCGATCACGATTTGCTGGTTGGTGTATATGCAAATATCCGCAGCGATGGAAAGCGACTTCGCCACGATTTCCTTGGGCGTAAGCGCGGTATTCTCCAGCAACGCGCGCGCCGCCGACTGCGCGTAGGGACCGCCCGAGCCGATGGCGATCAAGCCAAGTTCCGGTTCGAGCACGTCGCCCATGCCGGTGATGATGAGCGAACTTTCGCGATCCGCCACGGCCAGCATCGCCTCCAGGCGGCGCAACACGCGGTCGGTGCGCCAGTCCTTGGCCAGTTCCACCGCCGAGCGCAGCAGGTTGCCCTGGTGCTTCTCCAGCTTGGCCTCGAAACGCTCGAACAAGGTGAAGGCATCGGCCGTGCCGCCGGCGAATCCGGCCAGTATGCGATCGTGATACAGGCGCCGCACCTTGCGCGCGCCGGACTTGATCACAATATTACCCAGGGTCACCTGGCCATCGCCGCCGAGCGCAACGGACTGTCCGCGGCGCGCGGACAGGATGGTGGTGCCACGGAATTGTTCCATTTTGGTGTCCGGCACGGTCAATTTATGGACATTGGGGCATTTTTCCGGGAATCAACCCGAAATTGGCCCTGTTGCAGGCCGGCGCTCCAGGCTCGCGGCCAGCATCGCCACCAGCGCCATGGTGCAGACGATCATGGCGCCAGAGGGCAGGTCCAGCCATAGAGACGCCAACAGGCCAAGCGCATAGCCGAGCAGGCCGACGGTGTAGGCCTTCAGCCGGCGCCGGCGCAGCGCGTAGTAGGTCGCCAGCCCCGGCAGCACCAAGGAGGCAAAAACCAGGTACAGGCCGACCAGCTGCACCGAAAAAGTCACAGCACAGGCGAACAGGGCGTAGAAACCGATGCGGCCGAGGCGCGCACCCAGGCCTAGCCACAGCGCCAATATGCCCGCGTAGATCAGCGCCTGCAGCGGCAGCCGGGCCGGACTTACCCACAGAATCTGGCCCACCAGCAGGTCTTTGAGATGTTCCCCGCCATGCGGATTGCCGGCGAGCAACAGGATGGCGCCGCTGGCGCCCAGGACGAACACCACGCCGATGATCGCCTCCTGCACCTCGGGCCAGCGCCGCTCGGTCCAGGTCAGCAATAGCGCCGTGACCAGCGCCGCCGCAAGGGCCGAGATCTGCACCGCCACGCCCTGCGGCTCCCAGCCGAGGAAGTCGGCGAATATCACGCCCACGCCAGCGATCTGCGCCACGGCGAGGTCGATGAATACGATGCCTCGCTTGAGTACCTCGAAGCCCAGCGGAACCAAGGCCGCGGTGACCAGCAATCCGGCGATGAACGCCGGCCCGAGTATCGACAGGGTCGCCAATGGATCGTTCATTTCGCCACCGCCAGCAAGCGCGCGAGCGTATCGTCGAACAGGCCGAACAAGTCTTGCGCGCGGTCGCTGCCGCCAACGGTGAAGGGCAGCATGACCGCAGGGATCTTGGTGCGCTCGGACAGGAATTCTGCCGCCTGAGGGTTGTTGTAAGCCACGTACACGATCACTTTGGCCGGCGCCGCCTGCATGCGCCCTACCAGTTCCGCCAGGTGCGCGGCGGTGGGCGGCACACCGGGCTTGGGCTCCAGGCTGCCGACTGCGCGCATGCCCAGCCACGCGTTCAGATAGCTCATGTTCTGGTGATAGACGACCATGGTCAGCCCTTTCAAGGGCGCAGCCTCAGCCTCCCAGCGTTTGATCGCCGCATCCCAGCGCGCGAGGAAGGCCGCGGTGCGCGTTTGATAGGCTTTGGCGTTGGCGGGGTCGAGCTGCACCAGCCTGTCGCCCAGCACCTGCGCCACTTTCGCGATATTGTGCGGATCGAGCTGGATGTGCGGGTTGCCCTCCGGGTGGATGTCCCCGAGGGCGCGGTCCAGCGCTTTCGGTATCTCCAGCCTGGGCACCAGCTGCGAGGCTTCCAAGTAGCCGGGCTGACCCGGCTGGATGCGCTCGTTGCCCGATTGCCGCAACAGCAGCGGCAACCAGCCAATTTCCAGCTCCGAACCGGTGCACACGACGAGATCGGCGTTCCTCGCGCGGGCGATCAGGCTGGGCCTGGCCTCGATGTGATGCGCGTCCTGCAATGCGGTGGTCGCACTGGTTACCGACGCCTTGTCGCCGGCGAGTTCCTGCACCAGCGCACCCCATTCCGGCTCGCAGGCGAGCACTTTGAGCGCCGCGCTCGCGGGTTGTGCCAGCAGCCAGAGCAGCCCGGCCATTAGAGTGACTATAATTTTTTTCATCGCTATCCTCGATCAACGTTTCGGAACTGGTTCGGCTAATCCGAAACCAACTATTAGAAATTGTGCGCGCCATGCGCGCCCAGGCTCATGATGTATTGCAGGAACACCTGCTTGTCGCTCGCGTCCAGACGCGATTTGTCGTCGGCGAACTGCAGGCGCAAGCGGCTGAATTCGCTCGGGCTGTAGTCGAACATCAGCGTATTGCGCGTGGGGTTGTAGCGCGAATAAATCGGCAAATCCGCGGCGCTGAGCGTGCCGCTGTCCACCAGACCCAAGTTCACGCTGCCCGAGTTGAGCCGATCGTAACGATAGCCGACGCGCCACATCGGCATGAACTGGTACACGCCCTGCGCGTACCAGCCCGACTGCGCCGAGCGCAGCGTGCCCGTCCGTGTGCCGGCGGCCGAGACCGCGGCGGTATCGTAGGTAAGATTGCCGTCTTCGTTACGCCGGAAATATTCACCCTGCAGTTTCAGATTGGTCTCGGTGGCATTGCCGTTGGGTGCCCATTTAAGGACGCCGTCCAGCGCCCACAGCCGGCTCGCGCCGTTGAAGCTGTTGTCGACCTGGATTCCGAGGGAATTCGAATCGGTATAGCTTCGGTTTTGCGCCGTAGTGCGCAGGTTCGACAGGCCCAGGCGCCAGGCCGCGCCTGTGCCTATGTCTCCACCGAGGCGCGCGAACAGATTGGCCGCACCCGCGCCGTTTTTGTCGCGGTTGCTGCCGGGAAAGCTGCGGCCGCGGCCGGCTTCGGCACCCAGCTCGAAGTAACTATCGGTCGGCGCCAGCCATCTGAGTTGCACGCCGTCGTCGGCGAGTTGACCGCCGAGAAACGCCTTGTTCGCCAGCGGCGCATCGGTGAAATCCCAGGCGTGGGCATGCACTTCGTTCAGGTAGCCGACGCTGGAAAAGAAGCGCCCCGCCTTCAGCGTCAGGCCATGGGACAGCCCGAGCGTCTGCATCGTGGCTTCTTCCACCCCGATCCGGTCGTCGGGCTGCAGCGTGGCGATCAAAGTCCCGCGAAAATTCTGGTCCACGTTTGCCGCCAGAGCCAGTTCGGATTCACCCAGGCTAAAGCCGCGCTTGCCTGGTGCAACGTCACCGCCCGTCGGGGCAAAACCGGTGATGCGAAAACGCGCCGGATCCTCGGACAAATTGTTGTAGACGCCATTCAGGATCACCGACACCGCCGGGTTGAAGGCACCTTCGGAGCTGGGATGGTTGTTGGCCTGGACCGCGGCAGATTCCGCGCTGGCCGAGCGCGCCTCCGCTTTCGCGGCGACGCCTGCGGCTGCGGCCGCTGCATTTTCGGCCTTTTGCGTCCTGCCCTCGGCCTGCTGCAGGCGTTGCTCCAGCGCCTCGATGCGCTGCTCGTACTCACGCTTCATCTGCTGGACCTGCTCGCGCAGTTCCTTCATTTCCGTATCCGTCACGGCCGACGCCGTGCCCGGCGCTGCCAGGGCGGCGGCCACGGCGGCCGCCATCAATGTTCGCTTGATCACGTCTATATTCCTTGCGCAGTGCGCCCCTAATGGGAATGGCACTTACTTAAGCTTCTTTATTCGATCCTGGTGTCAGAACCAGGATAGGGGTCGAGAAGGGATGATACCCTCCCCGCCCTCCGAACCGTGCGTGCGGTTCTCCCGCACACGGCTCTCCAGTTGGTGGTTATTCCTCATCGGGATTGGCTCGCCAGCAGTCGGGCTTCGGTCATGGTGAAGAGCCCTTGGGCAGCGAAGTACGTATTTGGCCAGCGACGATGATCGGTTTGACCCCGGCCAAAGCCCGGGCGCTTCTCGTGCTTGCGCAGAATCGCCCGCAGTCGGCGGCGGATGAACCCATCCACCGCTGGGAACTCCCATCGACAGGCATGCCGGAAGTAGCCATACCAGCCTTGGAGCAACGGGTTCAGATCGGCAATGATCCGCGCCAGACTGTCGCCGCGCGTGCGGCGCGTCCTCGCACGAATCTTGTCTTTCAGAGCCATCAGGCTCTTCTTCCTCACCCAGCGCCTGCCCGCCTCGAACCGGTAGCCGAGAAACTCAAAGCCTTGCCCCTTGATCCGGCAGTCCCCAATGTGGGTCTTCTCCGGGTGCAGGCTCAGGCCATTGGCTTCCACCCACGCCTTGATCTCTTCCAATGCCTTCCTGGCTTCCTCCGCCGTTGGGCACAGAACCACAAAGTCGTCGGCGTAGCGCACCATCGCAAAGCCTAGCTGCCCCATTCGCTCATCCAGCGGATGCAGGTAAATGTTCGCCAGCAACGGGCTGATCACCGCCCCTTGCGGGGTGCCTCCCGTCGGCGTCCATCTTTCCAAACCCTGGACAATGTCCTGATGCAACCAACCCGCCAGAAGTTCCAGCAGGCGACCGTCGCTGATGCGCGCCTCGATCCGTTCTTTCAACCGGGCGTGCGGGATGTTGTCGAAATAGCTCTTGAGATCGGCATCCACCACATGGGTATAGCCTTTGCTCAGCAGTGCATCGACTTCCCGTAGCGCGTCCTTGCAGCCTCGGCCGGGTCGGAATCCATAGCTCGTCGGCATAAACTCCTTCTCGAAGATCGGCTCGATCACCCGTTTGACCGCCGCTTGGACGATTCTGTCCTTCACGGTAGGGATCCCCAACGGGCGCGTCTTGCCACTCGCCTTGGGAATTTCCACACGCCTCACGGGAGCTGCTCGATACCGCCCTTCTTTCAGATCTTCCGCCAGTTCGCCCAGATACCGCTCAGCATCAGCCGCAAATCGCTCACAGCTTTGTCCGTCTATCCCCGCCGCACCTTTGTTGGCCTTCACTTGCTCCCAGGCCACCGCCAGCGTTTGCGCTCGATAAACTTTGTCGATCAGACTGAACCATTTGTTTCCTTTGACGCCGTTATCCAGCGCCGCCAACATGCGCTCCGTCCAGATCGAGCGGTCGATCCACGCCCAATCTCGGGCCAGATCAGACGTGGCTTGCATAGCCTTTGCAGACACTGTCGCCACTTCGCTTGTGCTTTCGCTCTTTCCGTCTTTCACGCGTCCACCTTCCTGCCTCCCTTCCCTCGGCGCGGCTTTGGTTTCCGCGCTTCTCCAGCCGCCGGTTCCGAGCTTTAGGCAGGGTATGCTCCCTAGCTCTCGGGGGCGGTTTCCCGCCGCCTCGCCTTGGCTCGCCTTGCAGCCTTGCGGTACTACGAAGGCTCTGACTGCTGCAACCGTCACCTCGATCGCAGCTCTCCTCGCTTATCTCACGCACACTTCCCGACGTTCCGCCTCCAACCACGTGAGTGACCCGGATATCGCTTTGCATGCCAATGTCAGCGCATCCGATGTGTTTCAGGCTTCGCCTTCTCCCAGACAGCTCGCCGTCACTTCCCGCCGAATCGAGTTCGTATTCCTGCGGACCGCCAGTTCGCCTCCGGTTGCTCTCCACCCCGCCTCGCAGCGACGCAGTTACCTTCGGCTACGGAGTCTTGGCTTACTCCGACACGGACTCTCACCGTGCTGTGTGCGCGCCTTCACGAGCGCACTGGGAGCGAGCTTGCTCGCGAATCGTGGAATTCGCGAGCAAGCTCGCTCCCACAAGTTAGGCGCGTTAAGCATGCAAGTTGCTCGCCGGATTGTTTCGCAATTTAGGTGTCATCGTGCTAGGGTTGTGCCAACCGCCGTCCGCCGCGATCAGTGCGTCCGCTTCCTTCGGCCCCCAACTGCCGCGCTTGTAGGCTTGGGCTGGACGATGCCGGGCGAGGACCGGATCCACCACTGCCCATGCTGCCTCGACCGCGTCTTCGCGGGTAAACAGCGCGCCGTTGCCGGACATGGCATCGCGCAGCAAACGCGCGTAAGGCGCTTCCTCGTCCGGCCGCTCGTCGACCAGGTAGAGCTCGCGCTGGTCGCCGACGAACGCATTGCCCGCGCGCTTGACGCGCGCCGCGAGCGCGACGGCCGAATTGGGCGAAAGCCGAAAGCGCAGATAGTTGGCCGGCCCCGCCGCAGGCGCCGAGTCTTCGAACAGCCGCTGTGGCGGCGGCTTGAGCTGGACGATCACCTCCGCTGCCGTCCCGGCCAGATGCTTGCCTGAGCGCAGGTACCAGGGCACGCCCGCCCAGCGCCAGGAGTCGATATGCAGCCGCAGCGCGCAGTAGGTCTCGACGTCGGAGTGCTTCGCCACGCCCGGCTCCTTGCGGTAACCGGCGTACTGGCCGCGCACCAGGTCGCCGGGCCGCAAGGGACGCATCGCCTGGAACACACCGGCGGTTTCGCCGTGCACTGCGCCGAAACCACGGTATGTCGGCGGCTCCATGGCCAGCAGCGCGACGATCTGGAACAGATGATTCTGAATCACGTCGCGCAAACAGCCGGCGGACTCGTAGAACGCGCCCCTGCCCTCGACACCGAATTCTTCCGACAAGGTGATCTGAACGCTGGCCACGTAGTTGCGGTTCCAGATCGGTTCAAGGAAGGAATTGGCGAAACGGAAATACAGGATGTTCATGATCGCCTCCTTCGCCAGGAAGTGATCGATGCGGAAGATCGCGTCCTCGGGAAACACCGAGCGCGCGATGCGGTTGAGCGCGCGCGCGGAGGCGAGATCGCGCCCGAAGGGCTTTTCGACGATGACCCGCGCCGCGTCGGCCAGGCCCGCCGCGCCCAGCCCTTTGATCACCGTGGCAAACAAAGCCGGAGGGATGGCGAGGTAGTGCGCCGGACGCCGGGCAGCGCCCAGCGCCTGTCTTAGGCTCCTGTAGGTGTCTGGGTCGTTGTAGTTGCCGGAGACATAGCGTAGCTGAGACAGCAGCTGGCGCAGCGCCTGCCGGTCATCGATCCTGCCGGATGCCTTGATGCTGTCCGTCGCCCGTTTGTGCAGTTGCGCCAGGCTCCATTTCGATGAAGCGACGCCTACCACCGGGACATCGAGAGCGCCCCGCTTCGCCAGCGCATACAGCGCCGGAAAGATCTTTTTGTGCGCGAGATCGCCGGTGACGCCGAACAGTACCAGCGCATCCGATCTTGCCGCACCCCGATTATTGCCATCCATAGCGGCTTTCCCATTCGTGTTCCGACCAGGTCATAGGACAGCACATCGAGCCGACAGTTTCACCGGCGCCTGGCGGCGTCCTCCATTTCCAACGCAATCGCCGATCCGGCCTGCCTTGCCCGAGCGTGGTGGCTACAGGCGACCCGGCACCAAATCGAGATTAAGCGGAATGGCACTTGCACTTACTCAAGCTTCTTTATTCAATCCTAGTCTCAGAACCTGGATAGGGGTCGAGAAGGGATGATACCCTCCCCGCCCTCCGAACCGTGCGTGCGGTTCTCCCGCACACGGCTCTCCAGTTGGT
>Ga0334722_10007357_pt1 | contig 10683 bp, 7 predicted proteins | sample C3_bottom_MG_FD_207210 | JGI IMG/M metagenome (GOLD analysis project Ga0334722, IMG submission 207210) | Sediment microbial communities from Yellowstone Lake, YNP, Wyoming, USA - C3_bottom | ecosystem: Environmental > Aquatic > Freshwater > Lake > Sediment | place: USA: Wyoming | collected...
AAGGTGAAGGTAAAGGAGGAACGCCCAGCAGGATGTCGACCATGTTTGCCGGTGACAGGCTGAACGGCAGGAAATGTGCCAAATTTTCTTGTGATGGACGTCCCCAATAAAATTCATTTTTCCCTGGTAAAAATATCTTCAGCTTTTCCTTGTTCAGAGAGAGCGAAAAATTTGGTGGGCCGAAAACAGGGACGCCCTCTATCCTCATCATTGCAGGGCGTCGGAGCAGCAAGGCTACCCTCAGATGCTGCCGCCGAGTACCCGATTCCACCAAATCAATATCTGCCATTGCGCTCAGCGCACCCTTGAATTGATTCCCACCGCTCAGCTTTTGCCAAGAGTCGCTGAGGGGAGTGGGCGCTTCAGTTGGGGTGAGAGGCAAGGTGACGGCTGGTGCACAGGAAAAAAGAAACCAGCAGACAAGGAGCATAAAAATCTGCCGGACACCAGTTAATGTTCTTATCGTCAAATTACTCACTATTTGTTTCCATTATTTTATATGATCTGTTGTTTTCAGGTTCTCTATCTTCTTGGGTATGGTTGTATTATCGGGATTAAGTTTCATTACTTGCATATAAATTCCCCTCGCAGCTTCAATTTGGCCGGATTCAGCATAGACGTCGCCCAGATGTTCGGCAACGGTGGCATCTTGGGGTAGTGCGTCAGCCGCTTCTTTTAAATATTTTATAGCCTCTGTCAGTCTATTTTGTCGGAAGCAGACCCAGCCCAGGCTGTCCAGCATGTAGGCATTGCCGGGCTTTAGAGACAACGCCTTTCTGATTAAATCCTCAGCCTCCGCCAATTTAATGCCCCGGTCGGCGTAGGTGTACCCGATAAAGTTCATTGCCTCGGCATTTTTACTGTCCATTTTCAGGACGGTTTCCATTTCCTTGATACTTTCTTCAAAGCGGGCTGTCTTTTCGTAAAGCACACCTAAGCTGAAATGCAGCATGACACTGGGAGCAGCATCTAAACCCTTTTTTAAGGTTTCTTCTGCCTTCAGAGGCTCTTTATTTTCTTCATAAAGGGATGAGAGAAGGGCGTAAAGATCGGGAGCATCTTTTCTGTTGTTAATGGCGGCCGACAGATTGGCGATCGCAGCTTCGCTTTGGCCGGAATTTTTCAGCATCATGGTAATGCTGGCCTGGGCGCTAGGAAATAATTCCGCCTCCCTGGGTATTTTTTGCAGTTCGGCGATAGCCTGTTGGTAATCCTTCCGGCCTTCATAAGCAGAAGCAAGCAGGTATCTTAATCTTTGGTCATCGGGATTGGCCTTAAGCAGTTCCAGAATGATTTCCGCGGCTTTTTCGTAGCGTTCGCTTTCCAGATAGAACAGGCTCAGCCGGTAGGCAATTTCGCGGCTAACTTTCCCCCAGGTAAGGGTTTCCCGTAGTTCCTTTTCCGCCTCTTCAGGTTTTTTTAGTTTTAGCAGCAGGTCGGCCAGTTTGAGCCTGACGTTTACACTGTGTGGGTTAATCTTGATGTAGGCGCGATATTTTTCTGTTGCCTGGTCATTCTTACCCTGTTTTTCTAAGAGGCGCCCGAGGTCAAGTGCGGCCGGTTCAAAGCCTGGTTTCAAGACCAAAGCCTTTTTATAGATTTCTTCAGATGCAGCGTATTGTTGAATTTCACTCAAAGTTTTTGCCAGGTAGTAATTTGCCATCAGATGGTCAGGGTCGATGTCCAGCAGAATGCGGAAGGTGGAAACTGCCTTTTCATAATTTTTGGCTTCTCCGTAAAGAATTCCTGTATAGAGCAATGCATCTGCATTCCGTGGCTCGAGATCAGTTACCTTAAGATACTCTCTCAGGGCATTCTGGTAATTCCGGGAGCTTAAGTGCAAATTGGCTAACAGGAGCCTAACGTCGATGTCGCGTCCGTTTTGCACCAGCGCCTTTTCACAGATCGAAATAGCTTTTGGGATGTCGCCTTTTTCGCTATACAGGTTGGCTAGTTCTGTGGCTAACAACGTAGATTGGGTGTCAAATTCAAGGGCTTTTTCCATTTCCGTGACCGCTTCACCCAGGTTCCCGTTTAGCGATGAGAGCACACTCAGGGAATAATGATAGGAAGCAAGATTGATGGGTGGGGGGGCAGCCTCGATTGCCGATACAGTCGAGATATCCCTTACCCCCGTGGTAGGCGGCATGCATCCCGAGACACTGATTAAAATGATAATTAGCAGACCGTCATAGTTAAATAAATTTTTCATAAAAAGTTTTTCATTCCTAGCCCCGATCAACGGGATAAGCTCATTAACGATATAATATCTCGTTAGTTAACTAATTTTCACCAATTATTTTACGATCTCCGACGGCGGGACCATACGGATACCTTGCGAACGAAGCTGCGGAACAGCTTCCTGGAGCGCTGCCACGGTGGCAGGATAAGGATGTCCGATAATCACCATGGATGCGTTGCTATTTTTATCCAGATGTTCGAACAACGTCTTCAAAATCAGTGGCCGAGACTGGTCGTTATCAAGAAAAAGCCTTCGTGCTGCGAACTTGATCCCGGTTAATCTGGCTAATTCCTGTGCCTGGGAAGCCGCTGTTGTCCTGCTGTCAATAAAAAAGAGCCTTTTTTGCTGTACATACTTCAAGACGACAAGAAGCTTATCTTTATCCTCCATGAAGGCTGAACCCATATGGTTATTGACACCCGCAGCATAGGGAACGGCAGCGAGATCATCGTCCAGCTGCTTCAGAATACCCTGTTCCGTCATATTCCGGAAAAGCCCTCCCTGCCCCGGTTTATACTTTTTATTGTGCGGTTCCATGGGGAGGTGCAGCAGGATCTCGTGTTCCTGAGCGTGGATCATCTCCGCGGCAGCTTTCGCATGGGGAGAGTAGGGCAGGATAGCGAAGGCCAGAGGGGCATCAATCTTGAGCAGCTTCTCCAGTGGTGCCAAGGAAAAGCCGATGTCATCGATGATGATGGCGATGGTTGTTTTTCCTGCTTCGCTTCCCCGGTGACGGGAAGGAAGATCCGGTACCGGGGAAGGGGCTTCCTTCTCAGTTGCTTGTTGCTCTGCTCCACGTTCCGGTGCCCGGTAAACATCGCCGGGCGTTCGGAGAACTATATAATAAAGCGTAATCAGGGCGATTATCAACAATATAAGGCCAGTGACGCCTTTAATAAGTTTCATGCCCTCCGCTACACCCTTTTTCGATACTTGCTGCTATTTTAAAGCTTTCTTGAATATTTCCCAGCTCTTTAAAATGTCTATGGCGCTTTTTATCTGGTTATCAGGCGTTGCCTCGTCAGATTCATCTTTTTTCGGTTCAAGCTTTGGTTCGGCAGCTTTAAGGCCGTTTTCTTGCGGTGATTTTATATGCCCCTGTAAATCACGTTCCCTCATCACTCCCATTACGCCCTCCGGTGCTGCCTTGGTCTCCACCGGTGCCGCGTATTTCACAATAATGTCTGGCATTATGCCTTCAGCCTGGATGGAGCGTCCGCTGGGCGTATAGTACTTTGCAGTCGTTAATTTCAAGGCCGAGCCGTCTTCCAGGGGAATCACCGTCTGCACCGATCCCTTGCCGAAGGTCTGGGTGCCGATAATGACGGCTCTGCCACTGTCCTGTAAGGCTCCGGCGACAATTTCCGCGGCACTTGCCGTTCCTTCATTGACCAGAACGACCATCGGACAGGTGGGTTCGTCACCGTCGTTTCGGGCCGTGTTCTTGCTTTCCATATTCTTTGTCCTTCCCCGTGTGGAGACGATGGTACCGGACTTCATGAAAACATCAGACACTTCTACCGCCTGGTTAAGCAGTCCTCCCGGATTGTTTCTCATGTCGAGGATGAGACCCTGCAGGGGATTCATTTTTTCCGTTACCTCGCGGAGCGTTTTTTTCAGATCGTCGGTGGTCCTTTCCTGGAAAGCCGCCAACCTTATGTAACCGATATGTTTGTCAACATTCTTTGACTTGACGCTCTTGATCTTGATATCTTCGCGGATCAAGGCAAAATCTTTGGGTTTTGCCAGCCCTTCTCTCATAATCGTCAGGGTCACCTTGGTATCTCTTTTACCACGGAGCTTTTTAACTGCTTCCGAGATGGTTATATCCTTGGTAGATTGCCCATCAATCATGATGATCTGATCCCCTGATTTGATCCCCGCTTTAAAGGCCGGTGTGTCCTCGATCGGCGATACAACGGTTAGCACATCTTTGTTCATGGTAATCTCGATACCGATGCCGCCGAAGCTTCCCCGCGTGTCCACCTCCAAGTCCTTGTACATATCGGCCGTCATGAATGTGCTGTGCGGATCCAGTGACTTTACCATGCCATTGATGGCTCCCTTGATCAGGGTATTGGCATCAACCTCTTCCACATAGTTTTTTTGTACAATGTCCAGAACCTCGTTAAAGGTTCGGAGTGTCTTATAAGTGCTTTTGTCCAGGGCCGCTACCTGACTATCGCTATAAGGGCCCAGTATGACAAGGAAAGTGACTGCCAGTAGCAAGGGCAGCCATTTTTTACGAGAAAAAATCTTCATTGAAACCTCCCGGAATTGCGCAATTAAATGTCGCCATGCCGACAGATAACACTTTTCTTACATAAATTTCCACATTTTTTTGGTGTCCCCGTTAGGGGCTTGACTTATTTCGCTGCGGAGTTAGAGGGTATAAGACGAGTTGATGTTTATCCGGCGTTCCAGGAACTACTCCGTTCTCCCCCCTCCGATAATGAAGAGGGAGCGCTCCGCAATAAACAGGAGACGGAGATTATGAATCACTCATTCCCGTAAAGGCCTGGCATCGCAATCTGTTCAGGCCGCTTCAACCTTAACGGCACAGACCTTGTATTCCGGGATCTTCGCCTCCGGATCGAGAGCGGGATTAGTAAGCAAATTGACTGCCACTTCACGGAAATGAAAATTCATGAACACCGTTCCTTCCGGTGAGCGGTCCGTCACACTGGCCCTGACTCGTACTTTTCCGCGCCGGGAGGTGACGGTGACGTAACTGTCATTGACGATGCCGAGTTTTGCTGCGTCCTGGGAACTGATTTCCACCAGACTTTCCGGGCAACGCTCCGTAAGGCCCCGGCCAATGCGGGTCATGGTGCCGGTGTGATAATGATAGAGTACGCGCCCCGTAGTAAGAATAAGAGGGTATTCCGCATCCGTCTGCTCCGCTGGAGCAACATAGTCGATAGCGTGAAAGAGTCCCTTCCCTCGTGAAAATCTGTCTTTGTGGAGAAACGGGGTTCCTGCGTGATCTAGAGTCGGACAGGGCCACTGGATGCCTTCTTTTTCTATCCTTTCATACGTTATGCCGCCGTAGCTTGGGGTCAGCATGTTTATTTCATCCATTATTTCGGAAGGTTTGCTATAGTTCAGCGAATAATCCAGCCGCTTCGCCAGTTCAACAATAATTTCCCAGCCAGGTTTTGCCTCGCCGGGAGCGGAGACGGCTTTCCGGACACGCTGCACCAATCTTTCCGAGCTGGTAAACGTGCCGTCCGTTTCCGCGAAGCAGGCTGAAGGGAGCACCACATGGGCGAGCTTCGCTGTTTCGGTGAGAAAAATGTCCTGCACCACCAGGAAATCAAGGTTCTTGAGCGCTGTCTCGACGTGCGACAGATCGGCATCGGAAAGCATCGGGTTCTCGCCCACGATGTACATGCCCTTTATGGTGCCCTGGGCAGCGGCATGCATTATCTCGACGAGTGTGAGTCCCGGTTTCTCGGGAAGGGTAACGCCCCAGGCCAGGCTGAATTTTTCCCTAAGTACTGCTTCGGCTACTTTCTGGTAGGCGGGAAAGACATCGGGGAGCGCTCCCATATCGCAAGCCCCCTGCACATTGTTCTGACCCCGCAGTGGATTGACGCCTCCGCCTTCAACGCCGAGATTACCGCAAAGCATGGCTAGGTTCGCCAGTGACTTTACCGTGTCAGTGCCCCGTATATGTTGGGTAATGCCCATTGTATAGAGAATGGACGCCGGTTTTGCCTGACCGTAGATAAGGGCCGCCGCCGTTAAATCAGCCACCGGTATATTCGTGATAGATGAGACATACTCGGGGGTGTATTTTTCGACCGCTGTTTTCAGCGCCTCGAAGTCTTCCGTCCTCTCTTGGATATAATCGTAGGCGGGCAATTTTTCCCGAATAATCAAATGGATAAGACCGTTGATCCAGGCGACATCGGTACCCGGTTTTTGTCTGAGCCAGATGGTCGCGTAGTCAACTAAATCTATTTTCCTCGGGTCGACGACGATCAACTTCGCCCCTTTTTGTAAAACTGCTTCTTTTATATAGTTGGCAAAGATCGGATGATTTTCCGTCGTGTTGCTTCCTGTCACCAAAATGGCCGCTGATTTCAAAAGATCGGCGATCGGGTTGGTCATCGCTCCACTGCCCAGCGCTGTGGCAAGACCTGCCACGGTAGAGGAGTGTCAAAGCCGGGCACAATGGTCGATATTGTTTGTTCCGATGACGGCCCGCATAAACTTCTGCATGAGGAAGTTTTCCTCATTGGTGCACCGGGCAGAGGCGAGGCCGGCAATGACATCGGCGCCGCTCGTGGTTTTGATCATGCGCAAGCGTTCTGCAATGAGACTCAAAGCCTCATCCCACGTGGCTTCGTGAAATTCACCATTTTTCTTGATCAGGGGTTTGGTAAGACGCTCCTCGCTACCGATAAATTCATATCCGAAACGTCCTTTTACACACAAACTTCCCTTGTTGGTCCCCTCGTCACCTTGGGTCGTGACGCCGACAATCCGGTTGTTCACAGCGTTGAGTTCAAGCTGACAGCCACACCCGCAGTAGGTACAGGTTGTTTTAACCCGCTTTACCATCCAGACGCGTCCCTTGGAGCGGCTCAGATTTTCCGTCAAGGCACCGGTAGGACAAAGGCGGATGCATTCGCCGCAGGATTCACATTTTTCCTTATTAATGGGAGAAATCTGGGTACCAAACCCTGCCCCGGCAACATCTATCGCTCCTAACGCTTTAATGTCCCGGCAGGCTGCTACACAACGCAGACACATGATGCATCTGTCCGGCCAGTAGCGGATAAGTGGGGTAGCATAGACCGCGCTGCGCACTTTTTTCTCTGCCTGATACTCTGCGGAGTCGATGCCGAATTCATAGACCATATCTTGAAGGCTGCACTCCCCTCCCTTATCGCAGACAGGACAGTCCAGGGGGTGATTTACCAAAATCAGTTTAAGATTTTCTCTCCGTATCCGGTGCAGTCGCTCCGAATGGGTGTGGACCGTTATTCCCTCAACCACGGGGGTTGTGCAGGCAGTCATGGGATTGGCAAAGCCCTCGACTTCCACTAGGCACATCCGGCAGGATCCGAGCGGATTTAATCTTTTATGGTAGCAGAGGGTGGGAATTTTTATCCCTGCCGCTTCAGCGGCCTTGAGAATCGTTGTTTTTTCTTCTACCGTAACCTTCTGCCCGTCAATGGTTGCATTAACCATCCATACACCTCTTTCAATATTAATCAAATGATCTCAGGTTGCATTTCGTAAAGTCGATTTCTTGCTTACATCCTTTACACATGTGCCTTTTCTCGAACTCGTCGGAGAAAATCTCCAGTTCTCTGCCGCAATGATTACAATTGCATAAAAATGATTTCAGATCCTTTAATGCTTCAAAACCGGGACAATGCTGAGGGGTATTCATGAGTGCCTCCTTGTTTTAAGCTATAAAATCTGGTCACTGGGTAAATATGCCAACCGATTTCTCGGCGATCATGAGAAAGTCGCGTGGAAAAATACCCAGGTAAAAAAGCGCGCCCACGCTGATGACAACGGCCAGCGTATAGGCGGGGGAAAAGTCGGGCCGGTCAAGGTCGCCGACCGGTTCCTTGAAATACATAAACATGATGACCCGCAGGTAGTAATAGGCGGCCACTGCGCTGTTCAAGACGCCGATCACCGCGAGCCAGTAATATTTGGCTTTGATGGCGGCGGAGAGGATATAAAATTTCCCCATAAAGCCGGCGAGCGGCGGTACGCCGGCCAGGGAAAGAAGAAAAACGGTCATGGCCAGAGCAACAACCGGGTGTCGGGCCGCCAGGCCTGCGTAGACCTCAATGCTGGTGTTGGCTGTATTTTTCTGGCCCAGCAGGATGACGATGGCGAAAGCACCGATGTTCATGAAGGTGTAAACGAAGACATAGAAGAGGATACTGGCCGAAAAATTCTTATCGCCGATCATAAAGGCAATCAGAATGTAACCGGCATGGGCGATGCTGGAATAGGCGAGCATCCGTTTGATATCATCTTGAACAAGGGCGGTAATGTTGCCCAGGGTCATGGTCAGGACAGCAATGAGCCACAATATGCCGGACCAGGCACCCAGAAAGGGAAGGAAGGCGGTGTAGAAGACGCGGAGAAAGGCGCCGAACGCGGCGGCCTTGACGCCGGTGGCCATATAGGCGGTGATGGAAGTAGGGGCGCCTTCATAGACATCGGGGGTCCACATGTGGAAGGGCACGGAGGCGGTTTTAAAACCGAACCCCACGATGAGCAGTGCCAACCCGACCATGAACATGGGCGTCAAAAAGAACGTCCCTGCCCCCAAGTATTCGGCAATGCTGCGGGCGTCAAGAATTCCGGTCGTCGCATAAATAAGGGCCATGCCGTACAATAGAAAAGCGGTTGAAAAAGCTCCCAGCAGAAAGTATTTGAGGGCGGCTTCAGCCGAGCGGGGGTTGCCGTTCAGGAGTCCACAGAGGATGTAGATGGCGATGGACATGAGCTCCAGACCGATAAAAATAGTCACGAAGTGATTTGATGATACCATGATCATCATGCCCAATACGCCAAAGAGCAGCAGGGCATAGTACTCACCCCCGATAATGTCTTCGCGTTCCACATACCGGAGCGAAAGGAGGGTTACCAGGAGAGAGACAATCAGGATTAACACCTTGAAAAAAGTACCGAAGTTGTCGATGGTATATAAATTATTGAAAATATTTATATTGCTGTCCCATAGAGAACAGGCAAAGACCAGAGCTAACCCGGTGCCGATCAGGGCGATAGCACCAGAAAGAATGCTTTGTCTCTCCTTTTTGCTGAAGGCGGCTAAGAGCAGGGCTAAGACAGCACTGACGGTAATAATTATTTCCGGGATGACCCAACCGAAAGCTAATTCCGGCATCATAACAACCATGGTTATACCTCTTGTTTTGTAGACATGATGTCCACCGCTTATTTTGCTTGCGCCAACGGGGCGGAAAAATGTTCCTGCTGCGTGTAACTCATGCTTTTTACCGGCATTTTACTAAGATAATCGGCTGCCGAGACATCTATTTTTCGAAGAAACGCCTGGGGATAAAGTCCCATCAGGAAAACAAAAAAGACAATGACGCAGAGTATGGAGATTTCTCTTTTCGTCAGGTCCGTCAGGATTCTATTGGCTTCCTTGGTAATTTGTCCGAACATGACCCGCTGGAACATCCAGAGCATGTAAACGGCGCCGAGAATAACGCCGGTGGCGGCCAGCAAGGCATAAAGCACATTGCTGCGGAAAGCGCCGAGCAGGATCAGAAATTCACCTACAAAGCCGTTTGTTCCGGGTAAGGCGATCGAGGAAAGGGTGACGATCATGAAAAACACGGCCAGTTTGGGCATCACCTTGGTGAGCCCGCCGAAATCGGCGATCATTCTGGTATGCCGCCGCTCATAGATCATCCCAACGATAAGGAACAGCCCTCCCGTGCTGATGCCGTGATTGAGCATCTGATAGACGCCTCCTTCCAGCCCCTGCATGTTGAACGCAAATATGCCGAGCATTACATAGCCCAGATGACTGACGGAAGAATAGGCGATCAGCCTTTTCAAGTCGGTCTGCATGATGCACATGATGGCCCCGTAAATAATCCCGATAATTGCCAGTGTCGAGATCAGCGGCACGGCAGCGAGGGCGGCGTCGCGGAAAAGCGGGATGGCGAAACGGAGAAAGCCATAGGTGCCCATTTTCAGCAAAACTCCGGCCAATATCACGCTGCCGGCGGTGGGTGCCTCGGTATGGGCATCGGGCAACCAGGTGTGAAAAGGAAACATGGGCACCTTAATGGCGAAGGATAGGGCGAAGGCCGCAAAAAGCCAGTATTGCAGGGCTACCGGGAGACCCGCTTGATAGAGCGTCAGGACGTTAAAAGTATAAATGCCGGTCTCGCTGCCGTAATGGAAATAGAGGACCAGGATCGCGAGCAGCATCAGGACGCTGCCCACCATGGTAAAAAGGAAAAACTTGATGGCGGCATAGATCCTCTTCGGTCCTCCCCATACCCCGATCAGCAGGTACATGGGCACGAGCATCAATTCCCAGAAGATATAAAAAAGTACCAGGTCCAGGGCGCACAAAGCACCGAGCATTGCCGTTTCGAGCAGCAGGTAGGAGATGTAAAATTCTTTGATGCGCTTCTCAATCGCCTCCCAGGAGCAGAGCACGCACAGGATACTGAGCAGGGTGGTGAGCATGACGAGAAGCATGCTGATGCCATCGATGCCGATAAAATAACTTATACCCCATTCAGGAAACCATTCCCAGTGTTCGCCAAACTGCATGGCGGCAGTTTGTTCGTTAAAATTAAAGAACAGGGGCAGGGAGAGGGCAAACTCCGCCAGGGTGATCAGCAAGGCCGAGACTTTTATGAACAGGGCATTCCTCCGCGGCACCAGCGCGAGCAGTAGGGCTCCGGCCAAGG
>Ga0334722_10007358_pt1 | contig 10682 bp, 8 predicted proteins | sample C3_bottom_MG_FD_207210 | JGI IMG/M metagenome (GOLD analysis project Ga0334722, IMG submission 207210) | Sediment microbial communities from Yellowstone Lake, YNP, Wyoming, USA - C3_bottom | ecosystem: Environmental > Aquatic > Freshwater > Lake > Sediment | place: USA: Wyoming | collected...
TCAGGTTGGGGCTGCCGATCTCCTCCTCTCCCTCATAGAAGAACTTGAGGTTAACGGGAAGCCGCCCCATGGTGCTACATAGTGCCTGGACAGCCTTGAACGTGGCCACCAGATTTCCCTTGTCGTCCGTGGCCGCCCGGGCGTAGATGTGGTCGCCGATGCGGGTGGGCTGAAACGGTGGCGTCTTCCACAATTCCAGGGGGTCCGGCGGCTGGACATCGTAGTGTCCGTAAATGGCCAGGGTGGGAAGCCCGTCGCCCGAGTGCACGTAGCCGTAGACCACGGGATAGCCCTCGGTCTGAAGGATCTCGGCTTCGATGCCGGAGTCGCGCATCATGGTGGCCAGCTTGTTGGCGCATTCCTCCATGCCCACGTTCTGGGTGGAGATGCTGGGTTGTGCCAGGAGCTCACACAGGTCTTGAAGCAGCTGTTCGGAATTCCGATCTACGTAACGGTAGACCTCGGATAGCTCACGGTGCGCCATGGTCATCTCCTTGTTGTTGTCGCCTGCCAGTGGCAGCAGCGGCGATTGCACTCTGGATCTTTATCGCGAGCGCAGGTTGCGCTTTGGATCGGTTCGTCAGCTGAAGAGATGGCACTCCACGAAATGGCCGGGGCCAACCTGTACTGTCGGGGCATCCTCCTCCCGGCAGATTGGTTTTGCTTTTCGGCAGCGCGGATGGAAGCGACAGCCCGCTGGCAGATCGATGGGACTCGGGACCTCACCGTCAATTTGCAGGGGCGCCTTGCGATGCTCGGGATCGGAGCTGGGCACCGCTGCCAGGAGCACCTGTGTGTACGGGTGATGCGGGTCGGATATCACTTTCTCCGTGGGCCCTATCTCCACAATCCGCCCCAGGTACATGATGGCGGTTCGGTCGCACATGTACCGGATCAATGAGAGGTCATGGGAGATGTACAGGCTAGCCAGCCCCATGTCCGCAGTGAGGCGCCTCAGCAGGTTGAGGACTCCCGCTCGAATGGAGACGTCAAGCATCGAGACTGGCTCGTCTGCGACAATGAACCTCGGCTGCAGCACCAGGGCGCGGGCGATTGCGAGTCTTTGCCGCTGACCACCGCTCATTTCATGGGGATACCTGTCAAGGTAGTCCTCCGCTGGTCTCAGCCCAGCCAGCTCAAGGGTCTTCACGATCCGCTCGGTCCTCTCGTCCCGATCTTTGACGCCGTGGATGATGAGCGGCTCTTCCACGGTGTTTGCCACCGTGTATCGGGGGTTGAGAGACTCATATGGATCCTGGAAGACCATCTGGGCATGTCGGCGGAACCACTTCAACTCCTTGCCCTTTAGGTGGGCGATGTTCTCTCCCTGGAATAGGATCTCCCCCTCAGAGGGTTCGTAGAGGCGCACCATCACCTTGGCTGTGGTGGTCTTGCCGCAGCCGCTTTCCCCAGCCAATCCTACCGTCTCGCCCTGGGCTATGGCGAAGCTGACGCCATCGATCGCCTTTAGAGTCCTGGGGGGTGTCCGGGATACGAGGGTGGCGAAGAAGCCGCTGGTGATGGGGAAGTGCTTCTTGAGATTTCTTACCTGAATAATCTCGTTCATTGCGCGGCTACCCTGTCCCAGATCTCTTTCTTGGTCGCCTCCGCCCGCATCCAATCGATGCTGTCGAGCCGATGACAAGCCGCCTCGTGGCCGTGGCCGACAGTGGCCATGGCCGGCTCTGCCTCGCGGCACTGAGCTATGACGAATGGGCAGCGTGCAGCGAAACGACAGCCGGTAGGTGGGTTTATCAGTTTGGGAGGTGACCCAGGAATGGAGATCAGCTCCTGCTTTGGCCCGTGCACGTTGGGGAAGGCGTTCTGGAGTCCCAGGGTGTAGGGATGGAAGGGCCTCTTGAAGACGTCTATGACACCCCCCACCTCCATGACCTTGCCTGCGTACATCACTGCCACCCGGTCGCACATCTCGGCAACGACCGAAATGTCGTGAGTAATGAGGATCATGGATGCACCGTGGGACTCAAGCAGGCTCTTTATGCGACGAAGGATCTGGTCCTGAACTATGACATCGAGGGCGGTGGTGGGCTCGTCCGCGATTATTAGACCGGGGTTGAGCGCCAGTGACATTGCGATGATCGAACGCTGCTTCATTCCCCCGCTGAATTGGTGAGGATAATCGTTCAACCTCTTCGGATCGATACCCACCAGGTTGAACAGCTCTTTGACTCTGCTTATGGCGTCGGCTCGGGTCAGCGGCTCGTGGGCCTGGATCGCCTCGATGATCTGATCGCCCACTTTGTAGACCGGGTCCAGGGAGTTCATGGCACTCTGGGAGATCATCGAGATCTCCTTCCATCGGACCTTGCGCATCTCCTCAGCAGAAAGCTTCACGAGATCCCTGCCCTTGAAGAAAATCTGGCCTCCCACTATCTCTCCATTGGGCGGGAGCAGGCGAAGGATTGACTTGGCAGCAGTTGTTTTCCCGCAGCCCGACTCTCCCACTAGTCCGAAATTCTCGCCCGGCTGCAACGTGAAGGAGACGTTGTCCACAGCTTGGGCATATCCGGCCTTGGTCTTGAAGTAGGTCTTGAGATTTCGAACCTCGAGCATTGGACTACCGTCCCCTCAGTCGTGGATTGATGATCTCTTCATAGGCCCGACTGATGAAGAAGCCCGAGAGGACCAGCAGGACGATGGCAAGCCCAGGCGCCATCACCCACCACCACGCCACAGTAACCGCCTGGGCAACATAGGCGTTGAAGAGGATCTTGCCCCAGCTCATCAGGAGAGGGTCGCCGTAGCCGAGAAAGCTGACACTGGCCTCGGTGAGGATCGCCCATCCCATTGAGATGGCAGCGTAGACGAAAGAGATGGGAAGCACGTTGGGAGCCAGATGGAGGTAGATGATGCGCAGGTTGCTTGCTCCGGAAATCCGGGCAGCGTCTATGAAGGCGCGCTGCTTCAGCGTCAGCACCTGGGAGCGGACGACCCTAGCGGTGGTGCGCCAGGTGATCAGTACTATGGCCAAAATGATGTTTGGCAGCCCCGGCCCCAGCAGAGCTACCAGGATGACGGCGAAGGGCAGGAAGGGCACACCATACACGATGTCAGTGATCCTCATCAGCAGGTCGTCGATCTTGCCGCCGTAGTAGCCTGCAATGAGACCCACGTTCGTGCCGATGAACACGACCATGAAGGCGGAAAGTATCCCGACGAGTAGGGCCACCCGGCTTCCAATTATGACCTGGCTCAGGATGTCTCTGCCCATGCGATCAGTGCCGAACGGGAAGGCGAGGGAGGGGGGATCCATTCTCGCCATGCTTCCATCGGGCCGCATCAGGGTCTCCATGGGGTCGTGAGGAGCCAGCCACGGTGCGAAGATGGCGAGCAGCAGGAAGAATCCCATGATCAGCATTCCTGCCAGGCCTAGCCTGTCCTTGCTCAAGACCACGAACTGACCCTTCAGAGATTCGATCGTCCGGCGGACCTCCTTCCACCGGCTCCGTTTCGGCAGTGGGCGACGTATCGTCAAGTCACTTGCGTTTTGGACCATGTCAGTATCCTCAGGAGATCGCTGCGATCAGCACTTCAAGCTGCCCACGGTGCCTTCCTGCCAATGGCGGGACTAATCCCACAGATAGATGTCATCTCTCCGACAGCTCCGCGGAGCAGCATTTCGGCAGCGATGTCAGCTATAGGTGACGCGTGGGTCCAGCCACCCATACAGGAGATCTGTGATGAAGTTCATGGTGATGACCATCACCCCTAACACGAAGAAGCTTGCCTGAGCTACAGGAAAGTCGTGGCGTTGGACAGACAGGACCATTTCGCGTCCCATTCCTGGCCATCGAAAGATGGTCTCGATCAGAACCTGTCCGCCCACGGCGAAGCCGATCATTAGGGTGAGTACTGTTACCACCGGTAGCAGCGCATTGCGCATAGCGTGGCGGAACATGACTGCACGCTCCGGAAGCCCCTTGGCTCTGGCCATCTCGACGAAGTCCTCGCCCACCACCTCCAGCATGGAATTGCGCATGATCAGAAGGGGGGTGGCCAGATAGTAGCCTGCAGCTACCATCACCGGGAGCACCAGGTGGTGCAAGAAGTCAAGCGAGACGTACTGCTGGATTGGGCTTGTGAAGTTCGTGCCAGGCTCGTTCATGCCACCGATGGGGAACCAGCCGAGCCAGTAGGAGAATACCATCAAGGCCATTAGCCCTGTCCAGAATTCAGGGGCTGATCGAAGCAGAAGAGCAGCTACCAACCCGCCCGCCTCCAGCTTGGAGCCCCGCTTCCAGGCAAGGATCACCCCTCCTATCGTACCTAGGAGGAAGGCGACAGCTACAGAGGTGCCCATCAGAAGGGCAGTGGCGAGCAGCTTTTCGCCGATGACGTCGGCGACGGGCACGCGATAGTAGAAGGAGCGGCCGAACTCCCCGCGTGCGATGTTCGCCATGTAGAGCAGGTACTGTTCGTGAATGGGACGGTCCAGGCCGAAATGGGCGCGGATCTCTGCTTGGGCCTCCTGAGGAAGCCCCGCGTCGATGTACATGGCCACGGGGTCGCCGGGGAGCAGTCGGAACATCAAGAAGAGGATCGAGGTGAGCACCCAAAGTGTGATTACCATCTGGACTAGCCTTCGAAGAATGAAGGCTCGAAGGCCATTGGAGTCTTTCATGGTCCTACTCCGGGATCGAGGCAGTATTCGCGGCTAGAGTTGGCAGGGGCGGGCCCTAGGCCCGCCCCCGGTCGCGAGTTGCTAGGCGTTGGTCTTGCCCGCTGGATAGTAGATGCGGCCGTCAGCGCCCCATTCGTATCCCGCGTCCGCTAGGATCTTCCTGGCCTTCTCCATGTCGAAGTCGATCTTCTCGACATTGGGATTGTGCCAGAACTTGTTGGTTGGCGCGATGAACGAGTGGGTTATCACTCCATGGCCTTCCAAGAGCCGGTCGATGATGATCTGCTTGGGGATCGCGTATGCAAGCGCCTTGCGGACGGCCACATCGTCGAAGGGCTTTCGGCGCATGTTGTAGTTGATATGGTAGTACCCGTGGTCCGGTGCATCCACCACCTTCACATGAGGTGCGTTCTTCTCCAGCTCGCGTACCTGCAAGGGCTCGATCCACCAACCGCCGAAGTCGGCCTCTCCTGTCTGGACTCCAGCAACCATGCCCTGGACATTGGCGTATGGTATCTTGAGGACCGCTTCGATGGCAGGGTTCGCGAAGTGTCCTTCGTGGCGGACGAGCTTCATCTCTTGATTTCGCCGCCAGTACTCCAGCTTGAACATGCCGCTGCCTATCGGCTTGTCGTTGGGGAAGTCCTGGATCTTCTGGAGGTTGTTCTTCTCGAGCACATCCTGCCAGATATGCTTGGGCAGGATGAACACCTGGGCGAGGCAGTTGGTGAAGAACGGGGCATAGGGCTGTTTCAGTGCGAAGCGCACGGTTCGTTCGTTAACGATTGACACCTCCTTGATCGGCTCCAGGATAGCCATGAAGGAGGGGGACTTCACTCTGGTAGGATACTCGAAAGAGAACTTGACGTCCTCGGAGGTGACCGGCTTCCCATCGTGGAACTTCATCCCTGGACGGATGGTCACCTCGATGGTGGTGTCGTCAACGGTCTTGACATCCTCCGCTGCCCACTTCACTGCCTTGCCGTCCGGATCGATCTGCATCAGTCTGTCATATATGATCCGGAGAGTCTGGAAATCGTGATTGTTGACGGTCACCAGCATGTTCAGCGAGGTGACGTCGCTGGGATAGCCCCACTTGAGGAGCTTTCTGTCCGTCTTTGGCTTGAGGTTGACGAAGTTCCAAAGGGAGTTGAGGCCCTCGCCCACCATCGGAGACCAGCCGTCCCAGTCGCGAGCGTTGTAGGGCATTATCTGGTTGCGGGTGCAGATGGGGGTGTGGGGCTGATCCTTGGCGAAGATCTCCTGGCACTTGAAGACGGCTTCTCGCCGCTTCTCCACATCCATCGTCGTCCGTTGAAGCTCGGCGTACTTATCGTACTCCTTGCTCTGATAACCATTGTGATTGAGTTGGCCCTTGCCAACCTGAGAAGAGTGCAGCACCAGGTAGCAGAAGTAATCAGGGTCGATCCGCTCGGCTCTTCCCGCCCAGTTCAGAGTGTAGAAATCGTACTCATGTTGCACGTTGGCGATGTCGGAAAGACGCGACCATTCCAGTGGGGTGGTCTTAACGGCGAACCCCAGCTTGCGCCAGTTCTCAGCAGCCATCAGGCCGAACTCGTACCGGATCGGATCGTAGTCGGCGGTTGTGATGAAGAGCTCCAGCTCTCGGACCTTCCTGTCCTCAGGCAGATCCTTCTTTGTAACCGGCCCCTGGCCCGGCGTGCTGTCAGGACCTTTGGTGCTGGGACTGCTGGCGCAACCTACCAGCAAGCCTCCGAAGGCGCCCACGGCGCCGACAGCCGCGCCGAGCTTTAGGAAGTCTCTACGTTCGATCTCGCGGCTGAGTGCTCCCTCCTTCCCCTTCCTGCGGTGACCGGGTCCACTGGTCTTCTCGGTCATGTCTCTCCTCCCACAAGATCTCGACCTCCCCTAGAGGAGGCAACTCCCGCAACAGGCGGCCGTTGAATCGCCAGAGTGTTCGCCGCACACCTGAGTGGCCGACGCGGACAAGCGGCGCTCAGGCTGCACCCGCGGGCCGGCAGGGTCTCGAGCCCGCATATTTCAGAACCAGGCTCCGGAGCTCTGGTGTAGGGACAAGAGAGTAGTCGATATCTGGTTGTGGGACGTATCTGGACACGCGAGAAAGCGCCCGAGAAGAGAGGCTGAAGGTGCCGCAGTCGAACTGGATGGGCGTAGACGCTGGCCCACCCCAACCACAATCCGAGCGGGTTCGAAAGTCGGAGCAGACTCTCCCGATACTCCGTAGCCGCATTCTAGAGTTGGGTTAGGAGAATGTCAACAAGGGTCGGGCAACCTCCACTGCATCGCGATGCAACGGAGGTTGCCCGATAGGAGGAAGAAATCAGGGACCTAGTATCTCGACATCTCGTCCATTACCGCTGCGCTGATCCTGATACCCTCGAAGAAGCCTTCCAGAGAGATGTTCTCGTTAGGGGCGTGGTTGTTGGAGTCGTGTGGGCTCATGGGAAGCCACACGCTCGGGAGGCCAAGGACACCAGTGAACAGGTAGTCCGGGCCGCTGCCTCCCATGCTCGGACTGAGGATCGGCTCCTTGCCAGTAGCGAATCGGACTGCGCGGCGCACAGCTTGGACGTAGGGGTGGTCCACTGGCGTTCTCGACGGGTTCAGCCCCCCCAGGAACTCCACCTCAAGGTCACCGAAACCGTTGTCCCGCAGATGGGCTTTCAGCTTTTCCAGGATCTCCTCTGGCGTCTGGTCTGGCACCAGCCTGAAGTCTATCTTTGCAGACGCAAGGCACGGGAGGACGGTCTTCTTGCCCTTTCCCTGGTAGCCTGAAGTGAGCCCTGCTATGTTGCAGCTATTTCCGAAGACGAAGTTGTGATAGTACATTTCGTCGCCACCGATGAACTGGTTCACCTCCAGCAGCTGGCGCTGGAGCGGGGCGTCATTGGGGATCTCTCTCACGGCCGCGGCCTCGGCATCGTTGGGCTGCCGCACGTTGTCGTAAAAGCCGGGAATGAGGATGTGGCCATCCGGGGCCCTGAGAGAGGCCAGGGCGTAGACCAGCTTCCAGGCAGCATTGGGCACCATGGGGGCTCTCATGGAGTGAAGATCCTTGTTGGCTCCCCGGGCTCTGATCTCCACATAGCACAATCCCTTCAGACCGCAGTTGATTGGCTGCCTGCCTGACTCGTGCCCAGGTCCGTCCGCCGTCAGAGCGGCGTCAGCTTTCAACAGTTCACGATGGGACTCGATGAAAGACCCGAGGTGTGGGCTGCTGATCTCCTCCTCCCCCTCGTAGAGGAACTTTACGTTTATGGGCAGTTGGCCGCGAGTCCGGAGGAACGCCTCAGCCGCCTTGACGTGGGCGAACAGCTGCCCTTTGTTGTCGGCTGTTCCTCGGCCATAGATGCGGCCATCTCGGACGGTGGGCTCGAAGGGTGGGGACTTCCACAGGTCGAGGGGTTCCGGAGGTTGCACGTCGTAGTGTCCATAGACCAGAAGTGTTCGGGTGGCGTCCCTCGAGTTGATCTCTCCGTAAACCACCGGGAAGCCGTCCGTCTCGAAGATGGTGGTGTGGATGCCCGCGTCTCTCATCATGGAAGCGAGCAATTGTGCAGTCTCGACGACACCAACGTTCTGAGTGCTGATACTGGGCTGGCGCAACAGGGTGAACAGTTCGGCGAGAATCTTCTCCCTGTTGGCATCGACGTACTCGAAGACGTTCTGCAACTTGGATCCTCCTCGACGATCTTCGTCTCGCCAGCAATCTCTGCCGCTGTCGCTGCCGTCCTACATGAACAGGTGATGGGAATGCCGACGCGTTGCCGAGCAGAGACGGTAGAGAGCCAGCAGCGTGCATGGTGGATGCGGATGATGGCCATGCACATCCTACATGGAAAGACTCGCGGGTCTCAAGAGTCGAACTCCAGCCGCGCACGAGGTTAGACTTCCTCCGCCGCTCCGGCTGGCGGGAGAGTCCAGGCCTGCTTCGCCACGTCAAGGTGGACGGCAATGCTGGTGTACAGCGTACACGCTGCCGCGAGCCGCCGGCCAGATGGGGACCATGCGACCCAGCAGGTCAGGTCACCATGCCCTTCTGGCGGCCGACCCTGTGCAGGTAGTCGTTCTCCCTGACGAACCTCAGGAGGTCGCGGATCTTGGCGATGGCCAGTCCGATCACGGTGTCGGAGGCGCCGTAGTACATCCACAGCTCGTCGCCCCTGGCGACGGCGCCGCAGGTGTAGACGACGTTGGGGACGAGGCCGCGCTGCTCGTAGTCGGTCTCCGGGGCGAAGGCCCACTCGGAGGCGCGGGCCACCATCTTGCGGGGGTTCTCCAGATCCAGCAGCGCCAGCCCCAGCCGGTAGACGGGGCGGCCCCCCATATCCTTGACTCCATGGTAGATGAGCAGCCAGCCCTCGTCGGTCTCGATGGGCGGCGCGCCCACCCCCACGCGGAGCCCGTCCCACCAGGGGCCGCTCCGTTGTGGCAGCAAGACACCGGGGCCCGTCCAGTCCTTCAGGTCGGGGGAGCTGACGTACCAGATGTGCTCCTGCCCGCCCGTCACGGGGCGATGGAGCATCAGCCAGTGGTTATGGAACTGCTTGGGGAAGAGCGCTGCGTCCTTGTTGGTGGGCGAGAGGACCACCCCGAGGCGAGTGGCGCTGTCGAAATCGGTGGTGGTGGCCAGGGCGACGGCGGGCCCGTACCGGGAGTAGGCCGTGTAGGCGATGATCCACCTCTCTGGGGAGATCTGCGTGACCCTGGGGTCCTCGCAGCCCCACTCCTCGAACGGGTGGCCGGGAAGGTCCGCTTGCAGCAGCGGTTGGTCCGCTATGCGCCAACCGTCGACCCCGTTGGCGCTCCTGGCCACATGGACGTGGGAGACGCCGCGTCTGTCCTCGATCCGGAGCAGAAGCACCACCTCGCCGTCCACCACGGCGACCCCAGGGTTCAGGACGGCGTTGGCCTTGAAGGGAAGGTCGTCGGGTGTCAGGATGGGCCTGGGCCCGTGGCGCACGAAGATCTCCGGCAGCAACTTCTTCAGCACCCCCACCGCTTTCTTGAATGACGTAGCTGCACTCCCCGTGCCACCAGCCGGCAAGCCCCCCGTGATTGAGCGGCTCCTGCCCCTCCCCCGGGCCGATCGGCCAGGGTCGGACCAGTAGTGCTACCTGTGCATGGTTGGTCATGGGGAATTGGTGGGAGCGCCGACGAGGCAGCCGAGCCGAGGCTGGTGGGGATGGGATAGAATGTCCGTCGCCGGGGGGGAGGGGCGAACGGTGAAGATCGCGAGCCATCTGGAGGAGGGTCGGTTCCTGGAGAGGATGAACCGCTTCGCCGCTTTGGTGCGTCTGGGCGGGGCGGAGGTGGTGGCGCACGTCCCCAACTCGGGGAGGATGGGGGAGCTTCTCCGTCGCGGGGCCACGGTCCTGGTGGCGCGACGCGGTCCCGGCCGGGCGACCTGCTGCGACCTGGTGATGGTGCAAGAGGGGACACGGCTGGTGTCGCTGGACGCTCGTCTGCCACCTGGGCTGGTAGCCGAGGCGATGCTGGAAGGTCGACTCCCGGAGCTGGGGCGCTTCGATCGGGTGCGCCGAGAGGTGCGTGTCGGCCAGAGCCGGCTGGACCTGGCCGCTGAGGGAGACAGCGGAACCATTTTCGTAGAGACCAAGTCGGTGACGCTGGTTCGCGACGGCCTGGCGCTCTTCCCGGACGCGCCGACCTCTCGCGGCGCCAGGCACCTGCTGGAGCTTCGGAGGTTGGCGGAGGATGGGCACGGCGCGGCGGTGGTGTTCGTCGTGCAGCGCGGGGACGGCGAGCGGTTCAGGCCCAACGTGGAGGCGGACTCCACCTTTGCGGCCCTCCTGCGAGAGGTGGCCGGGGCTGTCCTGGTTCTGGCCTATGGATGTCGGGTGACGAGAGGCGAGGTGGCCATCGACCGCCGTGTTCCCGTGGAGCTGTGAGGGGCGCGGCGGCCGCCCTCTCCTGCGTTGGGCGCGCAGCCGACGGCGATGAGAGCGGGCCTGGCCAGGGATGTTCCGGTGGAGCCAACCTTGTAGTGGGTGTTGAGTCAGCAATGGAGGAAGGGAAA
>Ga0334722_10007360_pt1 | contig 10681 bp, 10 predicted proteins | sample C3_bottom_MG_FD_207210 | JGI IMG/M metagenome (GOLD analysis project Ga0334722, IMG submission 207210) | Sediment microbial communities from Yellowstone Lake, YNP, Wyoming, USA - C3_bottom | ecosystem: Environmental > Aquatic > Freshwater > Lake > Sediment | place: USA: Wyoming | collected...
TTCACAAACTCCTTGAGCCCGTAGTGAGACAGCTCCCTGCCGACGCCCGATTTCTTTACCCCGCCAAAAGGCATCCGCGGGTCTGACTTCACCATGTCATTGATCGCCACACAGCCTGCCTCGATCTTCGAGGCCATCCGTTCGGCCCGCGCAAGGTCCCGTCCCCAGATCGCCGCGCCCAAACCGAATTGCGTATCATTCGCCGCACTGATTGCTTCATCTTCGCTGTTTACGACGATGACAGGGGCTATCGGACCGAAGACCTCCTCCCTGAGGACCTTCATCTCCCGCGTTGGATTGAATACTGCGGCGGGGGCAAAAAAGAGGCCCTGGTCAAAGGTATGCTCTGCCTGTACAATCTCGGCTCCCTTTTCACGCGCATCTTTCAGCTGGTCCTGCAGAGAGTCGAGAATGTCCTGTCTGGCCACCGGTCCGACATCGGTCGCCGCATCCATCGGGTCGCCAAGTTTGAGCTCCCGAAGCCGCGAGAGAAATACTTCCCTGAAATCCGCAGCTGCCTCCTTCATAACAATAAAGCGTTTTGCGGCGATGCAACTCTGCCCGGCGTTGATCATCCGCGCATTCGCAGCCATCCTGGCCGCCTTTTCTATGTCCGCATCGTCGAGTATTATGCAGGGGTCCGATCCGCCGAGCTCGAGCACGAGCTTTTTGATCCGCTTACCGGCCAATGAGCCCACCTGCTCCCCTGCGCTGTTGCTGCCGGTCAAAGAGACCGCATCGACCTTGTCTTCCTCGATGAGATTCAGGGCATTGGGGGCATCAATGAGCAGCGTTTTAAATACGTTCTCAGGAAATCCTGACTTGATAAAGGCCCCTTCTATCGCCAGAGCGCAGAGGGGAACATTAGAGGCATGCTTCAACAAGACAACATTGCCCGAGGTTATCGCGGGTATCCCGAAACGGAATGCCTGCCAGAAGGGAAAATTCCAGGGCATGATGCCGAGGACAATGCCCAAAGGCTGAAAAAGCACATAACTCTTTTTTGAATCGGTTGCAACTTCCTCAGGTTTGAGGAGCGTCCCGCCATTTTCCGCATAGTAATCGCAGAGCCATGCACACTTTTCGACTTCCGCAGCCGCCTCCCGGATTGTCTTGCCCATTTCCCTGGTCATGAGCTCTGCATAGGTCTGCTTTTCGGCCCTCAGATGACTGCCCATCTCCCGGATACAGACAAGCCTTCCGCTGACCGGCATCGCGCTCCATGCCCTGAAGGCGTGTCTCGACTTCCCGACCTCACGGTCGATGGCATCGCGCGTCATAAGCTCGAATTCATCGATGAGCTCTTCAGTAAACGGATTTACGGATCGTATTTTCATGCGTGCCTCCCGCTCATGTGATCTCGTGTAGGATACTAAAAAAAGTATATCATGATAACGCGCTGAAAGCTGTAAGAATAATCCTACCCGAACGCAGTCAAATCCCGGGATCGATGGTTCCCCGAGGATTCCCGGAATTGCGGTATGGCAGATACGTGACGTGAACCAGGCTCAGGGTCATCCCGCCAGAGCTGGTATTCCTGAAACCCCTCACCCGGGTATGCCCGGATGTTGTTCTTTCGACAGCCTTTTCCAGCAGCCGCTCCTCAACTCCTGAAAAATTCGAGTCTCTCCATTTCCATAAGAAATTGGATCATGGATACATAGCCCTTTGTATACATGGTCAGGACACCTCCTTTTTTCTCGAACTTCTTGAAGTTATTGCTCTCCGGGTTTTTCGAAGCCCCTGGATAAAGCGCACTGCTTCAATCCAGCTGTCCACGCTGTCACGTGCGATTTTACCGGTCTGCCGATAGTATTCGTGGACGATATAATCAATTTCGTTTATGCCCTTCATATTCCTCACCGTCCTTTTCCTTATCCTCTATTGGCCCGTATCCCGTATAGGGCTGCTTATAATAATTATGCGGCCTGCAGTCCGGGAATTCTGTCAGTCATTGCCTGCTTTGTCATCAGAAAAAAAGGAGCTACGGTGTAGGCTTTATCTGACACCATTTCCCCGGGATTGAATGATATGATTAATAATGCATCTAGCCGCTGTCGCATGCCTTTCAAAAGGCCCCATAACGCAATGAATATTCCGGAAAGCTCCCGCCCGGGCGAGCAAACCCCGGTCCAGGAATGTGTCGTACGCCTGAACCGCCTTTATTCTGTGCGCAGCAGGGTGAACGAGGCCATCGTGCATATACACGACCTTGATACACTGTACCGGGAGGTCTGCCGTATCCTTGTTGAGCAGGGGTCCTTCAAGATGGCATGGATCGGCATAGCTGACACTGAAACCCGCAAAGTACATGCTGCGGCACAATGGGGGGACACCGGCGGCTATCTTTCTACCATCAGAATAATTGCAGCGGACGTGCCTGAAGGCAAAGGCCCGACGGGCAGGGCCATCTATGAACTGAAGAGTGTTATCTGCGGTGACATAGCCAGCGATCCCGCAATGCTGCCCTGGAGGGATAAGGCCCTGGCCCACGGGTTCAGGTCTTCAAGTGCCTTCCCGATAAGGGCAGATTCCGTGGTTGTCGGGGCTCTGACGGTCTATTCCGGGGCACCCCATTTTTTTTCGGCTGAAGAGATCTATCTGCTCGAATCTCTGGCTGCAGATATTTCTCACGCCGCAGATGCAATTGAAAATGAACAAAGGCGGCGGCTGGCTGAAGAGGCGCTGAGACATTCCCGCGAGCAGCTCCGGGCGCTTTCGGCTTATCTGCTGAAGGCACGGGAAGAAGAGAGGATAAGGATTGGCAGGGAGATACATGATGAGCTCGGGCAGCTGCTGACAGCAGCAAATCTTGAACTGGACCGCGCCAAAAGAGAATGCGGTCCCAACAATTCACTGGAGCAAAAGATCAGCGGCGCTTCCGAACTGATTGATGTCGCGATCGAAGACATCCAGAGAATATGCTCTGAGTTAAGACCCAGACTGCTCGATCATCTGGGGCTGGTCGCTGCACTGGAGTGGCAGGCGGCGGAGTTTTCGGGCGGGTCCGGGATACAATGCACCCTGGCTCTTCCGGAGCATGGAGTCACGCTGTCAGACGAAGTCTCAACCGCATTGTTCAGGATTGTCCAGGAGGCGCTTACTAATGTTGCACGCCATTCCGGAGCTGGTGAAGTTACGGTCCGTCTGAACGTCAACAGCGACGTTTCTCTTGTGATCGAGGACAACGGAAGGGGGATATCGGCAGAGGAGATGGCTGATACCGGGGCATGTGGCATCATGGGGATCAGAGAGAGAGTCCTGCAGCTTGGCGGATCTATTACGATTGACGGCAGTCCCGGTAAAGGGACTACAATACGCCTGAGTGTGCCGATAAAACAACGGGAGGCAACCAATGCTCCGGACGCGTAGCATGAATCAGGACTGGCGTTAACTCCAGCCTGGAACAGCCTGTCTGCTGTCAGTCTTTCTGCTTATGCCGGACGGTTAACCGATTACCGCTCACCGCATCTGAACGAATATAAAAAATGCTGTCAAACCACGGTTATCTTTTCACCGTGGAACCAATCCGGCCACCTCTTCATTTCTATGCAAAACCAGACGACCCACTGCAGCGCCATCCCGTCTTCTCCATCCATGAGATTGATCGTACAAAGGGCGTCCTCCGGAACCATGAACTCACCCTCAGCATGAAACGACACGCCTGCCTGGACATGCTTTGAAGGTATTGAAAGCTCAAATATATTCTCATACAGTACATGCCTGAGTAATTCCCCATCGTTGCCTTCCTCCGGTGAGCGTGCATCAACAAACTCCTTCCTGGCTCCTGACGTTGAGTCAACATCAGAATATCCAGTCACAACAGAATTATTGTAAATCCCTTCAAAGCTCAAGAATTTCAATTTTCTTCTTTCTTGTGAGTTTTTTCAGAGCGTACTCGCGCCTTCTTGCTTCTGCCGCATTCTCGCATGGTATTATTTTGACCAGCTCAAACGGCCTCCAGGATCTTACAAATTTACTGCCGATTCCCAGCGTATGCTTTTCAATCCTTCTCGCAAGATTATTCGTTATCCCGATATATAATGAATTGTTGCTGCACCTGAGTACATAGACGCACCAGGGTCCGCTATTCGGCTGAGTCCGTACTTCCGCCAACTCCTTCACCCAAAGCTTCAAGGCCTTTCTTGCTTCCTTATCCACGAGTGAGAAAATTCGGTGAGCAGGGTCGCGAACGCCGGATACGGAGTGTCCGCCCACCTTTACAATGCGAAAACCCATTTCGTCATGGAATTCGTAAAATGCACGATAAAGAGAGGCGTTGCCTAAAAGCCGATTTGTTTTTTTAGAAAGGAAGCCTCCTGCCATCAAGTTGGATTTTCTCTTAAGAAGGCCTGAAATACACTGAGAATCAGAATATATCGTCAGGCTTCCCTGTGGTTTCTGCCGATTCTCCGAGAGCGCCCATAACACCGTCTGAATTTCGAGCCTTGTCGATGAAGTGTCTTCAAATCTCTGCATCTTGAGCAGTTTGGATATTTTTGATTTTCCCGTAACTCCGGAAAAGGTCTTCAGGGATGAAGCAGGGATCAGAGCATAGGCACCGACACCGAGTTTGAGAGCCGGACTTACACTCCCATCCGTAAATAGGGCAAAATCTTCTATGCGCGCGTTTGTGATATAAAACTCCTGAGCAGTGATGCATTATACATTCTCTATCTTACAGCGAGCCGGCATCGACTGCACAGCAGACAGGTGGCGTCCGCCAGCACTCGGGCTAAGACTTCTTTTCCTGCAATAAAGGTACTAAAAATAGAGGTGGCTCAGGTGGCGAGAAATACTCCATCCTAACCACTGCAACAGGACCTGTGACAGGGTGCGGTCACGTCGCGCCTTGTCGACGTGAAATACCGGTCTTCTTACCATTCGCAGCCGAGCGGGGCTTGAGAAAAAATCTTGTCCTGCACGCCCATAACTCTTCATCCAGATCATTGATCATCCGCCCCGTTGTCTTCGGATTGCGAAGTGCCTCAAAATATTCGTATCTTTTGTCAGACAGTTCCTTCCTTAGTTTTACGGTTTCGTCGTAGAATGCCTGGCACTCGGGGCTCAGCATGTAATAACCGGGTTCCAGACTATACCCCCTTCCATATCCTCCCCTTCGGCAAGACCACATGAAATTTCACACGATATCCATTTATATGCCGCCTGCTGTCATTTGAACGTCTTCATAATATAATCAGCGATCGCCTTAGCGTCCTTTTCAGAAATAACATTCTTGCCGAATTTCACCATGCCCGGCCCGGGGTTCCGCATCAGCTTAATGATGTCTTTTCCCGTCTTCACGTTGTTTGCCTCGCGGTCCTTGGGATTTAGGGTCTTGGTGACTTCAACCACGTTCCCTCCGTCTGGATGACATTTACTGCAGTGTTTCATGAACAGCTTTTCCCCTACACTTTCCTTGGAGGCCTCTTTCGCCGAAGCCCCGGCAACCGCCAAAGAACTTGCTACCATACAGACAAGAAATAACAGCACTGACTTTTTCATACGTCCTCCTTCATTTAAGTAGTTTGAATCGAGACATAAAATGTCTGAGCCCCCCTCTGTATGAGGAAAAGCATGGGTTTGTTTCCCCTGGATTTAGCCATTGCAGAATTGTAATCTTGAAGGTCCTTTATTTGGATTTGGTTGACCTCCTTGATAACGTCTCCGACCTGTATCCCCGCGTCATCGGCCAGACTGCCAGGCTGCACACTGACAACGACGACCCCGATCTTATTCCTTAACTGAAGTTTGTTCATGGCCTGGGCAGTTATATTGTCGACAGTCAACCCGAGACCTTCAGATGGCATCCCGGATGCAGGCCTGCTTTTGTCCAGCGGCATTTCGGCAACGTTGACAGAGAGTGTCAATTCCCTGGAGTTGCGTATAATCTTAACTTCGGATGTCTTCCCTGCGGGAGTTTCAGCGACAAGAAGAGGGATATCCCCGATCTTCTTGATCTCTTTTCCGTCAAAGGATACGATAACATCTCCACGCTTTATCCCTGCCGCATCAGCAGGCCCCCCAGGCACTACTTCCCCGACAAGAGAGCCTCGCGTATCTTTTAATCCCAGTGCTTGGGCTATCTCCGGCGTAACGCTTTGCACGGATACGCCTATCCAACCCCTGGTCACCTTACCCTTGTCCTTCAATTGGGGGGTGATTTTTTTTGCCATATTGCTCGGGATTGCAAAACCGATACCCTGTCCCGAAGGATTTATGTCTGAGTTTATCCCAATAACCTCTCCGTTCATATTAATAAGCGGCCCGCCGCTGTTGCCGGGGTTGATGGGTGCATCGGTTTGAAGAAAATTGTCATATGGGCCTGACCCTATAACGCGTCCGGTTGCGCTGATAATTCCCTGTGTAACCGTTTCCTCAAGACCGAAAGGGTTCCCAATGGCAAGCACCCAGTCGCCCACTCTGATCTTATCTGAATCCCCAAGCGAAAGTGTCGGCAGATCTTTGAAGATAGATGAAATCTTGATCAGGGCCAGGTCGGTCTTGGTATCCCTTCCGATAACCTTTGCCTTAAACTCTCTGCCGTCTGCCAGTTTGACTTTTATCTCATCTGCCCCATCAACGACGTGATTATTGGTAATGATGTATCCTTCCTTGTCAATGATGAACCCCGATCCAAGACTCTGCTGTTTCAGTTCCTGGTCCGGTATCTCGCCGAAGAACCTGTGAAAAAAATCTCCGAAAGGTCTCCCATTATCAGGACCGAAAAACTGTCTGAAAGGGCTGCCCGGTACCTTCACTATCGAAGTAGTGCTGATATTTACGACAGCGGGCTTCACCTTTGTCACAAGATCGGCGAAAGACTGGGGAAAGCCGACAACAGTGTATCCTCCTTTGTTTTTGTCGCAGCCTGCATGTAATGTTATGAAACTCAACAGAAGGATGGCAAAAAGTGTGACTGCCATTCTGTACCCGATATTCCATGCTTTCATATCGCATCCTCCGAAGAATCAGTCATAAGCCAATACTATCAAATTGAACTAAATTGTCAACAGGCAGGGAAGGAGGATATAAATCATATCTGCGACAGTTCTGAAATCTTGTTCCGGTACTATAAATAGTGCTGTATTGCTGGTAAACGGCTAAGAAAGAAAAAGAAGGGGAAATGCATAATAGCAGTGTTAAACCCAGGATGGAGTTTGGATGGCAGTTTCTATTAAAGTTATCATTTTGACTGAGGCTTTGTCTGAATGGAAAAGTCAGGACATTCAAATATTGACATGATATGCAGAACTGCTATGATTTAATAAATAGATACTATCTATCTATTTCCAATATTCATAGAACGAGAGGAGGTGAAATAGGATGAAAAAAGTGCTCGCTATAGGCTTAGCATTGATTTTCGTAGTATCCTTTGCCGTAGTCGCCATTGCCGCGGAAGAGATGTTTTCCCTTAAAGGGCCGATAGTTTCTGTCGACGCAGGAGCCAAGACAGTGACGGTGCACTCTGTTGAAGGAGTAACCACAAGGGCCGACAATAGATGGAAGGGTAACGTCATCTTCGTAACAAACGACATGACAAAGATAAGCATGGACAATAAGAATAAAACCTTCAACGATCTCAAGGCAGATCAAAATGTGAAAGTAAAGTTTCATGAAAAGGATGGAAAATCCATTGCAGTCGAGATTATGATCATGCCGGGGAAAAAAGCCCCCGGACATTAATCGCATTGGGAAAGGAGGCGCGGGGAACGGACTGCGCTTCCTTTTGCCCTTCCGCACGCATCTTCTATCTATAAGGTTTCTTCCATCCAGGACGCTGATACAATAAACTCAATTTTTAGCATATCAGGCTGAACATAATCGATCTTATGCCAAAGGGTTACAGAGGCATCCTGCCTTAATTCCGTACCTCATATCGTACCTCCAAACGTTTCATGAACAGTTACTCCTCGCTATCCATTATCATCCGGACGGTTTATTGTTTAGTGCCCTATGAAAAGCTGACTCCCGGTGTTACACTTTTAATAAAGGAGGATAAAATGCATTGGCTCATTGTCGAACGCGGAATGGAGTTTGGATGGCTTTTCATATGTATTTTCTCGATACTGATTGTTTTGGGAATAATCCATATTGTAAATCTAATTTCCGGAAGCAGCAGGAGGGAAACCCACGGAGAATCACCTCTCCATATCCTAAAGATACGATATGCGAAAGGCGAATTAACCAACGAAGAATTTGAGAGAATGAAAGATGCGCTTGCGCAGGATATTTGCAGGAAATGAAAGCCCCGATGCTTCAAAAAAAATATGCCTCACTTATCATTATAGTGTTCGTCCTGCTTATCACATATCTGCACTACTCAACTCTTCCACTGATTTATTCTCTCCATGATGTCTACAAGGAATTTTACTATATACCTATATTTCTCGGTGCGCTTGCATTCGGCATAAAGGGGACGCTCCTGATTTATTTGTCCGTCTTTGTTTTCGAGATTCCATTCGTTGCGAAGGGTTGGACAGGGACTTTTGCATCTGAAGTGGGCAGGTTGCTGCATCTGGGTCTGCAAGGTCTTTTTGCACTTTTTGCGGGATATCTCGTAGAGAGGGACAGGAGGGTAAGGAAACAGTCAGAGAAAGAGAAGTACCTTGCCAGCATCGGACAGGTCTCTACGGCAATTGTGCATGACCTGAAAAACCCTCTTATCACCATCCTCGGGTTCGCAAAACGCATTAAAGACGGAAAGGGGAATGCCGATGAGGCGATAGACATCGTAACGAATTCAGCCCTTACCATGCAGAAGATAGTCCATGACGTGCTGGACTTCTCCAAGCCTCTTCAATTAACACTGAAGCAAGAGGACCTGAGAGAGGTCATCGCTAAGGCATGTCAGTTCTGTGAGACCAAAGCAGGGGGAGAAGGCGTAAATCTGGTAACAAAGGTACCTGACTTACCGGTTCATATGGAAATAGACAGTTTTCATATGGAAAGGGCACTGATAAACCTTGTCAGCAACGCGATTGAGGCCTCAGGCAGAGGACAAAGCACCACGGTTAGTATCGAGGTCGGCAGGCATAATGTCGTTCTCAGGGTGGTAGATCAGGGACCCGGAATGGACGGGGAGACTATCAAAAATATATTTACCCCGTTTTATACAAAGAAAAAAGAGGGTACTGGACTCGGGATGCCTATAGTTAAGAAAGTTGTAGAAGCGCACAAGGGTAAAATATATGTCTACTCTAAACCGGGCGAAGGTACGGAAGTTAGGATAGAGTTACCTTATGATGCCGGCAAATTTTGACTAAAGGTTCAGGAGACAGGGGTATGGTACCATGGCATCTAAGCTACTTGCTCAACATTTGCAAAGGCATTTCTGTTGCGGGTGAACTGGAACCGGATTTGAAATGCCCCTTGTAAAAAGATAGTCGGGAGGTCTTTTATGAACTTAAGAGTCAGGAACACATCTGAATACAAGAAGATATCAGTTGAAGAGTCTCTAAGGCTTCTGGAGACTTCCAAAGACGGACTTTCAGATTCCGACTCTGTCAAACGCCTTCAGATATTCGGGTATAACGAAATAGCGGAGAAAAAGAAAAATATTTTTCTTGATTTTCTGCTGCGTTACTGGGGACCCATGCCATGGCTCCTGGAGCTTGCAATGGGGCTGTCATTTGGACTGAAACATTATCTTGAAGGGACAATAATCTTTGTTCTGCTGACGGTAAATGCGGTCATTGGCCACGTGCATTCACAAGGCTCGCAAAAGGCTGTCGAACTCCTCAAGCTGAAGCTGGCGGTAAAAGCAAAGGTATTGCGCGATGGAAAATGGATGATTAAAGATGCGAAAGAGATCGTGCCCGGAGACATCATTGCCGTGGGACTCGGTGATATAGTGCCGGCAGATGCCAAAATTATCAGCGGAGAGCTTTCCATCGATCAGTCGGCCCTGACCGGAGAATCCCTCCCGGCTGAAACAGGCCAATCGAACATCCTCTACTCCAGTTCCATCGTGAGACGTGGAGAAGCCAGCTGTGTTGCAGTTAATACCGGTGCAAAAACATTCTTTGGCAAAACAACGGAGCTTGTCAGGACGGCAAAGCCGAAGTCCCACCAGGGCGAAGTAATGATGACCATGGTCAGATATATGATGTATCTGGGAATAGCGGCTTTGGTCTTAATTTTGGCATACGGTCTGATTATGAGATTAGAAGAGCACCTCGTTACCATGTTGACCCTGGCGGTAATCTTCCTGATGGGCGCAGTCCCCGTGGCCCTTCCCGCAGTACTCACCATAGTCCAGTCTGTCGGAGCTATGGAGCTTGCAAAAAAGGGAGCTCTTGTGACCAGACTCGATTCGATCGAGGACGCAGCTTCAATCGATGTCCTCTGTTTCGATAAGACAGGTACGATAACCCAGAATAAATTATCGGTTGCCGAAAGCATCCCGTCCTCCGGATATACAAAAGAAGATGTTGTTACAATAGCCGCCCTGGCATCACAAGAGGAAGGGATGGACATAATTGACCTGGCTGTCATCGAATATGCCAAGAGCAGGACGATAGATTTCAGCGCCTATAAAAGAATCTCCCATACCCCTTTTAATCCGGCTATTAAGAGAAGCGAGGCTGTTATCGGGACAGGCACAAGACAGTTCAAAGCTGTTAAAGGGGCAGCACAGATAGTTATATCAATGTGCCGGGGGCTCGCGAAAGAGGACCTG
>Ga0334722_10007361_pt1 | contig 10681 bp, 8 predicted proteins | sample C3_bottom_MG_FD_207210 | JGI IMG/M metagenome (GOLD analysis project Ga0334722, IMG submission 207210) | Sediment microbial communities from Yellowstone Lake, YNP, Wyoming, USA - C3_bottom | ecosystem: Environmental > Aquatic > Freshwater > Lake > Sediment | place: USA: Wyoming | collected...
GGGCTACACGCGCGAGCACAACCTGCATTACAGCACGCGCCGGCTGTGGTCCTGGCGCGACGAGTTCGGCAACGAGACCTACTGGCAGACCCGCTTGGGCCGCATCGTCGCGGCCCAGGGCGCAGACGCGCTATGGCCGATGCTGGTTGGTCGTTGAACAGGGCTGATCCACGCTTCCCCAAGCGTGATACCGCCTTATGCGGGCTGCGTCTAGGCAGGGCTTCGGCCGCGGCGCAGCGCGAGGCGAAATCCGGGCGCGTGCCTGCGACTACAAGGGATACCCGATGAAACGAATCTGGCTGATTTTCCTCGCACTGATGGCGTTCGCCCCGTCTGTGATGGCAGACGCAAGAGGTTTCCCGAACAAGGCGATCAAGGTCATCGTTCCGTTTACGGCGGGGAGCGGGGCCGACATCTTCGCGCGTTACTTCGGCGAGAAACTCGCGGGCATACTGGGCCAGCCTTTCGTAGTCGAAAACAAACCTGGCGCGAATGGTGTAATCGGCACGATGACGGTCAAGTCGGCGCCCGCGGACGGCTATACGATACTGCTTGCCAGTAATTCTCCACTGACGGTGAATCCGATCACCATCAAGGAGCTGCCCTACGACCCGTTCAAGGACTTGAGGCCGCTGTCCGGGCTGACGCGGGGCCAGAGCGTGTACATCGTGGCGGCCGACTCGAAGCTGCGCAGCATTGCGGACCTGGTCGCCGCAGCGAAAAGCGGCAAGGCGCCGCTCAACATCGGCACCTATTCCGTGGGCTATCAGCTGACCGTAGACTGGTTTGCCAGTCTCGCGGGCGTCAAGTTCAACAATGTCCCGTACAAAGGCGCGGCGCCGATATTCACCGACGTGATGGGAAGCCAGCTCGATGTCGGCCTGGTGCATCTGGGCGGCGTGTCCTCGCTGTTGAAGAGCGGCAAGCTGCGTGCGCTGGCGGTTACGGGCGACGCGCGCAGCGCGGATTTTCCCGACGTGCCCACCGTCAGAGAGGGCGGCTATCCTGATTACAAGAGCTACACCTGGGTTTCTTTCTATGCCCGTGCGGAAACGCCCGACGACGTTTCGGCCAAGCTGGCCGATGCGCTGCAAAAGGCATTGGCTGCGAACGACGCCAAGGAGTACGTCAAGCATCACCCGGGGGAAGAACTGATGCCGCTCGCGCCGGCAGCCATGCGACAGTACCAGCGCGACGAGTATGAGCGAATTCGACGCATCGCCGAGATGACGGGCTTCAAGCCGGAATAGGGAATGCGAGTCGACGATTTTGTGCAGGTAGGTGAAAGGGGGAGCAGATGAAACGGATGTGGCCGGTGTTACTCTCGCTGATCGCCATCGCCCCGTCGGCGATGGGACAGGCGAAGGATTTTCCGAACAAGGCAGTCAAGGTGATCGTCCCGTTCACGGCGGGAAGCGGGTCCGACACTTCGGCCCGGTTCTTCGGCGAGAAGCTCTCGGCGATCCTGGGCCAGCCTTTCGTGGTCGAGAACAAGCCCGGCGCGAGCGGCGTGATTTCGGTGATGACGGTCAAGACTGCACCTGCGGACGGGCACACGATCCTGCTCGCCAGCAACTCCCCGCTGTCGGTGAATTCGATCACGATCAAGGATCTGCCCTACGATCCGCTCAAGGATCTGAGGCCGCTGTCCGGATTGACGCGCGGCATGAACGCCTACATCGTCGCACCCAACTCCAGCCTCAAGACCCTGGCCGATGTGGTGGCAGCGTCGAAGCAAGGGGCGCATCTGCTGAACGTGGGCAACTATTCGGCCGGGTATCACCTTGCGCTCGAGTGGTTCGCCAACCTCGCGGGCGTGAAGTTCAACCATATTCCCTACAAGGGCGGGGCGCCGATATTCACCGACATCATGGGCAACCAGCTCGATATGGCGATCGTCGATCTCGGCGGCGTCTCGTCGCTATTGAAGAGCGGCAAGATCCGCGCGCTGGCGGTATCGGGCGAGCGGCGCCACCCGGATTTTCCCGACGTGCCGACCATCCGCGAAAGCGGTTATCCGGACTACGTGAATTACTCCTGGACTTCCTTCTACGTGCGTGCACAGACGCCGGACGACATAACGGCCAAGCTGGCCGACGCCCTGCAGCAAGCCTTGGCCACGAACGAGGCGAAGGAATTCGTGAAAAAGACCGGGGGTGAACTGATGCCGTATCCGCCGGCCGCGATGCAGAAATATCACCGCGACGAACTCGAGCGATTCCGCCGCATCGCCGAGGTGGCGGGCATCAAGCCGGAATAGATCCTGTTCACGGGGGTAAAGCATGTTTCGTGAGGGGCTGCTTGCGCGCAAGCGGATACTGATCACCGGCGGCGGCACCGGCCTGGGCAAGAGCATAGGCCGGCGCTATGTCGAACTCGGCGCCGATCTCGTCATCTGCGGCCGCCGCGGCGAGGTGCTGCAGGCGGCAGCAGACGAATTCGTGCGCGATCTGGGCGTGCAGATCGAGACCCATGTCTGCGATGTGCGCGATGCGGCTGCGGTCGAGGCGATGATGGCATCGATCTGGGAAACGGCGCCGCTGGACGTGCTGTTGAACAACGCTGCCGGCAATTTTCTCGCCCGCACCGAGCGCTTGTCGCCGCGTGCGGTGGATGCGGTGATCGACATCGTGCTCAAAGGCGGCGCCTACTGCACCATTGCAGCCGGCAGACGCTGGATCGCAGAAGGACGCAAGGCGACCGTGCTGTGCATTCTGACCCAGTCGGCGCTGGTCGGCGCGCCTTTCACCGTGCCCTCGGCCATGGCCAAGGCCGGCTTGCTGGCCATGATCCGGAGCCTCGCGGTGGAATGGGGACCCAAGGGCATACGCCTGGTGGGCGTGGCGCCGGGGCCGTTTCCGACCGAAGGCGCATGGTCGCGGCTGATGCCGCGCGAGCGCCACCGCGAGCCGATCGAGAATGGCATCGCATTGCGGCGCGTGGGCCGGCATGAAGAACTGGCCGACCTGTGCACCTTTCTCGTGTCGGACAACGCCGGCTTCATCACCGGCGAAGCCATCGCCATCGACGGCGGCAAGTTGCTCCAGGGTGCAGCAGGCGCGTCGGCATTCAACATGCAGAACTGGTCCGACGAGACCTGGGAAAATCTGCGCAAGCCGAAAGCGTAAGAACAAAATTGTGGGAAGACAGAGGAAAGAACATGCTCACCGCCAATTCGCAGGCCCAGACATCCGCACCCGCAGCCGGGCCGCTCGCCGGAGTTCGAATCCTGGACCTGACTTCCGTAGTGCTCGGTCCGCTGGCGACGCAGATCCTGGGCGATTTCGGCGCAGACATCATCAAGGTGGAGAATCTGGAAGGCGATCTGATGCGTGCCAACGGCGTCTCCCTGCACCCGGGCATGAGTTCCATTTTTCTCGCGATCAACCGCAACAAGCGCTCGCTGGCGGTCGATCTCAAGTCCGCCGAAGGCAGGGAGATACTGCAGCGCCTGCTTCCAGGCGTCGACGTGCTGGTGCACAACATGCGCGTGGCTGCGATCGAGCGGCTGGGCTTCGGCTACAAGGCCGTGGCCAAACTTAAGCCGGACATCGTGTATTGCGTCGCGACCGGATTCGGCCAGGATGGGCCTGATCGGGACAAGCCTGCTTTCGACGACATCATTCAGGCGGCCTGCGGACTTGCGAGCCTGAACAGCGTAGGTCGCGAGCAGCCCGACTACGCGCCGACCCTGGTTGCCGACAAGACCGCCGGCATGGCGCTGGTGAATGCGGTGCTGGCGGCCTTGTTCAGCCGCGAGCGCAGCGGCCGCGGGCAATATGTCGAAGTGCCGATGTTCGAAACCATGGTCGCGTTCCTCTTATCCGAGCATCTGGGCGGGCTCACGTTCGAGCCTGCGCCGGCCAAAGCCGGCTATGCGCGCCTGCTCTCCGGCGGGCGCAAACCGGCGCCCACCAAAGACGGGTATATCGCCATGCTGCCCTACACCGGCGATCACTGGGCGGCGTTCTTCAATGCGGTGGGCCGTACCGACTTGGCGCAGAAGTACGGTAGCGGCGACCGGCAATCGCGTAACGCCAAGATAGTCGAAATGTACCGGGATCTGACCGAGGCGACGCGGCAACGCAGCACGGCCGAGTGGATGGACCTCTGCACCTCACTGGACATCCCGGCGACGCCGATCTACGCCGTCGACGACCTGCCGCAGCACCCGCATCTGAAAGCGGTCGGACTGTTCCAGACCGCGCAGCATCCGAGCGAAGGAAGGGTTCGCTACGTCAATCCGCCGACTCGATTTGCCGCGACTCCGGCCGCAATACGGCTGCATGCACCGCTGCTGGGCCAACACACGCAGGAGATTCTGCGCGAGGCCGGTTTTGGCGATGCGGAGATTGCGTCTTTGAAGACACGGCGTATCGTGTCGCAAAGCGGCGCCTGAGTTGTCGCCTATCCACTAGGCGGAGTACCGCTGCGCCTGCTGATCGGGCGGCCAACGCGGCGGCCGACCCGATCGAAGCGCGGGTCGCGTTCGGCTAGCGGCCCTTGAACACGGGCGCACGCTTCTCGACGAACGCGCGCGCCGCCTCCTGGTGATCCTCGGTTCTTGCGGTCTGCACCTGATGCAGGGCTTCCAAGTCCAGGAGCTGCGACAGCGTGCCGTTTTCGGCCGCGTTGAAGTTCTGCTTCATCAGCCCCAGAGCGATGCCGGGTCCGCTGGCCAGGCGCCGTGCCAGCGCCATCGTCGCGTCCGCAAGTTCGAAATCGGGTACTACCGTGCTCACCAGGCCGAGCGCGAGCGCCTGGCGCGCATCCATCGGGTCTCCGGTGTAGTACCGTTCACGCGCCCTGCCGGTGCCTATCAGCTTGGACAGAAAGTAACTGCCGCCGAAGTCGCCGGAAAAGCCGACTTTGGCGAAGGCGGTGATGAAGCGCGCGGATTCCGATGCGACGCGCAGGTCGCAGGCGAGCGCCATCGCGAGTCCGGCGCCGGCCGCCGCGCCGTTCACCATGGCGATGGTGGGTTTCGGAATCTCGTGCAACAGGCGCGAGACTTCCATCCTGCCGCGCAGGCGCTGCACGGCGTCGTCCACATTCAACAGGCTCGTGCCTTCGGCCATGCTCTTGACGTCGCCGCCGGCGCAGAAGCCGCGGCCGGCGCCGGTCAATACCACCACGGCTACGTTCGGATCGGCCGCGAGGCGCGGCAAGGCTTCGAGCAGGCCGTCGAGTATGGGCGTGGACAGCGCATTGAGGCGATCAGGCCGGTTGAGCGTGAGCGTGGCGATGCGCTCGGTCACGCTCTCGATCAGTTCAGATGACATGGTGGTTTCCTTGAACAAGTTGTGAGAAGGGCAGGATTGCGCTCAGGGCAGGCGCGCAAGCATCTCCGGCGTGACGAGCGTGACGCCCATTTCGCTGCGCTCGAATCGCCTGGCGTCGGCCGCCGGGTCTTCGCCGATGACCGTCCCCGGAGGAATGCGGCAGCCGTGATCGATCACGGCGCGGGTGAGGCGGGAGTGGCGACCGACGCTGACCTCGGGCAGCAGCACGGCCTGCTGCAGCTTGCAGTAGGAGTTGACGCGGCAATTCGAAAACAGGAGCGAGTTCTCGATCATCGATCCGGAAATGATGCAGCCGCCGGACACGAGCGAATCCAGCGCCATGCCGCGGCGGCCGTCCTGATTGAAAACGAACTTCGCCGGCGGCAGTTGCTCCTGGTAAGTCAGAATGGGCCAGGCTCTGTCGTACATGTCGAGCGAGGGCTGGACCGCAGTCAGATCGATGTTCGCTTCCCAATAGGCGTCGATCGTACCCACGTCGCGCCAGTAAGGTTCGTGCGTGGCGCCGCCCATGACGCAGCTGTTGCCAAACGGGTGCGCAACCGCTTCGCCGCTGCGCACCGTCTGCGGGATGATGTCCTTGCCGAAATCGTGGCTAGAGCTGGGGTCGGCGAGGTCGCGCGCGAGCGCGTCGTACAGGTACTGGGCGTTGAACACGTAAATGCCCATGCTGGCGAGCGCCTGGTCCGGCTTGCCCGGCATCGCCGGCGGATTGGGCGGCTTTTCGACGAAGTCCGTGATGCGGCGCGACCGGTCGATCGCAATGACGCCGAAGCTGCTCGCATCGGCGATGGGGACTTCGATGCAGGCGACCGTGCATTGGGCGCCGCGCTCGACGTGGTCGGTGAGCAGCAGCGAGTAGTCCATCTTGTAGACGTGGTCGCCCGCCAGCACCACGATGAATTGCGGTCTCCGGTCGCGGATGATATCGAGGTTCTGGAATACCGCGTCGGCGGTGCCGCGATACCACGCTTCCTCGCTGATGCGCTGCTGGGCCGGCAACAGGTCGATGAATTCGTTCATCTCGGTCTTCAGGAAGGACCAGCCCCGTTGCAGATGCCGCAGCAGGCTGTGCGACTTGTACTGGGTCGCGATGCCGATCTGCCTGATTCCGGAATTCAGGCAATTGGACAGGGCGAAATCGATGATGCGGAACTTGCCGCCGAAGTACACGGCCGGTTTTGCGCGCCGGTCGGTGAGCTGTTTCAGGCGCGTGCCGCGTCCGCCTGCGAGCACGATGGCGAAGGCGCGCTTGGGCAACTGCAGTCTGGCAAGCGTATCGGTGGGCATGGTCCTGCTCCTGTTGCGTCCAGACAGGGTGTAATGGCGTGGGTCGGGCTCTATCTTACTGCTAGCGCATGCATTCCGAAAATGGTCAGGATTTTCGCCAGCCGTGACGGTGCAGCAGATTATAGGCCGAAGCCAATGCGACCCGGTGGCCCAGGCGCTGCTCCAAGGCCTGCTTGATCTCGCCGACTACGAGCCTGCCGCCGGCCGCGGCCTTGCGGAAGAACGGTTCGAGAAATTCGGCCTCTGCCTCCGGGCTCATATTCTGCCGGCGTCGCCCGCCGGACCCGGCGCGGTCTGCGTCGAGCATTCCGCCCTGAAGAATGAAGCGCCGCCGCAATTGACACGCCCATCCGACCGAGACGCCGATCGCCTGTGCGGTCTGCGCCAGCGACAGGCCAAACTCCAGCGGCAGGAGTACGGCCTGAGCCTGGCGCAACTGGTCTGCCGTCTTCGCGCGCAGGGCCAGCGCCTTGGCTTGCTGCAGAACTTCGATTCCGCTCGGGGTGCGCGCCATCGCCGTGGCTCCTGCAATACTGTCTGTTTATAATTACATTATTGAATTAAAAATAGAAATATGCAAGCAGACCAGCTTGGTGCGAAAAATCAGAAAAAATCCGAATAATTTGATTTTTGCCTGAGGTCCATGTTCATTTATTGGGAAATTATTGTAGGAATGGCGGGGCAAGCGGGGCATAATGCCTCAGAAATGGATTTCTCTGTTTTGCAAGATTTTTCATAATCCAGCAATAATTCAACCTCGGATAATGGCTGTCCAAACTCCCGAGCAGCGCCCGACAAATTTTGTCTCGAGTGGCCTTCCCGGCCTAGATTCGATACTCGAGGGTCTGCGCATCGGCGACAACGTGGTGTGGCGCGTCGACAGCATCGACGACTATCGCGCCTTTGTCGGGCCCTACGCGGCGGCGGCGCGGCAAGCGGGGCGCCGCGTGGTGTACATACGCTTCGCCTCGCATGCGCCGGTGGTGGAGGTCGAGGCTGTCAGCGCGGTCTACAACCTCGATGCAGACCGGGGCTTCGAGTCGTTCACGGTGCATTTGCACACCATCATCGGCAAGGAAGGCGCGGAGGTCTTTTACGTCTTCGATTGTCTCTCCAACCTGCTCGATGCCTGGGCCACCGACAGCATGGTGGGAAATTTTTTCCGCGTAACCTGCCCCTATTTGTTCGATCTGCGCACCGTCGCCTACTTTGCCGTGGAGCGGGGCGCGCATTCGTTTGCGACCATCGACCGCATTCGGTCCACGACGCAGTTGCTGCTGGACCTCTACAGCAAGGACGGCGCGCTGTACCTGCATCCGCTCAAGGTCTGGCAGCGATCCTCGCCGACCATGTTTTTGCCGCACCAGCATGCGGACGGGCAATTCACGCCGATCACTGTCAGCTGCGAGGCCACCAGCCTGTTCATGGGCGTGCGCGGCAGGGTTCCCAGGGAAATGGAACGCCACCTGGATTCCTGGGAACGACTATTCATTCGCGCCGCAGATCGCGATGCGTCCAACGCGCAGGCACCGGAGCGGCAGGCGATGCTCGCGCAGCTGTGCAAGTTGCTGATCGGGCGTGACGAGCGAATTCTGAATCTGGCGCGACGCTACTTCACGCTGAACGACCTGCTCGAGATCAAGGAACGCCTGATCGGGACCGGTTTTGTGGGCGGGAAGTCGGTCGGCATGCTGCTCGCCCGCGCGATACTGCGTTCCGATGCGGATGGGCGGTGGGGCGAGCTGCTGGAGCCGCACGACTCGTTCTTCATCGGCTCGGACCTGTTCCATTCCTTTATCGTCGATAACGGCTGGTGGAAGTTGTTCATGTGGCAGCGCAGTGAAGCGGGCTACCTGGGCGGCGCAGAGCAGTTGCGCGAACTGTTCCTGCAAGGCACGTTTTCAGTCGAGATCCAACTCGAATTCCAGAAGATGCTGGAGTACTTCGGCCAGTGCCCCATCATCGTCCGTTCCTCCAGCTTGCTTGAGGACGGGTTCGGCAACGCCTTTGCCGGCAAGTACGACAGCATCTTTTGCGTGAACCAGGGCTCGCCCGAGGAGCGCCTGCAGCAGTTCATGAACGCGGTGCGGCAGGTGTACTTGAGCACCTTGAGCGAGGAAGCGCTGCAGTATCGGCTGCAGCGCGGCCTCGCGCACCAGGAAGAACAGATGGCCCTGCTGGTGCAGCGCGTCTCGGGCGCCTACCACGACAAGCTGTTTTTCCCTGCGCTCGCCGGCGTCGGCATCTCCTACAACACTTTCGTCTGGCGCCACGACATCGACCCGAGCGCGGGGATGCTGCGCCTCGTGGCCGGCCTGGGAACCCGGGCGGTGGACAGGGTCGAAGGCGATTACCCGCGCATCGTCTCGCTCGACAAGCCCCTGCTGGTTCCCTATGCCGATCGCGACGACAGGCGCCGCGTGACGCAGCGCGACGTCGATGTGCTCGATGTCGCGCAGAACAGCTGGGTGACCATTCCCATCAACCAGCTGAAACCGGGGGAGCCCACGCTCCCGCTCGAGCTGCTGGCCGAATACAAGGACGGGAACTGGCTGTATACCTTCGAGCGCCTGCTGACGCAGACCGCCTTTGCCGCGACCATGCGCCGCCTGCTGGCGACGCTGGAGCGGGCCTACGATTATCCCGTCGACGTTGAATTTACCGGTACCTACGCCAGCAATGGCGAGCTCTACCTCAATCTGATCCAGTGCCGTCCGCTGCAGACGCGCGGTATCCAGTCGAAGCGCGTCGAGATACACCAAGTCGACCCGGCGCAGACGCTGTTCAGAAGCAAGGGCAGCTTCATGGGCGGCAGCGTGGTCCAGCCGATCGCGCGCGTGATCGCCGTCGATTCCGCCGCATTCATGGGGCTGACGCTCACCGACAAGTATGAACTCGCGCGCATCATCGGCCGGCTCAATCGTCTTAACCGGGCGCGCGACCCGTCGCCGACCCTGCTGCTGGGGCCGGGGCGCTGGGGCACCTCGACGCCGCGCCTGGGCGTGCCGGTTCGATTTGCGGAGATCAACGCCATGACGGCGATCGCAGAAGTGTCCTTTTCCGCAGGCGGGTTGCAGCCGGAGCTGTCCTTCGGCACGCACTTCTTCCAGGACCTGGTGGAGACGGGCATCTTCTACGTCGCGCTGAATCCGGACAAGCCCGATTGCCTGGTGAATGCCGCCATGCTCCAGACCTTGCCGAACCGGCTGGCCGAGCTGCTGCCGGACGACGCGCGCTTTGCCGAGGCGCTGCGGGTCGTGGATCTCCCGGCGGACTATCAGCTGCTGGCGGACATCATGAGCCAGCAGGTTGTCTGCGCGCGCGCGCCGGGTTCGGCGTGATGGGCTGTCGCGGGCCGGCCGCCGCGGGCGGATTACGAGGGTGCAAATCTTTTCGCTAGCCGCGGGGACGCGCGAGCGGAGTCTCTTTTTTTTCGTAACGGAGGCAACATGGCAGCATTGGATGAGAAGATCGAAGCAATTTACCAGAAGGTCAAGGCGCGCAATCCGGGCGAGGACGAGTTTCACCAGGCGGTGAAGGAGGTGCTCGAGTCCCTGGGGCCCGTGCTCGTGAAATATCCGGAATTCGCCGAGCAGAAAATCATAGAGCGCATCTGCGAACCCGAGCGGCAGATCATTTTTCGTGTGCCCTGGCAGGACGACCACAACGAGGTGCACATCAACCGCGGTTTCCGCGTCGAATTCAACAGCGCCATCGGCCCGTACAAGGGCGGCCTGCGTTTTCATCCGTCGGTCTATCTCGGCATCATCAAGTTCCTCGGCTTCGAGCAGACGTTCAAGAACGCGCTCACCGGCATGCCCATCGGCGGCGGCAAGGGCGGATCGGATTTCGACCCGAAAGGGAAGTCGAACAATGAAATCATGCGCTTTTGCCAGAGCTTCATGACCGAGCTCTATCGCCACCTGGGCGAATACATCGACGTTCCCGCGGGCGACATCGGCGTCGGCGGCCGCGAGATCGGTTACCTCTTCGGCCAGTACAAACGCATCACCAACAAATACGAATCCGGCGTGCTGACCGGCAAAGGCATAGGCTGGGGCGGTTCGCTGGTGCGCACCGAGGCGACCGGG
>Ga0334722_10007362_pt1 | contig 10679 bp, 13 predicted proteins | sample C3_bottom_MG_FD_207210 | JGI IMG/M metagenome (GOLD analysis project Ga0334722, IMG submission 207210) | Sediment microbial communities from Yellowstone Lake, YNP, Wyoming, USA - C3_bottom | ecosystem: Environmental > Aquatic > Freshwater > Lake > Sediment | place: USA: Wyoming | collected...
CACGAACTTTTCCGCCGATTGAAACTTGCTGTCCAGCTGGAAGCGGCGACGGCCATCGCCCAGGGTTTTTTGGATGTTGATTTGCAGTTGCATGGTGTCACTTGTGGAGATCGTTGAGTGTTTGTTAGACGCGCTTGCGAGGCGACAACTGTGGGAGCGGTCGCCCGACCGCGAATACCCAAGCTGGTGAAATCTCCCAAAACCATCGCCAGAGCGGGAAATTAGCATTCGCGACAACAAGTCGGGCCGCCCTTCGACAGGCTCAGGGTGAACGGATTAACTGATTGAGCTTCCGGTCACTCCGGATCTATCGGGTTGAGAACGACCATCAACAGTGCGCATAAGATCCCATCAAAAAGTATTATCCGTTCACCCTGAGCCTGTCGAAGGGCGGCCCAAGCCTTTGGCAACGCCATCACCTATTGGGCGTACCGAAACCATACCGCCCCAGCACCGCCTGGGCTCCCGGGGTCAGCAGAAAATCCAGAAATCGCTCAGCCCCGGTGGGATTTTTCGCCTCCAGCAACCGGGCCACCGGATAAACAATCCCGCCCACCACCGGCAGTTCCGCAATTACCCGCACAGAATCGCGCTTGGCCAGGGCGTCCGATCCATAAACCAGCCCGGCGTCCACCTCGCCGCGGCTCAGGTAGTCGAGAACCTGGCGAACCGAATCGCCAAAGATAAACTTGTCGGCCAGTTTTTCCCAGAGCCCCGCCCCGGACAGCGCCAGCTTGGCATAGCGTCCGGCCGGGACCGACTCACCATTGCCCAGGCCGATGCGTTTGATCTCAGGACGGTTGAGATCAGCCAGGGACTTCACATTAGCGCGGCTGTCCACCGGGACGGCCAGAACCAACCGGTTGGCGGTAAAGTTGCGGCGGGAGGCTGGGGCCAGCAGCCCCATTTCCCCGGCCTTGTCCATGTCCTTCTGGCTGGCCGAGGCGAAGACATCCACCGGGGCGCCGTTCTTCATCTGTTGCAGGAGTGAGCCGGAGGCCCCGAAATTGAAGGTGACCTTCACCCCGGGGTTGGCCTTTTCAAACTCCCCGCCCAGTTCCTGCATAACGTTGGTGAGGCTGGCTGCCGCCGAAACGATCAGCTCCTCGCGGGCGCTGGCAGGTTCGGCCGGGAGCAGAAACAGGCCCGATAGCAACAGCAAAAACTCGATCTTTCGGCAAGTTGGCATGGCAATGCTCCAGAGAATCCTTAGCGCCTGGTTATTGAGCCTTTTGCAAAAATCCCGCAAAGCGCCCCCCCTCCCTTTATGGGAGGGGGTTGGGGGGAGGGTGAAGTAACAACCTGTTGATTCCATATGACCTCTCCCCCCACCCTAACCCTCCCCCACAAGGGGGGAGGGGATACTTTGCGAGCATCTTACAAAAGGCCTATTGCGCCTTTTAGCCCTTCTGCAACAATTTACCCGAGCCGTACAGCACTGCCACACTGACCAGAGAGATGATCAAAACCAGGAGATTGGCCCGGTCGAGATCACCGGCCTGGACGGCGTCGTAAACCGCCATCGACAGGGTCTGGGTGCGACCTGGCAGGTTGCCGGCCACCATCAGGGTGGCGCCGAACTCGCCCATGGCCCGGGCGAAGGCCAGCATGGTTCCTGCCAATAACCCGCGCCAGGCCAGGGGCAGAGAGACCCGCCAGAACACCGCCAGTTCCGTGGCGCCCAGGGTGCGAGCGGCGGCCTCGCAGTTCTTCTCCACCTCGCCGAAGGCAGTGCGGGCCGACTTGAAGACCAGCGGCAGCGAGGCAATCATGGCGGCGATCACCGCCCCCTGCCAAGTGAAGATCAGCGAGACCCCGAAGGTATCCTCCAGCCAGTGGCCCAGAGCACCCCGGCGGCCCAGCATCACCAGCAGGTAATAGCCCAGCACCGTCGGCGGCATCACCAGGGGCAGGGTCAGGATCACATCGACCAGATCCCGACCCGGGAAGGTGTAGCGGGTCAACAGCCAGGCCAGCGACACCCCGAGCAGAAAGGCGCCCAGGGTGGCAAGCCCGGCGACTTTCAGGGTAAGGAATAAGGGAGAGGCGATGTCCATGGCTATTTCCCGGTCAATTTAGAATCTTGCAATCATGTGAACATCTTAACCCGGCAACCGGCAGTGGGAGCGACCGCCTGGTCGCGAATTTTTATGGCTCAGGTCTCGCTTAGGCGCAAATTTCAGAACCGGGCAGCGATCATGGGGGCGCGGGTGGCTTCTTATTCGCGGTCAGGCGACCGCTCCCACACCCCACCTCCCACTTCCAGTCTTACAATCCCGGTATTAGACGCATCCCCCGCCACCACCGGAGCAACCGCCGCCAGCACATTTGACCTTCCTAGCCTTGAGTTGTTCAACCTTTTTGCCTTCAAAGACGGCGGCTAGCCCCGCCTCGATGAAGCCGTTCATCTCCACCGGTTTGATCCCGGTCTTAAGCAAAATCTCCCGGGGCTTTTCGCCGATACCGCTGACCAGCACCGCCCGGCAGTCACCCAGCAACTTGCCCATCCGCAGCCAGCGCCGAATGCCGCCGCCGCTCTCCGGAGTGGCCCGCTCTTCAACCAGGTTGAAACCGTCACCGTTCTTCTGCCAGATCTGAAACCGTTCCGCCTCGCCCAGATGCTGGTTGACCAATACCCCTTCCATGGTGGCCACGGCCACGTAAGGCCGTTCCTCGACCGGGGCGGGTTTGGGCAGGGTGGCGCAGGCCGACAGACAGCCCCGGAATTCCTCGGTGCGATCCTCGTCCAGGAGCCCCACCGCATCGGCCCGGCAGCGCGTGCAGTGGCGCATCTGGGGGAGATATTTTTCGGCCATGGTTCGGATGGCCGCCATCTCCTCCTTGCCCGGTTGGGGCAGGTCAGCAAAGGGGGTATCGACGTTGGGGAAGAGGGCCATGCAGTTCAAGAGATCGACTCCCAGGGCCTGCATGGTGGCGGCAACCTCCTCGACGTGCTGGTCGTTGATCCCCGGCACCACGATGGTATTGACCTTGACCGTGATCCCGTGCGCCTTCAAACTTTTGATGGCCGCCATTTGCCGGGCCAGGAGCAGTTCCGCCCCCTGGACGCCGCGATACAGCACCTTACCATCGTTGACCCAGCTATAGATCTTGGCGGTGATCTCCGGGTTGACGCCGTTGACGGTGATGGTGACGTGCGACACTTCCAGCTCGGCCAGTTCCGGGATGTAGGGGCCGATGGCCATGCCGTTGGAGGCCAGACACAAGATCATCTCCGGGAAGCGTTTGCGGACCCCGCGCAGGGTGGCCATGGTCTCCTCGGGGTTGGCAAAGGGGTCGCCAGGGCCAGCGATACCGGCCACGGTGATGCGCGGCTCCTTCTCCAGCACCTTTTCCATGTAGGTCAGGGCCTGATCGGGAGAGAGGATGGAACTGGTCACCCCGGGTCGCGATTCGTTGACGCAGTCGAACTTGCGATTGCAGAAGTTGCACTTGATATTGCACTTGGGCGCCACCGGCAGGTGAACCCTGCCGAACTGGCCCTTGACCTTGGCGTTAAAACAGGGATGTTTGGCGAAGTCTTTGGCGGGGATGAGGCTAGAAGTTGGCATGGTGGTTATCCTGGTTATGGTTAAAATCGCTTAGGTTTTGGCTTGGTTTGATCCGACCGATCAGTCAGATCAGTCGGATCGGTCAGATACGCTTGTAGCGTGTTGCTCGATTCCGCGTGGGCACAAAAGCGTGCCCACCCTACGTTTCTTGTCCGAGCGGTCCGACAAGTCCGACAAAAAGCTTTTCACATGTAGCTGTACCCAACCGGCGAGGCATCCTGCTTCACCCGGATCAGCTCGTTAACGATCAAATCAAAAAGCTGCTGCGCCCCCTCGTAGCCCAGGTGGAGAATGCGTTGGCCGCCGATCCGGTCGTGGATCGGAAAGCCCACCCGGATCAGGGGGATGCCGAGTTTGCGGGCCAGGGAATAGCCTTTGCTGTGGCCGACAATCAGGTCGGGCTTTAAGGCCTCGGCCCGTTCGGCAATCTCGTAGAAATCCATGCCCTCGAAGACCTCTGGCGCCTCCCCGGGCAATCCTTCCAGAACCTCGGCGATGGCCGCCTTGAAGTGGCCACTCTGGCCCCCGGAGGCGCAGAGCACCGGGCGGACGCCGATTTCGGCCAATAAACCGGCCATTGCCACCACCAGATCCTCTTCGCCATAGAGTACCGCCGTTTTTCCGGCCAGATACTTGTGGCCATCGACCATGGCGTCAATCAGGCGGCCCTTGCTGGCTTGCAGGGAGTCGGGGATCGGGTGACCGCTTAAGTCGGCCAGCAGGTTGAAAAATCGGTCGCTGGCCCGGATGCCCACCGGCATGGCCATTCTATGGTTGGTCACCTTGTAGCGGCTCTCCAGATAGGGGCCGCCGGTATCGTCGGGCAGGGTCAGGCCGAACTCGATGGTGGCGTCGGCGCGGCCCATGGCCTTGATCTCCTCGATGGTGGTGCCGCCCTCGGGGATCAGTGGACAGTCGGCCAGGGCCGGGCCATCCAGGGTGTCGGAGATGTCCGGCAGGATGATCCCGGTCAGGCCGAAGGTGGCCAGAATGCTTTTCAGGTGACGCAAGTCGGCGGGCGAGACCAGGCCGGGCAAAATATTTATCGCACCATTCCGGGGGCCGCCCTCGGATAAGGCGCCGACCAGGCCGCGCACCGCCGCGTGGAAGCCCTCCATGTGGGTGCCGGAATAACTGGGGGTGGAGACCGCCACCAGCACCGGCAATTCCCCTTCACCGTCGTAGTCGCGGCGGTACTCGCTCAGGATCATTTTGACGTCGTCGCCGATGGTCTCGGTCAAGCAAGTAGTGGCGATGCCAATCAGCTTGGGGTGGTACTTGGCGCTGACGTTGGTCAGTCCTTGCTTGAGGTTGGCGGAGCCGCCGTAAACGGCATGCTTTTCGCCCAGGGCTGAGCTGGCGATATCGATGGGCTCGTTGAAGTGGCTGATGATGTAGCGGCGCATATAGGTGGCGCAGCCCTGGGAGCCATGGAGGAAGGACACCGACCCGGCCACGCCGCGGAAGGCCAGACAGGCGCCCAGCGGCTTGCAGAGTTTGCAGGCATTGGTGGTGGAGGTGTAATTGGCGCGGGGCGGCAGCTTGCTCATGGTGTTTTCTCCCTAAGAGAAATCAAACGTAAAAAGTTCCCTCCCCCCTTGCGGGGGAGGGTTAGGGTGGGGGGTGAGGTAATTTACCGGCTGCGTTTCACCCTCCCCCCAACCCCCTCCCATGAAGGGAGGGGGAGCTCCTACAACCATCCAAATATGTAGGATGGGCAAAGCGCAGCGTGCCCATCGTCAATACACTCAGCCCTTCCTCGGCACAAACCGCCAGACCGGGCTCATCACCGAGCCATGGACCTCGCGGGCAAAATTGAGCATCCCGGCGAAACCGGCCAGGGCCTCTTTCCTTTCGTGGTTATGGTCGCAGAAGGCCACCCCCAGTTTGTAGGCGATGGGCCGCTCCTTGACCCCGCCGACCAGGATATCGACCTCTTTCTCCTGCAAAAAACTGGTGAGCTCCAGGGGGTTGGAATCATCGACGATGATGGTGCCTTCGTCGGTGATGTCGGCCAGTTCCTGGTAATCCTCCTTGGTGCCGGTCTGGGAGCCGACCATCACCACCTGCATCCCCAGGAGCCGGAAGGCCTTGACCAGGGAAAAAGCCTTGAAGGCCCCGCCCACATAGATCGCCGCCTTCTTGCCGGTGAGATCCTTCTTGAAGCGTTCCAATTCCGGCAGAAGCACCGCCAATTCCTCCCGCACCAGTTCCCGGGTCCGGGCCAGCATTTCCGGGTCGTCGAAGAAGCGGGCCACGGTGTAGAGGGATTCGGCCATATCCTCGATGCCGAAATAGGAAACCCGCACCACCGGGGTGCCGTACTTATCCTCCAGCATTTTGGCCAGGTGCATGGTCGCCCCTGAGCACTGCACCACGTTCAAGGCCGCTCCGTGGCAGCGCTGAATGTCGCCGATCCGGCCGTCACCGGTGATATTGGCCACCACCTCAACCCCCATCCGGGTGAAATAGTCGCGGATCATCCAGATCTCCCCGGCCAGGTTGAAGTCGCCGAGGATGTTGATGGAGTGTTTGGAGATGGTGCTGGTATCGCCGGTGCCGACTAGCTGGAACATGGCGTCACAGGCGGCCTCGTAGCCGGCGCGTTTGTTGCCCTTGAAGCCTTCGGACTGCACCGGCAATACCGGGATGCCTTTTTCGGCTGAGACTCGCGCACAGACCGCCTTCAAGTCGTCGCCGATCAGACCGACGATGCAGGTGGAATAGACGAAGGCGCCCTTGGGTTGGTGGCGGTCAATGAGTTCGATCAGGGCCGCGTAAAGCTTCTTCTCGCCGCCGAAGATCACATCCAGCTCCTGCAAGTCGGTGGAGAAGGAGAGCCGGTGCAATTCGGGGCCAGAGGAAAGGGCGCCGCGAATATCCCAGGTGTAAACGGCGCAGCCGATGGGGCCGTGCACCAAGTGGAGGGCGTCGGCGATGGGGTAGAGCACCACCCGCGAGCCGCAGAAAACACAGGCCCGCTGGCTCACCGCCCCGGCCAGGCTCTCCTTGTCGCAGTCGATGGCAAAGGGCTGTTCCCCTTTACGGTGGATCTGGTCCTGGCGTTCTTTAAAGATGGCTGACGGCATGGGCGCCTCGCAGAAGATTGGTTGTTGTTGCCAAGCTTCTAGAGCAAGGGGTATGCCATGTTGTGTGATTGGACGTTTTGCGATGGTATTTCGGGGAGATGTGGCGTTATGCTGGATCAACAAAGGAAGCGCGGCAGGAGCCTTGTTGGCCAGTATTGTCGCGACCTTTACATTTTTGCAGGTAGTAAAACAAAAGAACGAAAGTGGCGGGGGTGGAGCTAGTTGGTGTTATGACGCTTATTGATGTAATTCAGATAAGTTATACCACCGGGTTTGCCGGGGGTTGCTGACTCAAGAGGCGGTGTGCAGGAGAGCTGAGCTGGAAATTTAGGAGGATGTTACATGCCGATCCGACCGGCGATAAACTCCCGGGTCTCCCTGGCAACGGCGAGCATTTCGTCGATCTGAAGGCGGGTGGGGGTAATGTAACTGTAATTGTCCAGAGAGCAGATCTCCTGAAAGGAATCGAGATGAATAAGGCGGCTAGCCAGATCCGGCGGCAGTTTCAGGTGGCGCTCCATGGAGTGGATCATATCGGCCATGGTGTGGTTGTCGGCCAGATCGCCGTTATACATCAGAAAGCCCATCATAAACTTCTCGATGGCCATGGTGATGATATTGTAGAGGATTTCCGGAGTGAAAGTGTCGGGCCGGTTACTCTGGCCTCCCGTGGCGGTGCGGAGGAATTTTTCCCCATCATTGTAGTAATTGCGCCAATCGGTGATCTGTACCAACATATCGGGTTCCTCATTCGGTTCAAGGGCGGGGGGAAAGGATGGCGATGGCCGACGGAGCGATGCCGGCCACCGCCACACTTTCCGGACAACAAGAGAGAGGCTGTCAAGGTGATAAAGCAACCGCTGTGCCAGGGCAAGGTTTGCGCTTTTTTGGCAATGATATCGACCTGCTGCGCAAGTTGATTGATTGTCGACTGCCTTGAACCTGACTCCGGAAATGTCGCAAGAGTGACGAAGAGGAAGCCTCCTGGACAAATACGGCTCCAGATCAAACCCACCAGATCTGTCTTTTGGACGGGTTGCCGTTCTTCTCAAAGACGTCGCCCGACTCCTTTAATACCGCGTCCAGTTCCTCGATGCTGAAGCTGTAGCCGTCCTGGGCCGCCAGGGCGATGAACTCCTCCTTGGTGCCGGGGACGTCATATTTGGCCCTGATGTTTTTATCTTCGCCGCCGGCGACCAACAGTTTTTCCACGTCTTTCCTTGCCATGATTCTTCCTCCCAATGTTTAACAAGTTAATTTTCTAAAAATTCAATGCGGATATTTTCTTCATCAACCTCACTTAAGCGGTAGGAGCAGCCCTCGTTGAATTGCAGGCCGTGACTTACGGCTTCATTTTGCAGCTGCATGAGGGCGTCGATCAGTTCCTCCTCGTTCCCTTCGCTGTTGAGATGCACTAGGATCTCCCGGTCGCTGTCGGTAAACTCCAGCAGGAAACCATTATGTTCCAAAAAAACCAGATCCTCATGGGCGTAAGAAACCCCCATGCCGATGGCCTCGACGATCTGCTTAACCTTGCCCAGAGGGTGGAGGGCTTTACTGGCGTTCATAATTCACTCCCTACTAATTTGGTTCAGTCGGTAAATGGGGAAGAATAGTTTCAACTCCCGAAGCATCTGGGATGCGGTGCTGAATAAGTCATTCGCAAGGGTTGTGCCAAGATGTTGCAGGTGACGGTATTGACGATATACCAGCGAGATAACTATGGGTTGCCGGGGCTGGTCGGAGAACTCGTCCCAGCGAAACTGTGTGCAGCAATGTTGCAAAGGTTACATTTTTGCAGATCCCCGGACAAAGATGCCGGGGCGGAAAAGCTGGGACGGAACTAGTGTGGCGCATGGATGGCGTCGGGCGGAGGATCAATCCTCATGCGGGGCCGAAACTTTCGGTTCCCGGCGCCTCAGACAGATCAACGCGGTGGATTGCCAGCCGATTTTCCGGTAAAAATCCAGGCCGGCCGTGTTGTTACGGTCGGCCAGCAACTGGAGACGATGGGCATCGCGGCTGGCAGCCCACCGCCCCAATTCAGCAATCAGGCGGCGGCCAATGCCTTGGCCCCGCCACTCGGTGGCCACCATCACGTCCTCCACCAGGAGGGCGGGGCCGCCTTCGGCGGTGGAGATAGTGAGCTGGCCGGTGGCCAGGCCGATCACTTTTCCCTCGGCCTCTGCCACCAGCACGCAGGCCTGCGGGGCTGCAAGCATCAACCGCAGCCCCCGCCGCTGGCGCTCGGCATCACTGGCGAAATCCGCCTCAATGGCAAACAACTCCCCCAGCAGTTCGCTAAGGCGGTCAAGATCTGCCGGACACGCCGCGCGAATATGCCAGGCCATGGCAGTTGCCGCTTATTCGCTGGGGCTGGTGGTGCGAATCGAGACGATCCCGGCCCAGTCGTAGTAGGTATTGATCGCCAGTTTGTCTTCGCCGACCAGGGTGATGCGGACAAATTCCTCACCCAGGAAGATGGTGGCCAGCTCATAGATTTTCCCTTCGTTGATCTGCAGAGAAACTCCCTTGCGTAATTTGCGGGACATGGTGCCGTGCACCGGCATTGAGGCATATTCAAAAATCTTTTCCCAGGTCTTTTTCATGGTCATGATCTCCTAATGTTTTGGCGCGGATTGTTTCGGCGCCATCTCTGAACGGTTATAAATCCTCAGCCTTGCTGAGGCTGTACAGGGCCCGCCATCTGGCCCCGCAGGTGGCACAGAACATGGCCACCCGCACCTGATCGGCTTTGAGCTTTTCCGGAGGGGCAGCGGCCTTGATGGCCTTGGAGCCGCATTTGGGACATTGCTCGCCGCCTGATTCCACATATGATTTGTAGGTCATACCCTTCGCCCGGAACTAGCCGATCAGGCAGTTTGCTGATGGCTCAATATCTTCCCTGTTTGCAGGTCTGGTGTAGCGACCGGCCAGGCGTCCCTTGCCGTCGCTCGGACCACGGAAAATGAAAATGATCAGGCGAAACGGTAGGGCGACTAACGCAAAAATACTCTTCCAGATGGGTTTCATGGGCTTCTCCTTGGGGTTAACAATTAACTGATCAGATACTCCGCCGCTGGCTCGCCGTCCTCGATCCCATCAAGGATGGCATCGATGGCCGCATGGCTGTCAACGCCTTTGAACCACCAGTTTTCCGGTTGCACCACCACGATCGGCCCCCGGTCGCACTGTTTGAGGCAGGTGGTGGCGCTGACCAGGCAGTCGATGCCGCGATCGAGAATTTCCTCTTCCAGATATTGTAAAAAACCATCGGTACTCTTATGACAGATGCCTTTCTTGTCGCCGGCGACGCGGAAGCTCTGGCATACCAGGATTTGTCTTTCGGGGATGGCCATGGGGGGCTCCTTTTTGAAATTATAAGTTGTGGTGTTGACTGTTTGCATTTGTCCCGGGCGCTCATGGCGACGGCGGGATGATTTGCGCTAACGCATCTTGCTGCTTTTTCTCTTGCCTCCGCCGAAGAGCTGATCGACGGTGGCCTCGATCTCGCCCTCGGTGATGAGCACGGTGATGCCGTGTTCGGCCAGGATCTGCCTGGGGTTTTGCCCGGCGCTGGCCACCAGAATCGCAAAACAGTCATCCAGAGTGGCGGCTAACTCCGACCAGCGGCTGCTGCCGCTGCCCGGATCGGGTACCGGACGGGTGCCGAGCAGGCAGGTCAGTCCGTCTTCCCGGGGGCCATAGATCAACACGTGATAGGCCTGGCCCAGATGCAGATCCACTTCCATGCCGCTCATGCTGGCCACGGCAATATTGGGCCGCTTCTTGCTGGGTTTCAGCGTTGCCGCCGTAGGACTCTTGCAAGTGCCGAGCAGCGAAGGACAATCAACCCCCAGCCGATTTTCTTTGGCGGCAAAGATGGCGGTTGGCAGGTGTTTTTCGGCGCAAGCCCGGACCTGCTGCATCAGCGCCAAATCCGGGAGAGGTAACATCTGCTCCTCCTGGTCAGTCGGGCAATCGTAGGGGACCAGCTGCATTTTCTCAGCCCCGCAAC
>Ga0334722_10007364_pt1 | contig 10677 bp, 6 predicted proteins | sample C3_bottom_MG_FD_207210 | JGI IMG/M metagenome (GOLD analysis project Ga0334722, IMG submission 207210) | Sediment microbial communities from Yellowstone Lake, YNP, Wyoming, USA - C3_bottom | ecosystem: Environmental > Aquatic > Freshwater > Lake > Sediment | place: USA: Wyoming | collected...
CGGCGAACACATCACCACCTTCGACATCCTGGAAGGGCTGATCGGCGTGGTCTCGCTGCACATGGACGCGCCCGAGTTCGAAGGGCAGACCAAGACCCGGGTGACCAATCCCCATCTGGCTGTCCGCATCGATGCAGTGGTGGGAACCGGGCTGCGCGATCTGTTGCGGAGTGATGCCCCGCTGGCCACCCGGGTGGTGGGCCGGGCCCTGGACGCAGGACGGGCGCGGGCGGCAGCCCGGCGGGTGGGGGAGCGATTGCGCGCCCACTCGGGGCAGATCGGTTTCGCCAAGGAGGTCTACCAGAAGCAATTCGGCCTGCGCTCCAAGAACTGGCACCAGTCGGCCACCTGGATCGCCCACGATGAGTTGCTGGCCGAACACGCCAAACATCTCAAGTTATCGGCTGACGCGCTGCTGCTCGACGTCTGCTGCGGCAGCGGAGTGGTGGGGGCGGCCTTTGGCGATAAGGTCCGCTGGAAGATCGGCTTGGACATCACCCCAGAGATGCTGGCCCTGGCCCGCACCCGGCTTAACCAGGTGGTCAAGGGCAACGTCTACCACCTGCCCTTCCAGACAGCCAGCGTCGATCTGGTGGTCAACCGCGAGGTCCTCCACCTGCTGCCCTCCCCGGAGCTGCCAGTGGCGGAGATCTTCCGGGTGCTCAAACCGGGCGGCCAGTTCATCGTCGGCCAGATCCTGCCCTACGGACCCGAGGACGCCGCCTGGATGTACCGGGTCTTCAAGAAGAAGCAGCCCCTGGTCTGCAACATGTTCCAGGAGGAGGATTTCCGCGAGCTTCTGCTGGGGGCCGGTTTTGTTGATCTGGAGATGAGTGAGTATCGCCTCTGGGAGTCCATCGACCTCTGGATCGATACCCACGAGACCACCCCCCTGCACCGCCACGAGATCCGCGAGCTCTTCCACCACTGCCCCCGGGAGGCGCGAGAGGTACACCCATTTGAGGTTACCCCCAGCGGCGAGATCCGCGACCTTTGGCGCTGGTGCATGTTTTCGGTGCGAAAGCCGTGAGCGCATTGTCCTGCCGTGAGGTCGATGGATGCGGCAGGTAGGAGCGACCTCACGGTCGCGAACCAGGAAGCCGGGGTTGATGATGGGCTGCGGAGATTTCTGCCCCGTGGTCATTCGCGGTCAGGAGACCGCTCCCACAGGTATTGTCTGTCCATGATGGCAATTACCCAGCACAGGGAGAAGCAAGCAGTCCGAATGGATTTCAAGGATTTGGCAATGCCCCAAACCGCCCCCTTCTTCATCATCGGCACCGAGCGTTCGGGCTCCAATCTCCTGCGGCTGATCCTCAATGCCCACCCGGCCCTCTGCGTGCCGCATCCGCCCCATATCCTCAAATATTTCGCCCCCTTGGCCGCCAGCTACGGCAACCTGGGCGACCCCGCCCGGCTGGCCCGGCTGGTTCGGGACGTGCGCGGCCTGATTAAGGCGCACATCCATCCCTGGGAGATGGTCCCCAGCGAGGCGGAGTTGCTGGCGGCCCAACCCCGCTCCCTGGTCGGGCTGTTTTTTGCGGTTTACGACGCCCACTGCCGCTGGGCCGGGAAGCACCGCTGGGGCTGCAAATCGACCTTCGTCATCGACCATCTTGAGGCCGTGCTGGCCCTCTGCCCCAAGGCGCGTTTTATCTGGCTGGTCCGCGACCCCCGCGACGTGGCGGCCTCCTCTCGGCGCTCGCTGTTCAGTCCGTTCCATCCCTGGTTTACCGCCAATCTCTGGCAACACCAGCAGGACATGGGGCTGCGCGGCCAGGCCGCCCACCCGCAAAATTTCCTGCTGGTCCGCTACGAGGATCTGCTGACCACACCCGAGGCAACGGTACGGCAGCTCTGTGACTTCCTGGGCGAGGCGTTCACCCCGGCCATGTTGGAGTTTCACCGCACCGCGGCGGCCCACCAGAGCAGCGAACTGTCCGCCTGCTGGCAGAATACCGCCAAGCCGATCCAGCCTAACAACCGCGAGCGCTACCGCCGGGAGCTTTCTCCGGCGGAAATCGCCCTGGTCGAGGGGATGTGCGGTCGGCTGATGCAGCATTTCGGCTATCCCCTGGAGGCAGCACAAGGTGCGGCGGCACCAGGCCCCTTGCATCGCCTCTGGTTTAGAGTCCTGGACGGATACTGGCAATTCCCGGTCGAATTCCGCGCCTGGCGCCACGACCGCAACTACCGGTTGCACTGGCGGCGGCGCCTTTTTCTGTGGCGTCTACGGTTGGCCGCCCACTTGCGAAGGTTTACGCATGGGCATTGAGCCTGCCGGAGAAACAGATACTTTGGCGGCCCTGCTGGCGCATGCCCGGTCGCGCCTGGCCGCCCTCAACCAAAACGTGGGGGGAACCGCCGATCTGTTCTCCACTGTCCGTGAGGTGGTGGTGGTGGCCTCTAGCTCCCGGGGAGGTTCTTCGATCTTCACTGAGATCCTGCGCCGCTCGCCGGAGCTGCTGCACTGCAAGGGCGAGATCACCCCCTTTCTCAACCTGGCGGGCCTGGCCGCCGGAGAGAGCGGCTGGGATTCCGACCAATTGGACGCCGAGGCGGCCGCGCCTGGCAATATGGCGCGGCTGGCGATTCTGGAACAGGAGTTAGCCCGCGACCTTGGGGTCAACGGGCCGGTTGACCTGAGGGAACCAGCCAACCTTTACCGCTTTCGCGCCGATCTGCTCTGGCGGCTTTCCTGCCAGTGGCCGGAGCTCGCCATCGCCGAAGATTTCCTCGCCACTGTTCTCGACCAGACCCTGGCGAAATTAGAGAACCAATACGCCTGGCCGCCGGGGGGCTTTCCCGATCTGCAGCTCTTCCACGTGCTTCTTCTGACCAGGCTGCGCGAGCGCTATCCCCAGATCAACCCCTGGTATTATGACCTCGCCCCGGAGCTGATCCGCCGCCACTGCCCGGACGCCCAGATCAACCCGGCGCCGCCCTCCCGGCTGCTCCTTGAGGAGCCGCCTTTTGTAGCAGTCTCACCCAGCCCGAACCCCACGATGGCGATTGGTGCCGGACGCCCCTTGGTCATCAAGACCCCCGGCAATGTCTACCGCTTGCCCTTTCTGCGGGCGCTTTTTCCCAACGCCAGATTCCGGGTCCTGCACCTGGTGCGCCATCCGGCCGAGGCCATCAACGGCCTGGTGGACGGCTGGCTCTATCACGGCTTTTTCTCGCAATACCTGCCCGATCGGCTGCGAATCAGCGGCTACAGCGACCGCTTCCCTGAGTGGGGGCAGAGCTGGTGGAAATACGATCTGCCCCCTGGCTGGCAGGCGTGGGCCCACCGGCCATTGGTCGAGGTGTGTGCCTTCCAGTGGCGGGCCGCCCACCAGGCCACTTTGGACTACCTGGCGGCCACCGGGGTCGAGCATCTGCGGGTCCGATTCGAGGCAGCCTTGGGCGGTCCGGCCGAGCGGGAACGGACCTTTAGCGCGGTCGGGGAGTGGCTGGGGATCGATCCCGCCCCGCTGACCACAGCGGCCCTGGGCGAGCTACCGCCGGTGATGGCCACCGGTCGGCCCCGGCAAAACCGCTGGTTCCAGAAGGCGGCCCTGCTGGAACCGGTCCTGGCAGAAAAAAATCTTCGGCAGCTAGCAAGTGTTTTGGGGTACGATTTGACCTGACCCGAAGGCCTCGTCAACGGCCAGAGCACCACCCGGACCCTGGTCTTCCGCGCAGCTTTGGAGCGGGTCCTGGATTAGCGCCGGGGTCGACAGCCCGGAAATCCGGGCAGCAGCCGAATATGGAAAGGCGAAAAGATATTTAATGAAATTCTTAAATAGCTGTGTTATATGGTGAACAGACGATATGTCGGTATAAGATGCTCCACAGGTAAATCGCCCTTGAAGATCCGCAGCTTAGGACCAAATTTGGGTGGTCTTCATTGGCAGCTTGCCGCGCAACCTCTTGTTGACTGAACATGGAATTACTGAATCACATGAAGAACTTAGCGACACACCCATCCCTGGTACTCGGCCTCTGCCTGCTGTTCTCCGCCGGGAGCATGGCCCGGGCCGAAGAAACGCCGCCTGCCACCTGGACCGCGGAAACGGCGGTAACATACGCCCTGGGAAACAGCCCCGACAGTCTGATGGGCCGTCAGCGCATTGAAGGCGCCCAGGCCGCCATCGCCCTGGAAAGATCCGCCACCTTCCCCCAGGTGGCCCTGGTTTCTCAATACGGCCAGACCAACAACCCCATGTATTCCTTCGGCAATATCTTAAACCAGCACGAATTCAGGCAGGACATCAACTTCAACCGCCCGGGCCGCACCGACGACCTCAATAATTCCATCCAGCTCGGCTACCGCTTTTTCGATGGCGGCAGCACCAAAGCAGCCCTGAACGCCGCCGAGGCAGGAGCCACCGCCAGCCGCTACGAACTGGCCGCAGTCCAGGATCGGCTGGCCGTCGAGGTGGTGCGGGCCTTCCATTTGATCGGGCAGGCCGAAGAGATGATCAAGGTCCGCCAGGCCGAGGCGGAATCGCTGGCTGCGGCCCAGGCGTACGCCCAGGCCCGCTACGATGAAGGCGTCTTACTGCACAGCGAGGTACTGGACCTGGAAGTACAGCAGGCCCGCACCAACGAGGAATTGATCCGGGCCCGCCACGACCTGGCCCGGGCCCAGCAGATCTTCCTGAACCTGTTGGGGTTACCGGCGGGAGAGGTGCAAATCGCCCCGGAAGCGGCGGCGGAGCAAGAAATCCCCTCGACCGACAGTCCAGAACGCCGCCCGGAACTGGCCAGTCTCGCGGCCCAGTTCACCGCGGCCCAGGCCCGTCTCCGCCTCAGCCGGGCCGGGCGCTATCCCTCTCTGGACGGCTATGCCGCCTATGGGGTGGACCAGAGTTCGATCACCGGCGGTGACGGTAACTCCTGGCAGGCCGGGATCAAACTCCAGTACAATCTATTCGACGGCCATCGCCGCGAGGCCCAGGCTGCCCAGGCCACGGCAGGATTGAACGAGGCAGGGGAACTGCGGCGCAAAACCCAACTGGCCGTGGGGCTGGAAATCAACCAGGCCCGCTTGGCCCTGGCCGATGCCGAAGAACGGCTGGCGGTCAGCGCCAAGAGCGTTGCCCTGGCCCAGGAGAGTTTGCGAATCAAGCAGGAACGTTTTGCCGAAGGACTGGTTCTGGCCGCCGACCTGATCGATGCCCAGAATCGTTTGGCCGAGACCAAGATCAATAGCACCATGGCCGCCAGCGCCCGCAAGATCGCCATCGCCGCGCTGCGCCACGCGGAAGGGTTGCCGCAGTTTGTTGAGGTCGCGGAAGCGGCTTCGGTTTCCACAGCGGCACCAGAGTGAGGTTGCTTGAATCTGCATTAACTCGGAAAAGTCCCCTCCCCCCTGGGGGGGAGGGTTAGGGTGAGGGGGTAATTGTCGTGGACCACAAGCGCTTGTAACTTCACCCTCCCCCTAACCCCCTCCCACAAAGGGAGGGGGGAGTATTTTGCGACATATTGATAATTCCTTGTGAGACCGTACCCCATGAAAAATGCCCGTCAGACCAGTTCCTTCCGGCGCCTCAACCTCATCATCCTTGGTGGCGTCATCCTCCTTTCCCCCGCCTGCAAGGGCAAGGAAACCGTAGAACACGCCGTGGCCCCTGCCCCGCTACCGGTGAAAGAGGTCCGGGTAGTCAGCGCCGCCGCCCAGCCCGCCCCGCACCAGGATGAGTTGGTGGGCACAGTGACCGCCGTCGAGAGCGCCACCATCGCCGCCAAGGTGACCGGGGTGATCAGCTCGCTGCCGGTCAGCGTCGGCAGTGCGGTGCGCCAGGGCCAGGTGCTGGCCAAGATCAGCGCCGCGGAGATCAACGCCCAGCTCGCCCAGGCCGACACCCAGCTGGCTCAGGCCCGCCGCAACCTGGAGCGGGAGCAGCGCTTGCTGGCCAAGGATGCCGCCACCCGGGAAGGGGTCAAAAATCTGGAGGAGGCCGTACGCCTCGCCGAGGCTGGCCAACAGCAGGCGCAGACCATGGTCGGTTATACCACCCTCACTGCCCCCATCTCCGGCCTGGTGGCCCAGAAATTCGCCAACGCCGGCGACCTGGCCACCCCCGGCGCCCCACTGCTGAGCATCGAGAACAATAACCGGTTGCAAGTGGCGGTGGCAGTGCCCGAGGCCCTGCTGGCCCAAGTCAAGTTTGGCGATACCCTGGCGTTGACTATCCCCGCCGCCAATTTCAGCGGCCCGGGCCGGGTGGCGGAAATCGCCCCGGCCGGCGACCCGACCTCCCGCACCGCCACGGTCAAGCTGGCGGTCAGCGCCCCGGGTCTGCGCCCGGGCCAGTTCGCCCGGGTGACCCTAGCCGGAGCCAGCACCGATAACACCATCTCCCTGCCGGTTTCGGCGGTCATCGCCTTCGGCCAGATGGAAAAGATTTTTGTCGTCGAGAACGGCAGCGCCCACCTGCGCCTAGTCCGCACCGGCGCTCACCGTGACGGGCAGGTTGAGGTTCTTTCCGGTCTCACCGGCAGCGAGCAGGTGGTCAGCGAGGGCGCGGACCAGTTAAGCGACGGCCAAGCCGTGCAGGTGCAGCCATGAGTGGTAAGCATGCCACGCCTCGCGGCTTCGCCGGTAAGCTGGCCGCCTTCTTCATCGACTCCAAGCTGACCGCCATCGGCATCGTCGCCTCGCTCCTGCTGGGGGTGATGGCCGTGGTCATGCTGCCCCGTGAAGAGGAGCCGCAGATCAAGGTGCCGATGATCGACGTGATGGTCGCCATGCCAGGCGCGACCCCGAAGGAGGTGGAAAACCGGGTCTCCATCCCCATGGAGAAGCTGCTCTACGAGATCCCCGGGGTCGAGTACATCTACTCCACCTCCATGCCCGGCCAATCCTTGCTGATCGCCCGCTTTTACGTGGGCCAGAATATGGAGGACGCCATCGTTCGGTTGAACCAGAAACTGGCCACCAACTTCGACCGCATCCCTCCGGGCGTCTCGCCACCCCTGGTCAAGCCGCACACCATCGACGACGTGCCGGTGCTGGCGTTGACCTTCCACAGCAAGAACTACGACCACTACACCCTGCGTCGGCTGGCCGCCCAGGTGGACGACGCCATCAAGAACATCAACGAGGTGGCCGAGACCAAGCTGATCGGCGGCACCAAGCGCCAGGTGCGGGTGCTCTTCGATCCGCTCAAATTGGCTGGCCGCGGCCTGACCGTGGGCGATATCGCGCCAAAACTGGCCGAGGCCAACCGCCAGAGCTATTCCGGTGAGCTACGTTCGCTTAACCGCGAGGTTCTCCTGCAGACCGGGCAGTTTTTCAGTTCAGCGGTCGAGATCGGCCGGGTGGTGGTCGGGGTCCACGGCGACCGGCCGGTTTACTTGAGTGAGGTGGCCGAGGTGATCGACGGCCCACAGGAGCCGGACAACTATGTGCTCTTCGGCGGCGGCCATGGCCAGCCCGAGCAGGCGGCAGTGACCCTGTCGGTGGCGAAACGCCCCGGAGCCAACGCCGTCAAGGTGGTTGACACCATCCTGGACAAGATTGACACCCTGCGCGGCAATCTGATCCCCACGGATGTCGAGGTCACCGTCACCCGCAACTACGGTGAGACGGCGGCGGAGAAGTCCAACGAACTCCTGCTGCACATGGGCATTGCGGTCTTCGGGGTGACCCTGTTGATCCTCTTCTTCTTGGGCTGGCGCGAGTCGATCATCGTCATCCTGGCCATCCCCTCGACCCTGGCGCTGACCCTGCTGCTCTTCTACCTTTACGGCTACACCCTCAACCGGATAACCCTCTTTGCCCTGATCTTCTCCATCGGCATTTTGGTGGACGACGCCATCGTGGTGGTGGAGAACATTGTCCGCCATCTCCGGCTGCCCTCCAACCGGAGTAAGTCGATCCACGACATCGCCATCGAGGCGGTCAGCGAGGTGGGCAACCCTACCATCCTGGCCACCTGGGCGGTCATTGCCGCCATCCTGCCCATGGCCTTCGTCGGCGGGTTGATGGGCCCTTACATGCGGCCGATCCCCATCGGCTCCTCGGCGGCCATGCTCTTCTCCTTGATCATCGCCTTCACCGTCACCCCCTGGGCGGCGATCCGGGTGCTGCGCAAGAAGTGCTCCCCGGCCGAGTGCGCCGTCGAACCCGATCCGGAAAATGATCTTGACCACGACCATTCCCCGGATGATTTCTTTACCCGGCTCTACCACAAGGTGATGGAGCCTCTGTTGGGCAATGCCGCCTGGAGGCTTGCCTTTTTTCTGGGAATTGGCGGGTTACTGCTGGGCGCCTGCTCCATGGTCTATTTCGGGCTGGTCAAGGTGAAGATGTTGCCCTTCGACAACAAGAGCGAGTTCCAGGTGATCCTCGATCTGCCCGAGGGCTCGACCCTGGAGGAAACCACCCGGGTGGCCCGGGAGATGGCGGCGGTGGTGGGCAAGGAACCGGAGGTGGTCAACTATCAGGTCTATGCCGGCGCCGCCTCGCCCTTCAACTTCAATGGCCTGGTCCGCCACTACTACCTGCGCAGCGGCGCCAACATGGCCGACCTGCAGATCAACCTGCTGCCCAAGGATGAGCGAAAAGCGCAGAGCCACGACATCGCCAAGCGCATCCGCCCGGCGGTAGCGGCCATAGCCGCTAAATACGGGGCGACGGCAGCAGTGGCCGAGGTGCCGCCAGGCCCGCCGGTTTTGCAGACCCTGGTGGCCGAGATTTACGGTGAGACCGATGCGGAGCGGCTGAAACTGGCCACGGCGGTGAAGAAAATCTTCACCGATACCGAAGGCGTGGTCGATGTGGACTGGTACCGCGAGGCGACCCGCAAAAAATTGGTCATCACGGTGGACAAAGAGAAGGCCGCCCTGAACAACATTTCGGAAGGGGTAATCAGCCGCACCGTTGACCTGGCGGTCTCGGGGTTACCCGTTGACCTCTTCCATCAGCCGGGCGATAAAGAGCCAGTGGCGATGGTCCTCACCCTGCCCCAGGCACAGCGCGCCCGGGTGGACGGGATATTGAATCTCCAGCTTCGTTGCGAACGCAGCCCCAACGGCCCCCTGGTGCCGTTACGGGAGCTGGTCAAGGTCAGCGAGATGGAAATCGATCAGCCCATCTACCGCAAAAATTTGAAACCGGTGATCTACGTGACCGGCGACGTGGCCGGGGCTGCCGAGAGCCCGGCCTATGCGATATTCTCGATGAACCGGGCGCTGGCCAAGCTGGACGGCAAGAGCTTCGGGGCGAAGACGCCGCAGATCGAAATCTTCAACCTGCAACAGCCCTTCGCCGAAACCACCCCGGCCATCAAGTGGGACGGCGAGTGGCACATCACCCTGGAGGTCTTCCGTGACCTGGGCCTGGCCTTCTGCGCGGTGATGATCCTGATCTACATGCTGATGGTCGGCTGGTTCAAGGACTACCTGGTGCCGGTGGTGGTGATGGCGGCGATTCCCTTCTCGCTGATCGGCATCCTCCCGGCCCACTGGGGTTTCGGCGCCTTCTTCACTGCCACCTCGATGATCGGCTTTATGGCGGGCGCAGGCATCGTGGTGCGGAATTCCATCATCCTGGTGGACTTCATCGAACTGCGGGTCAGCCACGGGTTGCCCCTGGCCGAGGCGGTGGTGGAGGCCGGGGCCATTCGCTTCCGGCCCATGCTGCTAACCGCCCTGGCCGTAGTAGTGGGCGCCTCGGTGATCCTGGCCGACCCGATCTTCCAGGGTTTGGCGATCTCGCTGATGTTCGGCGAAATTGCCTCCTTGCTGATCAGCCGGATGGCGGTGCCGGTGTTGTATTTCATGCTGAAGACGCGGCAGGCGAAGCGGCCGGCGTAGGGCCAAGGAGTTGTCGGGTAGGACTTGTTAGACCAGTCTCCCTACGCCAGATGATAACTAAGCAAGGGGGCGGGGAGAAATCCCGCCCCCTTTTGTTTGCCCTGATTGGTCAAGGGTTGCCGTGATCCATCAAACAAAACCCAGCGCTCAACGCACCCCAAACTTGCCAACTCCGCTTTGCCGCTCCCATGACTCTACTTGGCCGGCCCGCACTTCCAACATGGGGTGTGGCTCCGGCGTGGTCGTTTCTTGCCATTTCTGATAGATCACGGAATTGCGTGCCTGCAATTTGCGCAGCAGGTGCGTCCACTCGTAAGCCAATTGTCCGGACGTAACCACCAAGGTTACCGGCTCCGTGGTAACCGGAATCTTGTTCTTGTCAAAGGCATATCGGCGCGCTACCGACTCCGCGTAAATGGCCTGCAGGTATACGGATATGGCAGCAAGTGGTGCTGGGTGGTTCTTGAAGCGTTCGAGCTGCGGGTGGTTACGGTAGCCGCGCGTTTCTCCAAGCAGCACCGCTTTCGCCAAGAGCGCTTCTCGCCAAAGCGCCACGAGACCTTGCGGATCAAGGTATTTTGGATGGAGAGACCAGAGTCGCATGTTTTATGGTGCCCCCCCAATCACCGGATCAGAATGTAGATACCGTCTTCCCGGTCAAGCGTTTTGCGGTCGATAGTCGTGTAGGGCGGGCCACACCCGCCACTTTCTGCAAAATTCTTCGGCAACCGGCGGGTGGAACCCGCCCTTCTATGAGGCGACCACTGTCAAGCTTGATTTTAAATTCTGATCGTCCTTTCCAATAGTGGGGTTGCTGGGCGAAGAGACTTCAGCCTTCTCGTAGCCCAGCACCCCTTACCTTATCAG
>Ga0334722_10007365_pt1 | contig 10675 bp, 9 predicted proteins | sample C3_bottom_MG_FD_207210 | JGI IMG/M metagenome (GOLD analysis project Ga0334722, IMG submission 207210) | Sediment microbial communities from Yellowstone Lake, YNP, Wyoming, USA - C3_bottom | ecosystem: Environmental > Aquatic > Freshwater > Lake > Sediment | place: USA: Wyoming | collected...
CTCTCACCGCCGCGGCATCGGCGCGTGCACTTGCGTTCAGCGCCGCGCTCTCGGTGCGTGCGCCCCCTGTCAGCGCCGCAGGCTTAGCCGCGACACACCAAGCTGATCGCGATGCCGACCGCTATCCACTCGGCTGTGTACACGATGCCTTGCAGCGCCGAGAGCCGTCGCCCGACGTTGAGCAGCATGTGGTTGTGCAGCACGAAACTGCCGAGTTGAAAGACGGCGAGGACGACGCCGAACGTGATGCCCGATTCGACGCCGGCGCCGGCGGGGTGGATGCGCGCGAAAATCGCGGCCGCGGCGCCGATCGCGACGAAGATGCCGAACATGCCGGCCGCCATCACGGCCATGTTCGGCTCTCCCGTGCGGAAGACCGCGGGGTATTTCGCGAACTCCGTGCGCATGGCGGGGATGGCGAAGAAGATGCCGCCCACCACGAGATATGCGACGAACGCGGCGAGCGCGGCGATGGCGATCCAGGTGATGTTCATGGGGATCGGCGGCGCGCCGGTCATTGGGCGGCCTGGAGTTCGCCGCCGCGCCGCGGTTGGCGACTCCCGTGCCGCGGCGCCATACTTTCGGTGCGGCCCGCCCCGGCGTACTGGCGCTATTCGACCAGAGAGCACATGCAACGCATCCGCACGATCATCATGGGTGCCGCGGGACGCGACTTCCACAATTTCAACGTCGTCTATCGCGATGACCCGCGCTACGACGTCGTCGCATTCACCGCGGCGCAGATCCCGAACATAGACGGCCGGCGGTATCCGGCCTCGCTTGCTGGACCGCTCTATCCGCAGGGCATTCCGATTCTCTCCGAAGGCGACCTGGCGTCCATCATTCAGGAACAGCGGGTGGACGAGGTGGTGTTCGCCTACAGCGACGTGCCGTACGCCTACGTCATGGAACGCGGATCGCTCGTCAACACGGCGGGCGCCGGCTTCAAGATGCTGGGGGCGGCGCAGACCATGCTGCGGAGCGCCAAGCCGGTGATTGCGGTGTGCGCGGTGCGCACCGGCGCGGGCAAGAGCCAGACCACGCGTCGCATCGCCTCGCTGCTGCGCGGCGCCGGCCTCAAGGTTGCGGCCATCCGGCACCCGATGCCGTACGGAAACCTGGAGAAGCAGCGTGTGCAGCGCTTCGCCGCGATTGCCGATCTCCAGAAGCACGAGTGCACCATCGAGGAAATCGAGGAGTATGAGCCGCACATCGTGAACGGGACGGTCGTCTACGCGGGCGTGGACTTCGGCGACATCCTGGCGCGGGCGCAGGAGGAGGCTGACATCATTCTCTGGGACGGCGGCAACAACGACACGCCGTTCATCAAGCCCGACGTGCACATCGTGGTCGCCGACCCGCTGCGCGTTGGCCACGAGCTTTCGTATCATCCGAGCGAGACCAACCTGCGGCTCGCCGACGTCGTCATCATCAACAAGGTGGACGCCGCCGAGGCGAGCGCGATCGCCACGCTGCGGCAGAACATCCGCCGGCGCAACGCGCGGGCGACGATCATCGAGGCCGCCTCGCCGATCCACGTGGACGAGCCCGAGCGGATCACGGGCAAGCGCGTCCTCGTGGTCGAGGACGGGCCAACGCTCACGCACGGCGAAATGCGCTTTGGCGCGGGCGTGCTGGCGGCCGATCGATTCCGCGCATCGGAAATCGTGGACCCGCGTCCGTGGACGGTGGGGACGATCGCCGAGACGTTTGCGCGGTACCCGAACATCGGCACGCTGCTGCCGGCGATGGGCTACGGCGAGCGGCAGGTGCAGGATCTCGAAACGACCATCAACGCTGTGCCGTGCGACACGGTCATCATCGGCACGCCCATAGACCTCACGCGGCTCATCAAGATCACCAAGCCGACCGTGCGGGTGCGCTACGAATTGCAAGAAGTCGGCAAGCCCGATCTGAGCGACGTGCTGGCGCCGTTTCTGAAGTGAGCACGTGAGGGACACAAAGGGGCGCCTTCGCGCCCCTTCGCGTCGTTCACGTGTCGCCGCGGTCGGTGGTCGAAACGTCAGCGGGGGTCCTCGCCGCGATGCTGGAGTACGTCATCGCGGTGAGGACCCCCGCTGACGTTCTTGCTGCGGACTACCGCGCCGAGTACCGCTTCGCCACCTCGCTCCAGTTCACGACATTCCACCACGCGTCAATGTAGTCCGGCCGGCGGTTCTGGTACTTCAAATAGTACGCGTGCTCCCAGACGTCGAGGCCGAGGATCGCGTGCTTGCCGTCCATCAGCGGGTTGTCCTGGTTCGGCGTGCTCTCAATCGTCAGCGCGCCGTCGCGCCCCGCGATGAGCCACGCCCAGCCCGACCCAAAGCGGCCGACGCCCGCAGCCTTGAACGCATCGCGGAACTTCGCAAACTCGCCCCACGTCTTCTTGATCGCCGCGCCCACGTCGCCGCCGGGCTCGCCGCCCGCGTTGGGCGCCATCAGTTCCCAGAAGAGCGAGTGGTTCCAGTGGCCGCCGCCATTGTTGCGCACGGCGGTGCGCACCGTCTCCGGCACCTGCGCGATGTTCCGGCACAAATCGCCGAGCGTCCAGTTCGCCAGTTCCGGCGCTTTCTCGATCGCGGCGTTCAGGTTCGTGACGTACGCGTTGTGGTGCTTGTCGTGGTGAATCGTCATCGTCAGCGCGTCAATGTGCGGTTCGAGCGCGGCCGGTGCGTACGGAAGGGGAGGAAGCGTATGGGCCATGGAAGTCTCCAGGGGGCTGAAGGTAGTCTTTCAATATTAGCGATTGGGCACCGGTGCGGGTTCCCTAGCGGGCGTCGGGGCCGCTGGTTTTCGCGCGCATCGCCATCCGCGCCTTGATCCCGCCAATGATGGCCGGCGAAATCGAGATGAGCACGACGAGGATGATCACCTTCTCCACGTGCTTGGCCACACCGGGCACGTACGCGCCGAGCCCGTAGCCGATCGTGAGCATGGACCAGATCCACGACAGGCCGCCGAGGATGCTGTACGTGAGGAAGACGCGATAGTCCATCTGCGCCACGCCCGCGACGAGCGGCGCGAAGGTGCGGATGATCGGCATGAAGCGGCACAGCACGACCGTGATCGGACCCCATTTCTCATAGAACGCGTGGGCTTCGTCCACGTGCTTTCGCTTGAAGAACAGCGAGTCGTCCCGATTGAAAATTCTCGGCCCCGTGAGCCGGCCCACCCAGTAGTTCGTGTTGTCGCCGAGGATCGCCGCGCCGCTCAGCAGGAACCCGAGCGCCACGATGTTGAACTTCACCGGCGAATCGGGCGTTGCCGACAGCAGGCCCGCGGTGACGAGCAGCGAATCGCCGGGGAGGAAGAAGCCGAAGAACAGCCCCGTTTCCGTGAAGATGATGGCGGCGAGACCGGCCATGCCGGCCCACGCAACCAGCGCGTCGAGGTCGCGGAGCTTGTGAATCAGGTCAATCAGGAAGTCCATGGGCGACAAATCTAGCACGGGATTGGGGACGAGGAATCCGGATTCCGAATCAGGATCGCGACTTCGGATTGCGATGGACGATTTGCCGCACGTAGCTTGGTGAATCGTGAATCGCGTTCCTGAATCACGATCCGCAGTCGAAATCCGCATTCCTCGTCCTCAATCGCGTCCCGTGTCTATTCTCGATCGCCTCACGGTGGTCTTGGCGTACCCCCAGGACCCCGTGAACATCGCCGCCGTCGTGCGCGCGATGAAGAACATGGGGGCGAGCGACCTCCGCCTCGTGCAACCGTGTCCGTACGATCCCTTCCGCATCGAGGGCGTGGCGCACGGCACACGCGACCTCGTCGAACGGATCCGGCACTTCGACACGCTCGACGAAGCGCTCGCCGACTCTCACCACGTCATCGGCTTCGCGGGCAAACGGCGCTCGGCCAAGTGGGAACGCCTTGCGCCGCGCGCGGTCGCCGAGCGCCACGTCGCCGATCTCAGGGAAGGGAATCGCGTGGCGCTGCTCTTTGGACAGGAGGACCACGGCCTTTCCAATGAGGCGCTCGACCGCGCGCACACGCTCTGCATGATCCCCACCACGGAGCATTCGTCGCTCAATCTCGCGCAGGCCGTGCTCGTCGCGCTCTACGAGTTCCACCTCGCGGCCTCCGATGCCACCCGGCACATTGACGCGCACCGCCACCAGAGCGGACCGGCCACGCACGAGGAGTGGGAGCGCATGTTCGCCGACGCGCAGTCGGCGCTCGATGCCATCGCCTTCTTCCGCACGCGCAATCCCGAGCTCGTGATGCGCAGCGTGCGCAGTCTCGCGTTTCGCGCCAGACCCGACGAGCGCGAGGTGACCATGCTGCGCGCGATCGCCATCGAGGTGCTGCGCACGATTGACCGCATCACGCGGGGCCTCGCCAAGGGTCCTTGGCGGCGCCGCGACGATCCCGAGAACCCGCCTGCCGGCGGCGACTCCGCGGTGTAGCGCGTCGTCTGCGACTGCCGGGAGCTATCTTCCGCAGTCCCCTTGACTTGGACGACGAGAGTCGCCCGAAAAAAAAGGTCGTCCCGTCAGCTTGCGCACATCTATACAGCGCATGAAATTCCGCCGTTTGCTCCGAGCCACGTATTCGTGGCTGTGCGTGTCCCCCCGATTTACATCTCTCACGGACGACATCCGATGACGGGACGCAGGAAGTGGCTGGCGATCCTCGGCATCGTGGCGATAGCAGTCGCCTCGACGCTGATGTCCGCCTATGCCGGCAACTACCAGACTGCCGCCGCCGCGGCGGGAACCACCGAAACCGCCACCCAAAAAGCCAATCGCGAGGCCGCGGGCAAAGCCAAGCCCGGCCCGTGGGGCTACAGCGGTGCCTCGGGGTACACCAACTACATCGGGCAGGGGCAGGGGCGCTCACCCGTGCAGCCGGTGGTCTTCCCGCATCCGGTGCACGTGAACACGCTCCAGATGAACTGCGTGTTCTGTCACTACGCGGCCAACAAGTCCTCCGATCCGGGCCTTCCCGCCGTCGCCACGTGCATGGGGTGCCACACCATCACCGCCATTGACCGCCCCGAGGTGAAGAAGCTGTCGGAGGCGTGGAACAAGAAGCTGCCCGTCGAGTGGGTGCGCGTGCACAAGGTGCCGGAGTACGTGCGCTTTCCGCACGTGCGGCACATCTACGCCGGGATCACCTGCCAGACGTGCCACGGCCAGGTGCAGAACATGCCGCAGGTGTTCCAATACGCGTCGCTCAACATGGGATGGTGCGTGTCCTGCCATGTGAACGGCTACTCACGCGCCGAGGGCATGCGCAACGCCGGGTACCTGCCGGACTCCGCCGCGCTCGCCGACGAAAAGAAGGGCGTCCGCAAGACGGCGTCCTACGACTGCTCCAACTGCCACCACTAGGGCCGACGCATGACGAACCCCGTGGAAACTCCCAACGGCGTCAAGCGCCGCGATTTCCTGAAGGTCCTCGGCGTCACCGGCGCGGCCACCACCATGGTGGGCTGCAGCACGGACAAGGTCGAGAAGCTCATTCCGTACGTGACGTCGCCCGACAACACCGTGCCGGGCGTCTCGAACTTCTATGCCACGACGTGCCGCGAATGCGCGGCCGGCTGCGGCATCATCGTCGAGACGCGAGACGGCCGCGCGCTCAAGATTGAGGGCAATCCCGATCACCCGGTCAGCCGCGGCGCCGTCTGCGCCCGCGGACAGGCTGCGCTCCAGGGCTTGTACAACCCCGACCGCTTCCGCGGCCCGATGCAGCGGCAGAATGGCAAGCTCGTGCCGATTACGTGGGACCAGGCCATTGACGCGCTGCACAAGGGCGTTGACCAGGCGATGAAGAGCGGAAAAGCAAAGAACGCCGTCTTCATCAATCAGCACGAGCAGGGCCTGCTCCACACGTTCCTCGACGAGTGGCTCAAGTACCGCGGCATGCCGCCGCACATCAGCTACGACGCCGAGGCGCCGTTCGCGACGATCCAGGCGAACAAGGCGGTGTATGGCGTGTCGTGGCCGAAGTTCGACTTTGGCGCGGCCAAGTTGATTGTCTCCTTCGCGGCGGACTTCCTCGACGGCTGGGGACTTCCCGTTCCGCAGCAGCTCGACTTCGCCGAAGCGCGCGGCAAGATTGACGGCGCGCCGCGGCTCATCTACATCGGTCCGCGCCGCCCGCTCACGGGGCTCAATGCCGACCAGTGGATCGCCGCGAAGGCGGGCACGGCGGGAATGATCGCCAAGATGCTCGGCGGCAAGGCAACGGTGGCCGAGGCGGCCGCTGCGACCGATGTGCCGGCCAAGATCCTCGAGGCGTTGCAGAAGGAAGTCGCGTCGGCCAAGCCGTCGCTCATGCTCGCCGGCGGTCCGGGGCCCAGGTCGCTCGACCTCAACATGGAGGTCGCGAACCTCAACAAGGCGCTCGGCAACGTCGGCGTCACCGTCAAGCCGTCCGAGTCGTACGGCGCGTGGGATGGCGTGGTGCCGCCCGCGGTGCTCAACGATGTCGTGGCCGCGATGAACGCGGGCGACGTGCCGGCGTTTTTCGTGCGCGGCGCGAACCCCGTGTACAGCACGCCGGCCGGCGTCGGTTTTGCGGCTGCGCTCGCCAAGGTGCCGTTCAAGGTGTCGTTCTCGTCGGTCCCCGATGAAACCACGGCGCTGTGCGACCTGATACTTCCCGACCACCACGCGCTCGAGAGTTGGGGCATCGCCGAGCCGGTGAAGGGAACGCTCGGCTTGCAGCAGCCGGCCATGGATCCCGTGTTCAACACGCGCGCCACGGCCGACGTGCTGCTCGCGTCGCTCACCCCGTTGCCGTGCTTTGCCTGTCCGCCCGATGCGGCGGCCGATAAACAGCACGCGGCGGACGCCGCGCGCTTTCCCAAGGACTATCGCGGCGTGGTTGCCGCGCACATTGGCGGCAACGCGAAGCTGCAGGCGTCACTGCCGAAGGGCATGCTCGCCGGCTCGCTGCCCGGGCGCGTCGCGCCGACGGCGAAAATCATCAAGCCGCCGGCCACCGGCGAGAGCAACGGCGAGTTCTACCTCGCCACGTATTACAACCTGCTGATGGGCGACGGCCGCGGCGCGAACAAGCCGTGGCTGCAGGAACTGCCGGACCCCGTCACCAAGATCTGCTGGCAGACTGTCGTCGAGATGCATCCCGAGACGATGAAGCGGCTCGGCGTGGCGCGCGGCGACCACGTCACCGTGAAGACCGTGGCGGGCGCCATCACCGCGCCGGCGCTGCCATACATCGGCGTGCGGCCCGACACCATCGCCGTGATGGTCGGACGCGGCCACACCGATCGCGGCCGCTACGCGACGGGCACCGGCAAGAACGCGTGGCAACTGCTTCCCGCGTCAAACGACGCGGCCGGCGGCTACCAGCTCGTCGGTGTGCGCTGCAGCGTGTCGAAGGCGGAAGGGCATTCGATGATCGTCACGACCGAGGGCGCCGGTCGCCAGCACGGACGCGGCATCGCGCGCGCGCAGACGCTCGAGGAGCTGCGGCAGGGCAAGGAAGAGGAGCACGAGAAGTTCCCCGGCCAGGCGCCGGCGGAGTTCCTCCCCGGCCTCCGTGCCCCCGCCGCGGTGGATGCGCAGGGCAAACTTGGCGATCCGAACTCGGCGGCCAAGGGCGAGTATGCGCCGAATCATCCGAGCGGACTCTCCAAGCGCCGCTGGGCGATGACGATTGACCTCGCGAAATGCACCGGCTGCTCGGCGTGCGTCACCGCATGCTACGCGGAGAACAACATTCCGACGGTTGGCGCCGAGTGGCAGGGGCCGATCGTGGCGCCCGACCGCAAGTTCCCCGGCGCGAACATCACGCGGTCGCGCGAAATGGCGTGGCTGCGCCTCGAGCGCTACTACGAGATTGACCGCGAATACGAAGACGTGGCGTGGAACCCGGAGAAGCCCGATCCCGAAGCGCGCTTCATTCCGATGATGTGCCAGCACTGCGGCAACGCGCCGTGCGAGCCTGTCTGCCCGGTGTACGCGACGTACCACTCGCCGGACGGCCTCAACGTGCAGGTCTACAACCGGTGCGTGGGCACGCGCTACTGCTCGAACAACTGCCCGTACAAGGTTCGTTACTTCAATTGGTTCGGCTACGGCGAGCCCGATCGCGCGCAGTATGCGTTCCCGGAGCCGCTGCACTGGCAGCTGCGTCCCGACGTGACCGTGCGCGGCAAGGGGGTCATGGAGAAGTGCACGTTCTGCGTACAGCGCATCCGCAATGCGGAGACGATCGCCAAGGTGCAGAACCGTGAACTCGAGCCCGACGAATTCACGACGGCGTGCGCGCAGGCCTGCCCGTCGCGCGCCATCGTGTTCGGCGATGCGGCCAACCCGCAGTGGTCGGTCGCCAAGATGGTCGAGGACCGCCGCGCGTATCACGTGTTCGAGGAGCTGAACACGTTCACCGCGGTCGTCTACCTCAAGAAAGTCAACCACCCGGCTGCGGCCGGGGCTACGGCGTAAGGGGGCGCAGACGATGGCAACCATCGCCTTCGAACCGCGGCGGCCGAACATCGCCTCGGCCAACGTTCAGCTCCCGGCGGTCCGGGACTACGAGCAGGTGGACGCCGAAATCACGGCAACGCTGCGCCCCTCCAAGGCGTGGTTCGTGATGCTGATGATCGCGATGCTCTGCCTGGCCGGCGGCATCGCGGCCTGGATGTACCAGATCCAGCAGGGGCTCGGCGTCGCGGGATACAACCCGCCGGTGATGTGGGGCGTCTACATCATCACCTTCGTGTTCTGGGTCGGCATCGGCCACGCCGGCACGCTGATCTCGGCCATTCTGTACCTGTTCCGCGCCGGGTTCCGCACGACGATCTACCGTTGCGCGGAAGCGATGACCGTCTTCGCCGTCATGACGGCGGGGCTGTTCCCGATTCTGCACCTCGGCCGGCCGTGGAAGTTCTTCTGGCTGATTCCATATCCCAACTGGCGGTTGCTGTGGCCGCAGTTCAAGTCGCCGCTGGTGTGGGACGTCTTCGCGATCACGACGTACCTCACGATCTCGACGACGTTCCTCTTCGTCGGGCTCATTCCCGACATCGCCGTCCTGCGTGACCGGGAGAAGAATCCGACGCGCAAGGCGATCCTCTCGTTCCTCTCGTTCGGCTGGCGCAACACCGAGCGGGAATGGCGGCACTTCGCGCGGGCCTACCTGTTTCTCGCCGCGGTCAGCACGCCGCTGGTGCTCTCGGTGCACTCCGTCGTGTCGTTCGACTTCGCGATGGCGCTCACCCCGGGCTGGCACACGACGATCTTCCCGCCGTATTTCGTCGCCGGCGCCATTTTCTCGGGCGTCGGGATGGTGTTCACGATCATCATCCCGATCCGGAAGTATTTCCGGCTCCAGCACTACGTCACGCTCAACCATCTCGACGCGGCGGCCAAGCTGGCGCTCACGACGTCGCTGATCGTCGGTTGCGCGTACCTGATCGAGTTCTTCATCGCCTGGTACGGCGGCGTGAAGGCCGAGCAGGACTACTTCCTGAACCGCGTCTTCGGGCAGTGGTGGTGGGCCGCGTGGATCATGCTCACCTGCAACATGATCCTCCCGCTCTCCCTCTTCTCGCAGAAGCTGCGCCGCAATCCGGCCTGGCTCTGGATCCTGTCCATCTTCATCAACATCGGCATGTGGTTCGAGCGCTTCGTCATTGTGGTGCCATCGCTGTCGCACGAGTTCGAGCCGTGGCAGTGGACGACGTACGCGCCCACGTGGGTGGACTACTCCATCCTGCTCGGATCGTTCGGCTGGTTCTTCATGTGGTTCCTGCTGTTCGTCCGGCAACTGCCCGTGATCGCGATCTCCGAAACCAAGGAAATCGTCCCGCCGCGCGTGCGGCATACGCACGCGCACACGCTGGCGGATGCCGAAGACTTCGAACCTCAAACGGGACGGGCTCACTAATGCGCGGCGTCCTTGGGCATTTCAGGGAGCTGGACAACGCGGTGGATGCCATCACCGCGCTCAAGACCGCACGCCTGGGCGACGTGACGGTGTTCACGCCGACGCCGCGGCACGAGCTTGAAGCGGCGGTGGCACCGCCGGCCAGCCCCGTGCGCCGCTACATGCTGTTCGGCGGTCTCGCCGGCTGCGTGTTCGGCTACTGGATCGCAATCTGGTCGTCGAATTACTGGCCGCTGGTCGTCGGCGGCAAGGCGATCGCCTCGTGGATTCCCTACACCATCTTCGGTTTCGAGATGTTCGTGATGATCGGTGCGCTGTCGACGGTGGCGGGATTGTTCATCCACGCACGGATTCCGCGGCTCACGATGACCGTTGGATACGATCCGCGCTTCAGCAGCGGCGATTACGGCGTGTGGATTGAGTGCGCCCCCGATCGCCTCTCCGCCGCCGAGGAGCTGCTCCGCAAGAATGGGGCGGTGGAGGTGCGCGGTGAACGCTAAGCTCATCCGCCGCGCCGTCGTCGCGGCGCTTCCGCTCACGCTCGGCGCCTGCTCGTGGTTCACCGACTTCAAGCAGCAGCCGTCGGTGGGCACGTGGCAGGAGTTCAACGACTCGACGAGGCTCAAGGGCTTCCGCGGCAACCCGCAGGGGTCCGTCTCGATGAACGGCACACTGATGCCCGAGTGGGTCGTGTCGTACGGGCAGCTGCCCAACGTCATTGACTCGATGTCCACGCTGGCCAATCCCGTGGCGGCCGACTCCGCGTCGCTCCGGCACGGCCGGATGTACTATCAGATCA
>Ga0334722_10007367_pt1 | contig 10675 bp, 7 predicted proteins | sample C3_bottom_MG_FD_207210 | JGI IMG/M metagenome (GOLD analysis project Ga0334722, IMG submission 207210) | Sediment microbial communities from Yellowstone Lake, YNP, Wyoming, USA - C3_bottom | ecosystem: Environmental > Aquatic > Freshwater > Lake > Sediment | place: USA: Wyoming | collected...
CCCGCCTTGCGCGGGCGGTTGAAAACTACTGGGATCTGACCGCGGGAGGCAGTGTAGGAACCTGGGGAGTCTTTGTCAACGCTCTGAAGCCACTGACGCCAAATGACCACAACCTCTCCTCCTCCGGTCCGTATTAGAGCAAGAACGGTGCCACTTCCCCGAATTGACACGATCGAGTTTTCACAAATAATTATCCATATTTTACGAGGAGATAGGAGCCACCTCGGGTTTGTGACAAGAAGAGCGATTGCGGGTCGCCCCACGCCCTGTGGAATTTCCCCCAGCGGTGGCTTTTTCACGCAGGCAGTCGGCGGCGATCCTCAGTCCATTTTGCTCAGGTACTCGTCGCGAAAGTGCTCGATCGCCTCCTGCCGCATGGTCTGGGAGACCAGCACGAGGATGATCGCGGCCCGGTTCGAATTTTCGTCGAGACTGGTCGTGACATTTCGCCAGCGCGAGGAGATGGGCTGAATGAAACGCTCCCGCAGTGCGAGCCTCAGCGCGGCCTCCCGCAGGCCGTCCCCGGGCCGCTCGTAGGAGGCGCGGATTTCACCGAGCCGGTTGCGGTAGTCGTAGACGAACTGCAGGAAGCGCATGCCATGCTTGACTTCGAGCGCCTCCGTGCCATCGGCGTTTGTCGGGAAGACCCGCCGCACCTCCTGGACGTCCATGCCGAAGCGCAAGCCATAGAAGCTGAACTCTTCCCCGGCGTCGGCGCGGACAGCCTGGGGGAACGCAACCTTTGCGCCGGAGTGGGAAAACCAGGCCGCAACCAGCAGGACCACTATCCATCGTCGCATGTCGTGCCCTCCTTCTTTCCGTGTGTCGGGGTCTCCGCGAACTGCGCGGCGCTTTTTAATGGTACCACCGGTTGAAACCGGCGGGTTGATTGGCGCACTGAAAGCAGGGTGGCTGGGAGCGACCCTCAGTCCCTGAGTGCCGCTTCAACAGCGAGCGCGGCCAGCGACCCGAGCAGCAACCAGAAAACGGGGTCGAAGTGGTGCACGGGCGCGGCCCCGAGATGCCGTTCCAGGTCTTCGACCCGCTCGAGCCAGGCGCCGCCGCTGCTGTCCGCGATCGCACCGAGGATCTCGCGCGTGCGCTCCACCCCCTCCCCGGCGCCGGCCGCGGGTGGCGCCAGGACCCCGGTCATCGCACCAGTTCCGGGCGGCCAGGGGCCCGAGATGCGAAAAGCCGCTCCCGCGGCGTCCGGGAGGGGCGCTTCATAGCGTTCGACCCCGCGCCGCGCCAGCGGTTGCCAGGCCGCCGGTTCGCCGAAGCCAACGCTGGCCTCCCCGGCCGGCAGAGGCGTCCCGTCGTTGCGGCGCAGGCGGAAGACCGCGAAGCCCTCGCGGCTGTCGATCTCGGCGCGCACCTCGACGGCCGGGTGCTCGGCCTCCGGGGCCAGGGCGTACAGGGTCTGGCTCCAGAAGCGCTCGGCGTCGTTCCAGCCGTTCCACCCGCTCGCCCAACGGTCCCCGCGGTCCGACGCGAACACCGCTGTCCGGCCGCGGCCGTAACCCCAGAGCGCGAGCAGCGGCGTCCCGAAAGGCGCGACGAGCACCTCCTCGGCCCCCGATTTCGCCGCCAGCAGATCCAGCCCGCCGAGGGGAGGGGCGCCGCCGAGGTCGATCCCCCGCAGCAGCGGGTTGAAGTCCCTGACGAGCGGCGCGAAGGACTCCTCCCGGTACCACTCGCCCGTGCGCCGCTGATACTCGGCGCGAAAGAAGCGCGGCAGATTGTCGAGATCGGGGACGAGGTAGAAATCCCCGCGGCCGAGGCTCGTCATGCGCTTGAGAAAAAGCACGTCCTTGTCGCTCGGGAAGCCGATCGCGAAGATCGAGAGCGTGATGCCCTCCGCGGCCATCCCCCGGACCAGATCCTCGCTGCGGCCCTCTTCCCGGACCTCGATCTGGTCGATATCGTCCGAGTCCGCGACGACCATGACATGGCGCAGCTTGGTAGGAACCTCCCGCAGCGCCGCAGCGGCCTCCCGGAGCGAGGAGTAGAAGTTGATGCCGCCGCCGATCGCTCCGAGTGACCGGACGCGGGACGCGAAGTCCTCCCGGTTATCGAGCAGCCCCGGCCGGCGGATCCAGGTCAGCTGGTCGTTGCTCGCCAGCAGCCCCAGCCGATCGTTGGGGCGCAACGCCCTGACGACCTCCAGCACCGCGAGCCGCGCTACTTCGATCTTGCGCGGGCCTTCCTCGGCGCGCAAACCGCCGCGCCCCCGAAAGAACATCGACAGGGAAGTGTCAAGCACGATTGCGAGCCCCACGTCCAGGTCGGGGCCTCCGGGGGGTGGCCCCATCGTGACCGGGAGGAGCCGCTCGAGCAACGTGTCGCGATACTCCCCGGAGCCGAGGCCGCGGATTCCGCCGACGACAAGCAGTCCCGCCGCCCCGCCCCTGATCCGCCGCTCGAGCCGCTCCATCCCGGCGTCGCCCAGCGCCGCGGCCGGCAAGTCATCGAAGATCACGACACCGGGGCGTCCCTCCGGCGCGCTCATCCAGCTCTCGGGGTCCGTGACGGCCACCCGCATGCCGGCATGCCTCAGGATCGCGGGCAACGGACCCGGCTCGGCCGGGGATCCGGTCACGTACTCGATGGAGAGCGGCGGCGCGACCTCGACCGCCGCGAGCCGCTGCTCCCCGGAGGCCGCGGCCGCGTCGTCCCAGCGCAAAAGGGTACGATAACGAACCGGCCCCGTGGACGGCGCGGTCTGGGGAAATGCGGCGTCCTGCTCCACCCCTCCGGTCAGGGTCAGCATGCGGCTTTGCTCGAGGGCGCCGTCCCGGAACAGCTCGACGCGGGCGCGGCCCGAGCGCGAAGCGGCCAGCAGGACGCGCACATCGTAGCGCTCGCCGGGAAAGACCCGTCGCGGAACCGACAGACTGTGCCGGATCCGCGCGTCCGTCTGCTGCGGGGAGGGCGCCAGGGCCAACACCGGCACCCCGGCGCGGCCCAGGACGACGGCCTGGCCCAGGAGCGCCGCGGTGTCGCCGGCGGCCGGGCGCCCCGAGAGAAGCACGATCGTGCGCGCGCCGGGAGAGCGTCGCGCGAGCGTCTCGCCCAGGGCCGCGGGCAGACCGGGGTCCGGTCCATCCGGGCCCGAGAAGGTGCGGACCTGGACCCGCGCGAGCGGCGCGATGCGATGAAGCACGCTCTCGACCTGCGGCCCGACCGCCGCGGGGGGCGCGGCGCCCGCGGCCCGCTCCTCGAGGACGATCACCTCGGGTGGGGTCGCGGGGACGTCACCGGTCTCGACGTGCGACGCGACGACGACGAGGGCGACCGCGACGGCGAGGCGCAGCAGCAGCAGTGTGATGCGGCGTCCCGGCGACTGGCGCGGGAAGCGCAGGGCGGCGAAAAGCGCAGCCACCGCGATGACTGCCGCGAGCGCGGTCCTGATCTCCATCGGTGCGACCCCTGCCGGACTCACCGCAGCAGAACGCTCGAGAGGCGAGGCGCAAGCAAGCGCTCGGCGGCGAGAAACGCCAGCGCGGCGATGGCGAGCCATGGCGCAAGTTCGACGCGCAGCGGCCCGCGCGCCAGCTCGGCGGGCACCACCCCGCCTGCCGGCCCGTAGTTCGCGGCGGCGATTTCAGCGGTGACGGCGGGGTCGGCGACGTTGACGTGAAAAACGCCCAGCACGTCGCCGGAGGCGGAAACCACCCGGTAGCGGCCCGGGTGGAACACCTCCCGAAACGGCAGTCGGGGATTGCACGGCGGTGTCAGGGGCAGCGAACGGCCCGCGGGATCGAGCACCGCGCCGCCGCAGGCTGCCGGAGGAAGAAAGACCGGGGCGCCGACCCCGAGCGCAGCCTGCTCTTCCGGTCCCATTCGCGAGAGCCAGCGCACGGCGTTGGCGACGATGATCGGGTACGAGGGCGTGTAGACGAGGCTCGTCTCCGAGGGGTCGAAGGCCAGGACCACCCAGCGGCGCCCGCCATCGCTGCGCCGCAGAATGAGCGGACGCCCGTCGGCGAGGACCGCGGCCCGATAGACGTGTTCCGCGGCGTAGGCGTAGTAGCCGCGGACGGCGAGCGCGTCGAGGTCCGCGTGACGCAGCAGCGGGTCGTTGCGATCCCACTCCACCCGGGACGGAAACGAGAGGAACGTCTGCATCGCCAGCCCTTCCGGCAGGCGGTCCGGCATGATGAAGAGGGCGCGGTCGGGGAGTTCACCGCCGGGAACCCGCCCATCGACGACATACACCGCCGCGGGGTCGCGCGGCAGCGGGTCGTCGGGGGACACGACGAGCAGCTCGCGGGGAGCGCCGGCACGGACTGCGGTCTCCAGGAAACGGTTGCCGGCCGTCACCAGAACGATTTTGGCCGCTGCGCCCTCGCCGATGCCGACCGAGGCCCGGTCGTCGGCCGGATACGCGTCGCCGGGGGAGAGGGTCAGTTCCACCTCCCCCTTTTCGAGGGCGACCGATTCCAGCAGCACCTCCACGGGCCTCCCGGGAGCGCAGGAGCGATCGACGCCGTGGATCGTCCGACCGTTGTTCGACAACGTGAGCGTGAGCTGCCGCTCCCCCCCCGACGCGGCAACCCCTGGACAGGAGACACGCAGGTAGAGATCGTATCCCGCCGGTCCCGCAGCCGCAGGCTGTACGTCGAACGCCTCGATGCCGGCGTTCGCCACCACACCGCCGAAGGTGATGACGCGCGGAGAGAGCGCGGCCATCTCGGCCTTCGCCTGCTCCTCCCACCGCGACGGACGGTCCGTGAAGAGCAGGACATGGTCATACCGCCCGGCTGCGACGAGTCGGGCCGCGAGCCGGGCCGCCCCGCCGACATCGCAGCGAGCGTCGGTGTAGTCCAACCTCTCCAACCAGGCCCGGGCTTCGCGCCCGCCGGCGAGGGGCGGGCTGACCACCGCGCGCGGGCCGGCGCTGACGAACACGACCACGTCCTGTTCCTGAAGCAGGCCGACATAATCGCGCAAGCGCCGCCGCAGCGTCTCCAGGCGGGGCCGCCCGGCTTCGAGCACGCCGAGGCTCGGCGAGAGGTCCACGATGGCCAGCTCCCGGACGGCGGCGGCCCCGGAGGAGTAGCGGGGCCGCAGACCGGCGCAGGCGATCGCGAAGATGGCGGCGGCGAGAAAAAACCACTGCAGGCGGCGACGCAGCCGGTAGCCACGCGGCGCACCGGGAATCCGCTGCGCCAGGGTCCGCAGCAGGAAGAAAGGGACCAGCACCACGCGGCGGGCGCGCCGACGCCAGACGGACGCCAGCAACAGCAGGAAGGCGAGCGCGACGAGCAGCCAGCCGCGCGGGTCTTGCAGCGACAGCATCGCCTCAGCTACCGCTCAGCCGACCTGGGCCAGAAGATGGCGCAGAAGCGCGGTGTCGAACCGGTCCTCGGCCCTGATCACCCCGTGGACGATGCCGAGATTCCGGCAGGCGCTCGCGATGCCGTCGAGGTGCTCCGCGATCAGTTCCCGCAACTGCGCCTGCAACTCGAGCCCGGCCACCAGCCGCAGCCGCCGTTCGCTCTCCGGGTCCTCGATCAGACAGGTGCCGCGCAGCCGGGGCTCGAGGTCGCGGCCGGCGAGGACATGGGCGAGATGCAGGGACCCGGCGCGCTCCCTGATCGCGGCCAGTTCCGCGGGAAGCGGCTCCTCCTGGAAAAAGTCCGAGACCACAAAAAGATGACCGCGGCCCCGCGCCCGGGAGAGAAAATCCGCGGCGGCGACGCCGAGGCGGGTCCCCTCCCCCGTGGGGGCGCCGACCGCGAAGCGCAGGCAGTCCGCCAGCGCCTCGGGATGCCGATAGGGACCGCCGACGCTCAGCAGGGACTCGGCAAATACACCGAGGAAGACCGGCCGCCGGACACACAGGCCCAGGTAGGCGAAGGCGGCGGCGCAGCGGGCGGCGCAGAGCGCCTTCTCGCCCTGGCCGGTGCGCATCGAAGCGCTGGTGTCGAGCAGCACGCAGACGGACCCCTGGCTCTCCGGCGCGTACAGTTTCACGAGGAGCCTCTCGAATTTAGCGTAGACGCTCCAATCCAGGAAGCGCGGGTCGTCCCCCGGAGTGTAGGCGCGATAGGCGGCGAACTCCGGGGTCGCGCCGCCGCCGCCCCCTCGGGATTCACCCCGTTCGCTGCGGCGCAGCAGTCGTGACGCCAGGGGCCGCAGCCGGGCCAGGAGCGCCGGACTGAGCAGCGTCTCCGGGCCGGCGGCGGCCGCGGGGGACGGCATCAGCCCTTCCCGCCCGGATTCCGGGCGATCTCGAGCAGGAGGTCCTCGACGGCGATTTTCTCCATTTGGGCCTCGAACGTGAGCAGGATGCGGTGCCGCAGCACCGGGAGCACCAGCCGCTCGACATCCTCGCGGCTCACGTGGAAACGCCGATCGCGGACGCTCTCGACCCTGGCGAGGGCCAACAAGCCCTGGAGTCCCCGCGGCGAGGCCCCGTACCGCACATATTTGCGGACGATCGCCGGCGCATCCGGGTTCTCCGGGTGGGTCGCGCGGATCAGGCGCGCCGCGAAGTCCAGGACGGGCGCGGCGACCGGGATGCGGCAGATCAACTTGCGCATCGAGAGCAGGCCGTCGCGTTCGAGAACGGCGGCGGGGTGTACGGCCTCCTCCCCCGTGGTCCGCAGGGCGATCTCTTTGAGTTCTTGCAGATCGGGGGAGGTTACGATCATCTTGCACAGGAATCGATCGAGCTGGGCCTCGGGTAGCGGGTACGTCCCTTCGAACTCGAGAGGATTCTGGGTCGCTATTACCGAAAACGGCTCCTCCAGCGGGAAGTGCCGGCCGAACACCGTGACCTCCCGTTCCTCCATCGCCTGGAGCAGCGCGGACTGGGTCTTGGGGCTGGCCCGGTTGATCTCGTCCGCCAGCAGCAGATGCGTGAAGACCGGACCGGGCTCGAACCGGTACTCCTTCGCCCCGCCGCCCCGCACGTCGATGACGTTGGTGCCCGTGATGTCCGCCGGCATCAGGTCCGGAGTGAATTGGATGCGCGCATAGTTGAGCCGGAGAACCTCCTTGAGGGTCTTCACCATCAAGGTTTTCCCGAGACCCGGAACGCCTTCGAGCAGCACGTGCCCGCCGACGACCACCGACGAGACCAGGGTGGCAAGCGTCGCCGTCTGGCCGACGATGACCTTGCGAACCTCGTTTTCGACACCGGCCAGCGCCTCGCGGGCCGCGTCCATTTCTTTATCGAGTTCCAAGGGGCCCTCCTGTGAAGAGTTGCGACAGCCCTGCGAAGTAGCGGCGGACTTGCTCACGAACGTCGGACGGCAGCGCGGCGAAATCCACGACCACCTGGAGCCCCTCGCCCTTGCCGGTCCCCTGACCGGAACCCGGACCTTTGAGGCCCGAACCGCTGCCCCGGCCCGGAACGAGGTTGAACGCCACCCGGCCCTGGGGAACGGCCTCGCCGGGCGGCTTGCGCGCGGATTGCGCCTCACCGGCCTCACCGACCGGGGTCAGGGTCGAACTGACGGGGACGGAGAAGAGGCGCGCGGGCTGCGGCAGGCTCGTCGGGCCGGCACCCCCGGAAACGCCGCCGTGCGTCTTGTCCAAGCCGGCTTGTGCGGTGCCGGTCGTGTCGGCTCCTCCCGGGGGGGGATCGCTGTGCGCTTTTCCCGGGGGCGGTGGCTGGGGCGGGGCCGTTTCTCCGTCGGGACGCGGGCTCGGGGGAGGCGACGGCTTGGCGGAACCACGGCTCGGGTTCGCCTCAGGGATGCCGCCGCTCGTTCCGGCGGGGGATTCGCCGGTGGCGGAGCGCCCCGTAAGCCCCGAAACCGCGATCCGCAGCCGGCGCACGAACTGCAGCGGCTGCGGCAGGAAAAAGGAAAAATAGCTCGCATAGATGACCCACAGGAACAGCGGCGGGGCGACCCACAGCCAGCGGGGAACAGCGACCGCGCTCCGCGGATCGACCGTCGCCAGGGTCGACGCGGTCTCTGCGGCCTGGGCTTTGCGGTAGCGGTCATCGACGTCGGCCCGGGAGCCCAGATCGAGGAAGCTCGCGAGCCTGTCCTTGAGCCGCAGCGCGCGGTCCGCCTCCCGCGCCATCATCTCGGGGCGCGCTCGCACCAGAGCGCCGGCCAGCAACGCCAGGAAGACGAAGGGGGCGGTTGTCAGCTGCGGCAGTTCGCGTCCAAGAAAGCGCTGCGCGAACTTTGTCGCCCACAGCACTCCCGCGTTTGCGGCGCAGGCGACAAGTAAAAACCGCAGGCCCTGGCGGACCAGCCACCTTCTTCTGACCTGCCGGAGAAAAGGTGCGACCGCGCGCGACTCTCCCGCCGGCTCCGGCAAACTACTGCTCCTCACCGCCGAGCAGCCCCATTTTCTTCATCCGATACCGCAGGCTGTCGCGCGAAATCCCCAGCAGGTGCGAGGCACGGGTCTGGTTGCTGTGGGTCTTCTCGAGCGCCTGGCGGACCAGGTCGTCCTCCAGCTTTTCCAGGGAAAGCCCGCCGGCGGGAAGCGCGAACGCGCCGCCGGAGGCGACCGCTCCCGCCGACACCAAGGCGCCGAGGATCTCGGGCGGCAGGTCGTCCGCCTCCACGATCGTCCCGGTCTGCAACAGGATCGCCCGCTCGAGCACGTTCTTGAGCTCGCGCACGTTCCCCGGCCAGGGATAGCGCAGCAGCGCCCGCTCGGCCTCGGCCGAGAGTCCCGTGACCTGCTTGGCGAACTCGCGGTTGAAGACATGGGTGTAGTACGCGGCGAGAGGGATGATGTCCTCGGGGCGCTCGCGCAGCGGCGGCAGGAGAATCGGCACGACTTTGAGGCGATAGAAGAGATCCTCGCGGAAGCGGCCGGCCTTGCGCTCCTCGTCGAGGTCCTTGTTCGAGGCGGTGACGATTCGCACGTCGACCTGGATGTCCTTGACCCCGCCGATGCGGCGGAACGCCTTCTCCTCGATCACCCGCAGCAGCTTCGCCTGCAGGTCGAAACGCATCTCGGCGATTTCGTCGAGGAAGATCGTGCCGCCGTCGGCCAGCTCGAAGAGGCCCTTCTTCGAGCCTTTGGCGTCGGTGTAGGCCCCCCGCTCATAACCAAAAAGCTCGCTCTCGAGCAGTTGCTCGGGGAGCGAGGCGCAGTTGACGGCCATGAACGGGTGCTCGGCGCGCGCGCCGGTGTAGTGCAGGGCCTTGGCGACGAGGTCCTTGCCGGTGCCGCTCTCGCCCTGGAGCAGCACGGTCGAAGCGCCGGAGGAAGCGACCCGCGCGACCAGGTCGAGCACCGCGCGCATCGGGGCGCTCACGGCGACCACCCGGTCGAGAGAAAAGCGCGCCTGCTGCTCCTGGCGCAGCCGCCGCACCTCGCCGCGCAGGCGGCTGGTCTCGAGTCCCTTGCGGATCGAGAGCTTGACCCCCTCGAGGTTGAACGGCTTGTTCAGATAGTCGAAAGCCCCGGCCTTCATCGCGGCCACCGCGGTGTCGACCATCCCGTACGCGGTGATCATGATGACGACGATCTCGGGGTCCGAGACCTTGATCTTCTGCAGCACCTCGATCCCGCCGATGCCGGGCAGCTGGATGTCGAGCAGGACCAGGTCGGGCGGGGACTCGCGCACCAGGCGCAACGCGCTCTCGCCGTCCTCGGCGCTGGTGACCTCATAGCCGTCCTTGGCCAGCTCCTGCTGGAGCGACCAGCGGATCAAATACTCGTCGTCCACAATCAGAATGCGTTCCTTCGCCATCGGCTCTTCTCCCGTCGCTGTCCTACTATACCCTCGTTCCCGGGAAAGCGGTCAGTGGATCATCCGGCTCAGCTCCGCGGCGAGCCCGGCGTCGATTTCGCTCAACGAGCGCAGCTCGCGGGCGGCCGCGGCACCATCCCCGCCGGCGCGATAGGCGAGGGCCAGGTTGAAGCGGACGAGGGGGTCCCTGGCGTCCAACTGCTTGGCCCGCTCCAGCGCCCGGGCGGCCTCGGAGAAGCGGCGTTCGCGGTAGAGGGCGGTGCCGAGGTTGTTCTGCCCGGAGGCCGAGTCCGGTTCCGCGGCGAGATGCCGCTCGAGCAGGGGGATGGCCTCCGCGGCGCGACCGTCGGCAGTCAGCAGCGCCCCCAGGTGCAACAGGGCCGGCGGGTGGCCGGGAGCGAGTTGCAACGCGGCCCGAAAGGCCGCCTCCGCGGCGCCGATGTCGCCGGTCCCCTGGAGGGCCAGTCCGAGCTGGTCCCGGTCGGTCGGGTCGCGGGGGGTTTCCTGCGTCGCCCGGACATACTCCGCGACTGCTTCGGGAAACCGCTTGGCCCCGAGATAGGCGGCGCCCAATCGCCGGTGATCCGCCGGCAGGCTTCCTCCCGCCGCGGCGTCGATCAGACGATAGGCGTCGATTGCCTGGGGGAACATCCCCAACGCACTCAGGACATCCCCCTCCAGCCGATGGGACTCGGCGGCGCGCCCGGCCCGCTGATAGGCTTCACCGAGCGCCGTCATGATGACAAGCGAGTCGCGCGGGTCCGGGGCGTCCCGCAACGTGCGTTCGAAGAGGGTGATTTCGTCTTTCCAGACGGCGGAGCGCCGCACGGTCAGGACGGCGAGGAACGCCAGCGCCGCGCCGACCCCGAGCTGGGCCGCCCTGCGCCGCCGGCCGGCCGTCCCGACGAGGAGGACGCTCTGACCGAAGATCGCCGCGAGGCCGACCAGCGGCAGGTAGAGAAAGCGCTCGGCGACCACGGCGCCGCCGAGGCGCAT
>Ga0334722_10007368_pt1 | contig 10674 bp, 8 predicted proteins | sample C3_bottom_MG_FD_207210 | JGI IMG/M metagenome (GOLD analysis project Ga0334722, IMG submission 207210) | Sediment microbial communities from Yellowstone Lake, YNP, Wyoming, USA - C3_bottom | ecosystem: Environmental > Aquatic > Freshwater > Lake > Sediment | place: USA: Wyoming | collected...
TCTTCCATGAAAGCGGTCGATATGTCGCCGAGCCTGACGAGAGCGTCGACCGGGATGCTGGGGACTGCTCCTCGTTCCAAAGCGTAACGGGAGGCGATGCGGCCCATCCCCTCTCGAAAGGCGGCAAGGTTGCCGACGGGGAGCGCCAGCCCGGCCGCCTGGCTGTGGCCCCCGTACCTGATAAGCAGGTGCGATAATTCTTCCAGGGCGTCCACCAGCGGAAAGCCGTCGACGCTTCTGCAGGAACCCCTGGCCTCATCTCCATCCACCCTGAGCAGGACTGTCGGAAGAAAGTGCCGTTCCGCCAGCTTGGAGGCCACAATGCCCAGCACTCCGAGGTTCCATTCCGGATCCGCAAGCACTATCGCGCCCATCGTGGAAAGCGGAGGTCCCGACGAAAGAGCGCCTTCCGCGGAACGCAGGATCCGCTCCTCCTCGCGCTGCCGGCGTGAATTGTCTACGTTGAGCTCTACAGCCAGCCTGTCAGCCGTTTCGGGACTGCCGCATACAAGGAGTTCCGAGCTGCGGCGGGACTCCCCTACCCTTCCGGCCGCATTAAGCCTGGGCCCGATCCTGAAACCCAGGTCGGATTCGCTCACATTGCCCGGCTCGACGCCCGCAACCGTCAGTAGGGCGGTTATCCCGGGGCGCGGCCGCTTCCTTATCTCCTCTATCCCCGCTTTCACGAGAATACGGTTGTCGCCCCGCAGCGGGACCATGTCGGCCACGGTCCCCACGGCAACCAGGTCCATGTAGGACAGAAGATCATCGTCCGCATCCGGCCTAGACGACGACTGGCCCCGAAGCAAACGAAGAATCCCACGCACAAGCGTGAACACGACCCCCACTCCCGCCATGCTCTTTTCAGGGAACCCGCAATCGCTGCGCTTGGGATTCAGGACCGCGTACGCCGGGGGTATCTCCGACCCGGGGAGGTGATGGTCGGTGACTATCACGTCGATCCCCAGGGCTTCGGTGCGGCGGATCGCCTCGACATCGGAGATGCCGCAATCCACCGTCACTACAACCCGGGTTCCCGCGGCCGCCGCGGCTTCAAGCTGCGCGGGACGAAGCCCGTACCCCTCCTGGACCCGGTGGTTCTGGTGGATACGGACGGGGAGGGAGGGGAACGTCTTCGTTAGGAACAGGAAAAGGCAAGCAGCGCCGGTGGCGCCGTCCGCGTCGTAATCGGCGTAGATCAGCACCGGCTCGTTCCGGGTGCCTGCCTCGATCAGGCGCTTGGCCGCCTTTTCGAGGTCCGCCATGAGGAATGGATGGGAAAGTTCCAGCAGGGTCCCGGAAAGAAAGCGTTCGGCCTCGCCGAATGCGAAGATTCCCCTGTTCGCCAGGATCTTCGCCGATGTGTGCGAGAGCCCGGTTTCAGAGCGGAGTTCCTCTACTGACTGAGGAGCCGGAGTCCGAAGCACCCATGCGCGCGGGAGATGCCCCTCCACCCTTTACCTTTTCACCTCGATCATCTTCTCCCCCCGCCACAATGCGACGATCGGGCTTGCGACGAAGATGGAGGAATAGGTGCCCACCACCACCCCTATCGTCAGGGCCAGCGCGAACTCGCGGAGAACGATGCCGCCGAAGAAGAGCAGGGCGAGGCAGGTGATGAAAACTGTCACGGAGGTGATTATCGTCCGGCTCAGCACCTCGTTCACGCTCACGTTGATGGTCTCCGACAGGGTCCCCCTCTTGCGAAGCCGGATATTCTCGCGGATCCGGTCGAACACGACGACGGTATCCGTCAGCGAATACCCGCCGATAGTCAGCAGCGCCGTTATGAAGAGCAGGTCCATCTCCTGTCCCAGCAGGTAGAAGATCCCCGTCAGGGCCACCACGTCGTGGTAAGTCGCGATCGCGGCTGCAACGCCGAACTTGAACTCGAACCGCCATGCCAGGTACAGGATTATGGCAAGGGCCGAGACGGCCAGCGCAAGGAGCGCGTCCGAGCGCAGCTTCTTTCCGATCGCGGGGCCGATTTCAGCGATGCTTTCCACCGTGATCGGGTTGTCGGGGAATTTCCCTCGCAGGAGGTTGACGATCTCCTCGGAGACCATTTTCTCCTCCTTGCCCTTGGCCCTCGCCTTGACGATAAGGATGTTTTCGCCGGGAACGCCCTGCAGGCTCGCCTCGGCGTGCCCCGCACCGGTCAGAAGCAGGCGGACCTCGTCCATCGGAACCGGCTTCTGGAACCGCAACTGGATCGACGTGCCGCCGGCAAGGTCGATTCCGAGATTCGCATGCCCACGGTAGATCTGCACGACGCCGAAAAACCCGATCAGCATGAGCACGCCCGAGAAGGCGAAGGTGTACTTCTTGATCCCCATGAAGTCAATTTTCGTGTTTTTGATGATCTCGATCATGGCAGCTTGCGCCCCTTTTCCTTCCCGTTAGATGCTCAACGCCTGCATCGGCCGCTTGGCGTTGATGTAGTCGAACACCACCTTCGTGCAGACAAGCGCCGTGAAGAGGTTGATGGCCACGCCCATGGAGAGCGTTACGGCGAACCCCTTGATCGGCCCGGTCCCGAACTGGAACAGGATCAGCGCGGTGATCAGCGTCGTCACATGCGAATCGACGACCGTCCAGAACGCTTTGTCGTAGCCGGCGTCTATCGCGGCGCGAACGGGCTTCTTCGCCCTTATCTCCTCCCTGATGCGCTCGAAGATGAGCACGTTGGAGTCAACCGCCATGCCTATGGCCAGTATGACGCCTGCGATGCCGGGCAGAGTGAGAGTCGCCTCCAGAAGCGCCATCCCCGCCAGCAGGAAGAGGATGTTGAAGATCAGCGCGAAGTCGGCCACCAGCCCGGATAACCGGTAATAGAAGGCCATGAACAGCACGACGAGAAGCGCGCCGATGACGCCCGCGCGGATCCCTTTCTGTATGGAGTCCTGGCCAAGGGACGGGCCGACCGTGACGTTCTGGATCACCTTGACGGGTGCGATCAGGGCGCCGGAGCGCAGCACCACAGCAAGGTCCGAAGCCTCCTCGGCCGTGAAACTGCCGGTTATCTGGGCCTCACCGCCGGATATCCGCTCCTGGATCACCGGGGCGGACTTGATGTTTCCGTCCAGTATTATCGCAAGGCGCCGCTTTACGTTCTCCGCGGTTATCCGGTCGAAGATCTTCGTCCCCTGGGCGTCGAACGACACCGACACCGCCGCGCCCCCCTGTCGGGATTCGAAATTGACCTTGGCGGACTTTATCTTGTCCCCTGTGAGGAGCGCGCGCTTCTTGACCACCATGGGGTTCTTCGTCATCTTCCCGGTCTGCCTGTCGTTTGTGATCTGGAAAAGGAGCTGGGCGTCCTCGGGAATGTTCCCCTTCATCGCCTCCTCTACGCTGACCCCTTCATCCACGAGCTTGAACTCGAGAAGAGCCACCTGGCTGACGAGAGCGATCGCCCTCTGCTGCTCCTTGAAGCCGGGAAGCTGAATCACTATGCGGTCGTCTCCCTCAGGGATAACCTGGGCTTCGCGCACTCCCTCCGGGTCGATCCGGTTCCTGATAGTGTCGACCCCCTGCGTGACGGCGTTGGCGCGGATCAACTGCACCTCTGCCGGCCTCATGCGGCCGACTACGGTAGCCCCGTCCGCCTTGACGTCGCCCAAAGCGAAATCGATGATTCCCATCTCCTCTTTCAGGAGGGACAAGGCCTTCCCGGCGAAGTCGCCCGGGGGGAGCTTAAGCGAGAACCCGTCCGTCCCTTCCCTCTGCCATCCCAGCACCGGGATCCCTTTGGCGCGGCATGCCGCCCGCGATTCGTCGGCGTACCGGAGCGCCGTGCTCTCGATAGCCTTGTCTATCTCCACGGCCAGCCGCAGGAACACCCCTCCCTGGAGGTCCAGCCCCAGGTGGATCTTCGGGGTCTTCTTCTGCCAGGCCGCCGGCAGGTTGTCGGTGAGACTGGGCAGCACCACCGCGATCGACAATATCGTCAAGACGGCTATTAGCGTGATCCTCAAACGGATGCTCTTCCACATGTCTTAACAGTCGCTCCTTTCCGCGCCTGCGGAGGTTGCCCGTCCGCTTTCCTACCTATCTTTTCAGCTGGTCTTCGCTTCGGGGGAAGCCACTTCCTGGCTCCTGCCGGTCACGGCTCCGCGGTTGATCTTGACGCGGACCTTGTCGGCTATCTCGAGAGTGACCGTAGTGTCCGTCAGCCCCTTGACCTCGCCGTGCAGCCCGCCGCTCGTCACTACCTTGTCCCCGGGCTTGAGGGCCTGCAGGAACTCTTTCTGCTTTTTCGCCTGTTTCTGCTGGGGACGGAACACGAGGAGATAGAATATCCCGAAGAACAGCACGGGTAGGATCAGGACTTCCATGCCCCCGCCGCCTCCCAAACCCTTCGAACCCATCGCGTAAGCGACACCGGAAAACATTATCATCTTTACCTCCGGGGGATTCTAATCGAACGCTGAACCGAGTGATTCTTTCATAAATTCACCGAAATTTCCAACCCTAATTGCCTGCCTGATCCTCTCCATCCACATCGCATAGAAATGAAGGTTATGCACGGTGAGCAGCATGGAGGACAGGATCTCCCGCTGCATATACAGGTGCCGAAGGTAGGCGCGGGAGAACGACCGGCATGTCTGGCAGCTGCAATTCTCATCAGGGGGAAGCGGGTCCTCGGCGAAGCGCGCCTGCTTGATCACGAGCGGCCCCGCGGATGTGAAGAGCATCCCGTTGCGCGCATTGCGAGTCGGCAGCACGCAGTCGAACAGGTCGATTCCGCGGGAGACGGCGAAAAGAATGTCCGAGGGCGTTCCCACACCCATCAGGTAGCGTGGTTTTTCCGCAGGGAGAAGCGGGGCGGTCAGGTCCACCACTTCCCTCTGCAGTTCCTTCCCCTCGCCGACGCTCACTCCCCCGATGGCGTACCCGGGGAAATCGATTGAGCACACCTCCCCGGCGCTCCGTTTCCGCAGGTCCGGGAACATGCCTCCCTGCACTATGCCGAACAGCCCTCCCTCCTCCCTTTTGCTCACGGCGAGGCTTCTTCGGGCCCAGCCCGTGGTTCGCCGGACCGCTTCCTCCACCTCCCGGCGGCCCGCCGGGTATTCCACGCATTCGTCCAAGACCATCCGGATGTCGGACCCCAGCGCCTCCTGCACAGCGACTGCCTTCTCCGGCGAAAGCGCGTGCAGCGATCCGTCGATGTGGGAGCGGAAGGTCACCGCCTCGTCAGCGACCTTGCGGAGCGATCCGAGGGAAAACACCTGGTAGCCCCCGCTGTCGGTGAGAAGCGCGCGGTCCCATCCCATGAAACGGTGGAGCCCGCCAAGCTTCCTTATACGTTCGTGTCCGGGGCGCAGATAAAGGTGGTAGGTGTTGGACAGGACGCAGCCGTATCCCATCTCCTTGAGCTGGTCGGGCCAGACGCCTTTTACAGTGGCGGCCGTCCCCACCGGCATGAACGCCGGTGTGGTAATCGTCCCGTGCTCGGTCGCGATCGTCCCGGTACGGGCGGCGGTGCCAGAGTCGCGCGCCGTCACGTCAAAGGAGATCGGCAATTTATCCTCCTGTCCGCTTTACTGGCTGCGCCGGTATTGCGGGCATCAATGGATGAACATGGCGTCGCCGTAGCTGAAGAACCGATAGCGTTCCGCCACCGCCTGCCGGTACGCCTCCCGGATCAGATCCACGCCGGCGAAAGCCATCACCAGAGCGAGCAGGCTCGACCGCGGGAGATGGAAGTTCGTCAGCATCGCGTCCACCGCGCGGAAACGGAATCCAGGCGTTATGAACAGCCTCGTCTTCCCTTCCGATGGAATTACCCGCCCGTCGGGGCCCGCACACGTTTCCAGGGTTCGGACGGATGTCGTCCCCACGGCGACGATCCTGCCGCCGCTGGCTCTCGTCTTCGCGACCGAGGCCGCGGCCGCCTTCCCGAGACGGTATTCCTCAGGGTGTATATCGTGCTCCTCCACATCGTCGGCCCGAATGGTCCGGAACGTGCCGTATCCGATCGACAGCGTGACCTTCGCGGTCGAGACCCCCGCGCGACGCATCCGCGCGATCAGCTCCCTGTCGAAGTGCAGGCCCGCCGTGGGGGCGGCCACGGAGCCTCTGTGCCTTGCGTAAACCGTCTGATACCGAACTGCATCCACCGCAAGCAGAGGATCGCCCGCCTTCCTGCGGATATATGGAGGAAGGGGGATCTCCCCCGCGCGGTCCACCGCCTCCTGTATGGATCCCGCGGCGGAAAGCCGGACCGACCAGCGCCCCTCCCCATGACGTTCAAGGAGAGTCGCCTCCAGATCATCGCCGATCCTGAAGCGCATCCCTTCCCGGAGCCGCTTCGACGGCCTCGCCAGCGCTTCCCAGGTCTCTCCGAAGGCGGTGCGGTCTCCGATCGGCGCCAGAAGAAATATCTCGACCGCCGCCCCGGTCTCCTTGTTGGCGCGGAGACGTCCCCTTATCACCTTCGTGTCGTTCATCACGAGGATATCGCCCTCCCGGAGAAGGTCCGCCAGGCCGGGGAACTTCATATGGGCGATCTCCCCGGTTCTCCGGTTCACCGCCATCAGGCGCGAATCGCGGCGGCGTTCCGCGGGAGCCTGGGCGATCAGCTCTTGCGGCAGAGCATAGTCGAGGAGATCGGTCTTCAGGGAGCGACACCCGCGAGGTCCGTCCCGGGGTAGTAGCGCGCGAGGATCTCCCGGTGCGTCTTGCCCCTCTTCGCCATTCCGTTCGCCCCCCACTGGCACATGCCTACGCCGTGTCCGTACCCCTCTCCCGTTATCTTCCATCCGTCGCCTAAGCGCGCGATCTCCATCTTAAGGCTCCTCACGCGTGCGTATCCCGCCGCCCGGCGGAAGTCCGCCGCGGATACATCCCGCGAGACGCCGCCGGATGTGATTCGGATCCGGCTCGCCCTGCCGGTGGAGGACCTGGCGGTTATCCTGATCGCCGGATCGTCCTTCACCTTGACCCCGAGCGCTCTGGCGACCCGCTTCCCTTCTTCGACCGTCATCCTGTAATCCCACTTGCGGACGGGGCTGTCGAGGCAGTCGTCGCATGGAACGGAGCGCAGGAAGGAAAAGTCCTTCCCCCAGGCATCCTTCGCGTTCTCGGTCCTTCCCCCGCAAGTCGAATGGTACACCGACCGCGCGAGCACGCCGCCGTATGTGAGAACCTCGCCCCGAGTCGCCTCCGCCGCTTTCAGGAAGACGCCGTCGATGCGATCCATTCCTTCGAATACCTGGTCCTCAACCCCGGCCACCAGGTCATGGGTGGCCTCGCGCGGCTTTTCCATGGAAAGCAGCGCGTAGGTGCGCACCGCCACCGCCAGGGCGGAGAGAGCCTCGTGCCGAAAAGAGGGAGGCGCTTCCCTGCTGAGGACCGCTGCGACGTACTCCTCCAGCGGGACGACCGCGACGGCGTAAAGCTGTCCCTTGCGCGCCGACACCCGGACTCTGGCGACAAGCGGCTTCCCGTCCACCCTGAGGCCTGGGAGCGAGGCTATGTCTATCGGGGAGTCGAGCATCTTCCCCGCCCCCCACCTTATCTTTTCCCCGATCGCCGTCAGAACGACCGTACCGCCATCAACCGCGACCGGGGTCCCGGCGGCGTTCCAGGCACGGATCGATTCCCCTTCTACTCTGATGTCCTTTCGCGCATCCCCGAGGAGTACGCGGACCGGCCGCCCGTGGGCGGACGCCTGGACTTTCGGGCCGGGAGTCGCGGAAGGGGGACGGGGCTGGAACGGAGGCGCGGCGTTCGCCGGCTCCCGCTCTGCGGGAAGCGGAGGGGATGCGGATGGCGACACCCGCTTCGGGGGGGTTCCGGCGCAACCTGCGAACAGGAGGGCGGCTGCCGCGGAAACGAGAAGGAGCGCGATAGCGGAGATCGCGCTCCCGGATGAACGCCCGGATATACCCATGGACGGTTGAGCTATGCTCCCTCTTGCGGAGGCTTGCCGCCCCCGGCCGGCGGCAGGTTCGCCTTCATCGCCTTCGCGATCTCCATGAAGGGCGTGAACAGGTCTATCGGAACGGGGAATATGGTCGTCGAGTTGTTCTCGGACGCCACTTCCCGCAGCGTCTGCAGGTACCGCAGCTGAAGCGCGATCGGCTGGAGGGCGATGATCTGCGCGGCGTCCGCGAGCTTCTGCGCCGCCTGGAACTCCCCTTCCGACCCGATCACCTTTGCGCGCCGCTCCCGCTCGGCCTCGGCCTGCTTCGCCATCGCCCGCTGCATTTCCTGCGGCAGGTCGATGTGCTTGATCTCCACCTTCGCGACCTTGATGCCCCAGGGCTCCGTGTCCTTGTCGAGGATCTCCTGGATGTGCGCGTTGATCTTCTCGCGCTCTGAGAGGAGGTCGTCCAGCTCGGCCTGTCCGCAAGTCGACCGCAGGGTCGTCTGGGCAAGCTGCGAGGTGGCGTACAGGTAGTTCTCGACGCTGATGATCGCACGGTTGGGGTCCAGCACCCGGAAGTAGAGCACGGCGCTCACCTTGATCGAAACGTTGTCCCGGGTGATCACGTCCTGCGGGGGGACGTCCATCGCTACGACGCGCAGGTCCACGCGCACCATCTTGTCGATGACGGGGATCAGCAGGATGAGCCCCGGCCCCTTCGCCCCGATGACCCTGCCGAGCCGGAAGATCACTCCGCGCTCGTACTCGTTGAGGATCTTTATTGCGCTGTAGAGAAACAGGACTCCGATGATGACAAGCGCTAAATAGGGAACCATTCCGACCTCTCCTTCTCCACGAAAAAAGTTGAAGACCAGGTAGCCCAAGCCCTTGATAAGGGATGCCAGGATACCGCCTCCTTACGACTGCCGACAATCATGCATAGTGCCCATTTCCTCCGGACTCCGGGCTCGCTGAAATGGGGGGTTACCTATCAGTTTTTCGGCTCCACGATGAGCGTCATCCCCTCACGTCCCGTGACCGTCACCTTGTCCCCCTTCTTCAGCGGGGCGACGGACCGGGCGGTCCACCATTCTCCCGTCACGAACACCTTCCCCTCCCCGGTGAAGTCCGTCATCGCTTCGCCCGTCTCCCCGATCAGCCCTTCTGAGCCGGTGACTGGTTTGCGCAGCTGGCTGCGCACCGCAAGCGTGACGACGGTCGTGAAGAACAGCACCGACGCCCCGACCATGACCCCGATCACCCCCCAGGAGATCCGCAGCCAGGGATCCGCGGACGCCCGGAACAGCATCAGGCTGCCGAGCAGCAGCGAGACGACCCCGCCAATGGTGAGCGCGCCGTAGGAGTGGACCTTTACTTCCAATATGAACAGGATGATCGCCAGCGCGATCAGCAGGAACCCGGCGTAGTTAGCCGACAGCGTCTGCAGGGAGTAGAAGCCCAGGATGAGGGAGATCCCCCCGACTATCCCCGGAAATACCGCACCGGGATTGGACAGCTCGAAGAAGATGCCGTAGATCCCGATCATCATCAGTATGTAAGCGATGTTCGGATCGGCCAGCGAGGACAGGATCCTGTGGCGCAGCCCCATCGGGAACCGGGTGACCGCGAGCCCTTTCGTGCGAAGGACGATGGTTCCCTCTCCCTTGCGGATCTTTTTTCCGTCCGCACGGACAAGAAGGTCCTGGAGCGACGTGGCGACGAAATCGATGACGTTGTTGTCGAGTGCGTCCTTTTCGGTGAGGGACGTGCTTTCCCTGACGGCGCTTTCCGCCCACGCGGCATTGCGCCCCTTCTTCTCGGCCAGGGAGCGGGCGTACGCGGCGGCGTCGTTCTCCACCTTCCTGGACATCGTGTTGTCCATCTTGCCCCCCCCGATGCCAACAGGGTGAGCTGCTCCGATGTTGGTCCCGGGGGCCATGGCGGCGATGTCCGCGGCGAGGGTGATGAGAACTCCCGCGGAGGCCGCGCGTCCTCCCGAAGGTGATACGTAAACGGCCACCGGTATCTTCGTCCTGATTATCTCCTGAACCATCTGGCGCATCGCCGAGTCGAGGCCGCCAGGTGTGTCGATCTCCACGACGAGGAGCGCGGCATTGACCCCTTCCGCCTTTTCGATGGCCGCAGACAGGTAGTCGGCCGTGACCGGGTTGATGGAGGCCGCGATCGTCGCCACAACCACCTCGCGGGGGGCTTCCGCCGCCGCGCAGAAACTCGGGAAAACCGCTGCGAGCACGAGGAGCAGCGCGGGGAGGCACATATTCCGTCTTTCACGCATCGTCATCGGGACCTCTTCCGGAACACGGCGAATTTCAGGTACTCGGTTTCCGGCATTCCGAGCAGCACCGGGTGGTCGGCGGGCTGCCCGCCCACGGCCACCTGCTCAAGGTCCGCCCCGGCATCGGCGGCGGCGGCCCGAAGCGCCTCCTTCCATTTCGCCACATCGACGCGCTGGGTGCAAGAAGCGGTGGCGAGTATCCCGCCCGGGGCCAGCAGGGAGATCCCCATCCTGTTGATGTCCTTGTAGCCGCGCAACGCCCCCTCCTTCCCTTCCCGCGACTTGGCGAAGGAAGGCGGGTCGAGCACGACAAGGTCGAACCGGCGCTCCGAAGCGGCCAGCTCCCTGAGCTCCGCGAACATGTCCGCGGCCTTTCCCTCCCACCGTCCCGACATCCCGTTCCTCTTCGCGTTTTCCCATGCGGCGGACATCCCGGGCACGGACGCGTCTATCGCAAGGACGCTCTCCGCGCCTCCCGCAAGCGCATAGATCCCGAAGGCCC
>Ga0334722_10007369_pt1 | contig 10673 bp, 10 predicted proteins | sample C3_bottom_MG_FD_207210 | JGI IMG/M metagenome (GOLD analysis project Ga0334722, IMG submission 207210) | Sediment microbial communities from Yellowstone Lake, YNP, Wyoming, USA - C3_bottom | ecosystem: Environmental > Aquatic > Freshwater > Lake > Sediment | place: USA: Wyoming | collected...
CGCCGGGGATGACGTCCGCCACGTGCCGGGCGGTGAAGGCGATGGAGTTGCGCTGCCGATAGACGTTGCACCGGAAGCGCGCAAGCCCTTGGAGCGAATAGGCGAAGTCGAGCTCCTTGTTCTCCTGGAACGTCCGCTTCTGTTCCGGGGTCAGGATGGCGGTGATCATCTGCTCGATCTCGACCGGCTTGAGCGCGGGAAGGGCCAACCGCCGGATCTCGTTGTCGACGCGGATCGACGGGATCGCCCCGGCGGACAGGTGCAGATCCTGCCCTTTCCAGGACACCACCGCTTCGAGGAGGCTTACCATGTTCTTCTCGATCTTGACGACCGGTTTCCTGGTCTCCTTCTCGTTCTGGAGGTTCAGGTTGGAGGTGCCGTAGCCGTGGACCTGGAAGAAGACCAGTGCCTGCTCGAAATGCATCGCCGACAGGATCACCGGCTTCGTGCTGTGGCCCGACTGGAACTCCACGTCCGACAGGGCTGAAAGGTCGGTGGGGTCCACCATCCCGATCACCAGCCGCTTCCCCTCGAACCCGATGGGGAGAAGCCGCCGCAGCCGGACGGTCTCCAGCTGGACGAGCCGCTGGATGGAGGAGGGAACTTCCACCTTCTCCAGGTTGATGTGCTGCATCCCCATTTGCTCGGACAAAGCGTCCAGGAGCGCATCCTCGCTGAGGAACCCCAGGCGGATGAGGTTTTCCCCGAGCGTTCCTCCCAGCTGGTTCTGGGTCTTGAGCGCCTGCTGAAGCTGTTCCTCCTGGATCAGGCCCGCCGCAACGAGTATTTCCCCGATCTTCATTTTTTTGTCGGGCATAATCCCCCCTGACGACGAATGTGGGATCGTCTCTCCAAATCTATCGCAGAGGGGGAAAGAACGGCAATATCAAATTCTTCGCGGGATTTTCCGTCTGGCACACGCGCTCGCCACCGCGCAGAGATCGCACGCGCCCGGACGCCGCAGGGTGCATTCCCCGAGGATCCCGATGCGCGTCAAGGCAAAGTCGAACTTCACCGGATCCTCGGGGCAGACGGCGCGGAAAGCGCCGGTGATCTCCTCGGCCATCCGGAAGGATGGCGTCCGGCTGCGGGTCAACCCCATCCACCGGCCCATCCGGGCCATGTGGGTGTCCAGAGGGACGATCAGGTCCCGCGGAGAGAGGACGGTCCAGATCCCAAGGTCGACCCCGTCCTTCTTCCGGACCATCCAGCGCAGGAACAGGTTGTGACGCTTGCAGGCGGACCCTTTCCGCGGATCGGGGAAGAGGAAATCCCTCTGGCGGGGAAGGCCGGGGCCCCACTTCGCGCGAAATCCCTCGAGGAAACGGCCGAGCCCCTCGCGGGCCCCTGTCCCGGGGGCCCCCATCCCCCGGCGGTACAAGGCTTCCAGGCTCCCGTGCTCGAGGTACACCGCACGCACGCATCCGAGAAACCTGTGAATTCCCGCGGAGGAAATGAACCGGTGGCGCAGCCCGGAGATTCGTCGCCTGGAAAGGGCTTTTTGCCCGGTGAGCGCCTCATGCGGGGACGGGGCCAGCGCCGGGAACAGCCGCTCGAGAAACCCCCGGATCTGGGCGACATTGCCGAAGGCGAACGATGCGGCGATGAACGCCGCGGCCTCGATGTCCTCCCGGGTACGATATCGATGGGCAAACTCGACGGGGTCGGAGGAGAGTGGCGCCCCCCCGTGTGCAGCGAGCGCCGACGACAGGGACTTTCCCAGAACGTCGGATGGGACTACGGAATCACCTTGTTGAGCGGGTACTCGACGATTCCCGACGCGCCCGTCTTCTTCAGCACGGGGATGAGCTCCCGGACGGTCTTTTCGTCGACGATCACCTCGAGGCTGAACCATCCCGCCTCGCTCAGGGACGAGATCGTCGGGTTCTGCAGGGCCGGCAGCACCTTGAGGACCCTGTCGAGGTCGATGCGCGCGACGTTCATTTTCAGTCCGACCTTCTCCTGGGCACGGAGAGCGCCCATGAGGAGAAGGGCGATGTTTTCGATCTTTTGCCGTTTCCACGGGTCCTTCCATGCGTCGCGGTTGGCGATCAGGACGGTGGTCGACTCCAGGATCGTGTCGACGATCCGGAGGTTGTTGGCACGAAGGGAGCTCCCCGTTTCGGTCAGCTCCACGATCGCGTCCGCCAGCCGCGGCGCCTTCACCTCCGTCGCCCCCCAGGAAAACTCGACCAGGGCGTCGATGTCCCGCTCTTTCAGAAACCTCCGCGTGAACTGCACGAGTTCGGTGGCGATGCGTTTGCCCCGCAGGTCTTCGATGCGCCGGATCGGCGAATCGTTGGGCACGGCAACCACCCACCGGACCGGCCGCAGCCCCCCCTTGGCGTACTGGAGGGTGCACACCTCCTTCACCTTGGCGTTCTGCTCCAGGACCCAGTCCCGGCCGGTCAATCCCAGGTCGAGGATCCCGTCCTGGACGTACCGCGCCATCTCCTGTGCGCGGATCAGGAGCCCGGAGAGCTCCTCGTCGTCGATGGAGGGAATGTAGCTGCGGGACCCCACCGTGATGGTGAACCCTGCCTTGCGGAACAGGACCAGCGTGGACTCCTGCAGGCTCCCCTTGGGCAGTCCGATGTTCAGGACCCTGGTCGTTTTCTCCTTCATGGCCTTCCTCATGGGGGAAAAAGGTGACGAGGTATTTTACTTGCGGGAGCGGAGCATGGCAACCGGGAATCGGAATCGCCGCCCCCTCCTCCTGCGTGTAGAATGGACGCCGGACGGGAGCGTCCCACTTCGTGGAGGAGGGAATGCGCGGCGACGATGCACTGATCCTGATGGCGAAAGCCCCTCTGGCGGGGAAGGTGAAGACACGGATGTGCCCGCCCCTGTCGCCCCGCCGGGCCGCGGAATTCTACGCCTGCCTGCTGGAGGACATCGCGTGCGAAACGACACTCCTGCGTGGGGTTCGGCGTTACCTCTTCACCACGCCGCCGGGAGAGAAGGCGTATTTCCTCTCCGCGTCCTTCTCGTGCTTCCTGCTGCGGGAACAGGCCGGAAACGATCTCGGGGAACGGATGGAGCGGGCGGTGGGGGAGGCCTTCGCGGGCGGGGCGCGCCGGGCGGTGGTCATCGGCGCCGACTGCCCCGCTCTTTCGGCGGCGAGGATCCGGTCCGCATTCCGTGAGCTTGCCGACGCGGCAGACGCGGTCTTCGGCCCCGCAGGGGACGGGGGGTTCTACCTGGTCGGCCTGAATGCGCCCGCCCCGTCCCTGTTCCACGGCATCGAGTGGAGCGTTCCGACGGTCCTGTCAGCGGTCCTTTCGCGCTGCCGAAAGGCGGGGATGACCTACGCCCTCCTGCCCGTTGAGTCCGACGTGGATACGGCGGACGACCTCGCGGCGCTGCGCCGGTGGGCCCGCACGCATCCGCGCCCCGCCTGCCCCCGGACGCGGAGATGGGTCCTTTCCGGCCGCCCCTAGCCTATCTCTTTTCCGGTACGGATCTCCATATGCCCCCGGGGGGGACGAGCCTCCTTCCCGTTCCCAGATCCACGACCTCGCTCCGGAGGACGACCTCCTTCAACCCCGTTGCGAGCGCCTCGATCTCGAAGCTGCCGGTTTCCCCGTGGAGCAGCGCTCCCTCGCCGCGGAACTCGGCCTTCGGGAACGCCGTCTTCTTTTCCCGCCTGCCGTCCCGGTAGAGGAACTCCGTCACGACGCCGATCGACTTCAGGGAAAGATCGGGAACATCCTCCCCGTCGTTCGTCACGAACACCTTGAGAAGGACCGTCTGGCCCTTCTTCTCGTGTTTCACCCTCATGGTGAGCGCCGGGTTCGGCACGACGTTCACCTTGTACCCCACCCATACTCCGTAGACGATGAAAAGGAGAAGGATCGCGGCCAGTACCGGCCCTGCGACCTTGATCCACTTGCCGTGACGGGTCCACAGGTCGGACAGGAGGGGATGCCGCTTCTCCGCCAGGAGGCGAAGCAGGAAGCCGGAGCCCTTTTGGAGTCCGGGAGGGCGGACCGGCTTCTTGGGGAGGTTCAGGTCCTGCCGGCAATGCGGGCAGACCTTCGCCTCGGCCGGAATCTGGATGGTGCAGTAAGGGCAACCGGTGAACTGCTGGTTATCCAAGAAATTGCACCAGGAGCCGGACCGGCGCCCCCGTCGGTCCGGGGGCGTATCCCATTCGATCCTTTTCCCGCCACGCCACGCCGGCGATGTCCAGGTGGACCCATGGGGTGTCGCCGGCAAACTCCTTCAGGAAATATCCGGCGGTGATCGTCCCCGCCTCCGGCCCGCCGATATTCTTCAGATCCCCGATGTCGCTCTTGATCTGCTCGAAATACTCTTCATGCATCGGAAGCTCCCACGCCTTCTCCCCGGATGCGGAGGAAGCCTCCTTCATCCGGGCGATGAGCTTCTCGTCGTTCCCCATCATCCCCATCGTCACGCTCCCCAGCGCCACGACGCACGCCCCGGTCAGCGTGGCGGCGTCGACCATCGCGGCCGGGCGATAACGCTTCTTCGCGTAAGCGATGGCGTCCGCCAGGATCAGCCGCCCCTCGGCGTCGGTGGAGAGCACCTCGACGGTTTTCCCGGACATCATCCGGATCACGTCCCCGGGACGGTAGGCCGTCCCGGACGGCATGTTCTCCACGGCGGGGACGACCGCGACGATGTTCTTCGGGATACCGAGCGCCGCCGCCGCCCGGATCGTGGCCAGCATCCCGGCGCCGCCCGCCATGTCGGTTTTCATCTTCTCCATCCCTTCCCATTTCTTGAGCGAGATCCCGCCGGTGTCGAAGGTCACCCCTTTTCCGATGAGCGCCGTCCAGGCGCCGCCGGGGCGCCCGCCTCGATACTCCGCGACGATCAGCCGCGGGGGAACCTCGCTCCCCTTCCCGACGGCCAGGATCCCTCCCATTTTCCAGCCCTCGATCTCCTTCCTTCCGAACACCCGGACACGGATCTTTCTGGCTGCCGCGGCCCCAAGGCCTTTGGAGAGCGCCTTTGCAGCGCGCGCCAGACCGTCCGGACGGAGATCCGCAGGCGGTGAGGCTACGAGGTCCCGCCCCCAGTTGATCGCCTCCCCGAGCCTCGCGCCTTCGTCCAGGCCCGCCTTTACCGGCCCGGTCAGAGCCCGGTTCCGCTCGATCCACTGAAACCGCTCCACGCGGCTGGCCTTCTCCGATTTGTAACGGTCGTATTCGTAGCCGGAGAGCGCGACTCCCAGCGCGGCGAATCGCGCGGCCGTCCGCGGATCCAGACCCCCTGCGCCTGCGCCGTGAAGCACCGACGCCACGGTTTTCAGTTTGAGCTTTTTGGCGACGCGCATCACCGGAAGCGCCGACTGCCGCACGAGGTCCGGCGTGAACGATTCCTTTTTGCCGAGCCCCAGGACCAGCACGCGGGACGAGGCGATTCCCCGGCCGGGCCGCAGCAGGAGCGTCTCCCCCCATTTCCCCTGGAAGTCGCCGTCCCTGATCGCCTGGGCGATTGCGCCTCCGATCGCCGCGTCGACTGCGCCGGTGGCCCCGCCGGGGGTCTTCACCCCCTCGAAGAGGTTGACCACCACGATGTCGGCCTTGTGCCGGAGGATCTCTCCGGCGACGAGTTCGATTTTCATGGGAACTCTCCTGTTCGCATCCATCCGCTTCCTAGCACGTTATTGGGGCAGAAGGAGGTTGTCAAGAATGCCGGTCCCCCTTCCTCTACATGCTACACTGTTCAAAATGCGTCTTGTCAGGAGGAAGCCGCCCCCATGTCGCGCCCCATTTACACCAACACGGACCTCAACGCTTTTCCCGATCTCAAGGAGTACGCGCCGGATGCCTTCGAAGCCTACAACGCATGGTCCGCCGCGGCGTTCGCCGAAGGGGCCTTGAGCAAGAGGACCAAGGAGCTCATCGCTTTCGCGGTCGCTCATGCCATCCAGTGCCCGTACTGCATCGACGTCCATGCCAAGGGGGCCTCTTCGGCCGGCGCGTCCCGGGAGGAGATGGCGGAAGCCATTCACGTCGCCGCCGTTATCCGGGGCGGTGCCTCCCTGGTCCACGGCGTGCAGGCCCTCCAATCCCTCGACGAGGAGTGAGGCCCGGATGGCGCTCCCCCTCGAGCCAGGAGGCCGCTTCCACGTTCCCGAGCTCGTCCTCCGCGAGAAGGACGGGGCGTTCGTCGCCATCGACCCGGCGCGCGCCAATTGGGTCTGCCTGAACCGGGCCGGGATCGACCTGCTGCGGATCCTGCCGGGGAAGACGCTCTCCGAAGCCGCACGGACCGCCGCGGCGAGCGGCGCCCTTCCCGGAGAGGAAGCGGAAACGGCCGTGCGGAAGTTCGCCGCGGACCTCGCAAGGAAGGAGTTCCTCTCCACCCGCCCGATCACGGACGAGCTTGTCGAGCGCTCGCGCCTCCTCCGACCGGAGAAGCTCCACGAGGTCTGGATCGTCACCAATTACGAATGCAACCAGGCCTGCCGGCACTGCTACACCTACGACCGCGTGGCGACCGACCGCAGGCGCATTCGGAAAGAGGCGCTCCTGGCGATGATCGACGAATGCCGGTCGCTCGGGGCGGAGGTCTTCTATCTGACCGGGGGGGAGCCGTTCCTGCGCGGCGATCTCCTCGAACTGATCGCAGCGGCGACCCGACGCTCCAAGGCGATCCTGTTTACCAACGGAACGCTGGTCACGCCCGAACAGGCTGCCCGGCTGGCCGCGCACCGGGAGCGGCTCGTGGTCCAGATCAGCCTGGAGGGGCCCGACGAGGAAGCCAATTCCCTGCTGCGGGGGAAAGGATCGTTCGCGCTCGCGATGGAAGGGATCCGCAGCCTTCTCCGCGCGGGGGTGCGGGTCGGGGTCAGCTCCACGCCTACGCCGCAGACCGCCGCTCGCATCCCGGAGCTCACCCGCCTCCTGGCCGGCATCAACGAAGGAGGACGCGGCGTCGATTACCACCACATCGTCTACGTCCTCGATGCGGGGAACGCGAGGGAGGGCGAGACGGCCAGGCTCTCCGCCGCCGATCTCATCGAGGTCATCACCGGGTGCAAGGAGGCCGTCCGGCGGGCGAAAGCGAAGGATGTCAAGACGAAGATCAAGATCACCAACGACAAGATCTTCGAGGCGATCGCTTCCAACGGCCCCCGGAAGGACCTGTGCGGCGCGGGGTATACCATCCTCGGAATCAACGCGGACGGGGAGCTCCACCCGTGTGCGACGACCATGCACGATTCGTCCTTCAACCTGGGAACCCTGCTCGATGAGGGGGGGAACTACGTCTCCGGGGAGATCGGACGGTTGTGGCGCGAGAGCGCCGCGGTGCAGCGGATCCGCTCGTTCTCCGTGCTCCCCGGCGGCGGAAAGGTGAAGGACCTTCGCTACTTCCACGGCGGAGGCTGCTGGTACCACATGAAGGACCGGAAGGGGGACATCTCGAAGGACCACCCCTTCTATGCCGCGTACGAGGCGCTGACGGAAAAGGCGATCCTGCACGTTGCCACGAAGGACATCCCTTCGGGCGACCCCTCGAAGGAGTCGCCGCGCCCGAAGATCTACTCCTCCATGGCGCGCACCCGCATCTCCTGCGCCGGCGTCCGGAAGACGAAGGACCTCTCCGCCTCCGGGATGGACAACGGCTACTGCATCTGCTTCGCGTAGGGACGGTCCTGGAGAAGGACCCGGCAGAACCGCGAAGGGATGGCAGTCATACAACCGGGGCGGTTAAGCGACGGCGAGTTCTCAGGACCGTCCCTGGTTTCCCTCAGAGCCCCAGGTACGCTTCCTTTACGTGCTCGTCGATCATGAGTTCCTTGCCCGTGCCCTGCAGGACCACGCGCCCGTTCTCCAGGACATAGGCCCGGTCGCATAGTGCAAGCGTCTGCCGGACGTTCTGCTCCACCAGGAGGACCGTCACCCCTTCCTTGTTGATGCGTTTGACGATCTCGAAGACGTCCTGGACGAGGATCGGGGCCAGGCCGAGGGACGGCTCGTCGAACATGAGCAGCTTGGGCAGGGCCATGAGTCCCCGCCCGATCGCGCACATCTGCTGCTCGCCGCCGGAGAGCGTTCCCGCCGCCTGCTTGCGCCGCTCCCGGAGCCTCGGGAACAGGCCGTATATCCATTCCAGCGTTTCCTTCCGCTTCGCCTTCGCCGCGGGGGAGAGGGATCCCATGATCAGGTTCTCCTCCACGGTCATCTCCCTGAAGAGCCGCCGCGCCTCCGGAACGTGCACGACTCCGTGCTGGATGATCTTGTCGGCAGGCACCTCGTCCAGCCGGACGTGGTCGAAATAGAGGGAACCGCTCCGGGGTTTCAGGAGCCCGGAGATGGTCTTCAGGATGGTCGACTTGCCCGCGCCGTTGGCGCCGACGAGGACCAGGATCTCCTTCTCGCGGACCTCGAAAGAGACGCCCCAGAGTACCTGGAGGTCGCCGTAGAAGACGTCGATCTTCTCCACCTTAAGCATAATCGGTCCCCAGATAGGCTTCGATGACGTCCTTGTTTCCCGCCACTTCCTGCGGCGAACCCTCGGCGATGGTCTGCCCGAAGTTGATGGCGTGAATCCGGTCGGAGAGGGTCATGATGACGTGCATGATGTGCTCGATGATGATGATGGTGGTGCCGTTGTCCCGGATCTTTTTGATGAGGTCGATCGCCTCGATCAGCTCCGTCGGGTTCAGGCCGGCCGCCGTCTCGTCCAGCAGGAGAAGCTCCGGCCGGGTGGCCATCGAGCGGGTGATCTCGAGGCGCTTCCGGCCCGCGATGGGGAGCGACTTTGCAAGCGTGTCCCGGACGCCCGTCAGGCCGCAGAACTCGATCGTCTTGAGCGCGACCTCCCGCGCCGCGGACATCGTGTTGACGCGGGAAAAGGCGGCGGCGATCACGTTGTCCAGCACCGACATCCGGCCGAGGGGCTTGACCACCTGGAAGGTCCGGCCCACCCCCAGGTGGCAGATCTTGTGGGGTTTCATCCCCTGGATCTCCTTCCCCTGATAGAACACTTTCCCGGACGTGGGGGGAAAGACGCCGCTGATCATGTTGAAGGTGGTAGTCTTCCCGCACCCGTTGGGGCCGATGATGCCGAAGATCTCCCCCTGTTGCACCTCGAAGGAGACGCCGTTGACGGCCGCGAGGCCGCCGAAGTACTTGACGAGTTTCTCCACCTTGAGATAGGCCACGTCTCCCTCCTTACGCCGCGGGTTTTGAGCGGAAGACGCTCTTGCGGATCTTCCCCCAGTCCCCGACGATGCCGTTGGGGAGGAAGAGGATCACGACCACGACGAGGATCCCGAACACGAGGACATGGGCGTGCTGGACGACCTCCATCGCCTGCGTGAAGGTTTCGGACCCGGTGCGGTCCCCAAGGTACTTGAAGAGCCCGAAGAAGCCGGAGCGGAAGAGCTCCTGCAACCCCACCATGATGAAGGCGCCCACCGCGGGGCCGTAGATCGTCCCCACGCCGCCGACGATGGCCACGAGGATCGCCATGACCGAGTAGTCGTGGAGGGAGAAGACAACGTGGGGGTCGATGAACCCCATGTAGTTCATGTAGAGGGCCCCGGCCGTCCCCGTGAAGAATGCGGATACCGCCAGCGAGACATTCTTGTAGAGGGTGGAGTCGATCCCCAGGCTCTCGGCCGCGTCCTGGTCCTCGCGGATGGAGACGAAGTAGTACCCCCACTTGGACCGGATGATGGATTGCACGACGACGAGGGTCGCCACCGCCATCGCCAGGGTGATGTAGAAGTAGGGGACCTTCGAGACGAAGGTCGGCATGATCATGATCCCCTGCATCCCCCCCGTGAACCGCTCCGCGATCGTGGCCAGGTGCATCAAGATCAGGTTGAGGGCCAGCGACGCGAGGGCGAAGTAGGCGCCTCGCAGGGGGAAGCAGATCGCCCCGAACGGGAGGCCGAGAAGCATCGCCGCGACCCCCCCGAAGGCCATCCCCCACCAGGCGGAGAACCCGCCGTGCATCACGAAGAACCCCGCCGTGTAGGCGCCGGTGCCGAAGAAGGCGGCGTGGCCGAAGGAGACCTGCCCCGTGTAGCCGGCCAGGATGTTCCACGACGAGCCGATGACGACCCAAATCAGGAACAGGATGAACAGGTGAAGGAAGTAGTTGTCCTTCAGTACGAGCGGCAGGAGGGCGAGGGCCGCGACGGCGACGAAGGCGGCAACGGGTGTCCTCTTCATGGCGCCTCCCTCACACCTTGGTCAGGCGCTTGAAGCCGCCCGGCAGGAACAGGAGGACGGCGACGAAGATCGCGAGCCCCACCACGTCCTCGAATTCCATTCCGAGGTACGTGGCCCCGAGGCTCTCCGCCATCCCGAGGGTAATCCCGCCGAAGATCGCCCCGACGGTGGAGCCCAGCCCCCCGAGGATCGTGATGACGAACGCCTTCGCCGTGAAGGGACCGCCCAGGTCGGGAAAGATGTAGTAGACCGGCGCGAGGAGACAGCCGGCGGCGGCCACCAGTGCGGCCCCCAGCCCCATCGTCACCACGGTGATCCGGCCCGTGTTGATCCCCATGAGCGTGGCGGCGTCCTTGTCCTGGGCGGTGGCCCGGATGGAGCGGCCCAGGTCCGTCTTGATGAGGAACCAGAACATGGCCGCCGTGAAGGCCAGGGCGATGAAGAAGGCAATGGTGAGGGGCACATTGAAGGAGATCCCCCCCAGGAAGAAGGTCGAACTGGAGTAGGAGGTGG
>Ga0334722_10007370_pt1 | contig 10672 bp, 5 predicted proteins | sample C3_bottom_MG_FD_207210 | JGI IMG/M metagenome (GOLD analysis project Ga0334722, IMG submission 207210) | Sediment microbial communities from Yellowstone Lake, YNP, Wyoming, USA - C3_bottom | ecosystem: Environmental > Aquatic > Freshwater > Lake > Sediment | place: USA: Wyoming | collected...
CGGCGATGCGGCTCTCGTCCACCGCGCCGAAGTAATACTCCCGGAGCGGCTTCGCCTGCTCCAGGGTGATCTTCTTCTCCAGGATCGCTTTCCGGACGTCGGCGGGGTCGACCACGACCCATCCGTACCCGGGCGAGTACCACTCCGCCCAGCAGTGCTGGGCCTTCGTAATGTCACCGTTCTTGCCCCCGGGGATCCGGATCCCCCACACTTCGCGGGCCGGCACCCCGGACACCCTCGCCAGTGCGGTGTAGACGGAGTGGATGTCGCCGCACTTCCCGCCGAGCGTGCGCACCAGCGTATCCACGACTCCGAGGCCGCACCCCTTCGTCGCCGGGTCACGAAACATGTTTTCCACGGTCCAGTCGTAGATCGCGAACGCCTTCTCATGGTTGCTCTTCTTTCCGGCGGTGATCTTCTCCGCCAGTTCCTTCTCCGGACCTTTGAGGTCCGCAAGTCGGGTGGGGGCGAGTTCCTTGCGGAATTCGGTCTTCGAGAAGGGAAGTTCCTGTGCCGGGATGTCCCTGGTGACGCGTTCCCTGCGGAGGACCTTGAAGGAGAAGGCGAGCGTTCGCGGGCCCTTGGAGTCCTTCCACTCGGCGTACAGGGCGCTGTTCCCGAAGACCCCTTCCCTGTAGACGCCCGAGGATGTGAAGTTGCCGCTCACGGCGACGTCCGTGATCTCCTGGTTTTCGTCGGACATCGGGTAGGGGATCCAGAGGCGGACGTGTTTCGCCTCCGCGGGCGCGTTCAGGTCGACGGAATACGTGACCTCGGCGCGGCGCTCTTTCGCGCGGGCGGTGGAGGCGGCGGCGAGGAGGGAAGAGGCGATCAGGAGGAGAGCGAGGAACCAGGCGGGTCGTACGGAAAAAAGAGCACGGGCGCGTTTCGATCCATCCATGAGGGTGGACCTCCTTTCCGGTGTCGTTTCGAACGGATTGAGACGGTTCCCGAACCCCGCCGACCGGCGGGGACGCCGCCGCATCACCTGCGGCGGCCTGCGGGATGCATCGAATCCGGCACGGAGATCACCCCCTTTCCTTCCGATTATAATATGGGGAAAACCGGGTAGGCCTCACGGTTTCGAGGCATGGGGTTCGAGGTAAGTTTATTCTATACGAAGTGCCGCGGCTGTTCCCGCGTGGAACGCATTCGACGTGGACAGGAGTATGCATTCCCCCGCACGATTTGATATGAACGAGATTCAACAACGGGTTGGTGATATGGGGAGGATTGAATGAAGAAACCGTTTCCCTCGAGCATCCGGTCGAAGCTGCTTTTCCTCGGAGTGGCGGCGTTCCTTCCCGTCGTCCTGCTCACCGCCTTCAACTCCTGGTACCAGAGGAGAATGGTGGTTGCGGAAACGAGGGAGAGAATGGCGAAAATCCTCGACTTCGCGGTTCTTCATGAGGAGGAGGTCATTCAGGAGACCCATCGGATCCTTGCGATGCTGGCGGAGGTGCCGGTTCTCCTCGATGGGGGGAAACCCGCGGGCGAACTTCTCGCCCGGTTCCTGAAGGAGAGTCCCCAATACACGAATTTCGTGGTCTGTCGACCGGATGGTCAAGTGATCGCGAGCGCGGTTCCCTTGAAAACGCCGGAGAATTTTTCCGACCGGCCGTATTTCCAGGAGGTGCTCAAGAACAGGTCGTTTACCATCGGCCAATTCGTCGTGGGAAGGATCACCGGGAAGCCCATCCTCGTCTTCGCGCATCCTGTGCTCGATCGGCAGGGAACAACAGCCGCGGTCCTCCTCGCTCCCCTGGATCTCTCCCGCGTGACAAGGTTCGAGGCCGAGATAGACGTCCAGACACCCGAAAACTCTCCTTACGTGAAACTCGACAACCGCGGCACAGTCTTGTCCGCCTACCCCGAAACGCAGCTGTTCGGCAGGGGGTACCCCCTGGAGGAATCGCTCTTCACGAGAATCTCGAAGGAGAAAAAAGGCACGTTCCAGGCGGTGGGAGCGGACGGCGTGGAGCGTCTTTACCTGTTCTCGTCTTACCGCAGCCCCATGAACAAGGAAGGAGGATATGTTCTCCTCGGTATCCCGACCAGGGAGCTTTTCGCCGGGATCGATCGCCAACTCGCCGTGAACATGGTGTTCCTCGCCCTGATCGCGGTGTCTTTCCTTGCGATCATGTGGTTTGTCGGAAACACCCTGATCGTCCGCCCCGTGGGCATCCTGGCCGGCGCATCGAAACGCCTTGCCGGGGGGGACCTCACCGCGCGATCCGGGCTCGGATCCGCCCAAGGGGAATTCGGCCAGCTGGGACGGGCGTTCGACGAGATGGCGGAGGAGATCCAGCGCCGCCAGGAAGAATCCCGGAAGATGCAGGAGGATCTCCGCCTGTCCGCAGAGAAATCAGAGAATGAAAAAGCCAAAACGGAAGCGATCCTCTCCGCCATCGGGGACGGGGTCAGCATCCAGGACAGGGAGTTCCGGATCCTCTACCAGAACGAGGTGGCGAAGAAACTCATCGGAGTGCAACTGGGGAAATTCTGCTACGAGGCGTACGAGAAAAACGACGGCGTGTGCGCGGGTTGCCCCATCGCGATCGCGTACGCGGATGGCGGAGTCCACACGGTGGAGAGGCGGGTCGAGACGGAGAAAGGGGTTTCTTTCGTCGAGATCACTGCTTCGCCGGTGCGGGACGCCTCGGGAAATATCGTCGCCGGGGTCGAAGTGGTCCGGGACCTCACCGCGCGACGGAAAGGAGAGGAAGATCGCGCCCGGCTCGCGATGGCCGTCGAGCAGTCCGCCGAGGCGGTCGTCGTCACGGACCGCGAGGGAGCGATCCTGTACGTCAACCCGGCCTTCGAACGGATCACGGGGTATTCGAGGGAGGAGGCCGTTGGTCTGAACCCCCGGTTTCTGCGCAGCGGAAAGCAGGATGAGTCGTTCTACCGGGAGATGTGGGGGGCGCTCCTCCGGGGAGAGGTCTGGGCGGGACATTTCGTCAACCGGAAGAAGGACGGATCGCTGTACGAGGAAGACACAACGATCTCGCCGGTCCGCGATTCTTCGGGGAACATCGTCAGTTTTGTCGCCGTGAAGCGGGATGTCACGCGAATGCTTTCGCTCGAAAAGCAGGTGAGGATGGCCCAGAAGATGGAGGCGGTGGGCACCTTGGCCGGGGGGATCGCACACGACTTCAACAACGCATTGACCGTGATCATCGGGTTCGGGGAGATGCTCAAGCGCAGGGTCGCGCACGACCCGAAGGCGGTTTCCGACCTCGACCAGATCCTCGGCAGTGCGGAACGCGCTGCGGTTCTGACCCGCCAGCTCCTTACCTTCGCCCGCCGCCAGATCATCGAACCGGTCAACCTCGATTTGAACGAGGTGGTGACCGATCTCGAGAAGCTCCTCCGGAAGGTCACGAGGGAAAACATCGAGCTCAAGACGTTTCCCGCGGAGAGCCGGGTGACGATCCGCGCCGACCGGGGACAGATCGAGCAAGTCCTGATGAATCTCTGCCTCAACGCCCGTGACGCCATGCCGGAGGGGGGGCAACTGGTCATCGAGACGGGAGCGGTATCGCTGGAGGAGGGGTACCTGAAGCAATACCCGTACATGAGGGGGGGGCGGTATGCGGTGCTCTCGGTAAGCGACACGGGTGTAGGAATGGACGAGAGGACCAGGGAGCGCATATTCGAGCCGTTCTTCACGACGAAGGGACAGGAGAAGGGGACAGGCCTGGGACTTGCCGTCGTGTACGGGATCGTGAAACAGCTCGACGGGTTCATCCATGTGTACAGCGAGCCCGGGAAAGGATCGACGTTCCGGATCTATTTCCCCGCGCTGGACGCTTTGCCCGATCCGAAGGCGGTCGTGACCCACGTGGTCACCCTGGGGGGGAACGAAACGATCCTGCTTGCGGAGGACGAAGAACCCGTCCGGCACATGATGGAGCAAACGTTGAAATCTTACGGGTACCGGGTCCTGGTCGCCCGCGATGGTGAAGAGGCGGTCGATATGTTCCGGCGGCACCGAAACGAGATCGCGATGGCCGTGCTCGACATCGTCATGCCGAAGATGGGGGGGAAGCAGGCATACGAGAATATGGCGAAGATCTCGGCGGACCTGAAGGTCCTGTACCTGAGCGGTTATTCCGCCAACGCGATCCACGAATCCTTCGTTTTGCTCCCCGGGCTTTGCTTCCTCCAGAAACCGTTCGGTCCGGATGCGTTGGCAAGGAAGGTGAGGGAGGTGCTGGACGGGAGGTGATCCCGGAGGCGGTAGTTTTCCCGGCTGACACCCGCCGCGTCAGGGCGCCGGCGTTTTCGATCGTCCCCTCCGGCCGCTTGCGCATCCGCCGCGGGCGGGCCTTTCACCCCTCACCCGCACCACTCCGAAAAGATCCGGTCGAACTCCGGGGCGACCCGCTGGAACGCATCGAGCACCCGGGGGTCGAAATGCTCCGGCGATGTCCTCCCGTCGCCCGCGGTGAGGATCCTGCAGGTTTTCTCATGGTCGAATGCGGCCTTGTACGGCCGCTCGCTTCGCAACGCGTCGTATTGATCGACGAGCATCACGATCCTTCCCTCGATGGGGATCTCGTTCCCCTTCACCCCCCGGGGATACCCGCCGCCGTCCCATCGCTCGTGGTGGCTCAAGGCGATCGACGCGGCCATCGACATCCCGGGATAGGAGGATCCCGCGAGCATCTTCCCCCCGATCTCCGCATGGGTCTTGATGACTCCGAACTCCTCCGGCGTGAGAGCACCCGGTTTCAGCAGGATATGGTCCGGCACCCCGACTTTCCCGATATCGTGGAGGATGCTCGCGAACGTGATCTCTTCCACGAACTCTCCCGGCATGTCCAACGCGATGGAAATCCTCTGCGAATATATGCCGATCCGCTGGATGTGCTTCCCCGTGTCCGTATCCCTGTACTCGGCCACGCCTGCGAGGCGCTCGACGATCTCCCGGCTGGCGGATTTCACCAGCGCAAGCGCGTCGCTCAGGTCCCTGGTCCTGCTCCTCACGGTGTTTTCGAGGGTTGCGGTGTAGTCCTTTTCGATCCGCATGAGCCGGTGGTATTCGACCGCTTTTTTCACCGCATGGGCGAGGTACTCCGGCTTGAACGGCTTCAGGATGAAATCGAACGCGCCTTTCCGGATCGCTTCGATGGTCATCTCCATTTCCGCGTAGGCCGTCATCATCAGCACCGGGATTTGGGGATCGATCGAACGGATCTCCCCGAGAAGTTCGAGACCGGTCACCTCCGGCATCATGATGTCCGACAGCACCGCGCCGATGGTTCCCGACCGCAGATTCGCAAGCGCGTCCCCGGCACTCCGGCAGGGGATCACCGTGTACCCGTCGCAGGCCAACAACCGGGATGTGATTTCCAGAACTTGCGGGTCGTCGTCCACCACGAGAACCGTGTTCTTTCCGTTCGGATCCATTCCTCCCCCCTCCCGAAGCATCCGCGTCACCCCGGTGTGTCGAGCACTTCCCTGATCTTCCGGGCCAGTGTGGCCGGCCCGAACGGCTTCTGCAGGAAAGGTGTTCCCGTGATCAATACGAACGATTCGTGGATCCCCCCCGCGGAGTAGCCGCTGATGAAGATCGCCTTGAGCCGCGGGTTTCCCCCGCGCATCGCGTCGAAAGCCTCCTTGCCCCCCATCCGGGGCATGGCCGCGTCCAGCACGGCGAGATCGATCTCCTGGTTCCGCCGGAAGATCTCCACCGCCTCCTCGCCGTCCCGTGCGACCAGCACGTTGTACCCGAGTTCCTTCAGCGTCCTCTCGGCGAGCAGCCGTATGGTTTCCTCGTCCTCCGCCACGAGGATCGTTTCCGTTCCCCCCCGCAAGGTTTCCTGCGGGAGTCTTGCCGCCAGGACATCCGGAGGGGCGTCGACCGCGGGGAAATAGATCCTGAAGATCGTTCCTTTTCCCGGTTCGCTGTAGAGGTGGACGAAACCCCCGTGTTGTTTCACGATTCCGTACACCATCGCGAGTCCCAAGCCGGTTCCCTTGTCCGGTCCCTTCGTGGTGAAGAACGGATCGAATGCCCGCTCGCGGATCGTTTCCTCCATACCGATCCCCGTATCGGAAACCGCCAGCAGGACATGCCTCCCCTTCTTCATGTATGGGTGGCGGGCGATGTCTTCCTGATCCAGGTTCACAGCCCCGGTTTCCACATGGAGCCGGCCGCCGTCGGGCATCGCGTCCCTCGCGTTCAGGCAAAGGTTCATCAGCACCTGCTCGATCTGACCCCGGTCGGCACGGATGGCCGGCAGGTCCTCGGCCAGGGAAGTAATGACCTCGATCCGTTCGCCGACCACCTTGCCGATCAACTTCATCAAGTCCGCGACCAGTGCGCTCAGATCGCAATGGACCGGATCGATGGTCTGCCGGCGGGCGTAAGCCAGCAGCTGCCTCGTCAGCGTCGACGCGCGTTCCGCGCACCGGAGGATCTCGTTCAGGTCATGCATCGCCTGCTCGTCCGACGCCAGCCTGCCCCGCAGCAGCTCCGCGAACCCGACGACTCCAGTCAGCGCGTTGTTGAAATCGTGGGCGATGCCGCCCGCGAGGGTCCCCACGGACTCCATCTTCTGCGCCAGCACCAGCTGATTCTGCAGCCGGATCTTTTCCGTCACGTCATGGACCAGGACGGCGAACCCGGTGATCGCCCCCGCGGCATCCCGTAACGGAGTTGCAAACCACTCGCAGGTGACCTCGCGGGCATCCTTTCGGATCGCGGATCCCACGAAGCCGTCAGGAAAATCTTCCCCCTCGCGGGCTTTCAGCCAGAATTCGTGAGTCCGGCCGTGGTTCCCCGGCGGCACGATCAGGTCCAGGGGGTTCTTTCCCACCGCCTCGACGCGGGTCCACCCGAAAATCCGCTCCGCAGCCGGGTTCCACTCCACGACGCGCCATTTCCGATCGGTCGCGATGTACCCCAACGGCGTGCCCCGGATTTGATCGACCAGGCGCCGGTATACCATGCGGAGCTCTTCCATCCTCCTCGCGTTCATGAGGGCGACCGTGCATTGCCGGGCGAAGGTCTCGAGGATGTAGACATCCTCCGGCGTGATCCCGTTTTCCGTCTTGCTGTAGACATGGAGGACGCCGATCGCCGGCCCCTCTCCCGGATTCAGAGGGATCGAGGCCGAGGACCGGAACCCCCTCCCGGCCGCCTCGCTTCGCCAAGGCGCGTACATCTCCGCCGTGAGAATGTCCCCGCACACCTGCGGTCGGCCCGTACGAATCGCGACCCCGGTCGGTCCAGCCCCCTCGGGAGATTCATCCCAACGGAAGGTCATCCGGTCGAGATGCTCCTTGTCGAAACCGCGCGAGACGACGGCATGCACCGTGAAGTCGGGCTCCGCCAGCCCGATCCAGCACGTTTCGTATCCGAAGCCGAGGACCGCATCGCATGCGATTTCCAGGGCGTCCCGGACGTTGCCTCCCTTAAGGATGCTTGCGTCGATTTCCCGGAGGGCGGATTCCCGGCCCAGGCTTTTCCGAAGTTGCATTTCCGTCGCGCGCAACCCGTTTTCGGCCTGCTTCCGCCTCTCGATTTCTTCACGGAGCGCGTTATTTGAGGCCGCCAGTTCCGAGGTTCGCTCCCGGATGCGCTCTTCCAGTGTGGCCGCGAACCGCCGCAGTTCCTCCTTGCTTCGTTCCAGGTCCATGAATATCAGGGAGTAAGGCCTGGAAACACCGGTATCAATGACGGCAAAGAAAAGAAAACAGAACGACACGGATTTCAATAAATGGCCGATCATGTTGGAGAATCCGTACACGCTTGCGTAGGCCGTAAAAAATATCTCGGACAACACCGCGGTGCCCAGGAACAGGACCAGTAACTTCAATACATTGCGGTCAAGATTCCCCTTGTTTCGGATGAATGCCGCCGCGGAAAAGACCATCATGGCGGAGATGATGTACTCACTGATGATTTTGAACCGGGTCAATCCTGATCCTTCGATATAACAGGAAGGGAACAGGCCCAACGAAAAAATCGATGCAAGAATTGCGGAAAACGCAAGGATGCAGCAGAGGAAGACGGATTCCGGCTTGATGATCCTCTTTACGAAAAACGGCGCTGCCGCCAATGCCGTCGCTTGCATATACCGGGCGGCGATCCACAGCTGCACCGACAGATCGGTCCCGTATCCATGAAACACCCCCATCCCTTTGTAGGCGAGCAGGTGGAGGGTGTCCAGTCCCCCGATGAAAAGGAAGGCGATCCCGATCAGCGACAGGTAGCCGTTCGTCCGGAATACCCGCGATTTCCAGGCGATCATGAAAATTCCGCCTGCGACCACCACGCTGAATATTTCGACAAGGCTGTGGAAAAGAAGGTAGTTGTTCAGACCGATGAAGGGAAGTCCGACCAGTGCGGCGACCATGGCGAAAACGGAGAACCGGTTATCCATGTCCCCCAAGAATTCCTTCCCTTGAGAATAAAACGTCACTACCTGGTTATATCGGATTCTTTCGCTGAAAATTCAATGCTTCCTCATGGCAGACATGTGTGGGGCATATTGCCGCGTAATGTTTCCAGGAAAGGATGCGCCCGCATGCAAGGGATCCGGTGCGATACCGGTGTCCGCTCCCCGGGGACCCGTGATACGATGTGCGCAGATTGCTCCAGGCGGAGCAAAATCCACGGGACAGGAGGCGGCGATGGACAGCATCTACAAGATCATCGACGTCGTGGGCACGAGCAAGACTTCGTGGGAAGACGCCGCGAAAAACGCGGTGGAGACCGCCGGGAAATCCCTCGAAGACCTGCGGATCGCGGAAGTCGTCAAGCTCGACATGGCGATCGACAAGGGGAAGGTCGTCGCCTACCGCGCCCGGGTGAACATCTCGTTCAAGTACCGGTCCTGAACGCGAAGCGGGTTCGGCTCACCCGCGCCGGCCGCCCTTCCCACGGAGGGCGGCCGTTTTCGTGCCGCGGAACCGGGGCGCGAAGGCGCGGTACGTGGGTGGAAGGAGGAACTCGGCCGGCGAAGGAGGGAAAGCCGATCCGCCGGAAGCGGGGGGATGGTTCCACCGGGCGCGGGAAAGCGCAGCGTTCCGCAAGACCCGCGTGGAAGAGGCTGCTCATTCGCCGCCCGCGGCGGCTTCGAGGATCGCGATCACTTTCCCCCCCGCATCGGCGAACTTGTGCACGGCCTTCATCATCCGCACCGTCCTGGGCGACATGCCCATCGCGTGGATCTCCGTCATCGCCTTTCCTTCCGAGACTTCCGCCCAGATCTTCCGCCCGCCGGCGATCATCTCCCGTCCGTGCCCGGCGGAATGTTCCGCTGTCCCGCCGCCCGCTGTCCCACGGCCCGGAGTCGCGAGGATCGCACCGTCCGCAACCAATTCGAGTGCGTGGTTCAACGCGATGAGCATGTGGCGGTACGTGTCCGCGACGCCCGGCGGCCCGGAGGTTTCGATCTTCTCGAGTTCGCTTCCCGCGTTCCGCATGGCGTCGGCCAGGACCGTTCCCGCCTCCGAGTTCCGGAGCATCTCCGCGCCCCGCTCGAACATCTCCCGGCCGTGGTCCACCATGATCCCGTCTACGGTCGGCGACGCCTTCGTGCGCCCGATCATCAGGAGGGTGGATCCCTGGAGCGCCATGGTCAGCCCGTGGATCGCCATCCCTTCCAGGCGCTGCGCCTTCGCCGGGGAACCGCCGCCGGACACGGAAGCGCCGCCGTGGCCGTGGTCCCGGTCGTTCCCATGGTCGTGTTGATGTTCTCCGGCGGCCGGCAAGGGCGACCAACAGAGCATCACGGCGGCCGCCAGTACGCCGAGTCGGGGGAAATACGTTCGGGTCGTTTTCATCAGGGCACCTCCGCCGTCAGTTCGCATTACGATTCCGCCGGTCGATGGGGGGATTCACCGGATCCCGGAATGGATTTCCCCGCCGCGCGCAGTCACCCCTCCAGCGCTTCCCGGACCTTGTCGGCGAGGGACTGCTCCGTGAACGGTTTCTGAAGGAAGTGCACGCCCGGTTCGAGGATGCCGTGGTGCGCCACGACGTTGTCCGTGTACCCCGACATGTACAGGACCTTGACGCCGGGGTGCATGGAGGCCACCTGTTCGGCGACCGCCCTTCCGCTCATCTCCGGCATGATGACGTCGGTCAACAGGAGGTGGATTCCCTTCGCCTGCCTCGCGAGCGCGACCGCGTCGGGACCGCTTCGCGCCATGAGGACCTCGTGCCCCGCGGCGGCGAGCATCCGGGAAACCAGGTCGCGCACGGATTCGTCGTCCTCGACGACGAGGATCGTCCTCGGACCGAGCGGGGGGGACAGGGGTGCGGGTGAGGCGGATTCTTCCGCCGGCGCGCTTCCTTCCGCGCGGGGCAGGTACACCTTGAAGGTCGTTCCCTTCCCCGGTTCGCTGTACACCCAGATGTTCCCCCCGTGCTGCTTCACGATTCCGTACACCGTGGCAAGCCCCAGCCCGGTCCCCTTCCCCTGCTCCTTCGTCGTGAAGAACGGATCGAAGATCTTCTCCACCGTGGCGGCGTCCATGCCGCTGCCCGTGTCGCTCACCGCGAGCATGACGTACGGGCCCGGCCGGACCGCCGTGTGGTTGCGCGCGTACTCCTCGTCGAGCGTCACGTTTCCCGTCTCGATCGTGATCTTCCCCCCGCCGGGCATCGCGTCCCGCGCGTTGATGCACAGGTTCAGCAGGACCTGCTCGACCT
>Ga0334722_10007371_pt1 | contig 10672 bp, 10 predicted proteins | sample C3_bottom_MG_FD_207210 | JGI IMG/M metagenome (GOLD analysis project Ga0334722, IMG submission 207210) | Sediment microbial communities from Yellowstone Lake, YNP, Wyoming, USA - C3_bottom | ecosystem: Environmental > Aquatic > Freshwater > Lake > Sediment | place: USA: Wyoming | collected...
CCTGCTCCTACGGTCATCCCAATTGCAGCTAATTCATCTTCTGCCTGAACTATGGCATAAGTATGTTTCCCTTCTGCATTTTTACGAAGTTTGGGCATGAATTCATTCAAAGACTCCGCCAGACTTGAAGCTGGCGTTATGGGATACCAGGCTGCAAATTGCAGACCACCATAGATAGCACCCAAGGCAGCTGCAGTATTTCCATCAGCCATTATTAATCCCTTGGTCTTGTCCATGGGTTCTACATGGAACGGATCCGATTTTTTTAGATTTTTGGAAGCCCATTCCGACCCAGCCTTCACCATATTAATATTTGATTCAATTGGTTTGGGTTTGCTTTTGAAATGGAAATCCAGGGCAGATTCAATTTTTGCTATGTCAATATTAAGAATGTGTGCAAGTACCCCAACATAAATCATATTTGCTATGTAATCTCGAAGGTTGGGGGAGACGTCTGCAGTTTTTACTAATTCTCTCACTGGCATTGGATAAATCGAGATATCAGTACGGTTTATTGGATTCTTGATATGGTCAGCATAGAAAAATGCTCCACCAGATAGAACACTGGCGAGATCTTTGTCAAAAGAGGTAGGATTCATGCAGATAACTATTTCTTGTTCATCCCGGCGGGCGGTAAACCCATCTCTATTAACACGGATCGTATACCAGGTTGGTAATCCCTGAATATTTGAAGGAAATAGATTTTTTCCCGAAACTGGAATCCCCATTTTAAATAATGCACGCAGTAATGTTGTATTGGCAGTCTGACTGCCTGATCCATTAACTGTAGCGATTGTTATTGAAAAATCATTGATTATTTTACTTCGTTCGGTCATCAATCACTCCTTAATTGTTTGAATTGGCCATTAAATTCTTTCACCCAAGTTTGTTATCTGGACGATGATAGATCAAATCTGTATGTTCAAGCAATTTACGATAGCCTAGATCGTAATCCTGATTGCAAATCGCTTCAACCATTTGTTGGTGAAATAACCAGACTTCTTGAAGGTAAGTTAAACCGGTATAGACGTGCAAGCCTATTGTTTCATAAGCATCCCAATATGCTTCCAACAATCCATTAACAAAACCATTTTCCAGATTCTTGTAAATTGTCAGATGCAACTCACGATGTTCAGCATGAGGAATTTGAACGGGATTTCCATTTAATTTATTCCAGGCTTGTTTTATTAAAGAATTCAAAAATATCAGGTCATCATTTGTCAATTTCTTCACTGCTTCATGCCAGTATGTTTCTTCGATATGCTTGCGCAGATCTGCGAAATCTTCAAATAGCGAGGTTTCAGTGGTAAGTGCGTAAGCAAGACTCAAACGAACAGCCGGAGTGAAGTTATAAGGTAATTTGCGGATGCCTTTTCTGGGGCGGACATCCACCAATCCTAATGCCCTTGCTACCTCCAATTGTTCTCGAAGACTTGCAACGCTGATATTTAATGATTTGCCAAGATCAGCAAGCGGAGGTAAGCATTGAGAGATACTTGAATCGTGAACAGCAAGATATTTTATAAATATGGATAAAGTATCGGAAGGATTATGGTTTAATGACATAAATTACTCGATTAATCAGATTAATTTATTATAACATTAGAACACAAATCATTATTAAATAAATGGTAATAATTAAATTCAATCTAACGGATTTTTGAGTAGATCCATAACGGTTGCCGCCATTATGGAAACCGCAGACGGCATGGCTTCTTCATCAAAATCGAAGCGCGGGTGGTGATGGCTTGCGTCGAGATTCTTTTCGCTATTTGCTGATCCAACAAAAAAGAAGCAACCGGGGATCTGCTCCATCAAAAATGCCATATCCTCGGAACCCATGGTTATATAATTACTATCATCTATTATTGAATTTGGATAAAGATTTTGGGCAACCTTTTGTACTCGGGCAGCCAGTTTCGGATGATTGATTACAGCCGGTGTTAATCTGTTGATTTCAATATCAGCCTGGCAACCCATGGTTTCTGCCACCCCATATACGATAACATCAAATCGCTCGAGAACTTTTTCTCTAACTTCAGGATCAAATGTTCGAATGGTTCCTGCAAGTTTGACTTCCTGGGGGATCACATTAAAGGCTTCGCCTCCGTTTATAGTGCATACACTCACAACTGCGGATTTTAAGGGTGGGATGTTGCGTGATGTGATGCTTTGGAGTGCTGTGATGATATAGGCAGAAGCGAGAATGGGATCATTCGCCAGGTGAGGAGCCGCACCGTGTCCACCTTTTCCACGAATTTTGATCTTGAATATTTCTGCACCAGCCATGGACGAACCTTGAGAAATTCCTATCCAACCAATCGGTTGATCATTCCAAAGATGTAACGCCAGGGTGAGATCAGGTTTTGGTTCTGTAAGAACACCATCAATGATCATACGTTCAGCTCCGCCAAGCCCTTCTTCCGCGGGTTGGAAAATTAATTTTATTGTGCCTTGGATTTCATCTTGATGTGCGTGTAGCAATTTCGCCACTGTTAACAATATGGCTGAATGCCCGTCATGTCCACAGGCGTGCATTATTCCTGGAATTTCAGATGCATATTCAGCATTGGTTTCTTCGGTAATAGGTAATGCATCCATATCAGCACGAATTAGGATTACCGGTCCGGGTTTTTCCCCTTCAAGGATGGCAATAACACCGGTTTCTGCAACACCAGTTCGAACCTCAAACCCCAATTTAGTTAATTCGCTCGTAATTATTTCTGCTGTCCGAAATTCACGAAAGCCCAGTTCGGGATGACGATGGAAATCCCGTCTTAAAGATTGAGTATAAGGAAATAACTCTCGAGCTTCTCTGTCAAATTCAATCATGAATCTCTCCTGTTATTAACCATTAATCCCATTTGATCAATTTGAATTTCTCTTCGTATCTCGGGTTGGTTTCGGTACTATCGGCAGTTCTCCAGTCCCGGATCCTTTTGACAAATTTTTCTGGATCACCAATTTGACTCTTGTGTTCTTTTAAAGCACGAATTTTTATTTCCCAAGTATCCGTAACATCAAGAGTAATATCAGGGTTGCTTGTCAGAGATACCCACACTTCACTTGGAGAATGGGGCTCGAGCCCTTCGTCTTTGAATAATTCTGGAAAGAAATGAATATTACCGGCAGCAGGAAATGCAGCATCCAATACGACCTGACCTGCATAACGATGGTCTGGGTGATTTAAACGATAGGAGCCGCTTGGGAACAAGTTTGTCGGATCACATGTCACAAGGATGTCAGGTTTTTTCTGTCTTATGACACGGACAACATTTCGTCGAAGTTCGATGCTGGGAACCAGATAACCATCGGGTAGATCGAGGAACTGGACAGAAGTTGCTCCAATGACTGAAGCTGCGGCTTGTTGTTCGGTATGACGTATCTGACAGATCTGATCGGACGATTTCTCCTGGTCATCGGAACCCTTATCACCACAAGTTAAAAGACAGTAATGTACTTCATGACCCTGCTTTACCCAACGTGCAAGAGTGGCTCCACAAAAGAACTCCGGGTCATCTGGATGAGCCAGAATTACCAAGATTTTCTTGTGGGTCTCCCAGGTTCCCCATTCTTCTACATTCATCGTTTTAATTATTTTCCGGTCTTGTTTTTTCACAGTTACATTCACTATTATTGGTTTGACAAGATTCTTGCGATTTTCTTCTTAAAGCTTCCAATTCATCCCATGGTTCTACTTCTTCACGTAAGTATTCGCGTTTTCCAATTTCAGGTAACTCGACCACAATTGACATGGTTATTGGATTCACATTGTGAACTTTTCCTTCACCCTGGGGTGTGATTACCCGTTTTCCTCGTTTTGGTAATTCTTTACGGGCTGTCAGATAATTTTCGTATTCATATACAAGGCAACATCTTAGTCGGCCACACATTCCTGTGATCTCAGCTGGTGTTAAAGAAATACCTTGTTCTTTGGCCATTTTAATTGAAATTGGACTGAATTCAGTTAAAAATTTGGAACAACATCGCTTTTCCAGCCCACAAGCACCCATTCCACCAAGGGCTTTAGCAACATCCCTTGGTCCTATCTGGCGCATTTCGATCTGGGAACCCGGGTATTTCTTTCCCATATCCTGTCGTAAGGACTTTAGTTCAACCTTCTCTTCATTTTCACAATTAAATAAATAACATAGCCGTGTTCCATCGAAATTAAATTCTGCTGCTATGATTTTTACATCAGAAAGACGAAGTTGCACGCAACGCTCCCGACAATTGATCATCGCTTCAATTTCTTTATGTTGCCAGGTTTGACGTAAGACCAGATCACGAGGGGTGGCTCGCCTTTCAACTTGCTTTAATGAATTTTCATGGGAGGGGTTTGGATTATTTATGAACTGGATCACTTCCCCTAGTTGACGACCCCGCGCTGTATCAACAATTACACGATCTCCTATTTGAATATCTACAATGGGGGAAGCATCAAAATGGTATAACTTACCAATTTCTTGAAAGCGAACTCCAACGATAAATGGTTGCATGAAGATGATTATACCTTTACAAGAGGCATTAAATGATATTTATGACTGGTGAATTTTGATCATTGGCAATGATACTAATTCTAGCGGCGACCTTTTCAGCAATAACTTGCAACGATCTGGCCGCTTCGGAATCAGGATTGGAAACAAGAACCGGTTTTCCAGAATCTCCACCTACACGTACACTTGATTCCATGGGGATTGCGCCTAGGAAAGGGACTTGCGCAATTTTTGCCATATCTTCCCCACCTCCAGCACCAAAAATATCACCACGCATATTTTCGATAACCCCAAGAATTGGGACGTTTAAGGTTTTAAACATTTCCAAACCTCGGCTGGCATCTTCAAGGGAAACACTTTGTGGCATCGTAACGATCACAACGCCACTTAAAGGTAATGCTTGTGCCAGACTTAGAGGTACATCTCCAGTTCCAGGAGGGAGATCAATAATAAGATAATCCAGTTCCCCCCATTCGACATCACTGATGAATTGGCGAATGGCAGAAACAAGCATAGGTCCTCGCCATATTAGCGGTTGCCCCGGTTTCACCAGGAAACCCATGGACATTATTTTGACTCCAAACGATTCCGCAGGAATAAGTTTGTTTTCTCGAGGAGCTGGTATCTGGTGGATACCCATCATAGTTGGGATGTTCGGGCCATAAATATCCGCATCCATCAAACCAACACGCGCTCCACAATTAGCCAAAGCGATTGATAAATTTGCAGAAACTGTACTTTTACCAACACCACCTTTGCCAGATGCAACTGCGATCACGTTACGGATGGGAAATTGCAGAAGTCCGCGATCGCGCCCATCGCTGGGAACATTCGAACCCATATGTATTTGGATGTTTCTTACACCAGGTATTGCCTGCACTGCTGCACGGGCTTGTTTTTCGATCAGGTTTTTTAGTGGGCATGCCGGAGTTGTCAATACGATAGAGAATGAAACTGTATCGCCATTTACCTCAAGATTTTGGATCATATTCAATGTCACCAGGTCTTTATGTAATTCGGGTTCCTGGACTTTAGATAAAGCTTTTAAAACTGTTTCATTGTTAACCATAATTATTCTTCTTTTCCAAATATTCCATAACATCAGATTGAGCAGTCTTAAACAAGTCAATCAATTCTTCATCTGATCCACGAAAACGGTGCAGCGCTTGACGTGCACATTGCAGACATCCATGCATAGCCCTGTATGAATCAGTATTGCAGAAGACACAATTGCTGATCCGGACCATCATTAAAGTGAACGCAATTACATCAACAGAATCCGATTCCTCAGTTACGATCTCTTGCACTAATTGTTGCCAAATTTCACCGCGTGTTTCGATCAGCGATGGAATCACTCGAGCAGGGAATAGGAGATCTGTTTCGCAATTTTCCATAAGTTAATAGTTAAAGTTGCAAGATTCTTAACTTGCAACTTTATTATTTAATATAGTTGAGCAAGTTATTCGGTTTTTTCACCTGCAGAAGCTCTGGCAGCAATTTTGGCAGATCGCGCCTGATTTTCTTTTGCCGAATTGAATGGTCGGATACTTTCATAATATGAAGCTGATTTTGCGAGTTTCTGTTTGTTCAAAATATTTCGCCCATATGAAGCCAATTCGTAATCATGATCCATTTTTATTGCATCAAAAGGACAATATTCTGCACATAAACCACAGTTCATGCAAATGTCAGAATCAATATAGAATTCAGCCGGATCGGGAATTGGGCGACCTGTAGCAGGATTAGTGGTGCGAGTGATCCAAATGCACTGAGGAGGGCACACTTTAGAACAAATTCCACAACTTGTGCAACGCAGTGTTTGTTCCCCATTCTCTCCTACATCATAAACAAGGAATGGAATAAAACGAAATTCTTCAGGAACAGGTAATTTTTCTTCTGGATATTGAACCGTAAAAATTCCTCTTGCATCTTTACTTGATCGATGAGCGATCCCTTCAGATTTATAATATCGTTTTCCCATCCATCGGATATCGTCAACATATGTATCAATATACCGTTTTATCGTAACGCCTAAGCCTTTTAGAATACCTTTACCGTACATATTCTGCTCCTACCGGTCAACTTCACCAAGAACAATATCAATGGAGCCAAGAATCGCAACAATGTCTGCAATTTTCTGACCCTTGCACATGTATCCGTACGGGGTGAGATTAATAAATGATGGAGCGCGGACGTGATAGCGCCAAGGGCTGGGTTTACCAGTTGAGATCACATAGAAACCGAGCTCCCCTTTGGGACTTTCAACGCGACCATAGGATTCACCTGCTGGTACACGGACTTGATATTGAGTTTTTCCGGTCTGTATCTCACCGCCAGGCAAACCCTTGATGGCCTGTTGGATAATTCGGACACTTTGGCGCAATTCTTCGAGGCGCACCAGGTAACGATCATAAATGTCACCATTTTGGCGAACCGCTATATCAAAATCAAAGCGGTCATAAATACCATATGGATCGGCTTTACGGATATCATACGGAACACCTGAAGCCCGTAATAATGGTCCTGTTGCAGAATATCGGATGGCGTCCTCTGCAGTTAAGATGCCTTGACCGACCGCCCGCGAACGAATGATCTCATTATCACTCATGAACCGATCTATTTCATCGATTTTTCTGGGTAATCTTTCAAAAACAAGACCTTTAATTTTTTCATATGTTCCCTCAGGAAGATCGCGTGCAACGCCTCCAAAACGGAAATAATTGCACATCATCCGGGAACCGGTAACTGCCTCAAAGATATCCAGGATCAACTCTCGTTCTTCGAGTAAATAGATCAAAGGCGTGAAGAAAGTGCCAAGGTCATTGAAAAGAGCGCCTAACGCCATGCAGTGATTGGATATGCGTGTTAGCTCCGCCATGATCACCCGGATATACTCAGCTCTTTCTGGAACTGCAATATTCATCAGTTTTTCAACCGCGAGAGCATAACCAAAGTTATTGCTTAGGGATGAGAGATAATCCAAACGATCTGTATATGGCATGTTTTGTAAAAATGTATTGCGTTCGCCAATTTTTTCGTGATTTCGATGCAGATAACCCATGACTGGTTTTAGATTAACTATGCTTTCCCCATCAAGAACTACTGTAACTCGGAATACACCATGTGTAGATGGATGCTGAGGTCCTAGATTGATAACGATATTATCGCTTTTTATCCCATCAGAACTGGTATGCTCATACTTAGCTAATGCCCCATAAAGGGCAGCTTCTCCTTCAGGAACCCACTTTTCCGGATCGAACTCTTTTGGGTAACTGATATTATCGCTGAACTTATTGTTGTCTTCTGCGTGGATTAATTTTCCTTCGGGCCATCTGGATTTAAAAGGTTTGCTCTCTTCTTCGAAATATGCTTCTTTCCAATCTTTTCTTAAGGGATGACCAGAAAATCCTTCCCACATAAGGATTCGACGCAGATCGGGATGACCGGTGAAGACGATCCCGAATAAGTCCCAAATTTCACGTTCTTGTAGTTCAACACCAGGATAAATGGATACCAGCGAAGGAACTTCGATCGGATCCTGACGGGGCAATTGGACTTTAAAATTTACAACTGGTCCACCGATTGTTTTAAATGCATGATAAACAACCTCCATTCGGTCATCCGGGTAATAATCTACACCGGTCACGGAGGTGAGTAGATCATAACCATATTCATCGCGCAATTTTGTTGCAAATTCGAGTAGATATTTCTTATCCAAGATCCAACCCGAATATCCAGGTCGGTTATCTTTTGTAACAAAATTGGGGAAAATAGAGGAAAGGTCCAGGATTTCTACAGGAGTGGGTGTGGTCATGATGATTTCTCCTACGCCTGGTTATTCTTGATTAATGTGATTTTACGCGGATCAATAAGATCTGGTCCAAGGATTGGCACCGGGATGGAAGCTTGATCTTCCCCTTTTTGATACCATCGAACGGTTTTCAAGGACTGTTTACTTATTTTTTCCTGCAATTTGATCAAGCCATTTAATAATGCTTGAGGAGTGGGAGGACAGCCCGGGATATAAACATCAACAGGAATATAGCGATCAATCCCAGAAACGACATTGTATCCTTCTTTGAAAGGTCCACCGCCTGAAGCACAGGCTCCCATGGCGATTACATATTTAGGTTCTGGCATTTGATTGTACAAGCGAACGATGGTCGGCATCATTTTTTTAGTCACCGTGCCCGAGACTAGCATCAGGTCACTCTGGCGTGGGCTGGGGCGAGTGACCTCCATTCCAAAGCGGGACAGATCAAACCGGCTGGCCTGGGCGCAAATATATTCGATCCCGCAGCAGGCAAGGGCGAACATGAGCGGCCAAACAGATGCGCTTCGACCCCAGTTATAGATTTTATCCAGGGTTGTTATCGCAACTTGATTTTCTAAATCGTCCGGTATATCGTAACCCGGGGTGTTTATACTTTTAACATCCATCCTTTTATCTCCTAAAAAAGATCTTATAATGAAATCAAAGCGGGCGAATTATAGTTTATGGATAAACACATGTCAATTGAATTATGCAAATATATATTTGCATAATTCTTTAATGTGACTATAATATGACAGGTGACACTATGGAAATAACCTCAAGGCAAAAAGTTTTTGCTACTGTTCGAAAACATCAATTGTTAACTGTCTCAGAGATTTGTCTTCTTCTTGATATGCGTCCAGCTAACACCCGGCATCATTTATCAATATTAAAAGCAGAAGGACTAATCGAAGAAATGGAGTTCCATAGAAGCGGTGGAAAAGGACGACCAGAAAAGGTTTTTGCCGTCAGTAATGCTTTTAAAGAAGATGGATTGGAAAACTTAACGTCTGGAATTTTGAATATTTGGGGTTTGAAAACTAAAAATGATGAACTGAATAATAATTTTAAAGCCTTGGCTCATCAATTAGCAGGGGATGCGGGTGAATTTCAATATTTAGGGATTACTAATCGATTGTCAAGTTGTGTGGAAAATCTGAATATGCTTCATTACCAGGCGAAATGGGAAGCAGGCCCCTCAGGACCACGAATAAGGCTGGGAAATTGTCCTTATTGGAAAATTATTAATCAATTCCCGGAGTTGTGCAAAATGGATAAGAACTTACTGGAAGAATTAGCGGGGTTTAAAATGCTGCAAATATCAAAAATGGAACGGGATGAAAGAGGTTCGTTGGAGTGTAGTTTTATCGGTGATTAGGGAACAGCACATTTTCCCAATGATACATTGATACCTCCATTGGAAAAATGAATTGTTGGGTCAAATTTTAGACCTGTTTGAGACAGGAGTACAGGATCTGAACAAAGGATGGCAGTCTGCCAATTCCTGCAATGCATTCTCAATACTTTTCCAAATTGCGCATAGAGGTTACGAATATCTTTATTGGAATTGATCCTTAATCCATATGGAGGATTCGAGATCAACCAGCCGGGAGTCGGTGGGGGAGTGATCGCTGAAATTGCTCTGCAATCGAATTGAATAAATTCTGACACTCCAGCCCGTTCTGCATTTGCGCGAGCCATTTCAATTGCGCCGGCATCCCGGTCCGAAGCTTGAATTATTGGCAAGTCCTTGGAATCTAAGATATTTATGGAGCTTATTAATTTTGACCAAATAATCTCATCGTAGTTTGGCCAGCGCATAAAGGCGAACTGCCTTTTATGCCCGGGAGGAATACCCATCGCCAACATCGCTGCTTCTATGGGGATAGTCCCAGATCCGCAAAATGGATCCAGCAATGGTTTGTCCATTTCCCACCCTGAGTCAAGAATTATGGCTGCAGCGAGATTCTCCCTTAGAGGGGCTTTGGCAGTTGCCAGGCGATATCCTCTGCGGTGGAGTAATTCACCTGATGTATCAATGCTGATGATACATTCGTCGTTCAGCAACCTGACTACAATCAGTTGTTGTGTGTCAGTAATATCATCATCTATTTTTTTAAGGACCACAGGAACGGTTCCAAGATTGTCTCCAATGGCTCCTACGACACGTTCAATCACTGCATCGGAATGATAGAGTCGAGATTTGCGGCATGTGGCTCGAATTGAGAGAGGCTGCCCAGGCGATAAGAAATTTTCCCAATCTAACCGGCTCGATTTTTTCTCCAATTCAGAAAATGCTGAAGCATGAAAATGACCCAGTCGGATTAAAATTCTGCTTACAGTTCTCAAATGAAGATTCAGT
>Ga0334722_10007372_pt1 | contig 10671 bp, 8 predicted proteins | sample C3_bottom_MG_FD_207210 | JGI IMG/M metagenome (GOLD analysis project Ga0334722, IMG submission 207210) | Sediment microbial communities from Yellowstone Lake, YNP, Wyoming, USA - C3_bottom | ecosystem: Environmental > Aquatic > Freshwater > Lake > Sediment | place: USA: Wyoming | collected...
GGTGCGCGGCCACGAAGTCGCCCGATGGGATACCTGCGAACACCGCACGCCATCGGTCGGGATGCAACCCTTCGTTCAGGCAGGCCAGACAGCCGCCCCACGACCATCCGGAGAACGCCACCCGCGCGGGGTCGGTGATCCCCTCGGCGATCAGCGCATCGAGTCCGGCGATCACGTCTTCGCTCTCGGGGAACCACGGGTTGCCGATCAAGGCGTTGCGGAACGCCACGCCGTAGCCGGTCGACCCCCGGTAGTTCACGAGGGCGACCGCGAACCCGGCATCGACGAACGCGAGGGTTTCGGGGTCGAAGGCGTCGCGCTCGTGCCATTCGGGGCCGCCGTGCACGCTCATGACCGTCGGGTGAGGACCGTCACCGGGAGGAGCGAGCACGATCGCCTGTATCCGGTCGCCCTGAGGGTTGTGGAACCAGAAGGAGCGGGAAGGATGTCCCCCCGGCGGCCGTTCGCCCACAGACGCCAGGACCTCACGACCGTCCGCGTCGACGATCACCATCGGGTGCACGCTGTCGCTCGTGGCGAACCACACACTGCCGTCCGGTCTCACCGCTGCTTCCGTGATCTCGCCGGGGGGGTCCGCGATCAGCGTCGCACGACCGTCACCGGCCTCGATCCGGTGAAGCTGGAAGGCGCCCTCGAACTCATGACGGATGAGGATGGCCGAGCCGTCGGGCCACCAGTCCACCGGGAGCGCGGCGCCGGGCAGATCCACGGTGATGTCGCGTCGCTCCGCCTCACGTGGCCGCCAGATGGCCGGGCGTTCGAACGCCCCGAGCTCCGACGTGAAGAGCAGTCGGTCATCGCCTGGTAGCGGGCTCCAGGCAACGGGCTCGAGGTTCGAGCCAGGGTCACGAAGTGAGCCGATCAGGTCGCCGTTCGTGGCGTCGACGACCCTGATAGCCCGATGGACGATGTCGCTGTGCTCGGTGTCGTGGGCGCAGACCAGGCGGCCGTTGGATGAGACGCCGCCTCTCCCCGGGCTGTCCAGAGCGCCAACGCCTATCGGGTGCTCGCTCCGCAGGAGTTCCCGCGGCGGACCGTCGGTTGATGTCACGAGGATGCTATACGCATCGCGGGTACCGATCCCCAGGGCGATCGTGCCTGCGCCGAACGAGATCCCCTGAGCCCACCCATCCGGCGCTTCCGGCACGAGTGGCGCGGGCTCAGTACCGCCGAACGCCACCGCCATCCAGCGTCCGCGCTCGTCGCCGGTGTCGTCGCGCCACCACACGATCCGTCCGTCGGGGGCCACGAGTGCGGTCTCCACGTCGACCGCTTCGTCGGTCATCCTCCGGCGGATACCCGTTCCGAGGTCGAGCGCCCAAACCTGCCAGGCCCCGCTCGCGTTCGAGAGGAAGGCCAGCCGCCGGGGGTCGGCCTCTGACCAGGCGGGGAACATGATCCGGGGTGCGGTGAAGCGACGTTCCCAGTCAGGTGGCTCTGTCACGCCGGCGAGCTTGTCATAGGACCCCCGGTTGGCGCTACAATCGTTAGCACTCGGCAGGTCCGAGTGCTAGCAGTCGGTACCATCGGGTGAGAAACGGATCCAGGAGGAGGCACGGATGGCTGCGAAGATCATCTCGTTCGACGAGGAAGCTCGTCGAGCCCTCGAGCGCGGCATGGACCAGCTGGCCAACGCCGTCAAGATCACGCTCGGGCCGAAGGGCCGCAACGTGGTCCTCGAGAAGAAGTGGGGCGCTCCCACCATCACGAACGACGGCGTCTCGATCGCGAAAGAGATCGAGCTCGACGACCCGCTCGAGAAGGTCGGCGCCGAGCTGGTGAAGGAAGTTGCGAAGAAGACCGACGACGTGGCCGGCGACGGCACGACCACCGCAACGGTGCTCGCCCAGGCGATCGTCAAAGAGGGCCTGCGCAACGTGGCGGCCGGTGCCAACCCCATGTCGTTGAAGCGCGGCATCGAGCGCGCGGTCGAGCTGGCCGTCGAGGCGATCCGCAATCAGTCGAAGGAAGTTGACTCGAAGGAGCAGATCGCCGATGTCGGGGCCATCTCGGCGGCCGACCCGGAGATCGGCAAGGTGATCGCCGAAGCCGTGGACAAGGTCGGCAAGGACGGCGTCATCACCGTCGAGGAGTCCAACACGTTCGGCATGGAGCTCGAGTTCGTCGAGGGGATGCGGTTCGACAAGGGCCACATCTCGCCGTACTTCGTGACCGACCCCGAGCGCATGGAGGCGGTCCTCGAGGAGCCCTACGTCCTGATCGCGAACAGCAAGATCAGCGCCGTGAAGGACCTGTTGCCGGTGCTCGAGAAGGTCATGCAGACCGGAAAGCCGGTGCTCGTGCTCGCCGAGGACGTCGAGGGCGAGGCCCTCGCGACGCTCGTCGTCAACAAGATCCGCGGCACGTTCCGCTCGGTCGCGGTGAAGGCTCCGGGGTTCGGCGATCGCCGCAAGGCCATGCTGCAGGACATCGCGATCCTCACGGGCGGCCAGGTGATCTCCGAGGAGGTCGGCCTGAAGCTCGAGAACGCGACACTCGACCTGCTCGGCTCTGCCCGGAAGGTGGTCGTCACGAAGGACGAGACCACGATCGTCCAGGGCGGCGGCAAGGACGCCGACATCCAGGGCAGGATCAACCAGATCAAGGGTGAGATCGAGAAGACCGACTCCGACTACGACCGCGAGAAGCTTCAGGAGCGACTGGCCAAGCTCTCCGGCGGCGTCGCGGTCATCAAGGTCGGCGCGGCCACCGAGGTCGAGCTCAAGGAGAAGAAGCACCGGATCGAGGACGCGGTGCAGTCCACGAAGGCGGCGGTCGAGGAGGGCATCGTGCCCGGAGGTGGCGTGGCCCTGCTCAACGCCCAATCGGCGCTCGACAAGGTGGATCTGGACGGCGACGAGCTGACCGGCGCGGCGATCATCCGTCGCGCTCTGGAGGAGCCGATCAAGCAGATCGCGGCGAACGCCGGTCTCGAAGGCGGCGTGATCGTCGAGAAGGTCCGCGCACTCGATGCGGGTTACGGCTTGAACGCGGCCACCGGTGAATATGGGGACATGCTGAAGTTCGGGGTGATCGACCCGACCAAGGTCACTCGCTCCGCACTCCAGAACGCGGCCAGCATCGGCGCGCTGTTCCTGACCACGGAGGCCGTCGTGGCGGACAAGCCCGAGAAGGCGTCGGCGGCGCCCGCGATGCCGGGTGGCGGAGACATGGACTTCTAGGTTCCCGAGGCATCACCTCCAGTCCCGAACGGGGGCCCCTGAAGGGGGCCCTCGTTCGCGTTTCGCTTCGGTTTGACCGATATGAGACCGTTCGTCGTCGAGATCGATGGCGACCAGGTCGGAGGAACGGTTGGGGACTTCGTTGCAGGCGCTCCGCGCCGTCGTGGGGAATGGCTCGATCCGCCGCACACTCCTCGCGTTCTTCCTCTTCAACGCCCAGGAGTACGCGGTCTGGATCGCCGTCATCGTGTACGCGTTCGCGCAAGGCGGGGTGAAGGCCGCGGGAGCGATCCTCGTGGCACAGCTGGTCCCGGCCGCACTCGTCGCACCGTTCACCGCGATGATCGGCGACCGGATGCGCCGCGACAGAGCCCTCAGCATCGGGTACGCGATCCAGACGACATCGAACCTCGTGCTCGCACTGGCGTTGTGGAAGGCGCCTGCCATCGTGGCGTACGCCGCTGCGGTGCTCTCGAACTGCGCCATCACATTCACGCGACCGGTGCACAACTCCCTGCTTCCGCAACTCGCGGACACGCCGCGTGAGCTGGCAGCTGCCAACGCCGTCACCGGCATGATGGACGGACTCGGAGGGTTCGTCGGGCCCATCGTTACGTCGGTGATCCTGGTGATCGCCGGCTCCGCAGCCGTCGTAGCGGTCATGGCCGGGTTCGCGGCCACCGCGGCGCTCATTACGTTCGATCTGAAGCTGCACGCAGGGGCTGCCGCGGAGGTCGAGGCCGGGTCTCTCGTCTCCGATGCAATGGCAGGCTTCCGTGAGCTCCGGGCGGAACCGAGCGCAGCATTCCTGGTCGGGATCGACGGGATCCAGTACTTCTTGTTCGGGCTGCTCGATGTCTTCTACGCGCTCCTCGCGATCGAGATCCTCGCGGTGGGCAGCTCCGGCACTGGAGTCCTCGCGGCGTCGTTCGGCGTTGGGGGACTCGTCGGCGCGGGGATCGCGGTTGGGCTAGCGGGCCGAGCCCGACTCGCGATCCCGATGGCCGCCGCGCTCGTGGTGTGCGGCGCGACGCTCGGCGCGATCGCGGTGGCGGGCGGGTTCCCAGCAGCCGTCGTGCTGCTCGTGTTCTGCGGCGCGGGCAGAAGCGTGTTCGACGTCGCGATCAGAACTTTGCTGCAGCGCTCGGTGCGGGATGAAGTGCTGGCGCGGGTGTTCGGAGTGGGCGAGGCCCTGCAGATGATCGGCTTGGCGATCGGGGCCGCGGCTGCGCCGATCCTCGTGGCTGCCTTCGGCGGGCGCGGAGCGGTAGCTGTGTCAGGAGTGTTGCTGATCGTTCTGGCGATCATCGCGTTTCCGATGCTCATCGGGGTCGATGCACGTGCGAAAGTGCCGGGAGCGGAGCTCGCGATCCTGCGGGCGATCCCGATCTTCGCGCCGCTCCCTGAGCACATCGCTGAACAGCTTTCGTGGAACCTGATCCCATTGCAGGTTGCCGCCGGGAGCGTCCTGATTCGACAGGGGGACGAGGGCGATCGCTTCTATATCTTGTCGAGTGGCGACGTCGATGTGACCACCGACGGCCGGTCCGTCGCCCGCCTGGGGCCGGGAGGCTACTTCGGTGAGATCGCCCTTCTTCGCGACGTTCCCCGGACGGCAAGCGTCGTCGCACTCACGGATTGCCGGTTGCTCACCCTAGAGCGGGATATGTTCCTCGGTGCGATCACGGGTTCGGTCCGGAGCCTGGAGACCGCTCATGCGGAGATCGATCGGCGCTTGGATGACCAACAGGACCAGTAGCGCCACAGGATCGCAACACGCGGACCTCGCCAAGATTCGAACCCTCCAACTGGGGCTGGCGAAGAACGGGTTGGAGCCCCTCTCTCCGAGTGGAACGACCCGGACCCCCCGTCCGGGTCGTTCCCGTTCCTGGGCTCGGCTCGAGGTCGCATGGGACAATCGCGCGATGGTGGCGACATCGGTCTCTCACAAACTCGACCGACTCCACGAGGTGATGCGTTCCGCCGGGGGCGCGGTCGTCGCGTATTCCGGAGGGATCGATTCGACGCTCGTGGCTGCGGTCGCCGCGCGGACGCTGGGGGATCGGGCGCTCGCCATCACGGCGATCTCGCCATCGCTGCCTCCCGGTGAAGCGATGGAGGCGGCGCGGGTCGCGCGCGGGTTGGGGATCCGGCATCGAACCGTTCGCACGTACGAGACCGAACGGCCCGCGTACCTGGCCAACGGTCACGATCGCTGCTACCACTGCAAGACCGAGCTGTACGACGTCCTTTCCCGCATCACGCAGGAGGCCGAGCTCGGCACCGTGTTCTCCGGCGCGAACCTCGACGACCTCGGGGATTTCCGCCCGGGGCTCGTCGCGGCCGCCGAGCACCGTGTCCGGCATCCGCTCGTTGAGGTGGAGATGACGAAGCCGGAGGTGCGCGAGGCGGCGGCGGAGTTGGCGATCCCCACGTGGGACAAGCCTGCGTCGGCGTGTCTCGCCTCGAGGATCCCGTTCGGGGTGACGATCAGCGTGGAAGAGCTTTCGAAGGTTGGGCGCGCCGAGCGCGTGCTGAAAGATCTTGGGTTCCGGCAATGCCGGGTGCGGGTGCACGGCGATGTCGTTCGCATCGAGGTCGAGGCGAGCGACGTCGCGCGATTGGCCGAGCCCGACATCCGACGACGGGTCGTCGCGGGACTTCAGAGCCTCGGTTATCGGTTCGTCACGCTCGATCTGGAAGGGTTCCGGTCGGGGAGCCTCAACCCGGGATCGCCCTAGCGCATGCACGAGTCGTCCATCAGGATCCGCTGGCGGGACATGGATGCGTACGGGCATGTGAACAACGCGGTGTATCTGACCTATCTCGAGGAATGCCGGGACGCGTGGTTGCAATCGCTGCTCGGGTCAGAGGATGCCGGCTGGGATTTCGTGCTCGCGCACGTGGGTATCGACTATCGGCGGCAGTTGACACAGGCCGACGAGCAGGTGGTCGCGAGTTGCCGGCTCGTGTCCTTCGGTCGCTCGAGCCTGCGCACCCTCGAGGAGATCCGTCGAACGGACGGCTCACTGGCGGCCGAGGCCGAAGCCGTGGTCGTCGCTCGCGATCCGTCGGCGGATCGGTCCCGCCCGTTCACGGATGCGGAGCACGAGAAGCTGCGAGCGGAGCTCGATCGGGGTGCAGGGCCGGCTAGGCAGGGGTAAGGCGCCGGCCGTGGACGAAATGGTCCCGGTACCAGCCGTCGCCCACCCACATGATCGTGACGCCTCCCGGCGTGCTCGACGAGTCGAGCGCCCAGCCGTTCCCGATGAACGTGTCGACGTGGTCGACGCGTCCGTCGCCGTCGCCGTCGTAGAACATCAGGTCGCCCGGCACCAGTTGGTCGTAGGTGAGCTTCCCCTCGGTGGCCATGTCGGCCGATGAGCGCTGAGGAAGATCCCATCCGACGTATGGCCGAGGAGGTGAGACGTTCCAGTAGCCCCCGTCGTTCGCTCGAACGAGCCACCACGTGAGCCCGGAACAGTCGAACCCCGCTACGGGCTGACCGCCGAGCGCGGACGGCTCCGGCGTTAACAGTCCCCACTCACCTCCCCAGACGTAGGGATAGCCGACGAAGCCGACGCCCCACTGCACGAGTTGGAACTGCTCTGGGGTGAGGGAAGGCAGCTCGATCGCCGAGTACTGCGCCAGCAGATCCGGAACGTCCCACGACGGTTGGGTCACGGCCCGGAACAACGAGTACGCGACCTGTGCGCGTGTGAGCGGTGTGCGGGGGCCGACGTCGGAAGATTCGTCGCTGCTGTTGTAGCGGAGGCCCAGCCGCATCCCGAGCAGCAGCGCGCCGAAGTTCGCTGGCAGCTGGAACGTGGCTCCGTCGGCGGTGTGCAAGTGGTTGAGGGCCTTCGCCGCGGCCCCCAGCCCCAGCGCCAGGACGAGCACGCGGTGCACCATCGTCGTGGTCACGGGCTTGTCCGGTCCGAACGTTCCCGCGGGGGTCTTCTTCATCCAGTGGAGCTTCACCGCGACGTTCACGTAGGGGTAGAAGACATCGCTCGGGTCGAGGTCGCCGAACGTGATCGCGGGGTCGACGGGCTCGGCCGGCGCGAGCGCCTGCACGACTGCCCTCGCGAAGTACTTACGTGTCTCGATCGTGCCCGGCTGGAACGGGTACGTGTCGTCGGGGTTCGCGATGAAGTCGCGCATCCAACCGTTCGTGCCGCCGACGTAGTTGATGGCCGCCTTCGCCCACTTGTAGCTCGCGTCGACGTCGGACCACACGATCGCGGCCCTGCGCGCGTCCGCTCCCGCCGGAACGACGATCGGCACGCTCGGAAGCCCGGTCCCCGCTTCGCCTGAAGCCAGGCGGACGATCGTTGCGGCGCGTGCGGACTGGACGGGGAACAGCGATGCGGCGCCCGCGATGACGATCACGAGCGTGGCGAGCCGGCGTCGCTGCAGGCGTCCCCCCTGGGCCATACATGGGTGGTCGGCCCCGGCGGGCTCGGCCTTGAGTCGGACCGGTGACCCACGGGTAGGCTCGGTTCATGCTGGGAGAGCAGGAGGCGATCGTCGTGGAGGTACGCCCCTGGGACGTCCACGGGGTCGCCCACGTCGACGTCACCATCGCCTACCCGGACCGCTCGGTGGAGACGGCGCGGCTAGGCAAGGAGAGCATCCCCTCCGACCTTCAGCCGGGCGAACGGATCTTCGTGTCGAAGGCGATGAATATCGTGGTCGAGATCAGGCGCGTGACGCGCTAGTCCTTCGGTCCCTCCGCGCGTACCTTCTCGACCGACTCCAACGCCTGCCGGAGATCTGCGAGCCAGTCGTCTTGCCGTTCGGCGACCAACCGAACGCACCACGCCAGGGCGTGGCTCCGGCTCCTGGCCACGCCGGTGTCGACCAACGTGTCGAGCACGCGGCGCTCCGGCATGCGCAGCCGCGTCATCGCGGGAACCGAGAGCGTCGTGAACGACACGCTCGTTTCGCCACACGCGGCTCCCCAGGACACCTTGCGCCCGAACCGATGTTGCGCCTCATCGGCGATCCGCATGCGTTGACCGCGCGTGTCTTCTCGGAAGCCGGCGATCCGGGCTCCTCGAGCCGCTGCCGCCGCCTCCGCGGACGCATCGGCGGGGAGTTCGGGGTCCGAGAGCGCACCCGTGACCAGGATCTCGTCTCGATCCGTCTGCACGTCGGGAGCGCCAACGAACCAACCCGCAGGCACTCGTCCCGCGAACCAGCCCTGTATCTCTTCGCTTGAGGTGTTCCGTTCTCGTGTCATGCAATGGACATTACAACATTACAGCCCCATGAACAAACGCCTGACCGACTTGCGCAGGTTGGGTCGGGGGCATTGATACGCTCTCGCACCATGCAGCCCCAGCCCGAGGAGGCGCCCGCCGGGGCGTACGGCGGCAGCCGCATCACCTCGGATCTCGAGCCACCCGGCGCGCTCGCCCACGATGGCAGAGGCGTCCAGTTCACCCACGCTGAGCTCGAAGGCGAGCAGGGGCCGGAGGATCGCGCGCTGATCGGCGCGATCGAGGCGAGGTCTGAGTGGATGTCCGAGGTGTTGGCCGACCTGGTTCGCGCGCCGAGCGTCCTCCACCAGGAGGAGTCCGGGCAGGAGGTGATGCGTGCCGCCCTTCTTGGCTTGGGCCTCGAGCCACTCGACGTGCCCATGGATGCCGATGCGATCAGGGCGCATCCGGCGCACTCCCCGTTCGATTGGGATGTGTCGGGGAAGCGCAACGTCGTGGCGACCTGGGGGCCAGGCGAACTGAACCACGGCCGGTCGCTCATCCTCAATGGGCACATCGACGTCGTGAGCCCGGAGCCGGTTGACCAGTGGCCCCGTGATCCGTTCGGCGCTGACCGGTCCGACGGGTGGCTCTATGGGCGCGGCGCCGCGGACATGAAGTGTGGCCTCGCCGCGATCCTCGGCGCCGTCGGCGGGCTGATCGATCTCGGTCTCATGCCGCAGGCGCCCGTGCATATCGAATCCGTCGTCGAGGAGGAATGCACGGGGAACGGCACGCTCGCGTGTCTGTTGGCGGGGTACACGGCTGAGGCTGCGGTCATCGCGGAGCCGTTCGGAGCGGCGATCACGACCTCGCAGGTCGGGGTTCTGTGGTTCGGCGTGAAGATCAAAGGCGTGTCGGGACACGCGGCCGAGAGCGGCAACGCGGTGAACGCGATCGAGAAGAGCCTCACCGTGATCAAGGCGTTGCGACGGCTCGAGGACGAGCTGAACATGGCGCCACCGGCTCCCTACGATCGGTTCTCTCACCCGATCAACCTCAACGTCGGCAAGATCCACGGCGGCGACTGGGCGTCCACGGTTCCCGGGGAATGCGTCACCTGGTATCGGATCGCGTTGTACCCGGGCATGGCGGTCCGTGACCTGCAGGATCGGATCGAGGCGATCGTGGCGGAGGCGGCGGTGGACGACCCGGCGATCTTCGCGCATCCACCCGAGGTCCTGTACGGGGGCTTCGCGTGTGACGGCTACGAGATCGCAGACGATGCGCCGCTCGTCACGACGCTCGGTAACGCGTTCACACGCCAAGCGGGTGAGCCACCTGCGCTCGTCGCGACGACGGGAACGACCGATGCTCGCGTGTTCGGTCTGGCAGGGGACGTACCTGCGGTGTGTTTCGGCCCGTATGCGGAGCAGGCGCACGGCGTGGACGAACGGGTGTACCTTCCGTCTGTGGTACAGACCGCACAGGTCTTGGGCCTGTTCATCCGGGACTGGTGCGGGCTCGCCGGGTGATCGGCTGGCTCGCGGGTATCGTCGCCCTCGTTGCGGTCGCCCGGATCATCGTGCAACGCTTGCGGCGCACCGTGCCTGAGGAGGTCATGACGGTGAAGAAGGACGGGCCGCTCCGCGGCGTCGCCGACATCCGGAGCTTCTTCCGCACGAACGAGACGCCGGTCTATTTCGTCTCGGCGACGGCGTTCAACCTGCTCGGGATCGATCGCTGGGTGCGCAACTTCAAGTTCGTGAATTACTACGACTCGTTCGATGGGACGCATCCCAACGTCTTCGTGCCGAAGGAGCAGACGCCTCGCGAGTTCTCCTCGATCGAGGAGATCTGCAATTACCTGCTCGGTCACAAGGAGGTCGTCGACTTCGTTCGGCGTCGAGGACCGGGTGGGAAGGCAGCGTTCCTGATGTTCGATGAAGAGACCGAGGAGCTCGCCCATGATCTCGGCCTCGACGTCGCGTTCCCAGCTGCGTCGCTCCGACACCGGCTGGACTCGAAGATCGTGACGACGGAGCTCGGCAACGACGCGGGCGTGCCGAGCGTGCCGAACACGATGGGACGCGCCGACGACTACGCGGCGCTGACGGCGCTCGCGAGGACCGCAGGTCTCGGCGACGATCTCGTGGTGCAGACGCCGTATGGCGACTCGGGCCAGACGACGTTCTTCATCGCCGACGAGGGCGATTGGAAGGAGCGGCAGCAGAAGATCGTCGGGGAAGAGATCAAGGTGATGC
>Ga0334722_10007373_pt1 | contig 10670 bp, 7 predicted proteins | sample C3_bottom_MG_FD_207210 | JGI IMG/M metagenome (GOLD analysis project Ga0334722, IMG submission 207210) | Sediment microbial communities from Yellowstone Lake, YNP, Wyoming, USA - C3_bottom | ecosystem: Environmental > Aquatic > Freshwater > Lake > Sediment | place: USA: Wyoming | collected...
TGGCGGATCGGCCCGGCGGCCGATCCGCCATGCGCATCCTGACCGGAGCGGTGTCTGACCGTGCGCCGCCGATCCACCCTCACGCCGTTCGACGGTCTGCTGTTCCTGATGGTCCTCATCTGGGGCGGCAACTTCAGCGTGGTCAAGGCCGCACTGGCCTACATCCCCCACCAGCCGTTCAACGCGATCCGTCTCGTCATCGCCTCGGGCGTCTACCTGGCGGCCATCGCGTACAAGGGCTGGCCGCGGCTCTCACGGCGCGACTGGACGGTGTTCCTCGGCGTCGCGTTCATCGGGCACTTCGTCTACCAGATCTGCTTCCTCGGCGGCCTGTCGCTGACGACGGCGTCCAACAGTTCGCTCATCCTGGGCTGCTCGCCCGTGGCCGTGGCGCTCGCCAGCGCGATCGCCGGGCACGAGAAGGTGTCCCGCGGCCAGTGGATTGGGGCCGGGCTGTCGGTGGTCGGCATCTACCTGGTCGTGGGCGTCGGCGCCGATTTCGGCGGCGCGTCGCTCCTCGGCGACTTCGTGACGCTGGGGGCCGTCGTCTGCTGGGCCGTCTACACCGTCGCGGCGCGATCGCTCCTCGAGCGGTTCACGCCGCTGGTGGTCACCGGGCTGACAATGGCGCTGGGGAGCGCGATGTACGTGCCGACGGCCGCCGTCGGGCTGGCGAGGCTCGACGTCGCCGCCATCCCGTGGTGGGTCTGGATGACGGTGGTCTTCTCGTCCGTGCTGGCGCTGAACGTGGCCTACCTGATCTGGTACACGTCGGTGCAGCGGATCGGGAATGTCCGCACGTCGATATACTCCAACCTGACCCCGCTCATCGCGGTGACCGTCGCGGCCATCTTCCTGGGCGAGCGCGTCACGGCGACGACGATCGGCGGTGCCGCGGCCATTCTCGCCGGCGTCTTCGTCACGCGCAGCGCGGCGGGTCACCAGGCCGCCGCCGGGCCGCCGGCCGAGGAATGAGGGCATCGATGACCACCGACGAACGGCCTGCAGCTGGCACGCCAGGCGCAAAGGGCCCGGCGGGCGCGAAGAAGGGCACGGCAGCGCTCGTCCTGTTGGTCCTGGCGGCCGTCTTCGCCTACTACCGGTGGCTGTGGGGCAGCCTGGCCGCGTTCGGCACCAGCGTCGACCACTACGATCTGTTCTGCGACTTCGTCCGCCACTACCACCCGATGGGGCACCGGATCCTGGCGTTCCCGTACCCGATCGAGGGGTTCTACTACTCGGCGTTCTTCGCATTGGCGCTGTGGCCGATCGGCCTGCTCAAGCTGCCGGCCGCGACGTGGGCGTGGGGCATTCTGCAGGTCCTGCTGGCGGCCGCCCTGGGAATCCTGTCGATCGGGCCGTGGAGCCGCCGCGGCAGCTGGCGAACGGCGCTGGCCGTCCTGCTGTTCGTCACGTCCATGCCCGTGCTCCACAACTACAAGTGGGGGCAGGTGAGCGTCCTGGTCACGCTGGGCGTGCTGGCGTCGCTGTGGGCGTACGCCTCGGGCCGCGACGCGGCAGCCGGCGCGCTGCTGGCCGCGTGTGCGAGCGTCAACTACTACGCCGCGTGGTTCGTCGTGTTCTACGTCTTAAGGCGGCGGTGGAAGGCGGTCGGCGCCTTCGCGGCGACGGGCGTCGTGTGCCTGGCCGTCGTCCCGGCGATCGTGCTCGGACCGGCGACGGTGTGGCAGTTCCACCGGGAGGCCTTCGAGAACGTCCGCGCGATTGCCTCTCTTGTCGCCCAGGACTGGAACTCGCAGTTCTTTCCCCACGTGCTGCTGCGCTGGCTGGGCACCGTCGACGCGCCCGGGACGGTCCGCGCGCTTGCGATGGCGGGCTGGCTCGTGGGAGCCGCCGCGGCCGCCGTGGTGTGGCTGCTGAGACGGCAGGAAAGCCGCGACGCGTCAGCCTTGTCGATGGCGGCTCTCTTCCTGGCGCTCCCGTTCCTCGTCACGACATCCTGGCCCCATTACCTGGTGTACCTCCCGTTCTGTCAACTGGCGGTCATCTCGGGGCTGCTGACTCGTCCGTCGGGGCCGTTGAAGGCAGGCTTGCTTGCGGCCTCCGCCGTGTCCATCGCGTTCGCGAGCGTCTTCGCGTTCAACGCGGTCCACGAATGGAGCGTCTACGCGCGCAGCGGCGCCCTCTTCGTGGCGGACGTGCTGCTGATGCCGGGTGTGGCGGTACTGGCGATCGCCGCCGCGAAGGACGCTACCAGCCCAACGCGCTCCTGAGGAGGCGGACCGGCACGAGGAATCGCTCGACCCAGAGCGTGTACCACGAATTGCCGGGGTACGGCGCGAACCTGGTCAGGCCAATCATGAAGACTTCGTAGTGGGCCAGCAGGAAGAGATTGGCCACCACGAGCGCTGCGGTCGTCCAGCGGGCGACGGCACCGGCCAGGCCTGCGCGCGTCAGCAGGTATCCCGCACCAACGGCAAACAGCGGGAAGCAGCTCATGTAGCGGCGGGCGCCGAACGCCTCGCCGGCCCACCAGTCGGCCACCGCGCCGTTGATATAAGTGCTGACGAGAAAGAAGAGCCCGAGCGTCCAGGCGAGGCGCCGATGGGGTCCGCGAAGGCCGATGAGCCCCGCCACCGCGAGGGCCGTGAGCGGCGTCCAGGAAAACAGGCCGCGGTAGGGCGACACGAGCACGGCGCCCATCTGTGACTGCGTCCAGCGCATGAAGTCGCCACCCTGCGGAATCGTCAGCGGCTGCCCGTAGAGCACCTGCCACACGATCATCTGGGGCGAGAAGGCGGCAAGGGCGGCCAGGCCCGCTGCGGCGAGGCGCGGCACCCCGAAGGTCACCCAGCCCGCCGCCGATCGCCCCTGCCGCCTGGCCTGGACCACCACGTCAACGAGGATCGTGGTGATCACCATGCCATCCTGCCAGCGGACGAGCGCCACGAGCCCGGCCAGGGCCCCCAGGATGGCGTAGCGGCGCAGATCAGCGCGGTCGCGCGTGTGCCACCAGTACAGGAAGAACGCGCTGGCGCTCATGGCGGACAGCGTGTGCGAGTAGGACGGCGACACCGTCGCGTAGTAGATGAGCGGCGTCCCGAGCAGCGCCGCCAGGGCGGACCAGAGCGCGGCGCGCGGGCAGAAGAGGCGCCGGCCGAGCAGGAATGCAAAGTAGACCGCGAGGCCGGCGGCGGCGATGCCGCAGACGTCCGGCACGAGCTGGAAGGCCAGTCCGAAGCCGTCAGGCGGCGCCGCCAGGCCGGCGGCCGACAGCAGCCACGCCACGGCCCCGACGGCGAGGAACAGAGGCGCCCAGAGCAGCGCCGGGCCGACCGGCATGAAGTTCCGGACGTGGCCGTTGGGCGTGTGCTCGTAGTTGAAGGTAAAGCCGGGCGGCGGTGCCGCCACCGTGAAATCCAGCTTGAAGAGCCCGATGTAGTCGTTCTCGAAGTCGAGGTCGCGATCGACGACCGCCGATCGCAGCTGCACGTAGTAGTGCAGGGCATCGCCGCGGATGACACGAGGCCGCACGCCGCGAGCGAGCACGCCGGAGAAGTGCACGACGGCGAGCGCCAGTGTGACGGCGAGCACGACCCGGGACGGATTGGCGATCAGGTTTCTGAGCGGCACGGGAGTTGGTCCGAACAGTATATATTCTAGCGATGGTCCACCGCGCGGCGCGCCTGGCTTCGGACCGCGCCCTCGGCATCCAGACCGCGGCGCTGGCGCTCGTGGTGTACCTCGCCACGGCCGGCGGCAGCCTCGGCACGACCGACGCGGTCGCGACGTACGACGTGACGCGGCAGATTGTCACGGCGGGCACCGTGGCGCTGTCGAGCGACGTCGTCGGCAACGACGCCTATGTCGGTGCCGACGGCCGCCACTACTCGCCCTTCGGCCTGCTGCAGTCGTTGTGGAACATCCCGTTCTATATGGCGGGCCGGGCTGCGGCGCACGTCCTGCCCGTCCGGTCGATCAACCCCGAGATGCTCTCCAAGGCGGCCGTGGCGCTGGGCAACGCATGGGCCGCGGCCCTGTGCGTGTGGTTCACCTGGCTGCTCGCGAGGCGGGAAGGCGGGACGCCCCGGGTGGCGGTGGGGGCGGCCCTGATCACCGCGTTCTCGACGGCGCTCTGGCCCTACAGCAAGTTCGGATTCAACGCGCCGCTCGCCGGAGCCGTCCTCGTCCTCACGATCCTGTGCGCGCTGAAGGCCGCCGGCGACCGCCGGGCCTCGCTGCTCGTTGCCACGGGCGCGTCCTGCGGTCTGGCCCTGCTGACGCGCCACGAGTTGATCCTGGCCGCGCTGCCGGCATGCGGACTCGTGGCGTGGGCGCGGCCGCGGGAGGTTGTCAGAAGCGCGCTGTGGTTGACGGCCGGCCTGCTGCCGGGCGCGGCGGTCTGGTCCTGGTACAACGTCGTGCGATTCGGATCGGTGCTGGACACCGGCTACATGCGGGATCAGACACTCGGCATCGGCGGGTCGGTTGCCGAGGGCCTCTGGGGGCTGCTGCTCTCGCCCGGCGGCTCGCTCTTCCTCTACGCGCCGGTTGCCCTGGCCGCCATTCCGGCGCTCGTGTGGCTGTGGCGCGCGCGGCCCCGCCTGGCTGGCGCCATCATCGCGACCGGGGTCGTATTCGTGCTGTTCTACGCGCAGTTGGCGAGCTGGGCTGGCGGACGTTCCTACGGCCCCCGGTACCTCGTGCCGCTGCTGCCGTTGCTGTCGGTGGCCGTGGCCCTGTGGATGGGGCGCCTGCGCGGGATGGGCCGGCGGGCGGTCGTCGCGCTCTGCGTGCTGAGCGCCGCCGTGCAGCTGCCCGGTGTGCTGGTGGACTTCGCCAAGGTCCGGGTGGCGTTCGCGCGGCAGGCCGGGAGCGGGACGTACGAGTCCCGGATGCACGAATGGCCGTCGTGCCCGCTCGTGCTCAACGCCGAGGCCGCCGCGGCGGCCGTGCCCGTCGTCGCCAGGCACCTCGCCGGCCTCGATCCGAGGCCGGCCCTCGCGGCGCAGGCGGGCGACCGGGACTTCTCCCAGCAGTTCGCCTTCAGCCTCGACTTCTGGTGGGTCCACCTGTTCTATCTTCGCGTGATCTCTGCGCGGTCCGCCCTCATCATCGGGCTTGGACTGGCCGCAGTTGCCGCAACGCTGTTGCGAAGGGTGATTGCCGGCGCGGGCCCGGCAACGGGAGAAAGCGCCTCGTGAACGCTCGTGATCGGTCTCTCGTGTGCGGTATCGCGCTTGCCGTGCTGGCCTACGTGCTGGTCCGCACGGCGTGGCTGAGCGACGACGCGTACATCACGTTCCGCGCCGTGGAGAACTTCGTCAGCGGCATCGGCCTGCGATGGAACCCGGCCGAACGCGTCCAGGTCTTCACGCACGCGCTGTGGTTCTTCGTGCTGAGCCCGTTCCGGGCGGCGACCGGCGAGATCTACCTGACGAGCCTGTGCCTGTCGATGGGCGTGGCGCTCGCGGGCGCCGCCTTGTTGCTCTGGCGGCTGCCGTCCTCGCTGCCCATGGGCGTATTCGCGGCGGCGGCGCTCCTCGGATCACGGGCGTTCGTGGACTACTCGACGTCGGGTCTCGAGAACCCGCTGACCAACCTGCTGCTGGTCGTGTTCGTCGTCATCTGGACGGCCGAACCGGCAGACGCGCGCCGGCGTGTGCGCAGCCTCGCCCTGACGGCGGCGCTGCTGATGACGAACCGCCTCGACACCGGCCTCATCACGCTGCCGGCGCTGGCGGCGGCGGCGTGGCCGCTGCGGGCGAAGGCCATTGCTCCCCTGGCCGTCGGACTGCTGCCCATCGCGGCCTGGGAGATCTTCTCGGTCGTCTACTTCGGCTTCCCGTTCCCCAACACGGTCTACGCGAAGTTGCCGCCCAACATCAGCGCCGCCGACCTGTGGCCGCACGGCCTGATGTATCTGCAGGATTCGCTCGTGCAGGACCCGGTGACGCTGCCTGTGATGGCCGCCGCCATCGTGGCGGCGGCGTTGGCGAGGCGGCGCGACCTGCCGCTGGCGGCGGGACTCGTCCTGTCGGTGGTCTTTACGTGCCGGGTCGGCGGCGACTTCATGAGCGGACGGTTCTTTGCGGCCCCGTTCGTGGCGGCGGTGGCGATGCTCGCGTCGTACCGCGTGGCCGACGGGCGCCGTGCGGCGTGGGTGCCGGCGCTGGCCGTCGTCGCCGTGGCGGCGCTGTGCCCGTTCCCGCCGGTGATGAGCACGAGCACGTTCGATGGCCGGTACGAGCCGCCCTCGGGCATCACCGACGAGCGGCGCTACTACTTCCAGAACTCCGGTCTCATCAGGAAGACCGGCTTCAGCCGGGGCATCGTCACGCGCCGCGAAGCCAACGTCAGGCGCGTGATCGATCGGGGACAGAAGGTCGCCGTCACGATTTCGGTCGGGTTCGACGGCTACTTCGCGGGGCAGCGACTGCACATCATCGACAGCGCCGGGCTGGCCGACCCGTTGATGGCCAGGCTGCCGTCGAAGATGCCGTGGCGGATAGGTCATTACCTGCGCGAGACGCCCCGCGGCTACGGCGACACGCTCGAGAAGGGCGCGAACGTCATCGAGGATCCCGGCGTGGCGGCCTTCTACGACAGGATATCCCTGGTGACGCGAGGCCCCATCTGGTCGGGAGCCCGCTGGGCGGCCATCCTGGAACTGAACGCCGGCCGATCCCGTCACCTCATCGACAGCTACATGCTCGGCTATCGAGGGGTCCGCGCGTCAGCGGCGCTCGGGTTCCGGCCCGAACAGGTCAACGAGGCCGCGACGCCGTTTGTGAGCTTCGACGCCGGCCTGACGCTCTTCCTCGACCGGCCCAGCCGCTTCACGCAGGTCGAGTTCGTGCTCGACACGGTCCAGCACTACCGGATCGTGTACCTGGCAGCGGGGCAGGAGCGCTACGCCGCAGTGGCCGCGCCGCCGGAGGGAGACGGGGCTCTTGTCCCGTGCGTGCAGGACGTTCCCGAGTCGGCGGGAGAGATTGACGAGATTCGCGTGGTGCCGGCGGGAAACAGCCCTGGAAAGCTCGCCGGCTGGCGCGTGGTGCGGTAAGCCGTCGCGCCCGGGCAGAACCGCGGCGGGGTCAGGCTGCGGGAGCCGCGTCCCAGCCCGTCCGGTCGGTCTCGCTCAAGCGCCGCCAGATCCACACGTACATCAGGACGACTGCGGCAGCCAGCGGGACCGACAGGTCCATGCCAACCACGCGGCTCATCTCGGGGCCGCGCCCGGACCACCCGTAGAAGAGCAGCAGGTTGAGATTCGCCACGCCGCCGACGGCGGCGGCCGGAGCCAGCCACTCGCGCCGGAAACCGGCCAGCGCCACGGCCAGAACGGCAGGCACGAACCAGTGGTTCTCGTGGACGCCGCTCGACAGGGTGATGTAGCCGAGGAAGCCGACGAACGAGTACGCCAGCGTGCGCTCGAAGCGCATCGGCCCACGGACGAATCGAACGAGCAGCACGAGGAACGGGCCGGCAAAGGCAATCTTCAGGAGCAGGCGCCAGACCAGCGGCCCGTCGGGGATCGCCGTGACGAGGGCCGTGGCGCCCCCGGGTCCTGCCCGGGCATTCCACTCGAGCATCCACGTCACGATCCAGCCGAGGTTCAGCGTGTCGCCGCTCAGGATGCGGTGGCCCAGTCCCTTCGCGAACGCCCGAAGGACGGGGGCGGGCTGAAACACGAGCGCCGTCAGGGCGACGAGCACCAGCGCAGGCAACACCAGGCGGAGGTACGCGCGCCAGCGGCCGAAGCCCGGCGGTCCGCCCGCGAGGCCGGCGTGCAGCAGCAGGAACGGAGCGATGATGAGGGGCTGCCACTTCACCAGGCAGGCCACGCTGAACCAGGTGACGGCGGCGACGTGACGGCCGCGCTGGAGTGCCCACACGCTCACCAGTAGCGGCGGCATGGCGTACATGTCGAGATAGCCCATCCCGACCGCATTCAGGACCGTGACGGCCCAGAGCGCCAGCGTGAGCGCCGGTCGCCCGCACCATGCGTAGAAGATCACGAGCGTGACGGCCAGGAAGATGAGCAGCGACAGCTTGATGGCCGCCGGCAGCGGCACCCCGGCGGCCGACGCGGCGTGTCCCGTGATCCAGAGCACGACGTTCGACAGCGGCGGATAGTCATTGTCGTTCTCGCGGAAGCCCTGGACCACGCCCGCGCGAAGCGCGTTGCCTGTCCATCGTTCCCAGATGCCGATGTCGCCGGTTCCCCGGGTCGAGAACAGCGACGCCGTCAGGGCAACGAGCAGGAGCGCCAGCGCGCCCGCGGCGATTGCGGCCGGCCGGACACGAGCAGAGCGGGCGTGCGGAGTCATTGGCGCCTGCCTCAGTCGAATCGAAGGGCCAGCCCGGTCAGGATGTCGATCGTGGCATTCACCGGAGGGGCGACCAGGCGGCCGTCCGGTGCGAGGACCCGGACTTCGACGAACGCCAGTCGGCCTGCGGCCCGCAGCGCGATGCGCTCGACGCCGCCCGGCACGCAGCGGGCAAAGGCCTGCTTTTCGCCGTCGACGCGGACCTCGTACCAGCCGGAGGGATCACGCCCGGCCTCGTCAGGCCTCGCCGTCAGGCGCAGGTCGATCCGCCCCTCGTCGGTCATCACGTTGAAGCCGGCGGCCGCACGCAGCGACCCGGTGTGATGGACGCCGGCGTCGCCTGCCCTGAACGCGACACCGTAGTCGGCGCGGCCCCCGGCCGTCAGGGGGACGGACAGGACGACCGGCACGAGCACGACGACGGTGCACAGTGCCGCCACGGCGGCCACGACGGGGACCGGCTTGCGCCAGGCGCCGGCCAGGGCGACACCGGCGCCAATCATCAGTTGCGGCATGAACGACGCCGTGTACCGTCCGCCGCTCCACAGGAACGCAATCATCAGCGGCAATGCCACCGCCGGCCATGCCGCCAGCAGCAGGGCCACGCGGCGATCGCGGGCGAACGCCAGGCCGAACGGCGCCGCGAGCAGGACGATCGCACCCAGCAGGTCGTGCGTGACGTGCGCGCCGGCCTTCAGCACGGCCGCCCCGGCGGCCGTGGCCATCCGCGGCGCCTCGGTCTGCAGCCACTGCCCGCCGCGGAGGTAGAAGAACGCCTTCGCCCGGCTCAGACGATCCGACAGTTCCGCCACCGGCGCTTGTGCGATGGCCTTGCCGACCATCGTGAGCGTCTCGACCATCCCGGGCGGGTGGTCGCGGGGGTGATCGGAATAGGTCTCGACGACGTACCGGATGCCTTGTGTATCGACGAAGACGAACTGGCCCCACCGCGACGAGATGAAGGCGCTGTACGGCAGCAGCGTCACGAAGAACGCCGCGAGCATCACGGCAGCCTTGCCGGCACCGCGCCGGCGGTCGGCCGCCCAGTAGACCTGCAGCGCGGCGACCGGAGGCAGGTAGTACAGCGGCAGCGAGCGCGTCAGGGCGGTCAGCCCGTAGAGCACTCCGACCGCGGCGAAGGCCCTGGGCCGGCTGTCGGCGAGGACACACTCGACATGCAGGGCCATGGCCGCCAGCGAGAGCGGGATGAAGAGCCCTTCCTGGCCGAACATCTGGCTGGCGTAGTTCGGCAGGTAGAACATGTAGAGCGCCGTCGCGATCAGTCCGGCGCGGTCCGAGTGGAGGCGGCGGCCCAGCCAGAAGACCGCGAAACCGGCGGCGGTCCCGAGCAGCATCTGGAAGACGGCGACATTCAAGGGAAACCCGCCCCGCCAGGCCACCGCAAAGACGCACATCATCGCCGGATAGAGGGGGGCCTTCAGGTAGTTTCCGAACTGCACGACATTCCCGACCCAGGACCACTGGCCGGGGTGGTCTGCGACGTACGCGCCCGAGTACGCGTAGTAGTCAGGGTCCCCCAGGGTGAAGGGAGGCGTCAGCGCGCGGGAGGCGATGGGCGCGAGCCTCAGCAGGAAGCCCGCAGCCACGATCACGACGAGCGCGACGACGGTGCGGCGGGACATCAGTACCTGGCTGTCTCGATGATGGCCGCGAGCACGTTGGCCGAGTTCGGCAGGATGGCTTCCTCGAGATCCGGGCTGTAGGCGACCGGCGTGTCGAGCGAGGCGACGCGGCGGACGGGCGCATCGAGATGGCTGAAATGCTCGTACGCGATGCGTGCGGCGATTTCCCCGCCGAATCCGCCGGTTAACTGCTCTTCGTGGGCGATGACGACGCGGTTGGTCTTGTCGACCCACGCCGCGATGCCGTCCCAGTCGCAGGGCGCCAGCGTGCGGAGATCGACGACGGCCGCGCTGATCCCTTCCTTTTCCGCCTGCTGGGCGGCGAGGACCGCCCGCTGCACGAGCGCGCCCCACGCGAAGACCACGACGTCGGTCCCGTCGCGCCTCACCGCGGCCTTGCCGAACGGAATCATGTAGTCCCGCCCGGGATACTCGCCCTTGTTGTACGTCTGGCGGTAGAGATGCTTGTGCTCCAGGAACATCACGGGATCGTCGCAGCGGATCGCCGTGCGCAGCAGGCCCGCGGCGTCCTGGGCGTTCGACGGGTAGACCACGCGGATGCCCGGCGAGTGGATGAAGATGCTCTCGCCGGACTGGCTGTGGTACGGCGCGCCGCCGCGCAGGTAGCCGCCAATCGGGACGCGCACGACCATCGGGCACGCCCACGTGTTGCCCGACCGGTAGCGCATCATCGACATCTCGTCGCGCAACTGCTGCATGGCCGGCCAGATGT
>Ga0334722_10007374_pt1 | contig 10669 bp, 12 predicted proteins | sample C3_bottom_MG_FD_207210 | JGI IMG/M metagenome (GOLD analysis project Ga0334722, IMG submission 207210) | Sediment microbial communities from Yellowstone Lake, YNP, Wyoming, USA - C3_bottom | ecosystem: Environmental > Aquatic > Freshwater > Lake > Sediment | place: USA: Wyoming | collected...
TCGTCCTCAGTCGCCCCGATACCTTCAGGTATCGGGGCTCCCTGCGTCCTAGCCTGGCTCGGTTCTCGCGACCCGCATTCCCACCAACGTTGCCTGACAGTCCACTAGCGATGATTTGTCTGATCAATCCAGGAGACAGAGTGCATCCGAGATGACGAGGCTCGCAGGCAAGCAGGCGGTGATCACGGGCGCAACCGGCGGAATCGGTGAGGCCGCCTGCCGGATGTTCTGCGCGGAGGGCGCCTCCGTCATCGGCGCGGATGTCGCAGATGCGCGCGGGCAGCAACTCGAGGAGGAGCTGCGCGGCGACGGCCTCGACTTCTCGTTCGTGCGCTGCGACGTCTCGTCGTCGGCGGACGTGGCCGCGCTCGCCCAGGAGGTAGAGATCCGCTTCGGCGGGCTCGACGTGCTCTACAACAACGCCGGCGTCATCCTCGGCAAGCCGTTGTGCGATATCAGCGACGAGGAGTGGGAGCACGTCATCGGTGTGAATCTGCGCGGGACGTTCCTGACGATGCGCGCGCTTGTGCCGCTCATGCGAGGGAGGCAGGCGGCGATCGTCAACACGGCGTCGGGGCTCGGCCTCGTCGGCTCGGAGCAGATGACGGCCTACTGCGCGTCGAAGGGCGGCGTCGTGCTGCTGACGAAGGCGGCAGCGCTCGAGCTCGGACCCGACATCCGCGTCAACGTGCTCTGCCCCGGGGTGATCGACACGACGCTCCCCCACGCCGCGCTCGCCGAGCTGCCGGAGGACGTGCGCGCCGCGATCTTCAAGGGCTGGGCGGACTCCCATGTCGCCGGGCGCATCGGGCGACCGGAGGAGGTCGTCGCCGCCGCTATCTTCCTCGCGAGCGCCGAGGCCAGCTTCGTCACGGGCGTGGCGCTGCCCGTCGACTCGGGCGTGACCGCGCGTTGACGGGCAGCAGTCGAGGCGCGGGCCGATCATCACCCACGGTCGAAGTCAGACCGCGGTTGCTGGTCCCCGGGTCAGCCGTTCGCTTGAAAGGCGGGTCAGGCCCGACGGCCTGACCCAACACGACGGTTGCGGATCCACGGCGCGAGACCACCCTCGTTCAGGAGCTCGACCATGAACGGCGGTAGTGCGGCGGCCTGGAAGGCCCGGCCGTCAACGTGCACCGTGCCGGACTCGACCTCGATGCTGACGTGAGCTCCCGGTCGGGCGGCAGCGACCGCCTGGGGGCACGGGATCGCGGGGAGCCCGAGGTTGATGCAGTTGCGCTGGAAGATCCGCGCGAAGCTCTTCGCGACCACGCACCGGATCCCGGCAGCACGCATCGCCGCAGGGACGTTCTCCCGCGAGGAGCCGGTGCCGAAGTTGGCCCCGGCGACGAGAATCGTCTCCCCGACCAGCTGGTCCCGCAACGACGGATCGAGGCCCTCGAACAGATGCTTCGCCATCTCGTCGTCGTCGAGGATCCCGATGAACTGGCCGGGGTACATGACGTCCGTGTCGACGTTGTCCTGGTCGATCACGACGGCTTGTCCCTCGAGCGTCATGCCGCAACCGCGCCGATCACGTCGGCGGGGTGCACGATCTCGCCCGCGACGGCGGCCGCGGCGGCAACCCACGCGTTCGCGAGGTGCACGAACGCCTCGTTCGACCCCATCCGCCCCTTGAAGTTCCGGTTGGTGGTGGTGATCGCGCTCTCGCCTCCGGCGATAATGCCGCTGTGGCCGCCGAGGCAGGCGCCGCACGTCGGTGTCATCACGATGCAGCCCGCCTCGACGAACGCGTCCAGCAGTCCTTCCGCGAGCGCCTGCCGGTAGATCTTCTGTGAGGCTGGCACGATGATCGCGCGGCAGTCCCGATGGACGCTCCGGCCGCGCAGGATCTCGGCCGCCTGGCGCAGATCGGTCATGGTCCCGTTCGCGCAGTTGCCGATGTAGACCTGGTCGATCTTGCGACCGACCGCGTCGCTGACGGGCACCACGTTCCCCGGCGAGTGCGGCAGCGCGATCAGCGGTGGCAGCGCCGCCAGGTCGATCCGGACGTGCGCCGCGACCTCCGCATCGTCGTCGGTACGCTCCGCCTGCCACGGGCGGTCGGTTCGCCCGTCGAGATACGCAGCCGTAACGTCGTCGGCGGGAAAGATCCCGGTGTCGGCGCCGGCCTCGACGGCCATGTTCGAGACGGCGAGCCGCTCGTCGATGGTGAGCGCGGCCGCGCCGTCGCCGGCGAACTCGAGCGCCATGCTCGTTGCGCCCGCGACGCCGATCTCGGCGATCAGGGCGAGGATCAGGTCCTTGCCCGTGACGAACGCTCCTTTTACACCCGCAAACTCGACGACGATCGTGCCGGGCACGATCTGCCAGAAGCTCCCGAGCGCCATGGCGCCTGCGATGTCCGTTGCGCCCATCCCCGTCCCGAACGCTCCGAGCGCTCCGTAGGTGCAGCTGTGCGAGTCGGCCCCGACGATCATCGATCCCGGGACCACCCAGCCCTCCTCGACGAGAACCGTGTGCTCGATACCGCCCCGGCCCTGGTCGTAGTACGTGACGCCCTGACGATCGCACCACTCCTTGAGCGCCTTCAAGAGCTCGGCCGCGCGTATGTCCTTCGCGGGCATGAGGTGGTCGGCGACGATCACGACCTTGCTCGGGTCGAAGACCCGATCGACCCCCATCTTGACGAGCTCGCGGGCGGCGTGCGGGCCGCCGAGATCGTTGGCCATGACGACGTCGCAGCGCACCATCACGAAGTCGCCAGGGGCGATCTCGTCCGCATCCGCGTGGGCGAGCAGGATCTTCTCCGCGAGCGTCCGCCCCACAGCTCAGCCTCCGACGCCGGCGCGGCTCGCGAGGAGCCCGACGACCGCGTCTCCGAACTCGACTGTTGTGGCCGTGCCTGCGAGATCCACCGTCAGCGTCGACCGCAGAGCCTCGTCGACGACGCCGTCGAGCAGCCGCGCCTCCTCCGGCAGCCCGAGCCCGTGCTCGAGCATGAGGACGGCCGAGCGGAGCATGGCCGCCGGGTTGGCGATCCCCCGGCCTGCGATGTCGGGAGCGGAACCGTGGATCGGCTCGAAGATTCCAGGCCCCGACTCGCTCAGGCTCGCGGAAGGAGCAAGCCCGACACCGCCGGTCGTCACCGCCGCCACGTCCGAGAGGATGTCGCCGAACGTGTTCTCGGTGAGCAGCACGTCGAAACGACCCGGGTCGCGAACGAGCTGCATGGCCGCGCTGTCGACGAGCATCGCGTCGGACCTCACGTCGGGGTAGTCCGTGGCGACCTCGTCCACGACCTCCCGCCAGAGCGTCGACGTCTCGAGCACGCCGTGCTTGTCGGCGAGCGTCAGCTGCTTGCGCCGGCCTCGGGCGAGATCGAATGCGCGGCGCGCGATCCGCTCGATCTGCCAGGGGTGGTACTCGCAGATGTCGAACGCCATCCCGTCCGTGAGGCGGCCCTTGCGGCCGTAGTACAGACCGCCCGACAGCTCGCGAACGATCATCATGTCCACCCCGTCTCCACGGACCGGCCGGAGGTTCGCGAACACGCCGAGCTCTTTCCGGATCCGCAGCAGCCCCTGCTCGGGACGCACCGCGGCCCGCTCGTACTCGGGCGAGCCGACGGCTGCCAGCAAAACCGCGTCCGCCTGCTTGCACGCGGTGAGCGTCGCCGGCGGTAACGGGTCGCCGAACTCGCGGATGCCCGGCCCGCCGAAGGCGCACTCCTCGATGTCGATGTCGAGCGGCAAGGCCCGGAGAGCCCGGATCGCCTCGCGCATCACCTCGGGTCCGATCCCGTCGCCGGCGAGACAGACGACCGTGTAGCTCATGTAGGGGAGACTACGGGCTGTGACAATGGGGCTCGTGACCACAACCACACTTCGCGCTCCCGAGGAAGTCGATCGGGGTCTGGCCTTCCGGCCAGACCCCGGTTTGCCGTTGGCCGCATGAGCGGTTCAGCGTACGACGTGGTCGTCATCGGCATGGGCGCTGCAGGCCTCTCCACGGCCGTCAGCTACGTGGATGCAGCCGCGGCGCAAGGGGGGGCGGCGCGTGTCGCCGTTCTCGAGCGCTCCGCGAAGGAGGACCGCGGCGGCTCGACCCGATATACGGGCTCGTGGTTTCGGGTCACCGAGGATCGCCGGCTCGATCCGAAGTTCGTCGAGACGATGGAGGAGGTCTCCGGCGGACTGGCCGATCTCGACTACTGCCGAACCCTCGAGCGCGAGCTGCCGACCTCGATCAGCTTCCTCGAAGAGCACGGCGTCGGGTACATCTACTTCAAGCAGGGTCTCCCGAATCGCAACACGGGCGGCGGCCTGGGCATGCCGGCGGGAAACGGCCTCGGCATCATCGACGGGCTGGCGGGCGTGCTCGAGCGCACAGACGGCGTGGACCTCCTCTACGAGACGGAGGCGGTGCGGCTCAGCGTCTCGGACGAGGGACGCGTCGACGGCGTCGTCGTGCGGGGTCGCGACGGCCTGCTCAGGACGCTCCGCGCCGATGCGGTCGTGATCGCAAGCGGCGGATTCGAGGGCAACAAGGAGATGCTCACGCAGTACCTCGGCGAGAGGGCCTGCGACATTCCCGTTATCTCACCCGGAACCGGCAACAACCGCGGCGAGGGCATCCGGATGGCGGTCGAGGTCGGCGCGGACACCGCCGGCCAGTTCGACATGTTCCACGCCGAGCCCGTAGACGCGCGCGCGACGAAGCCTGACCCCGTGATCTACCCGTATCCGTACGGGATCGTCGTCAACCGCCACGCGCAGCGGTTCTTCGACGAGGGGAAGAACAGCTTCGACTCGACGTTCGAGGAGCTCGGCTACGAGATCTGGCGTCATCAGGAGCAGACGGCCTTCTTGATCGGCGACCAGACGAGCCTCTCCGTCATCGGATTCCGCGACGTCATCTTCACCGACCTGCCCCCGGTTGCAGCCGACTCGATCGGCGAGCTCGCGGCGAAGCTCACGCTCGACCCGGCCGCGCTCGAAGCGACGATCGCCGAATACAACGCCGCTATCGGCCCCGGTGACTTCGACCCGTACAGCTTCGACGGCAAGAGCACCGTTGGTCTCGAGACGCCGAAGTCGAACTGGGCCTTTGCGCTCGACTCGCCGCCCTTCATCGCCTACCCGCTCACCTGCGCGATCTGCTTCACGTTCGGCGGCGTGCGCACGGACTCGCTCGCGCGCGTGGTGAGCCCCGCGGGAACGCCGATCCCCGGTCTGTACGCGGCCGGCGAGGTGACGGGGCTCTACTACCACGAGTACCCGGTCGGGACGTCGGTGATCCGCGGCATCACCTTCGGACGACTAGCCGGTGCGCACGCCGCCGAGAACGCTCGAGCGCTCGGCGCGCCGAGCGCCTGAGAAGGGAGGGCTCGCAGGCTACGGCTCGATCCTGTCTAGCTGCCGTCTGACAGAATCAGCGGTGGTCGAATCAGGCGGAAGGGGGTACGCGATGTTCGTACACGCAATCCTGTCGCTCCTAGCAGCTGGAGCTATCGCGGCAGTCGTCGTGTTCGTCATGAGCATGACCGGGCAGTACCGGAGCTAACCCCCCGCGACAGCGGCAGAGCCGGTGCGAGCCGCCTCGTGCGTCTCGCCGGCCCTGAGGAGCGTCAAGGCGACGAGTGGGAAGACGATCACCGAGATCAACCCCGCCGCGACGAGCGCGACGTAGTTGGTGGGGCGGATCAGGCCAAGGTCGACGCCGATCTGGCCGGCGACGACGGGGATGCTCAACGAGGTCGCCTGCAGCAGGCCGGCCGCGGTGACCTGACCCCCGCTGCCGAAGCGGCGGTAGAAGAGCGCAGGCAGTCCGCGCACGATCAAGAGCGCGGCGAGGAAGACCGGGACACGCGCCAGCGCCGACCCGCTCGAGAACAGGCTCTCCACGTCGAGCTTGATCCCCGTCGAGACGAAGAAGAAGGGGATGAAGACACCGAAGCCGACCGCCTCGAGCTTGCGATGGAAGAACGCGTGCGTCATCCCCTCGTCACGATCGACGAGCTTGAGCGTGGCGCCCGCCAGGAACGCGCCGAGGATCGCCTCGAGACCGAACTTCGATGCAAAGACGACGAACAGCGCGAGCAGGAGGAATGCGCCGCGCACACGGATCTCCGCGGTGGTGTCCTGTAACCGCAGCAGCGTGGACGAGATCCGCATCGAGCGCTGAGCGCCGAGGATGGACGCACCGATCGCGAGCACGAACAACGCGAAACCGATCAGCAGCACGAGCTTCGAGCCGATGCCGGCGGACTCTCCCGAGAAGAAGAGCGAGAGCAGCACGATCGGTGTCACCTCGGCGATCGACGCGCCGGCGACGACGACCTGGCCGAACGGCGTCGACGTCTGTCCGGCGTCTTTGAGGATCGGGAGGATGATCCCGAGGCCTGTCGCGGAGAGGATTACCGCGACGAGGAGCGGCGACTTGACGAGATCGCCTGCCTTGAGAGCGAAGCCGACGACCAACGCAAGCCCGAACGAGACGATGTAACCGGAAGCTGTCGTTCGCAAGAGCCGACCACGTAGCCGGTCGAAGTCGATTTCGAGCCCGGCGAGCAGAAGCAGGAACGCGAGACCGAACATGCTCATCACCTGCACCGGCTCGTCGACCTTCGCCCAACCAAGTCCCTGCGGGCCGACTGCAATCCCGAGCAGGATCTCGAGCACGATCGCGGGCAGCCGTAGCCCCGTCAGCCCGATCACGAGCGGCGCCACCAGTGCAACGACGGCGACGACCGCGACGGACGTGAAGGGAACCATGCGGTGCTAGTCGCCGTGCGGGCAGCACCGTTACAGCTGTAACGCCTTCGGGCACGCGGCTACTGGATCTCCATGGAAGAGATCCTCACCGCGGTCGACCGCTGGTGGCCGTCCCCCTTCGGCGAAGAGGACCAGCGCGGGATGCTCAATCACGTCACGCACTCGAAGCGCCTCGCCGCTCTCGGCTCGGTTCGCCTCGGACGTCTCTACGACCTCGGTCACGTACTCGACGAGAGCGTCCCCGTGTTCCCGGGGCGTTACTTCCGCCAGACGCTCGTGACCACGGCGCATCACGCGAACGCCGGTGCCGACCACGCACCGACCGGCGTCGGCCACAACAAGGTCAACTGGGTGACCGAGATCGTGTCCGGGACGATGCAGCTCGGAACGCATCTCGACGCGCTCAGCCATCTGCAGATCGGCGACCGCGGCTACAACGGCTGGCGCGTCGCCGAGCTTGCCGAGCCGTGGGGCGTCAACAGGCTCGGAGCGGAGACGATCCCGCAGATCGTCACGAAAGGATGGCTCGTCGACGTCGCCGCCGTCCGCGGAGTCGAGAGACTCGGCGTCGGTGACGTGATCACGGTTGAAGACGTGAAGCGTGCGCTCCGAGGCGCCGAGCCGGAGCCGGGTGACGCGGTCCTCTTCCACACCGGCTGGAGCGGCCATTGGGGCGACCCGGAGACCTACCTCTCCGGCGAGCCGGGGCCTGGCTACGAGGTCGCCGACTGGCTCGTCGAGCACGGCGTCGCGCTGACCGGCTGCGACACCTGGAGCTACGGGCCTGTGCCGGCAGAGGATCCCAGCCGGCCGTTCGAGGTGCCGCAGCTCCTCAACGTCCACCACGGCGTCTTCATCGTCGAGAACCTCGACACGAGCGAGCTCGCGGCGGACGGCGCGCGCGAGTTCGCGCTGATCCTCACGCATCCGAAGCTTCGCGGCGCCACCGGCGCCTGGACCTCACCCATCGCATTGGTCTGACGGGAGGAATCGCCATGAGCGAGCACTACGACGTCATCATCATCGGCACCGGCGCGGGCGGCGGAACGCTCGCCCACCGACTCGCACCGAGCGGCCTCAAGGTCCTGCTGCTCGAGCGCGGTGGCTACCTCCCCCGCGAGCCGGAGAACTGGGACTCCCAGGAGATCTTCGGCAAGGAGCGGTACGTCACCACCGAGCACTGGTACGACAAGAACGGCACGCCCTTCAGACCGCACGCCCAGTACTTCGTCGGTGGCAACACGAAGGTGTACGGGGCGATCCTCTTCCGCCTCCGCGAACGGGACTTCGGCGAGGTGGAGCACTACGGTGGCGTGTCGCCCGCATGGCCGATCTCGTACGAAGACCTGGAGCCCTACTACGCCGAGGCCGAGAGTCTCTACCTCGTGCACGGGCAACACGGCGAAGACCCCACAGAGCCGTTTCGCTCGGCGCCGTTCCCGTACCCGGCGGTCTCGCACGAGCCGCGCATCCAGAAGCTGCACGACGACCTCGTGGGGGAGGGTCTCCACCCCTTCCACCTCCCCGTCGGCGTCGATCTCGACGAGTCCGACCCGGAGAAGGGCCGTTGCGTGCGCTGCGCGAAGTTCGACGGCTTCCCCTGCCTCACGGACGGGAAGGCTGACGCGCACGTGCGGTGCGTCCGGCCGGCTCTGCAGCACAACAACGTCACGCTGAGGACGCACGCGAGGGTCGTGCGGCTCGAGACCGACTCCACGGGGCACACCGTCACGGGTGTGGTCGTCGATCGCGGCGGCGCCGAGGAGACATTCACCGGCGACGTCGTCGTGGTCTCCTGCGGCGCGGCGAACTCGGCTGCGTTGCTCTTGCGCTCGGCGAACGACATGCACCCGCACGGACTCGCCAACTCGTCGGACCAGGTGGGCCGGAACTACATGGCGCACATCAACTCCGCGGTGATCGCGATCTCGCAGTCGCCGAACACGACGAAGTTCCAGAAGACGCTCGGTCTCAACGACTTCTACTGGGGCGCCGAGGACTCCACCCTCCCGCTGGGGCACATCCAGATGCTCGGCAAGTCCGACAAGAACATGCTGCGTGCCGGCGCACCCTGGTTCGCACCCGGCCTGGCGCTCGACTACATGGCGAAGCACGCGATCGACTTCTGGCTCACCTCGGAGGACCTGCCGCACCCGGACAACCGGGTCACGGTCGACCGCCAGGGGAGCATCCACCTGGCCAAGACCTACTACAACCTCGAGGCGCACAAGCGCCTGCTGGGCAAGCTCAAGGGTCTGCTCGGCGCGATCGGGTGCCACGAGCGCGCGATCCCGCGCTGGTCGGTGCTCGACCAGCAGATCCCCGTTGCCGGCATCGCCCACAACTGCGGCACCGTTCGCTTCGGCACCGACCCGCAGACGTCGGCGCTCGACCCCAGCTGCAAGGCGCACGACCTGGACAACCTGTACGTCGTCGACACGAGCTTCTTCCCGTCGTCCTCCGCCGTGAACCCGGCGCTGACGGCGATGGCGAATGCTCTGCGCGTCGGCGACCACCTGATCGAGCGACTCGGGGCTGAGACGATGGCCCGGGTCGAGGAAGAGGTGATGGTCTCGTGAAGACGGCGAACAAGCTCGCACGCGCGATCGGCAAGGGCGTCGTCGCCGGCCTCGCGGGCACGGCGGCGATGACGGTGTCGAGCACGATCGAGGCGAAGCTGCGGGGTCGCGCGTTCAGCGACGCACCCGCCCGCGCGACCGCGAAGGTGCTCGGAATCAAGGAGTTCGAGGACGAGCGCGCCAAGGCGCGCTTCAGCGACCTCTCCCACTGGGGCTACGGGACGAGCTGGGGCATCGCCCGCGCGATCATGCGCGAGTTCGGCTTGAGCTCGAAGGCTGCGACGCCGGCGCATTTCGCGGCGATCTGGGGCAGCGCGGCCGTGATGCTCCCGGCCCTCGAGATCGCGCCGCCGTTCGTCTTCTGGGGGAAGGAAGAAGTCGCGATCGACCTCTTCCACCACGCCGTGTACGCGGGAGCGACCGGCCTCGCCTACGAGCTCCTCGATGATTGATCGATAGATCGACCAATCCTCTAATTTTGACCCTCGACCAGCTCGAGGAAGCTCCGGGGTGTCAGCACCGGCGGGTCGGGGCTCCTCAAGTTCGTGAGATGCGCGTCGCCGCTCACGAGATGGTCTGCGCGCGCAGCTCGTGCGAGGGCGACGAGGTAGTCGTCGCCTGGGTCGGGCGTAAGGCCGGCCTGAGGTGGAGGGTCGTCGACGAACTCGGCCTGGAGAACGAATGCCGCTCCGAGCTCGGCGGCGTCATCGGGGCCGACAAACCGGCGTATCTTCGGGCGAGCCAGGACGCGCTCGAGCTCGGCCAGCCAAAGCGGCGAGACGATGAGGTCAAAGGCGCCGTCGCGCCAGGCGTCGAGCAGCCGGCCGGGTGGGCCGTCGGCCGCGAGAAGCCCCGACACGACGACCCCGACGTCGACGACGACACGTCGCATCTACTGCGGCGCGCGGCTCGCGTGCAGCTCGTCGTAGGCAAGCTTCTCTGCGGCGTCGGAGCTGATGACACTCTTGGCCCGGATACGGTCGACAGCGTCGAATCCGAGGTAGGCGCGAAGTGCCTCTTCGACGATCTCCGAGTCCCGCTTTCCGGCCCTCGCGGCGGCGATGCGCGCCGCGCGCAGCACCTGGGAGTCGAGCGAAAGGGTAGTCCGCGTGCGGCTCATACAGTCATACTAACATCTCGATGTCAGTATCGATCCGCGCATGCTTAGAGGCTGAGCGTGTCGCCGCCGTCGCGCGAAGTTCAGTGGACGCCGGCGAGGGTAGCCTGGCTGGCTTCCCAGGCAGCGCGGGCTCCGTCATGCTCAGGCGTCGTCTTCTGGATCTTCCTCTTGGCCATTGTCGTCCTCCAGTAGCCGCCCGATCCTGGGGAGGTTGACGTTGATGTCACCGAGGA
>Ga0334722_10007375_pt1 | contig 10668 bp, 7 predicted proteins | sample C3_bottom_MG_FD_207210 | JGI IMG/M metagenome (GOLD analysis project Ga0334722, IMG submission 207210) | Sediment microbial communities from Yellowstone Lake, YNP, Wyoming, USA - C3_bottom | ecosystem: Environmental > Aquatic > Freshwater > Lake > Sediment | place: USA: Wyoming | collected...
CGCGTGCGCCCCGCCCGACAGTGCGTGGCACACGAGCAGCGCGTTGTCGCCCGCCGCATTCAACGCGCCGTACTGCTCGTACGCGACGTCCACGGCCTCGAGCCGCTGCCCGCCGTCGAGTTCGATCGCCCGATCCAGCCGGCAGATCGCCGTCGCCGGCACCGTCCCCAGTCCCCGCGTGTCACTCGCCATGGCTGCTCTCTCCTACGCCTGCGCCCCTCGAACGCCCTGGTCGAGGTCCGCGATCAAGTCGTTCACGTCTTCGATCCCGATCGACAACCGGATGAAGTCGTCCGTTACACCCGTCGAGACCCGCTCTTCAGGCGACAGTTGCTGGTGCGTGGTGGACGCGGGATGAATGATCAAGCTCTTGGCATCGCCGATGTTGGCTGCATGGCTGAACAACCTGACGTTGTTGATGCACCGGCGGGCCGCCGCTTCACCGCCTCGCACGCCGAATCCGACGATGGCGCCGGCGCCCTTCGGCAGGTAGCGCCGGGCGTTGGCATGGTCCGGATGGCCGGGCAGGCCCGGGTAGTTCACCCACGACACACCAGGATGCGACGAGAGCCAGGTGGCCACCTTCAACGCGTTGTCGCAATGCGCGATCATCCGGTACGACAGCGTTTCAAGGCCCTGCAGGAACAGGAAGGAGTTGAACGGCGCCAGGCTGGCTCCGATGTCACGCAGGAACTGCACGCGCGCCTTGGCGATAAACGCCGTGCCCGGGTACTTCGCGCCGTCGTGGTTGCCGTACAGGTCCCAGAACACCAGCCCGTGAAACGACGGATCCGGTTCCGAGAACTCGGGGAAATTGCCGCTGTTCCAGTTGAACCGCCCGCCATCGACGATGGCGCCACCAATCGACGTGCCGTGCCCGCCGATGAACTTGGTCAGCGAGTAGACGACGATGTCCGCCCCGTGCTCCAGGGGCTTGAAGACGTGAGGCGTGACCGTGTTGTCGACGACGAACGGGATCCCGGCGTCGTGCGCCACGCGCGCCAGGGCCGCAAAGTCGTCGACGTTGTTGCCAGGATTGCCGATCGACTCGGAGTAGACGAGCCGCGTGTTCGCATCGATGGCCCGCGCCACGTTGGCCGGATCGGCGCTGTCCACGAAGCGCACGTCGATCCCCATGCGGGCCAGCGTGTAGTGAAACAGGTTGTACGTTCCGCCGTAGAGCGACTGCGTGGAGACGATGTTCTGGCCGCTCCGGGCCAGCGTCAGCACGACGCCCGTAATGGCGGCCTGCCCGGACGCCAGCGCCAGCGCGCCGGTGCCCCCGTCGAGGTCCGCGAGGCGGCGCTCCAGGACATCCGTCGTGGGATTCGCGATCCGGGTGTAGGTAAAGCCCCTCTTCTCGAGCGCAAACAGCGCGGCGGCGTGTTCCACCGACTCGAACACGTACGATGACGTCTGGTAGATGGGGACGGCCCGGGCGCCGACGGCACGATCGGGCGTTTGCCCGCCGTGCACGGCAACGGTGGCGTCACCACGCGATGACTGCGACTGCGATTGCGACTGCGACATGAAACAGCCTCCACGAAGAGCGCGCCGGGACGGTTCGCCCCGGCGCCGGTCAACACACTCAGGACACGGCGTCGAATAGCGGCAGTCCGATCGCCCCGCCGCCAGCACCGGAGGCGGGGACGAGTTCAGCGAGCACGCGGTTCAGCCGCTGGTGGCTGCACGGCGCCACGATCGCGGCCCAGCGGGAGCTTCCAGCCGTCGAGCGGCTCGTCAGCACCCGCTCGGTCAGGAAGCCGGCCCGCCTGAGCACCTCGGCGGGCTGGATCGCGGCGACCGATCCCTGCGGTTGCCGGACCCGCACGTAGTGGGACGCGACCATGTCATCGTGCACCGGCTCGCCCGACGCCCGCGGCCACTCGACCGCGGCCGGCGACCCCGCCGCCACCGCGAGCACGTCCGACACCACCGCGATCGCGGTGGCGGCCCCGCCCGCCCCCTGCCCCGCAAACACGGTCTGCCCGCTTCGGTCGCCCGTGACCACGACGACGTTCTCCGGGCCCGAGGCACGCGCGAACCACGAGTGCGCTCCCACCAGCGCCGGCAGGACGCCCGCGCCGATCCGGTCGTCGTCGGCCCGCTCGGCCCATGCGATCTGACGGGCCACCAGGCCGGCTCCTGCCGCGCACGACAGGTCGTCCCGATCGAGTGCTCGAATCGACTCCGCGGTCACGTCCGACGGACGCACGTGATCGTCGAGTCCAAGCGTGGCGAGAATCGAGAGCTTCGCCCGGGCATCGAGGCCGTCGAGGTCCGCCGACGGGTCGGCCTCGGCATATCCCCTCGCCTGCGCCTCGATCACCGCGTCGTCCAGCGAGACGCGGGCATCCGCCATCTGCCCGAGCACGAAGTTGCACGTCCCGTTGACGACGCCGACGATGCGCGTCAGCCGGTCGCTGCCGAGCCCCTGCTGAATGCCGCGGATCACGGGAACCACTCCGCCCACCGCCGCCTCGAACAGCAACGAGCACCCGGCGTCACGGGCCGTGCGCGTGAGGTCTCGACCGTGTTCGGCCACGACCTGCTTATTGGCCGTCACGACGGACCGGCCGGCGCGGAGGGCGGTCTCGATCCACGTGCGAGCCGGTTCCATCCCGCCAATGACCTCGACGATGACCTGCGCCCCGGTCCGGAGCAGCGTGTCGATGTCGTCGGTCCAATGGACGCCGGTTCCCAGCCACTGGGCCTCGCGGCGCCGCGCTTCCGGCCGGCGCGTGCACACCCCGACGAGTCGAAGATCGTGGCCGCGGCGTTCCGCGAGGATGCGTGCCACGGAGCGGCCCACGGTGCCGAAGCCCACCAGGCCCACGGTCATCTGGCGGCCGGTCGTCATGCCGTGGCCTCGCGTCCCCGGACACCCGCCAGCAGCGGCCACGTCACGCTCGACACGGCGCGATGGGCGCCGGCGCCCTCGCCGGTGATCAGCGTTCCCGGCCCGCCGGGATTGAACGTGTTCAACACGCGGACAGGAATCCCGGCGGCTTCCGCCGGTGCGATCGTCTCAGGATGCAGCACCTTCGCACCCGCCCGCGCCAGTTGCTCCGCCTCCCGAAACGAGAGCCTTTCGAAGACGCGCGCCCGGGCATCGCGACGGGGGTCCGCTGAATACACGCCATCGACGTCCGTCCAGATCTGAATCTCGCGTGCGCCAAGACACGCGCCGAGGAGGGAGGCCGACCAGTCGGAGCCGCCGCGCCCCAGCGTGGTGGTTGCGCCGCCGGGCGTCGCCCCGATGAATCCGCCGAGCACCGGCACCCGCCGGGCGGCCAGGATGGTTGCGATCGTGCGCCGCGCGTTCAGCCCCGTCGCCTCGACGTCCGGCACGGCCGCGGTGTGTGCGTCGTCCGTCACGACAATCCGCCTCGCATCCACCCAGACGGCCGGCACGCCCCCGTGACGGAGCACGTCGACGAGGACGCGGCTGCTGGCCAACTCTCCGGTGGACACGATCGCATCCTGCCGGTTCGGGGCACACGCGCCCTCGGCCTCGGTGCGCCGCAGCAGCGCCTGCAACCGGGCCCAGAGGGTCTCCAGCTCCGCGGTGGCCGCATCCCGCGCCGACGGCCCGGCCAGGGTCTCCAGCACGCTCGCGTGGCGGCGGCGCAGGTCCGCGACGATGGTTTCGGCGTCCGTGCGCCGCCGCCGGGAGGCCTGGGCCGCCGCGGCCAGCAGGGCGTCGGTCACCCCGCTCGTCGCGGACACGACCACCACAGGAGACGTGCGCCGCTGTTTCACGATGGCGCGCACGCGATCGAGGGCCTCAGGAGAGCCGACCGACGTGCCGCCGAACTTTGCAATCACCATGACGCTGCTCCGTGTCCCGATCTCCCACCGGGTGGGGCCGTGTCTTCATCGCCGCGAAACACAAAACCCGCCAGCTGTCCTGCAGCCTGGCGGGTCTGACGGGTCGTTCCGTTGTGAAACTGGCTGGCCTATCGTCCGGACGCGACCTCCCCGCCGATGCGCTGCATTCGCATCGTGCACATGCGGCCCCACATGGGCGCGGCCGTAAAGAGGTGGTGTCCGATCATCTGGAGGCAGTATAGGGCGGCCGCGGGACCCGTGTCAACATATTTACATCATTATATATCCATGCATGGATATGCTTCTATCCGCCCCGCGCCCCCGCGCCTCCCCGGGCCGGCCGCCGCCGGTGTGGTACCATCCGCGTGGCGGCCGACCGCCCAGCCCACGAGGCGGAGGCGCATCCCGGCGGCCCGACACCCACGCGCATGCCCAAGCGTCCGACTCCGCGCCCCGCCCCGCCCCGCCGCCCGTCCCGCCCGGCCGCCCCGCCCGCCAGCCGGCCACGCGCACGGAAGGCCCCTGGCCGGGCAGCCACACCACGACGTCCCGAGCCGCCGATCCTCACGCCGACGGCCGCCGACCTGGAGCAGCAGCTGGCGTTGATCTTCGAGGAGGCGCAGGACGCCATCTTCTGGGCGGACGGGGACACGGGGCTGATTATCCGCTGCAACCAGGCGGCCGAGCGCCTCCTGGGTCGCTCGCGCGCGGAACTCATCGGGCAACCGCAATCCTTCATCCACCCGCCCGATCTGCTGGAATACGTCCAACGGACGTTTCGAGAGCACGCCGACCGGCAGTCGAGGGAGCCCATTGAAACGGCGGTCCTGCGCGAGGACGGCACCCGCGTCCCGGTCGAAGTCTCCCCGTCCGTGGTGTCGTCCGGGCGCCACACGATTCTGCAGGGCATCTTCCGCGACGTCAGCGCCCGGAAACGCGCGGAGGCCGAACGCAGCAAGCTGGAACACCAGATCCGCCATTCCCAGAAACTCGAGAGCCTTGGCGTCCTCGCAGGCGGATTGGCGCACGACTTCAACAACATCCTGATGGCCATCCTCGGCAACGCGGATCTCGCGTTGCACGAGATGCCGCTGGTCGGCTCCGCGCGGCAACACCTCGAGGAGATCGTGAGGTCCGCCCGGCAGGCGGCGGACCTGACGCGGCAGATGCTGGCCTATTCTGGCAAGGGGCGATTCGACGTCCGCCCCATCGACCTGAGCGCCACGGCGAACGAGATGGCCCACCTGCTGCACGCCTCCATCTCGAAGAAGGCGGCTCTGCGGATGCACCTGGCTTCCACCCTTCCCGCGATCAAGGCCGACGCCGCGCAGATCCACCAGGTGCTACTCAACCTCGTGTTGAACGCGTCCGAGGCCCTCGACCCCACTACGGGGGGACTCATCACGGTCCGGACCGGCGACGAGTTCTGCAGCACCGAGAAGCTCGCCGGCAGCCGGCTCCCGGAACGACCGCCGGCCGGGCGCTTCGTGTTCCTCGAAGTCACGGACACCGGATCCGGGATGACGGCCGAAGTCCTCGAGAAGCTGTTCGATCCGTTCTTTACGACCAAGTTCCAGGGTCGAGGCCTCGGGTTGTCCGCGGTCCTGGGCATCGTCCGCGGCCACCGCGGTGCCATCTTCGTCGAGAGCCAGCCGGGCGGCGGAAGTACCGTGCGCGTCCTGGTGCCGGCGGCCGAGGAATCGGCGATGCGCCAGAGCACGACCGGGCCCGGCTCAGACCATCGTGACTGGGCGAGGCCAGGGACGGTCCTGCTGGTGGATGACGAGGAGGCGGTCCGGACGGTGGGTCGCCGCATGCTGGAGCGGCTCGGCTACGACGTGCTGGTGGCCGAAGATGGTGTCGTGGCCGTCGAACAGTTTCGGGCCCATCGCGGGAGGATCTCGTGCGTGCTGCTCGATCTCAGCATGCCTCGGATGGACGGCGCGCAGGCCCTCCGGGAACTCCGTGTCCTCGCGCCGGAACTCCCGGTGGTGATTTCCAGCGGGTTCTCGGAAACGCAGCTCGAGGAGCGCTTCCGGGGCGAGCGGCTATCGGGCTTCATCCAGAAGCCGTACCTGCTGGACGCGCTTCGCGACGTCCTGCTCCGGGCGCTGTCGTAGCGGCTGCGCTCACCTGCTCCCACCCGCCCGACCGAACGTGCGTTCGGCAGCGGGACTGGGTTACGATTACGGGTTGGCGCCCCGCAAGACCTCCCGGTCCTATGCTGCCGGTCTGCGTCATTCCGGGTGATTGATACGAGCCCCATCCTTGAAGATTCCGCGGCGCCCTGGCACCGCGGCGGGAGCGACCGCACATGATCTCCACCACTGGCTTTCCCGGCCGCCACAGTGTGGCGCTGCTGGTGCTGCTGACGCACGCGGCGTGGGCGGGCGCCCAGACCGCCGAACCGGGCACGAGGCCTGGCCCTGCCGGCCGCCTCGTGAGCCTGTCGGCGGCGACGCTGGCGGCCGGCGAGGCCGCACAGGGCCCGCCCGCGGGTCCCGCGCAACCCGGGCCGGCGGCGATTCGACTGTCGCTCCACGACGCGATCGAGCGCGGGCTGGCGCACAGCCTCGCGGCCCTGTTGAGCGAGCAGCGCACGCGGCAGGCCGAGGCCGGACGCTGGACCGCTCTGGGCGGCCTGCTGCCCAACGTCAGCGCCACGCTCATGGGTGCCACCGAGAAGATCAACCTCGAGGCCTACGGGTTTCCGGTCGCGCCCGGCGAATCGCCGCTCATCGGCCCGTTCAACATCTCGGATCGACGCCTCGCGGTGGAACAGACCCTGTTCAGCTGGAGCGCAATCGAGGCAGCGCGCAGTGGCAGCGCCCGGCTCTCGGCCGCTGAATACGCCCACAAGGACGTCCGGGAACAGATCGTCGTCGCCGTCACCGGCGGCTACCTGCAGCTCATTGCCACCCGCGCCCGGATCCAGGCGGCGCACGCCCTGCTCGACACGGCGCTGGCACTCGAGCAACGCGCCATGGCCCTGAAGGAGGCTGGCGTGGCGGCCGGTGTCGAGACGGTCCGCGCGCAGGTGCAGACCGCGCAGGAACGCCAGCGCGTGCTCGTGTTCGAAAATGAATTCGAGAAACAGAAACTCCAGTTTGCCCGGGCGATCGGCTTGCCCCTCGACCAGGCGATCGAACTGACGGAGTCCTTCCCGTACGCGTCACTCGACACGAAGTCGCCGGCTGATGCCATCGCGCAGGCCCTGGCGACTCGCCCCGACTACAAGGCAGCCGCGGAGTCCCTGCGCGCCGCGGAACTGTCGCGCGCCGCGGCAATCGGCAGCATGCTGCCGTCGGTCGCGCTGGCGGCGGATGTCGGCATGATCGGGCAATCGTGGGGCTCGGCGCTGAAGACGTATTCCGTTGTCATTGCCGTTCACGTGCCGGTGTTCCAGGCCGGCCACGAGCGCGCACGCATCATCGGCGCCGACGCGACGTTGCAGCAGGAACGCGCCCAACTCACCGATCTCAAGGCGCGCATCGAGTACGACGTCCGGGCCGCGCTGCTGGATGTCGGGTCGTCCGGACAGCGCGTGGAAGTGGCCCTACGCGGGTTCGACCTGGCGAAACTGCAACTGACGCAGGCCCAGGATCGGTTTTCGGCCGGGGCCGCCACGCACGTCGAGGTGATCCAGGCGCAGGATGCGGTCGCGACCGCGGCCGAGAACCTCATTGCGAGCCGGTTCGCCAACAGCCTGTCGAAGGGCGCGCTCGCGCGCGCGCTCGGCGTGGCCGAGTCGTCGGCTGAACGATTTCTTGGAGGACAGCAGTAATGGCGTTCATCACTGACAATCCGCGCGTTCGGACCGCGGTCCTGGGCCTGGTCGTCCTGGCGGTGGGTGCCGGGGCGTCGGCGTTCTGGTACTACAGCGGCCGCGAGTCGACCGACAACGCGCAGGTGGACGGCCACATCACGCCGCTCGCCGCCCGGGTGGGCGGCACGGTCCTCGCGGTCAATTTCAAGGACAACCAGCTCGTCGAGGCCGGCACCATCCTGGTGACGATCGACACCCGCGACTACGAGGTGGCCCTGGCCCGCGCGAAGGCGGATGTGGCCGACTCGTCGGCTGCACTCGAAGCGGCGCGCTCCGGCATCCCGATCGCCGCCACCACGACGTCCGGCGTGGTGACGAATGCGCAGGCCGCGGTCGATCGCTCGCAGTCCGGCGTTGAAATCGCCGCCAAGGACGTGGAGTCGGCCAAGGCCCGCCGGACCTCCGCGCAAGCCCGGCTCCGCGAGGCTCAGGCCAACCGCACGCGCGCCTCGAAAGATCTGGAACGCATGAAGCTCCTGATCGCCAAGGACGAGGTCTCGCAGCAGCAGTACGACGCATCGGTCAGCTCGGCGGACGCGGCGGCGGCCGCGGTGGATGCCGCCACGGCCGCCGTGACGGACGCCGAGCAAGCGGTGCTCGCGGCGGAGGCCCGCCGGGCCCAGGCGACCCAGCAGGAGCAGCAGATGCACACGGACCTGCGCACGGCCCAGACCGCGCCGGCCCAGATGTCCGTCGTCAAGGCCCGCGCGGCCTCCGCCGAGGCCCGGCTCGCGCAGGCGTCCGCCCTGCTGCAGCAGGCCGAGCTCAACCTGCAATACACCCAGGTCAAGGCGCCCTCGCGCGGCTACGTCAGCAAGAAGTCGGTGGAACCGGGCCAGGTGATTCAGCCAGGGCAGCCGCTGTGCGCACTGGTCGGCCTCGACGAGGTCTGGGTCACGGCGAACTTCAAGGAAACCCAGTTGGACGACGTCCGGCCGGGACAGCGCGCCATCATTCACGTGGACATGTTCAGCGGCGACGTGACCGGCAAGGTCGAGAGCCTGTCGCCCGCGTCAGGGGCTCGATTCAGCCTGCTGCCGCCGGAGAACGCGACCGGCAACTTCGTGAAGGTCGTTCAGCGCATCCCGGTGAAGATCCTCCTGGACGCGCCAAGCGCACCGGACAAGATCCTGCGGCCCGGCATGTCCGTGACGGCAACGATCCTGACGCGGTGACACGGTGAGCGAGACACCTGAGACGCCGCCAGCCGCCGCGGAGGCCGCCCCGCCACTCGCGAGGCACGTCCACCCGTGGCTCGAAGCGCTGGCCGTGATGGCCGGCACGTTCATGGTGGTCCTCGACTCGACGATCGTGAACGTATCGCTGCCCCACATCGCGTCGAGCCTGTCGGCCAGCATCGAGGAATCGACCTGGGCGTTGACGTCCTACCTGGCAGCCAACGCGATCATCCTGCCCATCACCGGGTGGCTCGCCACGTACTTCGGGCGGAAGCGCCTGCTGCTGCTCTCGGTGGTCGGGTTCACGGCCACGTCGGTGCTCTGCGGCATGGCACCGTCGCTCGGATTTCTGATCCTGTGCCGCATCGTGCAGGGCGCCACGGGCGGCGTGATGCAGCCGCTGTCGCAATCCATCATGCTCGAGGCCTTCCCGCCCGCCAAGCGCGGCCAGGCCATGGCCATGTGGGGGATCGGCATCGTCGTCGCCCCGATCCTCGGCCCGATGCTGGGCGGCTGGCTGACGGAGAACCTGAGCTGGCGCTGGGTGTTCTACGTCAACCTGCCGATCGGCGTCGTGTCGTTCATGCTGGTCGAGGCCTTCATCTTCGACCCGCCCTACATCCGCCGGCTCTCCTCGAAGATCGACTGGTGGGGACTGTCGTTGCTCGGCGTCGGCATCAGTGCGCTGCAGGTGGCGCTCGACCAGGGGCAGCGGGAAGACTGGCTGGCCTCGAACTGGATCGTGACGCTGCTGGTCATTGCCACGGTGGGCCTGGTCGCCATGGTCATCCGGGAGCTGCGCGTCGAGCATCCCGTGGTGGACCTCCGGGTCTTTCGCGAGCGAACCTACACGGCCGGCGTCGTTCTGATGACGATTCTCGGGTTCGTGCTCTACGGCAGCCTCGTAGTGGTACCCGTGATGCTGCAGACCCTGCTGGGATACTCGTCGATCGATGCCGGCAATGCCATGGCGCCTCGCGGTGTCGGCACGCTGCTGATGATGCCCGTGGTGGGCCTGATCATCGGCCGCGTCGATCCGCGGAAGATCATCGCGACCGGCATCGTGGTCTGCGGCATTACGTTCGCGTGGATGGCCCAGTTCAACATGAACGTGGGCTACTGGGACATTTTCTGGCCCCAGGTCTTTCAGGGAGCCGGACTGGGCATGCTCTTCACGCCCCTCGCCACCGTCTCGATGGACCGCATCTCGCGCGAGCACATGGGCAACGCCACCAGCCTCTTCAACCTGATGCGCAACCTCGGCGGCGCGCTCGGCATCGCGGCGGTCCAGACCCTGCTGGCGCGGCAGCGGCAGGCACACACGTCGATGCTGGTGACGCACGTGACGGGCTACGACTTCGCCACCCAGCAGTACCTCGCGGGCCTGAAGTCGGCTTTCGTCTCACGGGGCGCCGACGCCGCCACGGCCGTCCAACGAAGCTATGGCGCCGTCTACGGCATGGTGCAGCGCCAGGCAGCCATGATGTCGTTCATCGACACGTTCTGGGTGATGGCCATCGTCTTCATCGCGTTGTTGCCCGTGATCCTGATCATGCAGCGGCCTGCGCACATGAGCGCCAAGACGATCACCACCCCGGAGTAGAGGGCGTCCCGTCCGGATCCGCGCCCGGCCCCGGTGCGTCACAGTAACTGGATGCGGCCCACTCGGAGGCTCACATGTCGATACGCCCGGTTCAGCGCCTGTCGAAATCGCAACTCACCATGGAGGGCGCCGGCGTCAAGCTGCGCCGCGCCTTCGGCTACCACGACCTGCCCGGGTTCGACCCGTTCCTGCTGTTCGATGACTTTCGCGGCGACAATCCTGACGACTTC
>Ga0334722_10007376_pt1 | contig 10668 bp, 1 predicted proteins | sample C3_bottom_MG_FD_207210 | JGI IMG/M metagenome (GOLD analysis project Ga0334722, IMG submission 207210) | Sediment microbial communities from Yellowstone Lake, YNP, Wyoming, USA - C3_bottom | ecosystem: Environmental > Aquatic > Freshwater > Lake > Sediment | place: USA: Wyoming | collected...
GCCCCAGCCCCAGCCCCAGCCCCAGCCCCAGCCCCAGCCCCAGCCCCAGCCCCAGCCCCAGCCCCAGCCCCAGCCCCTGCGGCTCTCAAACCTGCGCCAGTAGTCCCTGCTGCTACTTCGACTGCTTCTAATACTGCGGCAGGTATGCAAGGTTATAGGCTAGGAATGGGAAGCAGAGAAGATCAAAGCCGCATTAGTGATAAAGACGATATTTTTTGGGATAGATCGAAGACAGGCATAGTGCGTTACCAGCCCAACCCAGAATTTATTGCGGGGTTAAACAAACCCGGCGAAGTTGCATTAGGTAAAGCAAAAACCAGAGAACAAGCATTTGCGTTGGTTGAAGCCTATAAAAAGAAGAATCCCCCTCCCGCTCCCGTTGCCCCTGCTCCCGTAGCACCACCCGCTGTCCCTGCCTCTGCTCCCGTAGCACCACCCGCTGTCCCTGCCTCTGCTCCCGGCATAACTCCCGCCTTAGCAGAAAATGCAAAAGTAACAGTTGAAGAGCAAAGAGCTAGAGATGTCGGTCGGATTGCAATCCTACAAAAAGAATTAGCAACGGCAAAGCAAAAGGTACAAGCAGGGCCACCGCCCGACCTCACGCCAGAACAAAAGCAAGCATATATAAGCCGACTTCAAGGCGACCAAAACGCACTTGAACGTGAGTTAAAACGCGCCCAAGCCGCCTCTGCCCCCGCCGCCTCTACGCCTCCCGCTGTCCCTGCCTCAGGCTGGCCCGTAGGCATGAATCCTGAGTGGATACCTGATAAAAAAGGTTCAAGGACAGGCCCGGGCCGTCTAGAAATGTACGGGAAAAACGCAGGTAGATTTAATAGCTCTACGGAAGCATTTGCCGAAGTCGCAAAAAGAACCTACTACCTTGAGCAGAAGGCTACTGCCCCCGCCGCTCCCGCCTCTGCTTCCGCTCCTGTGGTTACCCCCGAAAAAGCTGTATTACCTGCACCAACAGCGCCCGGTACAGACCAAAGCGCGGAGGCTTATCTTAAAGGCAAAATTGCCCGAGGTGAAACTCTTACTTCTGCTGAAACACTTCGGGCAAGAACGGCGCGTTTAATACCGGAGTTTTCAAGCAGTGTTTTTGATCCTACTATTCGTAGTGACCCGGCGGCTATAGTTGATTATAAAAGAGATTTGCCTTCTACAAATCAAATGGTCACACCGGAGTTTGTTCAACAGTTTGAACAAACATTCGCAAATGAGCCATTAGATCAAAGACTTGCTAAGTTAAGAACTTTCCTCACGCCAGAAACGCCGTACATTTTGCGTATGGCTGCACAACAAATTCTGGAAAGAGTCAATAAAGAAAATCAAAGCACTCCAAGTCGTGATGCAACTTCTGGATTGGCAAAGATAATTGCTCAATCCGCACCCATTAAAGCAAAAGCAAAGCTTGGTGGGGGGGAGCCAAAGCAAGCCCCTCAACCAGTGGCCTTTCCAGAAGCTACGCCGCATTTTGCAGATGACCAAACACCGGCAGAAGTGGCGCGGCAAAACGAGTTGATGCAAATTATTTCTGGGCAAGGTAATGCAATAACTACCGCAGAAATAAGTAGAAATTTTGATCCAAACGATCCTAAGTATGAAGATGCTTTAACTCGACGGCGTAGACAAAAATTTGCAGAAACTGACCCAATTAAATCTGCCGCCGCCGCTGGCGCTGGTAATCTGTTGTCGGGGGCTATAAATACGCCAAGTGTACTAGCTGACGTATTTAACCAAACTTTTATTAACCCAGTGCTTAAAGTAGCGGGGCTTAATCCTTTGGTAAAAACGCCAACAGCTTTTGGAACGGATTACTTAAATAAAACAGTAGACGATTTTATGCCGTCAGTTGGCAAACAAGAGCTAGGGGAAGCAATCGACAAAAAAGAATTTGGTGCTTGGCTTACTTCTAAACTTGCTGCAAATTCTCCCCAAATAGTTTTACAACTTGCCGCTGCGTTTGCTCCACCGTTACGCATGGTACTGTTAGGGGGTATGGGTGCTACGTCTGCGGGGCAAAGTTATGTTGAGGGGGATGATTCTAGGGTATCCGTAGCTAAGGGTCTACTTGAGATACTAACGGAAATGATACCCTTAAAGGTATTTGACAAATTACGAGGTTTATCTTACGCTAAACAAAACACAATATTAGCTGTAGCGGGACAACGTGTATTACAAACAGGCGGTGAACTTACAGCTATTAGTGCAACTAACGCCATCGAAGAAACAATTTCTCAATTTGGTGGTAATGTTCTTGACAAATATTTCCAAGGGAAAAACATACCTTTAGATAAAGGTTTGGCTGAAGCGGCTTTACTTGGGGCTGTTACAGGCGTGGGTATGAGTACCCCCCGAATAATAAACACTCTTGCCGGTAAAAATGACCTTAAACCAAAAGATATAAACCCCCCTAAAGATCGCGTAGACCCCACAGGTACAGGTACGGATACGCCGTTTCAAGCCTTCACTGGGCGCGTTGATCCCAAAGGTGAAGTTGATATCAGTGCAGCCCCCGGACGCGCCGAGCCAGCAGGTGAAGTTGATCTTAGTGCAGATACTGGCCCCGTTGAGCCAACTATGGATAAATCGGCGGCGGTTGTGGCTGCGGAAGATCGACAAACAAAAATTGATGCTAAAACTGACGAGTTAAGGAAAAACGGCATACCTAAAGACAACGCAACGCCGATTGCTACTCGTTTAGTAGACAGAGAACTTGCACAGGAAGCGAAGCTCTCGGCGATTGGTATCCCTGAGAACAGAGTTGAAGAACTTACACAAGGTCTTATAGCTAGTGGAGTCAACCCCCAAGAAGCTGAAGTAATGGCAAGGGGTATAGCTGAACAAGAAGTTAAAAATGATGCTGAAGCCGAAGGAGAACCTAATGTTACACGACCTATCACAGAACCTAGTGGAGCAAGCGTTGATGTATCTGGACAACCCAGTACAGACGTATCCTCTACCAAAGGAACTACAGAAACTGAACTCGGTGGAGTGGCATCTACTAGATCAGATGTTGCAGACACTACTGTGGGAGAAAGCAAGAAGCCCGATGCAGTAGCAGAAGTTGAGCTAACGGAGGAAGAAAAAGACCAAGTTGCGATTAAAGCGGAAGACGAAGCAATTGCGGCTTCAGATGCTAAGGCAGCAAAAGTTGAAAGTATGGGTAGGGCTAGCGCCCGGGCAGCATTTGATCAAAAAGACGATTCTGACTATGGTGGTAATATTGACGCTGCTATTGATTCGTTCAGACAGAATATGTACGACACGCTAGAAGAAACAAGGGCAGAGCGTGGAGAGCGTCCCGAAGAACGGGATACGTTAAGTGACCGGGCTGATCGCGCATTTGACGCTGAGATAAAAAAACTTAAAGCCGAAGCCGAAGCGCCAACCGAAGCCCCAGCCGAAGCCCCAGCCAAAGCCGAAGCGCCAGCCAAACCTGCAAAACCTGTAAAGCGTACGCATTCGGTTGCCCCAGCTACCGAAGGTACTGGGTATGTTCACAGCGTAAACGGGGAACCTGTAGCGACCTATCCCACTAAGGCTATAGCTAACATAGCTGCCACACTAGGGCGGTCACAGGATAAAGGTGATCCCGGAGTCATAAAAACAAACGCAGATGCTTTAGCCGCTGCTCAAACTAAACAAGCGGGGCCGAGTTCAGCAGGACGACCCAAAGGGCCAGAGAAAACTCCTGACCAAGTAGCAGCTAAGGCGGCAACTGAGAAAGCTAACAGGCAAGCCGACAACATAGCTACCAACGCAATACCGTTACTTGCTGATCCTTCCGCTTCTGTGCGAGAGACAGCTACCTATGACTTATTAAAAGCGCAGACGACTGCGGCAACGGGTGGAGCGGTCTATAACCGCATCAAGCAGGCTCTTAAAGATGTGCCGCCCGAAGTGCTAACAAAGGTAAAAAATAGGATTGCAGCGGAGGTTCTTAGTGATATACCACTTGATAACGCAGCGGGGAAACCGCTTGCTTCAGCCGTTTCGTCTTTGACCGCAAGTGCAAGTAAACCTAACCCTAAGTTTGAGCAGGCGATAAACGCTTCCGAAGCAATAGGTGTGGTTTTAGCGGATAAAAATGCTACCGCATTCCAAAAGTTTGTAGCTAGGCGTTTATTAAACTACGTACGAGGTGTTGAGTTTGTAGTGATAGAGAAGGGGGAGGTTCTCCCACCTGAGCTACAGTACCCCGAGAATAAAGCTTTGTGGGACAACGCCAGAGGGGCGTTTTTTGGTTGGCAAAACCAAGATAAGCCGGGTCAACGAGTAATATTTATTAAGGGAGGTAGCTTTGGGGATGCCTCTGGTATCAACAATGTTACGGTGCTACATGAAATACTACACGCTGCTACAAACCGCCGAATAATTACAGGTGGGCTTGCCATCATAAAGCCTTCTGATCCACTAAAGCTATTTTTAAAAGAGCTTAATGATCTACAAGACACAGCTAGGCGGCAATACGAAAAATTGGTGGCTGCGGGAGATGCACCTCCTAGGCTACAAGCTATTGTAAAAGCGGAACCAAACATATTTAATTCGCCCGATGAGTTTCTGGCCTATGGTATGTCCGACCCCACGTTCCAAGAGTTTCTTATGGGTGTGCAGGGGAAACGCCAAGATGCATCTGGGTTCTCTAACTTTGTACGTAGCATTCGTGAACTGTACAACTTTAATGCCTCCGATACCAATGCGTTTACTGACCTAATAGACTTAACAGATAAAATATTGGGTGCTGAACCACGCAGTATTAAAACCAACACTACTAAAGCCAGATTGCTCGGTCTCAAACTTCCACCTGATGAGTATAAAAATCAGTTTGATGAAGAGGCAGATAAAAAACCTGTACGTACACCCAACGAAATAGAAAAAGCTGTAGATATAGCCCTTAACAAAGTTGCAACTTCTAAAACCGCTGAAGATTTAGCAAAGGGCATTGAAAGCTTAGTAGAAAATCGTAATGCATATGAAGCAAAAGGAATGCTAGGTAAAATTACAGAGAACTTAGACTATAAAGCACTACAGCAAACCGTTAAATTACCCACGTTTAATTTTCTTGCGGAGTGGGCTAAAGATAAAAAGATACCAGAGTTAGTAAATACCCAAGTGCTTTTACAACGCATGATTGGGGAGTCACAACAATTCTTGGCAGGGGCTGAGCAAATTATAAGCGGGTTAAAACGAGGGTATAAAGCAGACCCAACCCTTGAGCGGAAAAAATTTGAAGCTTTTGTACTTGAGACTACGCTTGCAGAGATAGACCCCTCAGATACCAACGCAAGAGAGCGTAGTAAAGTGCTTGATGCTAAATATGCGGAGCTTGGCCCTACAGGGCAACGTATGTATAAGCAGGTGAGAGACTACTACGAGTCTGTTGCGGAGCTATATTCTGATTTGCTAGATGCACAGATACAGAATATACAGGGGATGTCTCCAGACGACAAGTCTAAGCTAATGCTGGTTATACGGAAAACCTTTGAATCTGACGCACGTATACGTCCATATTTCCCTTTAGTTCGTCGTGGGGACTTTTGGTTAGCTATTGGTAGTGGCGACACCCGAGAATTTTATCTGTTTAAATCCCTTGTGGAACGTAATGACGTAGCTAGAAAATTAGCGTGGGATCGTAGAAGAACTCTAGCTGAACTAGAGGGTGATAAAGAATTTGAGCTAGGCAACGATCTTGCGTCTTTACGGGCTGCGACAAAAGATTCTAGTGAGATGCTTAAACAAGTCTTTGCAGCTATTGATGGTATGAGTACTAAGGAAACTTCGGATACTGTTAAGGAAGGGTTAAAAGACGCAGTATATCAAATATATTTAAATACGATGCCTGAGCAAAGTTTCCGTAAGCAATTTACCCATCGAAAAGGCCGTACGGGTTTCAGCACCGACCTCCAACAGAATATTGCAACCACTGCGGCAAAGCAAGCTATCCAACTCTCTCGGCTTAAGTATGCCCCCCTACTCCGTAATTCCGTGTCGGCAGCAAAAGATTCTATTGCTGGACGAGCAGAGTTAAGTCCGTTTGTTCAAGAAGCTAGAAGGCGGGTGGACATGGCTCTATCGGGCGAACGAGGAGGTACTGGAGAAGCTATTGCTGGCGCAGCAAATAAACTTTCTTATGTCTGGTATCTATCCGCTGCTTCTTCCGCTTTGATCCAACCCACCAGTGTGTTCTTAACGGGGTTGCCGATACTTGCGGCAAATCACGGTGACCCCATAGGTGCGGCTAAAGAGCTTGCGAAGATGATTATCTTAATTAATCAGTACAGCGTCTTCCGTACAAACTCTGATGGATCAACTTCACCTTCTGCGCCCAGTATCGCAAATAGCCAATCTTTATCCGAAGACGAACGTGAAGCCGTACGTGAGATGACCTCTCGCGGAGTATCTCAATCTACCTACGCATCATTGGTGTGGGGATACAAAGATATGTCTACTGAGCAACGTGAAGGCGTAATGGGTAAAGGTAAAGAACTAGCCAATTTACTGGTTGGTGGCTTGATGCACAATACCGAACGCTTGAGCCGTGAAGCCGTATATTTAGCTTCATATCGAATGGGGAGAAATCGTGGGCTTACGCACGAGCAAGCAATATCACATGCAGTTTCAGATACCAATGAAGCTTTAGGTAACTACGACATGGCTAACCGCCCTCGCTTTATGCAAGAGGGTATTGGTAAAGTTTCGTCGCAGTTTCAGATGTATCCGTTACACATGGTGCTGTTGCAGACAACCAACCTTAAACGTATGCTTCCGTTCCTAAATGAAGAAGGTAAAACGGCTGCGGCGACTAAGTTCTTTGGGATCATGGGAACTTCCATAATGCTTGGGGGTGTATCAAATGCTTTCTTGTTTGCTCCAATTATTGGGTTTTTAGGGTGGGCATGGGGCAAATTAGAGGAAGAAGAGGATTGGCCTAAAAAACTTAAAGGTTTAGATTTTACTACGTGGTTTCGCGCTGTATTTATACCTGAAAAGTTAGGGCATGTATCTTTAGGTGGTGTACCTCTAAGCGACCTTGTTGATAGAGGGCCACTTAATGCAATTACAGGCTGGGGTGTAGCTTCCCGCATAGGGTTAAATGATTTACCTATAGTGGGAGGGCGCGATACAAAAGAAGCCGGAAGCGCAAGAGAAGACCTTGCAAACCGTATGTTGGATATTATTGGTGGGCCAACAGCAAGTATGGTTCTATCGTGGGGTGAAGCTTACGATAACTACCGTCTAGGGGACTACCAGAAGATGGCGGAAAAAGCAAGCCCTGCTTTTATTCGTAATTTGTTTACAGCCCATAGATTTGATACTGAAGGTGCAAAAACCAATGATGGTGAGTTACTAATTCAGGCGCAAAATTTTAAAACTGGCGAACTAATTGGGCAAGCAATTGGTTTTCGCCCCGATATTTTAGCTGACCCACAACAAGTTGCTTATAGGGTGCTAGCAGCTAACAGAAAAATAGAAAATGAACGTAATTTAATACTTGATAAACTAGATCTACAGCATAGACAAAATACAAAATATAGTATTATCAGGTTTAGTTATATAGTAGCAAATGAAGTAGCTAAATTTAATTCGCAGTATCCAGCTTCTGCGATAACTGAAGATACTATCGTGGAGTCTTTAGAGGCAAGGGCAAAAAAACGTGCTGAAAGTATAGTGGGTGTGCCAATTAATGAGAAGACAGTAGACTTGTTTGATCCAGCTTTAAGTAATATGCAACGTAAACTAGCCAACCGAGCAAAAGAAATGAGCGAAATGCGAGAAAAAGAAGCGAAAAAAAGAACCCCCCAGTAGTTAGTTGGGGGGTAAGGGAGTATTAGCAACTGCGGTGGCTAATGGCTGTATTGTACCCTAGGTTCGCCACACGCGCAAGCCTTTTATACCGTCTTCGATTACAAGTTTGACTAGGACTGACATCTTTAGTCGTTTAGTTATGGTAGCTACCGTAGCTTTAGCTGTTTTATGATCTATGCACGGCACAAAGAATGAGTAGCCAGCCCTAAATTTACTCCAATTAATTTGGTAGATCACTGTTTCTATCTTCATTGGCAACGATGGAAGCGTCTAGCTGTAGAAATTCAGAGACTGAGGCGTCAAACTTTAGCACTCGTACTGCCGGGGACACAACTTTCATGCCCTTCGACATGCGCTTATTTGTACCCTCCACAAAAACTTTTAGTGTAGTCAGCGACTTGAGCGTGCTTTTGTAGTTTATCTGCTGACGTACGCAAAAGTCTTTGAATTGTTTTGCTGCGATGTAGAGTTCTTTCGTGTCTGGCTCGTAGCGTATGAGTAGCTCCCCCTTGGGTTCCAGCATGGGTAGTGGTTGGAGAATGCTACGGGCATCGACTGCTCCATTTACTACCAGCGCATTGTTTATGTGGGCGTTTATAAACTCACCAAGCACAGTGATGGGCGTAGATTCTGGAGGTTTTACCTCGTGCCGCATATCGCCCAACATAACTTTAAGCCACTCATAGACGTTTTTTATGTTGTAGTCGTGCAGCTTCAAGCTTTTTGCTATCAGCCCCCCAGCTATATTGCAAGCTGCAAGACCAGACCAAAACCGTTCACGCATAGTAAACTGTACTTCTTTATCAAGTCTAGCCTGAACCTGCCGTAGTAAGCCGACTGCATCTTCTTGGTTGTTGACAAGCCATTGGAGGTACGGCTCCCCTGCATGCCCGAAGTTTTCCCGCAACTGATGGTCGAATAGCTGCTTGCCCAACTGCACATCTATTATGCCGTTGGGTTCTATTCTGTACTCTAGTAGGCGCATAGACTCACCGTCTGGGGAGTTCTTGGATACACCCAATTTTTCATAGAAGCTAGCATTGGAGGAGCAAAGGGTTATGCCTTGCCACTTGGTGTTGTTTATGCGAAGCTCGTTGGTCGAGCCTTTCATTTTGTCTTTGCCCCGCCCTTGCGATATGCTGTAGGCTAGGTCGGAGAACTCTAATGCGCTCATGTTGGTGATCTCATCCACCGTATTCGGCAGATTGTTAAGCACACCCAAGCGATGTATCTTTGCGTTAAATGTATCTTTGAACATGGAAGTTAGTTCCTTTGGTTGCCCGTAAACGCTGTTACACATAAACAGTGCTGTTGATTTGCCCGAACCTGACTCGGGGTGAATTACGTTAATAATCGCGCCCTCTAGCCCGGTAAACTTAAGTAGCGGTGAGCCAAAGGCGGTCAAGGCTGCGAACGCATGCGGCTCCATACCCGGCAAAGCGTACATGTTAAACACTTCTTTCCATTTGTCCAGCGTACCCTTTACCACTAGCTTCTCGGCAACGTCTTTTGTGGTGATAGATGGGGGGCTGTAAAACACACCATCTTTAGTAATCTCTCGGTCGCCCAAGATAAACTTACTGTCGCTCTCTACCCAACCAAACTGAGTTCTCATAGTTTCTGCTTTCTTAATATACTGTAGATTCTTAACAAAAAACACTACAAATCTTGCAAGGTTTTCATACTGCTTTTGGTGGGCTACCACCCCCTGCTGTGCTAGTGCCCTACGTAGCTCATCCTTCATGGCTATAACCATTGTGGATATCGTAAATTCACGCACGCCATCGTGCGGTAGGTGCAACCGGAACAAGGCGACCTCCCCCGCCTCTGAGTCGTGCATACGCTTTACTACATACAGGTCATGCTCGTAAACCAAAACTGGCTCGGACTCTTCGTCATCGTCACCTGCGCGTAGATAAATGCCCCCGTTTTTGCCCCGGAAGAAGGGGGCTGGATACTCTGGTATACGTTGAGGTGTGGCTCCCTGCTCAGCTTTAATTACGTACCCATCACCGTCAACATCGGCGGCTTCAATCTCCATACCCAGCACAATTGGGGATTTAATCTTGCCCTTGTGTTTACACCCTTCACAGCCCGTAGGGTTTAGCTTTTCAAATGTCGCACAAAGATGAGGCCCACCTTTTAGCTGTAGGTTGTGTACCTTTTGATCTACCTCCCTAGCGTCATAGCCCGGATGCTGACTCGACATCTTATGCACGGCATCATGTGAGTCTATGCAGAAAGCAGCAATGGATAGAGCAGCCCTCCACAAAGGCTCCGGTGTATTTTCTTGGTCGGTAAAGCACCCCAGTAGTTGCGAACACCCCTCACCCTTCACAGATTTAAGCATGATGGTCTTGAACCGCTTAATCTTGTTGCTCGTCAACGCTTCCATCATGGGGCTGATGGTTCTGGGTATGAAGTCGGGTGTATCTTCCTTCGGTTCGGAGGCTCCAAGAATAGTTTGTAGTTCTAAATACGTCAGACTTTGTGTTAGTTCGTTGAGTGTTGTAACCTCTACCGGGGTATCCCGCTTGAAGTTAAATGTACCCGGCGCACGTAAAACACGCGATGCTTCAAACACCACGGGGTCAACTATCACCCCCTGCTCAACACATAGTTCTGCTAACCTTTTTGCAAGTGGCTCCCACTGTAGGCGGGATATGGTTTGATCTAACACCCAGTACGCATGTATGCCGTAACCAGAGCTAATCAATATGGGCTTAGGCAAGCCGACTACAGAGCAAAACTTCTTTAGTTCTTGCAGCCCTGTTGCTTGGTCTATGTAGCCTTGGATGACACCTTTTACATTAGGCTCGGCTTTGCTAGGGCCGCAGTCGATGTCTATCCATAGCGATT
>Ga0334722_10007377_pt1 | contig 10668 bp, 11 predicted proteins | sample C3_bottom_MG_FD_207210 | JGI IMG/M metagenome (GOLD analysis project Ga0334722, IMG submission 207210) | Sediment microbial communities from Yellowstone Lake, YNP, Wyoming, USA - C3_bottom | ecosystem: Environmental > Aquatic > Freshwater > Lake > Sediment | place: USA: Wyoming | collected...
ATAGGCCTGTCGGGGGCGTCCTGTGCGGTCATCGTCAGTCACGATGCTGTTCTTCAGCTTCTGTTGCGCCACATCCTCGGGCTTCCGCTGCGCAGCTACCGCGGGATCGGGCAGCACACGGCTACTCTGAACGAACTCCGGCGGAGCGAGCAGGGTTGGGCGATTCGGCTCCTGAACAGCACTTGGCATCTGGAGGTGAGTGACGTGAGCATCTCGATCGAGGCGGGGACGAACACCACCCAGAGGCCGACGCTGCGAGAGACATCAGCGGGAGGTATCGTGTTTTATCACGGGCTCGTCCTCGTTCTCCAGCTCTTGAATGGCGACTGGGTGCTGCCAAAAGGTCGCCTCGAGGACGGCGAGCACCCCGAAGAGGCGGCAGTCCGGGAGGTGCTCGAAGAATCGGGCGTCGCAGTTGACGTCGTGGCCCCAATCGATGCGATTGCCTACACATTCGAGACGGACGGAGGCAACCGCAGGAAGATGGTGCACTGGTTCGCGATGAGAACCAGTGAGCCGGCGCTCCGGCCGCCAGACGACGAGTTCGCGGCGGCGGCCTGGACCACGATCGAAGACGCCTGCCGACGGCTGCGCTGGGAATCCCAGCGCGAGGTGGTCCGGAAAGCGTCGCGGATCATGGCCCAGCAGCCTCCGACCGGTTAGCCCAGCCGGACTGCGGCGTGAGCTCCGAGTACGCCTATGCGCACGTTCTGCTCCAAGTGCTTCGCTGAGTCCGACCCAGGCGCCTGCACCTGCGGGAGATGTGGAGCGGATCTGGCGCAAAGTGCCGCCGAATTCGAGGACAAGCTCCTGGGCGCGCTTCACCATCCCATCCCGGACCACCAGATGACGGCGGTTCGCGTGCTGGGCGAGAGGCAAAGTACGCGGGCAATCTCTGAATTCGCGGCGCTGCTCGGAGGAGACGTTGACTACTACCTGGCGCGCGAGATCCTGCTGGCACTCCGGCGCATCGCTAGCCCGGAGAGCGAGCGAGTCCTCGTGGAAGCGACGCGCCACCGATCCCGGTTGGTCCGGATGTTCGCGAAGAAGCTGGCAAGCACACGCCGTCCAGAATGAGCCACGCACCAGCGTTCGACCCACGCGATAGCGCAACATTTAGGCAAGACTGAACAGGCTTGTCGAAGATTGAGAAGGATCACAAGAGTTGGAATCCCTGAACGAGAATCTACTCGACCTCATCAATGCTCATGCTGGCGATTGGCCCGTCATTGACGTCTTGGCAAAGTTCTTCGCAACAGATGGCGTCTACCTGATCGGAGTCATCGCATTGGTAATGGGAATGATCGAACTGCGCAACGATCCACGACGAGGAATCCGCATCGGCCTCGTCGCGATGATCACCTTGGGGATCGCCGGGACGCTCATCATCTTCTTGGGCACCGTGGTGACTGAGGCCAGGCCCTTCGTTCATGACACTGATACAAGGCTCATCATTAGACACGCGGCTGACAACAGCTTTCCGTCGGATCACGCCGCCGCCGCCGCCGCTGGTGGCATAGTCGCGGCACTTGCGTGGCGAGCGTGGGCACCACTCTTCCTCGCGCTCGCTGTTCTTGTCGCGCTTGCCCGCGTCTATGTTGGCGTCCATTACCCCGGAGATGTCCTCGCGGCTCTCGCCGTTGGAACAGCTTCTGGTGTCGTTGCTTGGGCGTCAACGGCCAAGCTGACGACACTTCACTCAGCCCACGACCCTGCGACACCGTAACATTTGAGGTGAACTCGGGGGCGAATCTCGATACCGAACACTGAACGTCGAAGGGCGACCCGCTCGGTTTCAGCAGTGCAGTCAGCGGGACATGGCCTAGCCGGCCATCCGCAGGGGCAGCGTCCAATCGATGCCGAGGACCTGGCTTTCCCGCGTTCGACCGGGCGCCAATCTGCTAGACTTCCTTTCAGGCGATGAAGCTCGCCTCCCGTCTGCGGGTAACTGCCCCTCGGGGCTGATGGCTTCTACCAGAAAAGGGTAGGAGCCGTTTCTTTGAGCGACAGGACAGTGAACGACGAGGGCATCAACAACGACGCGCCGGCGGCTCTCGCACGGCGGGTGAGCGAGGCCGTGAGCCAGGTGATCGTGGGCAGCCGGCAGACCATTGAGTTGCTGCTGGTCGCGCTGTTCGCCGATGGACACGTCCTCCTCGACGACGTGCCTGGCATCGGCAAGACGACGATGGCGAAGGCGCTGGCGCGCTCACTCGGCTGCACCTTCCGCCGTATCCAATGCAGCCCCGACCTCACACCCACTGACATCATCGGAGTCAGCATCTACGACCAGCGCTCCGCAGGCTTTGTTTTTCACCCGGGGCCGATCAACGCCCAGATCCTGCTGGTTGACGAGATCAACCGGGCCACCCCTCGGACACAGTCGGCATTGCTGGAGGCGATGGAAGAGCGTCAGGTGACTGCCGAGGGTGAAACACGCCCGCTTCCGCGGCCGTTCCTCGTGATCGCCACGCAAAACCCCGTCGAGATGGAGGGGACATTCCCGCTCCCCGAAGCCCAGCTCGATCGCTTCCTCCTCCGCCTGCGCATCGGCTATCCAAGCGAAAGCGACGAGCACGCCCTGATCGCGCGCTTCCGCGAGGCAAGCCCGCTGGCCGAGCTCGCGCCAGTCCTGGAGACCGAGTCGCTCCTCGAGGCGCAACGCGCGTGCCGAACCATCCAGATGGATCCAAGCGTCGAGGGCTACCTGGTCGCGCTCATCCGTGCCACACGGGCTGATCCGGCAATTGAGCTTGGCGCCAGCCCCCGGGCGACCCTCGCCCTCTATCGCGCATCACAGGTCCTTGCCGCAATTCGTGGGAGACCATTCGTGTTGCCTGACGATATCAAGACGGTCGCTCCCTCCGTGCTCGCCCATCGCCTGGTCCTGAACCCGCAGGCTCAGTTGCGCGGCCGCGACGCAGAGCACGTCCTGGCCGACTTGCTGGATCAACTCCCCGTTCCCGTCGAGGACGATTCGCCGCTCACGGCCCGATAGGACTCAGCATGCTCAACCGTGCCTGGCTGACGCTCACCCTCGCGCTCATCGTGGCGGCCTTGCTCTTCCGCGAGGCATCAGTACTGCTCGCTGCCCTGGCCCTGCTGCTCGCGCAGCTGGCGTCATGGATATGGGGCCGCTACGCCCTCACGGGTGTCACCTATGAGCGCAGCCTCAGCGAGCAGCGTGCATTCTTCGGGGAGCAGGTCACTCTCGACGTGCGGGCCGCGAACCGAAAGTTGCTTCCGCTTGCCTGGCTTTCGATCGAGGACGAGTTCCCCCTCGCCCTGCGGCTGGTGCGTGGAAGGCTGGCGCCGTCGCACAAGCCCCAGCGTATGCTGCTCAACAACCTCCTGACGCTCCGCTGGTATGAACGCATTACGCGGCGCTACCGGATTAATTGCATTGCGCGCGGCGAGCACATCTTTGGGCCTGTGAAGTTGCGAACCGGAGACGTGTTCGGGTTCGTCTGGCGCGAGGAAGACAATAACGAAACTGCAAAGCTCATCGTCTACCCGCGCGTGCTGCCGGTCGGCGGTCAGGAGATACCTTCGAACCAGCTGATCGGCTTGGTTCGGGCAAGGCGCAGGATTGTCGAGGACCCGCTGCGGCTGGCAGGGATACGCGAATATGCGCCCGGCGACCCGATGCGCCGGATCCACTGGAAGGCGACCGCCCGCCAGGGGGAATTGCAATCCAAGCTCCTGGAACCCTCGACGACGGCGGACATTCTCCTCCTTCTCAACGTGAGCACGTTCGATCCGCCGTGGCTCGGGCTGCGGGAAGACCGCCTCGAGCTCGCCATCATCACTGTCGCCTCGCTGGCAAACCGCGAACTGCTCGCCGGGCACCCGGTTGGACTGATCGCCAACAGCAACGCCTACGGCGCCGATCAGGCGGTGAGGATCCTGCCGGGCCGCGACCCAGGCCAGTTCCAGCGCATCATCGAGGCTTTGGCGCGGATGACACCGTTCGAGCGCCACTCCTTCCCGGCATTTCTCCGGAAACAGATGCGGAACTGCGCCTGGGGCACGACCGCCGTTGTCGTCTCTGGAATCCTGACGGACGAACTTGCTGCCACGCTGGTCAGGCTGCGCCGGGCGGGGCGAGACGTGACTCTGGTGCTGGTCGGCGACGATGAACCGCGGCCGGTTCTTCCCGGCATACCGGTGCTTCTCGTATCCGGCGAGCAGGAATGGAGGGACATGGATGCGATTGCGCTTCGCTGAGCGCCTTCCCGGTTTCCCCCTTCTTCCGGCGCTCATCGCTATGGCCGAGTTCGCCTGGGCGTACCTCTGGATGGCCTGGGTCTCGGGACTGCAGGCGACCGGTCTTGTCAGGCCGGCGCTTTCCTGGCCTGCTTCGGCCGCGCTGATCCTAGTGTCGATTCTCCTCACCAGGTGGCTCTTGCCTCGCTCCGACTCCAGGCGGCTTTCGACGGGAATGATCGTGCTGGCTGCCGGGGTGGTTGCGATCCTGGTCGTCGCGTGGCTCAACGCCGGCTCGCCACGCCTGGGGGCTGATACCCTGAGGCATCTACCAGACCGGTTGGCCAGCTCACCAGGCACAGACATCGCATTGGCCTTTGGAGCCTACCTCTGGTGGCGCGGGATCGCCATCGCTCGGGCGGACTGGTACTTCGACGACTTGACCTTCCGCTTCGGAAGTGGGGTAGCGGCCCTAATGGCTGGCCTGTTTGCAAACGGGCTGACGGATTCAACGCTCGGCGCCGGCGCGCTGAGCCTGCTGGCGCTCCAATACTTCACCGCAATGCTCCCTGCCCTCGCCCTCGCACATCTCCGAGACATCCGCCGCGAGCACGGGGCCGATGGCTCGGGCCTCGGGCTTTCCCGGGAATGGGTCGCGGTTCTCGCCATCACAGTGCTTGGCATCGCGCTCGTTTCAGCGATCATTGCGAGCAGTCTCAGCTTCGACCTCGCAAGTACGATTCGGACGCCCATGACATGGGTGGCCGATGCTCTCGTGTTCGTGGTTCTTGTCATCGCGCTCCCGATTGGTTATCTCGTCGCCGCGATGATCTGGCTGGTTCGATTGCTCATCGCACGGGGTGGGCCAGTGCAGCCATTCAACCCGCCGGTCCAGCCGGACAACCTCAAACCCGGCAACAACCAGTCCGGCAAGAATCCGCTCCCCGACTTCGTCTTCGGCGCCGGGAAATGGGTGCTGCTCGCCATCGTCATTGTGGTAATCGGGTCGATTGTCGTCCGGGCGATGTTCCGGTACCGCTCGCGCCACGGAGACGACGTCGAAGAGATACACGAGTCTCTCTGGCCGGGCGGCAGCCTCTTGGCCATGGCGCTCGGCTGGCTGCTGCTCCAGCTTCGGCGGTTATGGCCGCACCGGCGCCCGGAACTAGCGCTGCAGGCGACTGGGACGATGCCGATCGAACCAACGGTTCGCACCGTCCGCGAGGCGTACAGGGCGTGGCTGGTCGCGGCCAGCGGGATGGGGCGCGGGCGGCGGGCATCCGAGACGCCCGATGAGTTCATCCCCAGTGGCCTGGCACTGGTGCCCGACGGTGGCGGCGACCTGCTGCTCCTGACCCGCGCCTACGAGGTGGCTCGCTACGCGCCGTCCTCGCTCACGGAGGAGATCGAGGAGATGGCGAGACGCTCATGGCAGCGGCTGCGAACGCGGCTGCCAGGTGGCACAGGAGAGCAGCCGTGAGCGATGACCGAAGGGAACGCATCGGCGACTCTGCCTCTCAATCGCTGCAACCGTGCGAATTGCGCAGGTGCGTCGAGAGTGACTCCGATGAGCGCTTCGTTTGCGGCGCCGGCGGCTTCGTGCTCGGGGCACCCGGACAGGAGGACGAACAGATCGCGGCCATCTGCAACGCCTGCCCCATTCCGGGAGCCCTGCAGGACCGCCATGCCTGTCTGCACCTGCGGCCGATACGCGTCGAGCAAGGGGAGTCGCTTGTGTCGTTCTTCTCGTGCCGCTGGTTCTACGATCTCAACGTCCGGCGCCAGCCCCAGTCGCTGGCGGAGATGTGCTACGGCTGCCCTTACTGGTTTCCGCGTCCCGATCTCGGGATCATCCCGAGGTACTGGGACGAGACGGATAAGATTCGGAACGCCGTGGCCGACCCGGCGTCCGCGAAAAGGCCAGAACCGTTGAGGAATTGGAAGCCTCGGCCACCGGTCACAGAAGGCCCCGGCCGTGTGGCCGAACTTGTTCGGGGCATCATCGTGAACGTGAGGCGGGCGGCCGCTCTGCTCCCGTTCCTGCGCTTGCCGTGAAGGTACATTCTGAAGAACCACTGAACGATAGGAGGCACACCATGCAGACGACCGGCCCGGCGAAAAAGGTGACCATACTTCTCCGCCGACCAGCGGAACGACACGGCTATCTGAAGATACTGGAGTTACTGAAGGCCGAGGGCGCGACGAACGCCGTCGCTTTTCGCACCGTCGCTGCCGTAGACGCCATCGGGCACATCGAGATCAACCGCCTGGTTGAGATTCCGGTCGAGCTGCCGACGGTCATCCTCTGGAGCGATAGCCCGGACCGTGTTGAACGAATCCTTCCACGGATTGGGGCGCTGATCGAAGACGGCGTCGTCATGGTCGATGACACCACAATTGCTCTTGCCGTCACACCGGTCGTGGCCGATCTGCCCTCAACAGTGACGGTGGCCGAATTCATGACCCGCGAGGTCGTGACAGTCCGCCCGGAAACGCCGATGCGCGAGGTGGTTGTCGATCTCGTGACCAAGCGCTTTAGATCGGTTCCGGTTGTTGATGACGATCGGCGAGTCGTAGGCATCATCACCAACGGCGATCTCGTTCGGCGCGGAGGACTCCCGTTGCGCCTGGAGCTCCTGAAGACGTTCGACACTCCAGAACTGCATCAACACCTCGAGGCGATGGCGGCGCCGCACGTTCAGGCACAAGAGGTGATGACGCGAGACGTGGCAACCGTGCCGGTCGATATGGACGTGCGCCACGCTGCCGACCTGATGCTCCAGCGGCGGCTCAAGCGGCTTCCGGTTGTTGACGCGCAAGGCCGGCTGGTGGGGATTCTAAGCCGCGTCGATCTCCTCCGTTCGGTCATGCAATCCGCGGAAAGACCGGCCACCGAACACGCTGCACCCCTGGTGTTCAGCGGAGAAACTCCGGTCGGAGAGGTAATGTCTCGCTCGGTGCCCGCGGTATCGTCGAATGCGCCTATGCGCGATGTCCTGAACGTCGTAGCCGCGACACGACTGAACCGAGCAGTTGTCGTCGACGAGGATCGGCGCGTGTTGGGGGTGATTAGCGACGCGGACATTGTCGAGAGGCTCGACCCAGACGTGCGCCCGGGAATCCGGGCCGCGCTGATGCAGCACGTCCCGTTCATCCATGGGGGCCACGCAGGCGAGCAGACGTATCGCCACGCGAACGCTCGGACGGCGCGGGACCTCATGCACACCGACATCGTCGTTGCTTCCGAGTCCGAGCCGGTGTCCGCGGTGTTGGGAGAGATGCTGGAGAAGGGGAAAAAGGTCGTGCCAATTGTGGATGACAACGGCCGCCTGGTCGGCATAGTGGATCGAGCTGACTTTCTGCGTGGGATTGCGCAACAGTGACTCCCGTGTTAAGCGCAGGCGTGGATGTTGCAAAGGCCGGCGACTATGTTCGAAGCCGTCAGACTTCCGATGGCGGGTTCTTCTTCGCCCGCGTCCCTCCTGCAACCGCGAGCGACACCTACTACGCGCTAAGCGCACTGGGACTCCTCGGGCTCGAACCCAAAGACCGACCTGCAGCTCGTGGCTGGATTGAGGAGGCGGCGAGCGATGACGGCGTCTCGAATCCTCGGACGCTCTTCCATCTCTGTTCGGCCGGCGCGCTACTCGGTGTGCCGGAGGAATCGCGGCGACACTGGGCCGAGCGAGTCCGTCGATTTGAAAACCCTTTCGGAGGATTCGGGGCCTGGGAGTGCTTCGATCCTGAGGTCACATCGGAACTCGAGACGACCCACTACGCTGTTGAGGCTCTCACTGGGGCCGGGCTGGACTTCGACCGACAGCGGGTCGTGGAATTCGTACGCCGGCTTCAGAACGCGGACGGAGGGTTCGGCTGCGGTGGATGCTCGACGCTTCCCTCCACTTACCTGGGGGTGGCTGTGCTCGTTCGCCTCGGAATTGGGCGGAAAGCGGTGCACTCTGTCAGCGGCTGGTTGCAGTGCTACGAGAAGCGATACCAAGTGTCCTACATCGAAGAACTCTATTGGCTGGTGGCGGCGCTCCGTATCCTGGATCGGCCTCTATCGAACCCACCGCGAGCCGCGGCGTTCGTGCAGGCATGCCAGCTGCCATCCGGTGGCTTCTCGAGGACAATTTTCGGGATAGCCAGTCTCGAATGCACACACTATGCACTCCAGATCCTGCGCTTGCTCCAGGGCGATACCTGAGCGGCCATCACTCGCTGCCATCAGTTAGTTGCTCGTCCGCTCCTCGATGGGCCGAGGCGCGCGCGGATATCAATGCGGGTCAAACGAACGGCCATCGATGAGGAAGCTCATGCCCGGCATGCTCAGTGTGAGCTGGCGCGTGCGCTCCGGGCGCGCCTGGCGCGGGTCTTCGAGCAAGCCGGCAAGTACGGGGAGTGATGCACCAGGAGACCGGCTCCCGGTGAACACCAGGCGAAGAATGTCCGCGGCGCCGCTCGCTCCCCCACCCATCCCCATCATTCGGCCGTGGCGATCGACGCATGATCGTCCTCCAGGGGGCGTTGACACCACAAAGCAGCAAAGTCGCGGCGAGCGCGATACCTGTTGCGCGCTGCCCGCGCTGCTCAGCCGTCAGCCGAGAGCTTTGACGGCGACTCCGGTGAGGGCGCCGAGCAGCACGAGGACACTGGAATTGACGCGGAATCTGATCAGGAGCACTACGCCAACAAGGGCGATGCCGACGCTGAACGAGTCCACCAGTGCATCGCGGCTGAGCTGCCAGGTCACGCCTGCCATAAGGGCGAGCGCGGCCATGTTCACGCCGTCGAGAAGCGAGGCAGTCCAGGGCGAGCGCCTGACTCTCGGGATGAGGGGTCCACTCAGGGCGACGAGAACAAACGACGGCAGAAACACAGCGACCGTGGCCAGCAGCGCTCCTTGCCAGCTGCCGAGGACGTAGCCGATGAACGTCGCGGTAGAGAGCAGCGGTCCTGGCGTGACCTGCCCGGCGGCTACCGCGTCGAGCAACTGCTGTTCCGTGAGCCAGCCCAGCCTGTGCACGAAGTCGGCCCGCAGGAAGGTGACGAGCACATAGCCGCTGCCGAAAAGCACGGCCCCTATTTTCAAGAACGTCAGGAACAACTGCGCGAGACTGAAAGGCGCCGCGGCGCCGGCGGCCGCTCCCGTACCAAGGATGGCGACGCCCCAGCCCATGTGGCCTGTTGATACGGCCGCGAGGAAGCCGGCGCCCGCCGCACGCAGCCGCCTGAAGTTCGCGACGAGCATGAAAACGACCCCGGAGCCAAGCAGCAGGACGATCTCGTTGGACCCGGCGAGATAGAGTGCCAGGACTGCAACTCCCAGCGACGGGAGGAGCAGGCCTCGCGACGTCGATCTCCCCAGTCCCAGGACCGCCTGGATGAGCACGCCGATGACGATTGGCTTAATGCCGTAGAGAACCCACGAAAGCTCTGGCGTTGAGCCGTAGCGGACGTACGTCCAGGCGAACACGAGGGTGATGGCTGTCGCCGGCGCAGTGAAACAGATGCCGGCGAGGACCAGACCGGGCCATCCCGCGCGGGACCGGCCGATGTGAATCGCCATCTCCGTGGCATTCGGTCCAGGGATGAGGTTCGTCGCGCCCAGCAGGTCCAGGAACTCGTTCTGGTCCAGCCAACGCCGCCGCGTGACAGCTTCGTCACGCATCATGGCGATGTAGACAGCAGGGCCGCCGAAAGAGGTAGCGCCGAGCCGAAGGAACAACAGGCAAACCTCGGCGAGTCGATCCCATCTGCCGGCCACTGGTTCGACTTCGCCCTCCGTTGATGCTGGTGGTTCAACTGCCGTCATGCTGGTGGCAGCATAGTGGCCTCATGCGACGAATGGTCGTTTGGGCGGATTCATGAAAGCCGGACGGTCAGACAAATCAGGAATGGTGCGACTGATGCGCCGCGGGGTCCATGGTCGGCGAGCCGCTGCTACCTAGTGCTGTGCGGATCGCCGGCCCGATCCAGAGCGTTGAGGCACTGAACATCAGGATGAACACGGTCAACGCTATCGCGGGGGCCAGCCAATGGCCCGACCGGCGCTTGAAGCGCACGAGCATCGGGATCATAAACAGGAGTCCCAGCGCCCCGAAGAACAGCGTCCCGCCAACACCGGTCAGTATCGCGGCGCCGGCAATGGGGCCGAGATGATGCAGCACATGGGGCGTTATCCCCGCCATCGTCCCGAATGTGCCTGACAATGCGGGGCCGAGTCGCGTCCGGCGGCCGGGCTTCTCTAATTCGGCTATGCCCGAACTCGCTGCCCCCTGCTCGTGCTCAGGGAGTATCCGCGTTCTTCCGTGTCCGGACATGGTATTCAAAGGTTCGTTTCCTCCGGGGACCATGATGCCCTACAGCACGTGGATCGTCTTCCGTGTGTGAATACAAGTGCACGGGCAAGAGTGGCCATCCCTCGCTCCTGAGGAACTCGAATCCATTGGTCCTAAACTC